>OUNM011088936.1_pt1 | contig 10990 bp, 8 predicted proteins | sample 1769961 | NCBI WGS metagenome assembly OUNM01 (sample SAMEA3914820, study PRJEB12502) | metagenome | biome: forest; material: soil | place: USA | collected 2012-03-12 | depth 0.3 m
AAGACCGACGCGCCGATGATGGAATGCAAGAAGGCCCTGACGGAAGCCGACGGCGACCTGGCCAGGGCCGAGGAACTGCTGCGCGTCAAGCTGGGCAACAAGGCCAGCAAGGCCGCTTCGCGCGTGACCGCCGAGGGCATCGTGACCACGTTCATCGACGGCACCACGGGTGCGCTGGTCGAGCTGAACTGCGAAACCGATTTCGTATCGAAGAACGACGACTTCCTCGGCTTCGGCGCCAAGGTTGCCGAGCTGGTGGCCAAGCAGGCTCCGGCCGACGTGGCAGCCCTGTCGGCCCTGGAGATGGACGGTTCGACGGTTGACGCCGTGCGCTCGGCCCTGATCGGCAAGATCGGCGAGAACATGACGATCCGTCGCTTCGTGCGCTACGCCAACGGCGGCAAGCTGGCAGCCTACCTGCACGGCACCCGCATCGGCGTGATGGTCGAGTTCGACGGCGACGAAGTGGCCGCCAAGGACGTGGCCATGCACGTGGCCGCCATGAAGCCGGTGTCGCTGTCGGCTGACCAGGTGCCGGCCGAGCTGATCGCCAAGGAGCGCAGCATCGCCGAGCAGAAGGCCGCCGAATCGGGCAAGCCGGCCGAGATCGTCGCCAAGATGGTGGAAGGCTCGGTCCAGAAGTACCTGAAGGAAGTCTCGCTGCTGAACCAGCCGTTCGTGAAGAACGACAAGCAGACCGTCGAGCAGATGCTGAAGGCTGCCAACACGACCGTGAAGGGCTTCACGCTGTTCGTGGTGGGCGAAGGCATCGAGAAGAAGCAGGACGACTTTGCCGCTGAAGTGGCCGCCCAGGTGGCTGCCGCGCAGAAGGCCTGATGTCCGGGTGGCCGGACGGGTTTCCCCCGAGGGGGTAGCCGTCCTGCCACCGTATAATGCCGAGGGGCGCCGCAAGGTGCCCCTCTGCACAAGTGCGGCCGCCCCGTGCGCCGGGCCAGTCAGTTTTCGCAGTCACCGGCGTTTGGCATGTCTTTTGAGGGCGATGCCTGCAGATGACGGCGAAAACTGGCTTTCCAGCTGTCAAGCATTCCGAATTCATGCGCGGCCGGTGCGCTGTAGCTTCGTGCCGCCCGCGCCCATCCATTCGTTCAAACGAGCGATCAAGAACCACCAGCCCGAGGGTGAACATGCCAGCCTACAAGCGCGTCCTTTTGAAACTGTCCGGTGAAGCCCTGATGGGCGACGATGCCTTTGGTATCAACCGGTCCACCATCGAAGGGATGGTCAACGACATTGCCGAGATCGTGAAGCTGGGTGTCCAGGTGGCAGTCGTCATCGGCGGCGGCAACATCTTCCGCGGCGTGGCAGGGGGTGCCGCCGGCATGGACCGCGCCACGGCCGACTACATGGGCATGCTGGCCACGATGATGAACGCGCTGGCGCTGCAGGATGCCATGCGCCACGCCGATCTCGAAGGTCGCGTGCAATCGGCGCTGCGCATGGACCAGGTGGTGGAGCCGTACATCCGCCCCCGCGCCATCCGCCAGCTTGAAGAGGGCAAGGTAGTGATCTTCGCCGCCGGCACCGGCAATCCGTTCTTCACCACCGACACGGCCGCCGCACTGCGCGGCGCGGAAATCGGCGCGGAAATCGTGCTCAAGGCCACCAAGGTGGATGGCGTCTATACCGCCGATCCGAAGAAGGACCCGAGCGCCACGCGTTACACCACGATCTCGTTCGACGAAGCCATTTCGCGCAACCTGCAGGTCATGGACGCCACCGCCTTTGCGCTGTGCCGCGACCAGAAGCTGCCGATCAAGGTGTTCTCGATCGTCAAGCCGGGCGCCCTCAAGCGCGTGATTCTCGGTGAGGACGAAGGTACGCTAGTGCACGTTTAAGCAGTTCGGACCGGGCCAGAATGCAGATTTGGCCCGGCCTGAGAGTAGAATGTTTCATTTTCGATCCCGTCTGGCGGGATCCTGTCTGGCTGTTTTCCGGAGGTAAACATGACCGTCGCCGACACAAAGAAGAGCGCCGAGCAGAAGATGCAGAAGTCGATCGAAGCCTTCAGGGCCGATCTGGCGAAAATTCGTACCGGCCGTGCGCACACCGGCCTGCTTGACCACGTTCAGGTGGATTACTACGGCTCGCTCGTGCCGATCAGCCAGGTTGCCAACGTTGGCCTGGCCGATGCGCGCACGATTTCTGTGCAGCCGTGGGAAAAGAAGATGGTGCAGGCCGTGGAAAAGGCCATTCGTGACGCCGACCTGGGCTTGAACCCGGCCACGATGGGCGAGGTGATCCGCGTGCCGATGCCGGCGTTGACCGAAGAGCGCCGCAAGGAGCTGATCAAGGTGGTCAAGGGCGAGGCGGAAGGCGCCAAGGTGGCGGTGCGCAACCTGCGCCGCGACGCCAACGAGCAGTTCAAGAAGCTCGTCAAGGACAAGACCATTTCGGAAGACGACGAGCGTCGCGGCCAGGACGACGTCCAGAAGCTGACGGACAAGTACGTGTCCGAGATCGACCGGCTCGTCGCCGAGAAAGAGAAGGAGATCCTGACGGTGTAAGGCCGTCCCGGCGGCATGCCGCCGGGGTTGCCCGATATCGTCCGCCAATCCATGCAGCACATCAGTTCGACGCTAGGCGTTCCCGATACCACCTATGTGCCTCGACACGTTGCCATCATCATGGATGGCAACGGCCGCTGGGCGACGCAGCGTCACCTGCCCCGTGTGGCTGGCCATAACCGAGGCCTGGACATGGTGCGGGAGGTCGTGCAGGCGTGCGCGGCGCGCGGCGTGCAATACCTGACCCTGTTTGCGTTCAGTTCCGAGAACTGGCGCCGTCCCGCCGACGAGGTGTCCTTCCTGATGCGTCTGTTCATGACCGCCTTGCGCCGCGAGGTGGTCAAGATGCACGCCAACAACATTCGCCTGCGCGTGGTGGGTGATCTTGCACGCTTCAGTCCGCGTATTCAGCAGCTGATCCGCGACGCAGAGGCCCGTACCGCGGGCAACTCTGGCCTGACCGTGACGATTGCCGCCAATTACGGTGGCCGCTGGGATCTGCTTCAGGCAATGCGCAAGATGCTGGCCCGCTCGCCGATGCTTGAGAGCGAATCGATCGACGAATCCTTGCTGGCGCCACATCTGGCAATGGCCTATGCGCCGGAGCCGGACCTGTTTATCCGCACGGGCGGTGAGCAGCGCATCAGCAATTTCCTGCTTTGGCAGCTCGCGTATTCCGAGCTGTATTTCACCGACACGTTCTGGCCCGATTTCGACGCCGCCGAGCTCGACAAGGCCTTTGCCTCGTACCGCCAGCGCGAGCGCCGCTTTGGCCGGACCAGCGCCCAACTGGTGGCGCCGGGCTTGTCCGGCACCGCCTGAGCCTGGTCCGAACCTCACACCACCCGGAACCCTGCAGCCGCATGCTTCTTACCCGCGTTATCACCGCCGTATGCCTGTTGCTGTTGATCCTGCCGATCCTGTTCCTGGCGCCCCCGTCAGCGCTGGCGGCGCTGGTGGCGGTCATCGTGCTGCTTGGCGGCTGGGAGTTCGGTCGCCTGATCGGCTTGCGCCGTCCGTGGCCCCAGGTTTACGCCGTGATCTGTCTGCTGGTGCTGATTGCCTGGCACGTGACCGCGACCGGAAGGGCCGGCGACTGGCTGCTCGAGGCCTCCCTCGTGGCCTGGGGTGTGGCGCTGGTGCTGCTGGCCCGCGGCGTACGCAAGGCAACGCCGGGATTCACGGCGCTGGGCGTCGTTCTCGGGCTGGTCATGCTCCCCGCGTTCGGCCATGCGGTCATGGTGTTGCGCGCCGCCGGCGTGGCGGTGCTGCTGACCGCTGCCGTGCTGGTCTGGGCCGCCGATATCGGGGCCTACTTTGTTGGCAAGGCGGTTGGCCGCCGCAAGCTTGCGCCGACGATCAGCCCGGGCAAGTCCTGGGAGGGGGCGATTGGTGGCTGGCTGCTGGCGATGATCCTGTCACTTGGCCTGGCTGCTAGTCAGGCGTTTGCGCCGACGTGGTATTCGATGATTGCCGAAAAGGGCGGCCTTGGATTCCTGGCTGCGCTGACTACGCTGCTGGTAGCGGCCAGTATTGTGGGTGACCTGTTCGAATCCCTGCTCAAGCGGCAGGTGGGCATGAAGGACAGCAGCCGGCTGCTGCCCGGCCATGGCGGCATCCTGGACCGGATCGACGCACTTATCCCGGTATTTCCGTTGGCGGCACTCTTGCTGGCCTGGGTCTGATTACAACTGTATCTATCTGGTTCTATGCAACGCATTACGATTCTGGGCGCCACGGGGTCCATTGGTGAAAGCACGCTGGACGTGGTGCGCCGCCACCCGGACCGTTATACCGTGCATGCGCTCAGCGCCCATCGGCAAGTGGACAAGCTGGCGGTAGCCTGCGAAGAGTTTCGGCCCGCGCGCGCCGTTGTAGGTACGGCCGAGGCCGCTCGCGAACTCGAGGCCAGGCTCCGCGCGGCCGGATTGAAGACCGAGGTCGGCTACGGCCCGGATGCGCTGGAATCGATCGCCTCGGATGCGGGCACCGATGCCGTGATGGCAGCCATTGTTGGTGCGGCCGGCCTGCGCTCGTCGCTGGCGGCGGCGCGTGCCGGCAAGCGCGTGCTGCTGGCCAACAAGGAATCGCTGGTAATGTCCGGCGGCATTTTCATGGACGCGGTGCGCGAGCACGGTGCCACGCTGCTGCCGATCGACAGCGAGCACAACGCGATCTTCCAGTGCCTGCCGACCAGCGACCCGCGCTATGGCGTGGGGATCTCGAAGGTGCTCCTGACCGCCTCCGGCGGTCCGTTCCGCACGCGTGATCCGTCCACGCTGCACGACATCACGCCGGACCAGGCTTGCGCGCATCCGAAATGGGTAATGGGTCGCAAGATCTCGGTGGACTCGGCGACCATGATGAACAAGGGGCTCGAGGTGATCGAGGCCCACTGGCTGTTTGGCGCCCCGGCCGAACGGATCGAAGTGCTGATCCACCCGCAGAGCATCGTGCACTCGATGGTGGCTTACGCGGATGGCTCGGTGCTGGCGCAACTTGGCAACCCCGACATGCGCACGCCGATCGCCTATGGCATGGCCTATCCGGAACGTATCGACTCGGGCGTGACGCCCCTGGATCTGACCATCGCGGGTGGGCTGCATTTTGAGGCGCCGGACCTTGAGCGCTTCCCGTGCCTGGAACTAGCCTTCAATGCATTGCGCGCCGGCGGTGTGGCGCCGGCCGTGCTGAATGCGGCGAACGAGGAGGCTGTCGAGGCTTTCCTTGCCGGAGGTATCCGTTTTACTGACATTGCACGCGTGGTGGCCGGTGTGCTCGATCAACCGGCGCAAGGCGCGGCCGATTCGCTGGAAGGCGTGTTGGCGGCGGACGCACAGGCGCGCCGCGCCGCGCAGGTGCTGCTGAAACAACTGGCCAGCCGCTGAATCGATGGCGGCTCGGGTCGGATCTGGAGAGGGTGAGTTGCCATGCAAACCGTGATCGCGTTCGTTGTCGCCCTGTGCATCCTGATCTTCGTGCATGAAATGGGGCACTACCTGGCCGCGCGTGCCTGCGGGGTCAAGGTCCTGCGTTTCTCGATCGGCTTCGGCCGGCCGCTGGCGCGCTGGACCAGCAAGGGGCGGGACAGGACAGAGTGGACACTGGCGGCGATTCCGCTGGGTGGCTACGTCAAGATGCTCGATGAGCGCGAACGAGACCCCGAAACCGATCCGCCCATCGATGCCGCTGAGCTGTCGCGCGCGTTCAACCGCCAGCCGGTGGGCAAGCGGTTCGTGATCGTGGCCGCCGGCCCCCTGGCGAATTTTGCGCTGGCCATCGCCCTTTATCTCGTCCTGTTTGCGGGTGGCATGCGTGAGCCGGTGCCCGTGCTGGCGGCCCCGGCCGCAGGTTCGGTGGCGGCGCAGGCCGGTGTCCGCGATGGCGACCGTGTGCTGTCTCTGACCGCAAACGATCAGACCGAGCCGGTAAGGTCGTGGAACGATCTGCGCATGGCCGTGTTTTCGCAGGGATTCGGAGACGCCCGTGCGGTGCTGCATGTGCGTGCCAGCGACGGTGCCGAACGCGATGTCGCGTTGGGCCGCCTGCCGGATACGGGCGAAAATCCTGACCAGGATCCACTGGCGACACTCGGGCTGGCGCTGAAGGGCGGGCCGGTGACGATCACTGAAATCGTGCCGGATTCCGCTGCCCAGCGTGCTGGCCTGAAGGCTGGCGACAGGATCGTGGCCTGGCAGGGACAGCCGCTGACGCAGGCGGGGGAACTGATCCGTGGCGTGCGCGCCCGGCCTGGGCAGGAGGTCACGCTCGGTATCGAGCGGGCGGGCCAGCGCTCCGATATCGCGGTGAAGCTGGACGCGGCGCCTGGTCAAAAAACGGATGGCGCAGGCGAATCTGGCGTCATGGTCGGCAAGCTCGGTGCCGCGCTGAATCAGGCCGTCCAGACCGAGTTGGTGCGGTATCCGGTCCCGCAGGCGCTGGCGCGGGCGGTGGATCAGGTCTGGAGTACCAGTGCGCTGTCGCTGAAACTGCTGGGCAAGATGCTCGTGGGGCAGGCGTCGCTGCAGAATCTCAGCGGCCCCCTGACCGTGGCTGACTATGCTGGCCGTGCCGCCAACATGGGTTGGCAGCCGTTCATCAGTTTTCTGGCGCTGGTCAGTGTCAGCTTGGGGGTGCTGAATTTGTTACCTATTCCGGTTCTGGATGGGGGGCATTTGCTGTATTATTGCGTGGAATTTTTGACTGGCAGGCCTGTACCAGACCACTGGCAAGCGATGCTGCAGAAGGTCGGCATCGCGTGCATCTTGCTCCTGACCTCACTCGCTTTGTTCAATGACGTCAGCCGACTGTTTCTGGCGCGCGGCTAGTTTCGCGTAATCAGAAACGCCGTTCGGCGGGGGGCGGTATCGTATCCCGGGGGGTGTTTCCCCGTCGGGTGGGATCAGTCATGCCGACATTGTCAGGTGTAGCCGCAAACGGCACTGGAGCCAACACCCTGCATGAAATCGATGAGGAAGAGGGGATCGACTTTGATCAGAAATAAGCGCATCTCGCTGGGCTTGCTGACGAGTGCCATTATTGCGGCCTGGAGCCCGTCGGGTTGGGCCGCAGATCCGTTTGTGGTCAAGGATATTCGCGTTGAAGGCTTGCAACGCGTGGAGCCGGGCACCGTGTTCGGCTATCTCCCGGTTCGTGTCGGAGAGACCTTCACCGACGACAAGGGCGCTGACGCCATCCGCGCGCTTTACAATACCGGTTTCTTCAAGGACGTGCAGATTCGCGCCGAGGACGGCGTGCTGGTCGTGCAGGTCGAGGAGCGCCCGGCTATTTCGCAGCTCGAATTCGTTGGCATCAAGGAATTCGACAAGGACACGCTGCGCCGCTCTCTGCGTGCCGTAGGTGTTGCCGAAGCGCGTTACTACGACAAGGCGCTGATCGACAAGGCCGAGCAGGAACTCAAGCGCCAGTACGTGGCGCGCGGCTACTACGCTGCCGAAGTCCAGACCACCGTGACACCCGTGGACCGCAACCGCGTGTCCGTGGTGTTCAACGTCGAGGAAGGCCCGGTTGCCAAGATCCGCCAGATCAATATCGTGGGCAACAAGGCGTTCAAGGAAGGTACGCTGCGCGACGAGATGCAGCTCTCCACGCCGAACTGGCTGTCCTGGTACACCAAGAACGATCTTTACTCCAAGCAGAAGCTCACGGCCGACCTGGAAGCGCTGCGCTCGTTCTATCTGAATCGCGGCTATCTGGAATTCCAGATCGATTCGACGCAGGTGTCGATCACGCCGGACAAGAAGGACATCTACCTCACGCTCAACATCAGCGAAGGCGAGCAGTTCAAGGTAACCGATATCCGTCTGGCTGGTGAACTGCTGGGCAAGCAGGAAGAGATGGAGAAGCTGCTGCAGCTGAAGAAGGGCGACATTTTCTCGTCCGAAAAGCTGACTGCCAGCACCAAGGCCATCACCGACCTGCTCGGCACCTATGGCTACGCCTTCACGACGATCAACCCGCAGCCACAGATCGACAAGGAAAAGCGCGAAGTGGCGCTGACCCTGATGGTCGACCCGGGCCGCCGCGTCTATGTGCGCCGCGTGAACGTGGTGGGCAACAGCAAGACGCGTGACGAAGTGGTGCGGCGCGAGATGCGCCAGATGGAAAGCTCGTGGTTCGACAGCGAGAAACTGACGCAATCGCAGGCGCGTATCAACCGTACCGGATATTTCACCGACACGAACATCACCACAGAGGACGTGCCCGGCGCGCCCGACCAGGTCGATGTGAATGTGAACGTGACCGAAAAGCCGACCGGCCAGATCAGCCTGGGTCTTGGTTTCTCGTCGACCGACAAGCTCGTGCTGCAGGCAGGCCTGCGCCAGGACAACGTGTTTGGTTCGGGTACCAGCCTGGGTCTGGATGTGAATACGGCCAAGTCGTTCCGCACGATTTCGCTGACGCAGTACGACCCGTACTTCACGGTGGACGGTATCAGCCGCTCGACCGACATCTACTACCGCACGTCCCGCCCGCTGTACTACACGGGTGACCAGGACTACAAGATCGTTTCGGCGGGTGGTGGCTTCAAGTTCGGCGTGCCGTTCTCCGAGAACGATACGGTGTTCTTCGGTATCGGCTACGAGCGCACGCAGGTCTACACGTCGGTCAATACGCCAAGCCAGTACACGGCATGGCTGCAGAAGATCGGCAAGACCAGCGGCGACCCGATCAACAACATCCCCTTCACGATCGGCTGGGCACGCGATCGCCGCGACAGCGCGCTGATCCCGACCAAGGGTCCGTACACCCAGGCCAACCTGGAAGTGGGTGTGCCGGGTGGCGATACGCAGTACTACCGCGCCAGCTTGCAGCAGCAGTACTTCTATCCGCTGTCGAAGGCATTCACCCTGGCCTTCAACGGTGAAGTGGCCTATGGCCACGGCTACGGCGACACGCCGTTCCCGGTGTTCAAGTACTTCTACGCCGGTGGTATCGGTTCGGTTCGCGGCTACCAGACCAGCACGCTGGGGCCGAAGGACCAGAACGGCAACCCGGTGGGTGGTGCATCGAAGATGATCGGTAACGTGGAATTCGTGTTCCCGCTGCCGGGCTCCGGTGTGGACCGCACGCTGCGCCTGTTCACGTTCTTCGACTTTGGTAACGTCTACCAGGAAGGCGCGCCGATCACGTTCAGCGACCTGAAGTATTCGACGGGTTTTGGTATGTCGTGGCTGTCGCCGATCGGTCCGCTCAAGGTCAGTATGGGCTTCCCGCTGAAGAAGGACGAAACCGACAAGGTGCAGCGCTTCCAGTTCCAGATTGGTACTGCGTTCTGATCCCCACAAAGGATTTGTTTGATGAAACTCCACACTCCACTGATGAAATCCCTGAGCGCGGCCGCGCTGGCCGCTGCGGCCCTTTGCGCGGCGGCCCCGGCGATGGCACAGGAGGCGCGCATTGCCGCGGTGAATTCGGAGCGTATCCTGCGTGACTCGCAGCCGGCGAAGGCTGCGCAGGTCAAGCTCGAGCAGGAATTCTCCAAGCGTGACCGCGAACTGCAGGACATGGCCCAGAAGATCAAGAGCATGGCCGACAAGCTCGACAAGGACACCGCCGTGCTGGCCGATGCCGATCGCCAGCGTCGCCAGCGCGAAGTGGCCGATCTCGACCGCGAATTCCAGCGCAAGCAGCGTGAATTTCGTGAGGACCTGAACCAGCGCCGCAACGAGGAGCTTGCACAGGTTCTGGAACGCGCCAACCGCGTGATCCGTTCGATCGCCGAGCAGCGCAAGTACGACCTGATCGTCCAGGAAGCGGTTTACGTGAACCCGCGCATCGATATCACCGATGACGTGATGAAGGCGCTCAATAGCAGTTCTGGCAAGTAAGCGTCGGCTCGACGTCCGTCGCTTTCGTTTTTCAAGGAAGTACCGCCATGCAGACACCCACACTGGGTCAGCTCGCCACCGATAACGGCGCGCAGGTTGTGGGTGATCCCGACCTGCCCGTGCGTGGCCTGGCACCGCTTGACCAGGCTGGTCCCGAGGACCTGTCGTTCCTTTCCAATCCGCTGTACCTGGCCCAGGCACTGGCCTCAAAAGCCGGTGCTGTCATTGTGTCGGCTGCGGACCTGGAGCGCATACGTGGTGAAGGCCAGGCCGATGGCCGCAACTGGCTGGTGGCGCGTAATCCGTATGTCTGCTTTGCCCGTGTGGCACAGCGTTTCGATCGCGCGGCCAACGCCGACCCGCGTATTGGCATCGATCCGCGCGCGACGGTGGCACCCGATGCCGTCGTGCCGGCGTCCTGCTTCATCGGCCCGAACGTGGTGATCGAGGCTGGTGCCCGGCTCGGCGAGCGGGTACGGATCCTTGCAAATGCCTTTATCGGCGCAGGCGCGCAAATCGGCGAAGATACGCTCATCTACGCCAATGTTTCTGTCTATCATCGGTGCGTGGTGGGTGCGCGCAATATCCTGCACAGTGGGGCGGTGATCGGCGCCGATGGCTTTGGCTTTGCGCCAGATATAGGTCCGTCCGGTGTCGAGTATGTGAAGATTCCGCAAGTGGGCCGAGCGGTGCTCGGCAACGACGTCGAGATTGGCGCGAATACGGCGGTGGATCGTGGTGCCATGGCGGATACCGTGATCGAGGACGGCTGCAAGATCGACAATCAGGTACAGATTGCGCACAACGTGCATGTGGGCGCCCATACCGTGATTGCCGGCACCGCGGCGGTGTCGGGCAGTACCAGGATCGGCAGGTTCTGCGTGATCGGTGGTGCGGCCAACTTTTCCGGCCACTTGAATATCGCCGACCGGACCACAGTGTCCGGCGGTACGTCGATTACCAAATCGATTACAAAACCCGGTGGGCATTTCACCAGCGTTTTCCCGTTCACATCGCATGGCGAGTGGGAGCGCAATGCGGCCATCGTGCGCGGCTTGTCAAAGTTGCGTGAACGGGTGGTGCAGCTGGAGCGCCGGCTGCGCGGTACTCCCG
>OUNM010502917.1_pt1 | contig 10988 bp, 8 predicted proteins | sample 1769961 | NCBI WGS metagenome assembly OUNM01 (sample SAMEA3914820, study PRJEB12502) | metagenome | biome: forest; material: soil | place: USA | collected 2012-03-12 | depth 0.3 m
GCCCTGATCGGCCAATTCCTGCGCCACCAGATCGAGGACGCCGGTGCGAGCCTGCTGGTCTGCGAGGCCCGCTACCTGCAGCGCGTCCTGGATATCGAGGATCAGCTGACCGCCCTGAAGACCGTGCTGGTCCGCGGCGCCTTCGAGCCCGCGCCCGGCTCGGCGCTGACGATCGTCTCGCTCGACGACCATCGTGGAGCCGACGACAGCGCGTTCGAGGAGCTTCCCGATCCCGGAGCGCTGAACGCGCTGATCTACACCTCGGGGACGACGGGGCCCTCCAAGGGCTGCATGATCACCGGCAACCAGATGTGCCATTTCGCGCGGATGTTGACGCGGTCGGCGCCGTTCGGGCCGGACGACATCTATTGGACGCCCTTGCCGCTGTTCCACATGAACGCCATCGCGACAGGGGTCGTGTCGGTGATGCTGGTGGGCGCGACCATCTCGTTCGCGCCGAAATTCTCAGTGTCGGGGTTCTGGCCCGCGATCGAGGCGTCAGGAGCGACCGTCGTTTCGATCCTGGGGTCGCTGGGAACCTTGCTGGCGCGCGCCGAGGAGCACGAGGCCATGGCCCGCTGCTTTGGTCAGGTCCACACCGTCAAGGGCAACCCGTTCCCAGAGGAAATCAAGCAGATCTGGCGCAACCGCTTCGGCGCCAAGCATGTCGGTTCCAATGTCTACGGCCTGACCGAGGGCCTGCTGACCTCCATGCCCGCCGACGGCGCCTATGCCGAAGGATCTTCGGGCAAGGCCGCGCCGGAGCTGGACGTCCGCATTGTCGACGACAACGACAACGAGGTGCCGATCGGAACGTCGGGGGAGGTGATCTGCCGGCCGCTGATGCCCGACATCATCTTCAAGGGATACTGGCGTCGGCCCGAGGACACCCTGAAGGTCATGGGGAACCTGTGGTTCCACACCGGCGACATCGGCAAGTTCGACGAGAACGGCTTCTTCTATTTCGTCGACCGCAAGAAGGACTATCTGCGGCGGCGCGGAGAGAACATCTCGAGCTTCGAGATGGAGACCTCGATCCTGACGCATCCCGCGATCGAACAGGTCGCCGTTCACGCCGTGCCGTCGAACCTGCAGGAAGACGACCTGAAGGTGACCGCCAAGCTCAAGCCCGGAGCGGTCCTGTCCGAGGAGGAACTGTGCCGCTGGCTGATCGAGCGCGTGCCCTATTATGCGGTGCCGCGCTACATCGAGTTCCGGGCCGAACTGCCGGTCAATCCCCAGGGACGCGTGCTGAAGTTCCAGCTTCGCGACGAGGGGGCGACCCCCACGACTTGGGATATCGAGACCACGGACATCAAACCCAGTCGCTGACGCTCGCCACTGGCCGTGAAGCCGACGTCTTTCCCGCCGTCCGGCCGAGAGGCCGACCGATGTCTCCGGGCGCCGGGCGGCGGGATTTCCGCGGACCGCGTCGCTGCTTTTGCCGGCTCGTGGAGCCGATCGCCTGAAGGAGACCTCGATGCGCCTGTTGTCATTTGAGTTGAACGGCGCGCCGACCCTGGGCGTGCGCCTGGGCGAGGAGGTCATCGACCTGGGGACCGCCGCGCCGGATCTGCCGCGAGACATGCGTGCGTTGCTGGCCGCCGGTCCGGAGGCGTTGGCAGCCGCGCGGCGCGCCGCGGCGGCCGCGCCCGGCCATGCGCGCCATCCGCTCCAGGGCCTGCGCCATCTCGTCCCGATTCCCCGGCCGGACAAGATCATCGGTCTGGGCAAGACCTACATGAAACACGTCGCCGAAATGAACGCCGAAGCGTCGTCGTTTCCGGGAATGTTCCTGCGCGTCCCCGATTCCCTGACAGCCCACAACAGTCCGATCTGGCGGCCGGAGGCCTCGGACACGCTCGACTATGAGGGCGAGCTGATGGTGGTCATCGGCCAGGGCGGCCGGATGATATCGCGCGAAAACGCCCTCAAGCACGTCGCCGGCTACGCCTGCCACAACGACGGCAGCGTGCGCGCCTACAACTACATTCCCTCGGCGGTCACCGCCGGCAAGAACTTCCTCAACACCGGCGGGCTCGGTCCCGAGATCGTGACCGCCGACGAATTGCCGCCAGGCTGCAAAGGGCTGAGGCTCACGACCCATGTCAACGGCGAGCTGCGACAGAGCGCGGACATCGACGAGCTGCATTGGGACGTCGCCCACCTGGTCCATCTGATGTCGACCATCTTCACCCTTTATCCGGGCGATCTGATCGCCACCGGAACGCCGGCCGGCTGCGCGGCCGGATCCGCCAATCCGCGATGGCTCGTCCCGGGGGACGTCGTGCGCGTGGAGATCGAGGGCGTCGGCGCGCTGGTCAACCCGATCGTGGACGCGCCCAGGGCGGCGGACGATGGCGCCTAGCGGACCATCATCAGCCCGCCGTCCACCGCCAAGGTCTGACCGGTGATGAATCGCGACGCGTCGCTGGCCAGGAACACCAGAACCGGCGCCATGTCCGTATCCGGATCGCCCAGCCGCCCGCCCAGGGGGATCATCATGGCCATGCCCCGGTCGTGGGCCTCCAACTGCTCGGGCGACATGCCGGCGCGGGTGGTGTCGTACATCGGCGTCCACATGCCGGGCGCGACCGCGTTGGCCGCGATGCCGTAGCGCCCCCATTCCTGGGCGATGGTGCGGGTCCAGGCCAGGACGGCGCCCTTGGAGGCGGCGTAGTGGGCGCAACCACGCAACCCCAGGGCGCCGGCGGCGGAGGCGAAATTGACGATGCGGCCGCCGCGGTCCTTGAGATGGGGGAAGGCGGCCTGGTTGGCGATCATCGTGCCCTTGGCGTTGACGCCGACCACAAGGTCCCATTCCTCATCGGTGATCTCCTCGGCGGGCGTGTAGCGCTGAAGGCCGGCGACATGGATGAGCACGTCCAGACCGCCCATCTCGGCGGCCGCCCGATCCACCGCGGCCGTCGTCGAGGCGCGAGATGAGACGTCGCACAGGCCGAAGGTCAGGCGGCCGGGGTGCGGCGCGGACGTTTCCGCGGCCGCGGTCGAGATGTCCAGGCCCGTGACGGTCGCGCCCGCCGCCGCCAGCGCCCTGGCGGCGCTGGCGCCGATCCCGCGCGCGGCGCCCGTGACGATGATCCGTTTGCCGGTCAGGGCGGCTGTGTTTGTCATGAGACTTTCCTGCATCGAACGGGCCCTCAATTGATTCAACTGTTTCGCCGGATTCGGCGCTGTGTCGCGGTCGCGGAGGCTCTCCGCCGGGGATCGGTTTAAGGCGTCCGCCTTCTTATCTCAGATTTTTATTCTTGCGACAGATTTCCAATTCTGTTTAGTTTGTCCCCAACGCGGCGCCTCCTGGCGGCTGTGAAATATGGGGCGATAGACCCCCACGGGGAGGTTTTCGATGCTGTCCAAGACCAGTCGACGTGTGTCCAGATTCGTGCGGCATGGAGGCGCCCTTGGGCTGCTGGCCTGCACCGCCCTGACTACGCCCGCCTTCGCTCAGAACGCCGCGCCTCAGGCCCAGACCCCGGTCCAGGCGGATCAACTCGAAGAGGTCGTCGTCACGGCCCGCCGGACAGAGGAAAATCTCCAGAAGACCCCCGTTGCGGTCACGGCCATCGGCGCAGCGGCGCTTGAACGGGCTCAAGTAGCCGACGTCACCGACCTTCAACGCACGACGCCCAGCCTTTCGATCGCCACCGGCGCCCCGTCGGCCTCGGGGTTCGCCTTCGTGGCCATGCGCGGCCAGGGTAATCTTCAGGCGCTGGTCTCCAACGACCCCGCCGTCGCCATCTATGTCGACGGGGTCTATATTCCCCGTCCGTCCCAGGGGCTGACCGATCTGCTCGACCTGCAGCGTGTCGAAGTCCTGCGGGGGCCGCAAGGCACGCTGTTTGGCCGCAACACCATCGGCGGCGCCGTCAACATCCTGTCGGCCGATCCGACGGACGAGTTCAGCGGGTTGGTGAAGGTCGAGGCGGGAAACTATGACCAGCGCGGCGCGAGCCTCGTCGTCAACGGCCCGCTGACGGACAAGCTGTCGGGCCGTCTGGTGGCCGCCACCAAGAGCCGCGATGGCTACGGTCACGATGTTCCGCTCAATCGTGATATCTGGTCCCAGGACAGCGATTTCATCCGCGGCAAACTCAAGTACGAAGACGGTCCCGTCCAACTGGTCCTGTCGGGCGACTACAACAAGATCAGCGACAACGGCCAGTTCACCGCGCTGCACGCTTATGCGCCGGAGCTGTTTGGGCCAAGCGGATCGTTTGGCCCGTTCGGCCTGGCGCCGACGCTGGACGCGTCCCTGCACAGCCACGGCTTCTACGACAGCTATGCGACGGGCTTCTTCATCCCGACGAGCAACCCGAACTACGCGACCCTGCCGGCGGACGTCAAAGCCATGTACGCCATGCCCCTGGGCAACCGGCTGGAAGCCTATGGCTTTGGCCTGAATGGCTCGGTGGACCTGGGCGGCGTGACGTTGAAATCGATCACCGGCTATCGTTTCAGCGACACCGACGGCGTCGTCGACACCGACGGCACGCCCGTCCCGATCCTGACGACTTGGGCCGGCTATAGCTCCAAGCAGTGGTCGCAGGAACTTCAGATCAACGGTCGTTTCGGCGACAAGTTCACCTATATCGCCGGCGGCTACTATTCCGACGAGAAGGGGCAGGAGTTCAGCCGCTCGCAGAACTTCGGCTTCCTGCCCTATTCGGCCACGACGCGTCCCTATGCCGGCCTGGCCGGACAAAACCTCGCCGACGTGCACAACACCTCGGTCGGCGTCTTTGGCCAGGGTTACTACCAGCTGACCGACAGCCTGCGGTTCGCGGGCGGGCTGCGCTGGACCTGGGACAGCCGTGACACCAAGCTTTACAACTACTCCACCTGGGGCGTGGCCTCGACCTGCAATCTGCCCAAACCCGACGTCGCGGGCGTTTGCGCCCAGACGCAGGACACCAAATTCGACTATCCGGCCTGGACCTTCGGTCTGGATTGGCAGGTCAATGACGACGTGTTCGCCTACATCCAGACGCGGCGGGCGTCCAAGTCGGGCGGCTGGAACACGCGCGCCGGCGGCCTTCCGGCCTTCCGGCCCGAGACCACCCGCGACCTGGAAGCGGGCCTGAAGGCCACCTGGCTCGAAAACCGCCTGCGGACCAACATCGCCGTCTTCCATTCCTGGCAGTCGGACGTCCAGCGCAACGCCGCGGCCCTGACCCCGGCCGGCGCCAGCACCCAGTTCATCGTCAACGCGGGCGACGCCCGGGTCTACGGGGTCGAACTGGAAGGCGCCTACCGCCCGTGGACCGGCATGGAGCTGACCGCCAACCTCAGCCTGATGAACGGCGAATACAAAAGCGGATCGTTCATCGAGCAGCAGTCCGTGCCTGGCGCGGCCTTGACGGGATGCACGCCCGCGGGCGCATCGTCGATCTGTCCGGTGGACCGCAGCGCCGAGGAATTGCCGCAGCTTCCCAAACGTCAGTTCAACCTGGGAGCCACCCAATCCCTGCCCACGTCCTTTGGCCGGGTGACGCTGCACGCCGACTACGCCTACCTGGGCAAGCAGTACTATAATCCGGTCACGCCGGCCGCCCAGCAGTCGGCCACGACCAAGGCGATCTACGCAGCCTCCAACGCCATCACCAAGACCCCGGGCTATGGTTTGCTGAACGCCCGCATCACCGTCGAATTCGACGCCCACAGCCTCGAGCTCGCCCTCTACGGCAAGAACCTGACCAGCAAAGAATACAATGTTCGTCAGTTCGCCGACGTCTATGCGGCCGGCCTGGGCTTCGCCACCGACTTCATCGGCGAGCCGCGAACCTACGGCGCTTCTTTGACCAAGCGTTTCTAAACCCTATACCTCGGCAATACTGGCCGTCGACCGTCACCGGTCGGCGGCCTTTTTCTTGCGTCGAACGCGCCCCGCGATCGACGGGCGAGCTGGCCCGCGGACAGGAAAAAGGCCTCCGTCGGCGACGGAGGCCTTTTCCAGATCGGCGACGCCTGGCCTCGGCCGCCAAGCCGCGACAGGCTAGGGAATATCCCACATCACATGGACGGCGTCGGGGCCGCGCAGCGAAACGCCCCGCACTTCGGGACGAGCATGGTCGGGATCGAGGCGCAGATTGGGCAACATGTCCAGCAGCAGGCCGACGGCTTCCTCGATCTCCACCTTGGCCAGCCACATGCCCACGCACATGTGGGCTCCAAACCCGAACCCGAAGGCCGCCATCTGCTTGCGGTCGATGTCGAACGCGTCGGGATTGTCGAACACTGTCTCATCGCGGTTCGCCGAGGCGACGCAGGCCGAGATGATCGAGCCTTTGGGAATGGTCACATCCTGGAGCGTGACGTCCGTCTGGCATTCGCGGACCTTGAACGTGGCCACCGCGTCGTGGCGCACGCTTTCATCCAGAACCTTGCGCATCAGGGTCCGATCCGCCCGCAGGCGTTCGAGCACTTCAGGATGATCAAAGAGGTGGGTCATCATGATCGCGAAGGTCCTCGATGTGGTCTCCGACGCGGCCGGCAGCATCATCCGCACGAAATTGGTGATCTGGTGATCGCTCAGGGTCCGGCCTTCGAACTCGGCGCGGATCAGGCGGCTGATCAGGTCGGCGCCTTCGGCCCCCGAGGCCCGGCGCGCCTGCACGGCGGCGAGGGTTGGATCGTAGAGCTCCTGGAAGGCCTGGAAGGCGGCGCGCTTGGCTTCCGGATCGTTGGCCATGCCGCCCAGCACCTTGAGCGCCTTGGTGGCGAAGGTCTCCAGGGCCGCCGTATCGTCGTCCTGGAAGCCCAGGACGGCGTAGACGACATGGATGGGGAACATCACGCCGACGCTGGAGATCAGTTCCGCCTTGCCTTGCGCGACCAACGGCTCGACGAAGGAGCGCTTGATCAGCGGCCGGATATAGGTCTCGCGCCATTCCTCCATCACCGCGGGAGTGAAGGACGGCTGCAGGATGCCGCGCAGCTGCCGATGTTCGTCGCCGTCCAGCCCGGTGATCATCAGCCCGTCAAGGAACGGACCCAGACCGGTCTCCATCAGAATCCCGCTGGTGAAGGTCTTGGTGTCGCGCAGCACCTTCATGACGTCGGCGTGCTTGAAGATGGTATAGATCGGCCGGCCGGTCTGGCCCGCGAACGAAGCCGCGCCGAGTTCGGCGCAGATGTCGCCCTCCATCACGGGCATGTTCTGGCGGTGGTCGCGATAGATTGCCTCGAGATTCCTGTCGTCGCCCGCGAACAGGGCGCCGACCTGGGCGAAGCCCTCCACGAGATCCTTGTTGGGGGTCATCTGGGCGGCGGTCATCGGTGTTCCTTCCCTGAAGTTCGGCCCGCTGTGCAGGCGTCTTTTATTTTATATCCAGAATGGCATTCTATCAGAATGCGTCCGAAATTCTTGGATGATTTTTGTTCGTCAATGACCATGGATGGCGCTGATCGCGGCCGGATCCGTATAGTCGCGCCATCGAACGAGTTTGCCGTCATCGTCGAGTTCGAAGATCCCCGCGATGGCGAAGGCGCCGATCTCGCGTCCGTCGGCGGCGACGAGGCGATCCATCCGCTCGGTCAGGACGACATTGCCCGCCGCCGCGATGTGCAAGGTCTCCACAATGATTTTCGCATAGCCCATGCTGGCCTCGAACTTCGCGCCGAGCGCCAGGGCCTCATCGGCGCCGACCGTCTTTGACAGGCCCATATTGAGCCATTCCGTGTCTGGTCGGAACAGGTCCCGGAGCGCCCGTTCGAGCGGCTTTGGGCCTGCGGACCAGGCGTCGAGAAACTCGCGGACGATGTCGATCGGGGCGCGGCTCACCACGTGCTTTTCCTTCGAATTCTGGCGTCGGAATGGTGTTTCCAGGCGCGACGTCGATGGCGATTTGCTAGGCTTGGAGCCGAAGACGGCGATCGCCGTTCCGAGCTGATGGAGCCGATATGACCGACCCGATCACCGCGATCCCCTTGACCCGCATCGACGGCGAAACGGACGCTCTGGCCAACCACGCCGGCAAGGTTCTGCTGATCGTCAATGTGGCGTCGAAGTGCGGGTTGACGCCCCAATACGAGGGGCTCGAAGCGCTCTATCGCGCCAAACATGCCGAGGGCTTGGAGATTTTGGCCTTTCCGGCCAACAACTTCAACGGTCAGGAGCCGGGCGCCGACGACGAGATCGCCAGCTTCTGCAGGACCAGCTACGACATCACCTTCCCGCTCTATTCCAAGATCAGCGTCAAGGGCGACGACATCCACCCGCTCTACGCGGGCCTGACCGCGGCCAAGCCGAACGCGCTCGGGGACGGCCCGATGCGCGATCGATTGGCCGGCTACGGCATCGCGACGGGCGGTCCTGGGGAAGTGGTGTGGAACTTCGAGAAATTCCTGGTCGGCCGCGACGGGAGGGTGATCGAGCGCTTCGCGCCCGACATCGACGCGGCCGATCCTCGTTTGACCGGCGCGGTGGACCAGGCGCTGTCGGCGGACTGACGTCCGCGGGACGTGGCGGAGGGACGCGGAGCCCTTCGCCACGTCCATCAGCGCACCTTCGCGGTGATCTTCGCGTGAGGACCCGACACCTGGGCGGCCCAGGCTTCGGACGCGTCGGCGAAGTCATAGTCGACGTAGTCGACGGTCAAGGTCTGATCCTTCTGCATCGCCAGCAGCCGCCGCCAAATCGCCTCGCGGTCGGCCGGCGGGCGTTGGCCTGTGCCGATGCAGGTGAGGGTGCGAAATAACAGGTCACCGATGTTGAGCTCGACGACGCGGCCCGCGCCCGTGCCGATGGTGATCAGGCGAGCGCCCCACTTGGTCGCCTTGACGGCCGACAGGAACGGCTTGCCGAAGACAAGGTCTAGCACGACGTCAAAGCCGTCCCCGCCGGACGCGGCCTTGAGCGCTTCGGTGTCGTTCTCGCCGCCCAGGGCGACGCCGGCGTCGGCCAGGCCGCGCTCGACGAGCCGGTCCAGAGCGGCCTGGCTGCGGGCGGCCGCCACGACGCGGCCGGCCCCAAGACCGCGGGCCAGCTGCAGGCCGATCTGGCCCAGGACGCCGGTGGCCCCCAGGATCAGCACGCTTTCGCCCGGCTGGATGTTGGCCGCCTCCAGCGGCACCAGGATGCCGGTGCCGGCGATGCCCATGGTGATGGCGGTGCGGTCGTCGATATCGTCGGGCACGTCCCAGACCTCGGCGGCGGGCACCAGGGTCTTGTCGGCCCAGGCCCCCCAGGGCGCGACCGACCGTTCGCCGAAATAGACCCGCCGCCCGTCCTCGGCGCGGCCGACGCCCTCGCCCCGGATGACGCAGGGATACTGGACGCCCAGGCGATAGGCGCCCAGCACGTCCCAGCCCCCCAGGCCAGCGGTGTCGACTTCGATCAGGACCGATCCGGCCTGGGCCGTCGGTTCAGGAAAGTCCTGGAGGACAGGGGCGGCTCCGTTGCCGGAGATGACGGCGGCGCGCATGGGCGGCGTTTCCTAAGGTTCGTCGCGGGACGTGCATCAGCCGCGGCCCGGCGCACCGGGCCGACAGCCAACCTGATGAAGCCTCGGCTCAGAGGAAGATGGCGAGGTTGGGAAAGCCCAGAACCGTTTGGTCGACAATGATCTCGCGACGCGCCAGTTTGAAGCTCGCGCCGTGGCGCCGCAGCAGATCGTGCCGGACGCAGCTGAGGAACAGCAGATTGGTCTCCTCGAACCGGCTGCGGCTGCAAAGCAGATAGCTTTGCACCTCGAACTCGTCGGGATTGTCCGTCGACTCGACCAAAATATTGGTGATCAGGCGGCGGGTGCGGGAGGGCGGGTCCTCGGCCCAGGCGCTGCGGGTGTCGGTGATGCGTCCCACCCGTCCCCGGATCGAGGCGTAGGTTTCGTCGAAATGCATCACCGTGCGGACGATCGAAGCGGCGTTCTCCCTCAGCGGCCGCGTCTGGCGCACAGGGCAGGTGTAGCGCAGATCCTCGTCGAGGCGCGCGACCCAGTCGGCCAGACGGATTTCGTCCAGCAGCCAGGCTTCCTCGTACAGGAACTCGGCGATCTGGTTGTAGGCGGGCGAGCCGACCGGCACGCGGTTGGGACGGAAGGCGGCCTCCGGAGCAATGGTCACGTCGGCGGAAATGGCGATGTCGGTGTTCATGGTGGTGAGATCCTGATGATGGCGGCGATGATCAGAGGCTGCTGTTCATCAGGTCGCGATAGGCCAGCCACCAGTTCCACTGGGTGTCGTCCTTGGTGAAGCCTTCATACACCAGGGCCGGACCGGGCCAGTCGGGCCGGGGAGGGGTGGTGCAGACGGCCTGATACTTCATCGTGACGTTGCGCGCCGCGGCGCCCTTGGCCGTCTGGGTGATGTGGGGCCAGGTGTCGGAGTCGTCCTGCTCCACCATGCCCGAGGTGCCCAGCATCCGCACCGCGAACTGCAGCGCCTTTTGCTTGTGCTCTTCGGGAGCGTCCTTTTCGGCCAGGATGAAGTTGCAGAACTCCAGCTCGTCGGGACCCTTGGGGATATAGGTGTGCAGGGAGGTCAGGCCGATGATCTCGCCATCGGGCTGCGGCACGTAGATGAAGGCGATCAGCACGTTAGGGAACATGCCGCCGACCTGCGGCGGGCTGTCGACCAGCAGGCCGAGCTGTTCGGGCGTCAGGTTGCGGATCAGCTCAGGCAGCATCTCCTTGGTGATGCCGGGAGGCGGCACGATCGCCAGTTTCTCCTCGAGCGTCAGATTGCCGTCCCGGAAGCCGGCGGCCTGCTTGAACTTGTTGGCGACCGGCATGCAGCGCAGGGCGTGGCCCTGCAACGAGCCGACCTCGGTGCCGTACATCGAGGTGGTCAGGTCGCCGTCGCCGAACTTGGCGAACTCGCCCAGCCAGCGGTGGAGGGTCAGGGTGTGGAAGCCGTCGGCGGCCGACTGCTCGCAAGCCGTTTTCCAGTTGGCCTTGATGGTGAAGCGCTGCGGCGGGCCGAGGACTTCGAGGCCCTTGTCCGTGCGCTGGAACAGCATGTCGTAGTAC
>OUNM010796741.1_pt1 | contig 10984 bp, 6 predicted proteins | sample 1769961 | NCBI WGS metagenome assembly OUNM01 (sample SAMEA3914820, study PRJEB12502) | metagenome | biome: forest; material: soil | place: USA | collected 2012-03-12 | depth 0.3 m
CGGCGAACAGATCGATGAAGTCCGGATCCCGGCCTTTCAGCGTCCCTGCGTCGAACCGCGCGATGATTTCCGAAACGACGTTGCGATCGAGCAGAATGATCGTGTCCGCATCGAGGGTCGCGAGGAAAGACGGCAACCAGCCGCCCCTCACCAATCCGATCGCCCGTGAGGTGAACGGGCTGACGAGGCGTCCGGTCACCCGATAGGCGAGATCGGGGTCGAGGTCCTGCACATTGGCGCCCAGCATCTTCGCGTTTCGCCACTCGACCGGAATATCGACCCTGTCGTTCGCACGAACCCGCTTGAGCGTATCGTAGTCGAGCGGCTGCGGCCTGACGCTGGCGAAGCTGAACTGCGGGGGCGGTCCGTCCTGATAGGGTTCATCCCCGACAAAGCTGATCTGTCCAAATGCCATTCCTGGTTCCTCCTGGGTGAATGGAACGCGCGCCTCCGCTCCTTTGAAGACCGACCCTGCTCAGGGCTCTGGATCGTTTTCCCGCTCCAGAGCGTGCAACAGCTCTTCCGCACGCTCGCGAACCGGGTTGGAGGAATCGCGTCGCAGCACGACAAGCGCCGCTCGCCGGAGATCGCGCGGCAACACTCGCACCTGCAGGAGATCGAGCATCGCAAATCTGGCGCTGGCGTCCGGGCTCTCAAGGCAGACGCACAGGGCTTGTGCGTGCGAAGGCGACAACCGGTCCCCATGGGCGGCAAGGTCCTTGAGCCATGGGGAGGGCAACCGGCCGCTGACGGCGGCCCCGACGATCTCGTCCAGGGCCGCCGCCTCCGTCAGCCGCGCCGTGAAGGCCGAATGGGCCACGCTCCGAACACCGGAGCGACTGTCTTTCCAATGGTCCAGAAGGCCGTCAAGGGTTTCCGGAGCCAACGCCAGCAAGCCCGTCAGCAGGTCTTCCCTGGGACTTGTGGGAACGGCGCCCGAAGCGGGTTGCGGCGTCTCGTTGCGACGCCAGTAGGCAAAGGCGTCTGCGGCGATCTTCATGTCCGCGACGACGGGACGCGCGGCGAACCATCGGGCCGCCGCGACGGCGGCCTCGGGCTCTTGCATCTGCAGAAGCGCCGCCTTCATGACGGCCTGCCGCCGCGGATCCTCGTCGACGTCCTGTTTCGACAGACGGGCGATGACATGGCTCGAACCTGAACGCAGGCGACCCGAGGCGTGGGTGAACAGCAGATCGCTCGCTTCGGGGCGCGGGAGCTTCCCGGTCAGAGCCGCCCCGGCCCACAACGAAGCGTCCTCGCCGTCTACAAGCAGGCGGGTGGCCAGTCGACGCACGACAGCGACGCCGGCCGTTGATGCGACGCGATATGCGGGCTCGACGACCAGCGTCGACGGCCTGCGCAGGGCCCGTTCGAGAAGAGGCTCATCGACAGGCTCCGCAGGTCTTCCATTAAGCGACGGCACGTCGACCGCGAAGATGCGCCTGTGCATGGCTGTGAGCCCCTCCCCTTCGAAAATGGCGAGGGTGGCCTCCATGTCGGCGGCGTCGGACCAGAGGGCGTCAATCGAGATGCCCGCCCACCGGGCGACCGTGTCCCACAGCCACCGGACATCGTCGGACTCGCCGAAATCCTCGAGAGGCCAGAGGTCGGGCAACGAGGTCCCGTCGAAATCGACCACACTCATGAAGGCTGACAGGGCCTGGAGGTGACGATCCGTCGGCGGCTGAAGCGCGTCGTTCGTTGTCCGAGGCGGTTGCAACCCTCTGACGAACGCTGTGAAGGTCGCCCTCATCATACGCCTGATCTCATCGCCGTCGAAGCGAGGGAAACTGCCGATAGGCCCAAGGTCCCACCACGGACGAATGGCCGTCCCCTGGATCAGGGTCTCCATGTCGATGATGAACCCCATTCGGTTCAGATCGGCGCCGCCGAAGGCGCGCGCGAAGATCTCGGAGGCCTCGTCATCGGACATCTCCGCGACCACCCGCCTGGCGAGGTCGTGGGCGAAGGCCTGCAGAAGTTTGACCCCGGCGTCGCTTTGGCGAAAGCCGCGTACGCCGGAACCGTCGGGGGACGATCCTGCGACCTCGGCAAGCCGGTCGATCCAGGCCAGAAGGGACATCTGTTCGGGTTCGGCGACATGTGCGAGCGCCAGCCCAGCCAAACGGGTCCAGTTCTGGCCGTGTATCATGAGCCGTCGCGCCGCCCCGGCCAGCGGTTCGGGATAGCGAGGCCCGAGCCCTCGCAGTTTCAGACCGATCCGGCCGACCGGATCCTGGCGGTCATCAAACGCGGCTTCCACTGCCGCCGCGATGACCGGCTGCGCAAGCTCGAAGGAAACGGGGGGTACGGCGTCGATGAGGATATCGAGCCCTTGCAACAGACGCGCCTCTCCGGGGCTGCCGGCAAACCCCAAGGTCTGGAGCTCATCGAGAACGAGCGGCGCCAGACCTTCGGCGGCGGCGAACGCGACGCACTCCCGAAGCCCGGGATCCGCCGCCGACGCTTCTAGCGCGGAGCGCTGAACGGCCGGATCGGCCTCGGCGAGGAATCGTCCTGCCGCAAACTCACCGAAGGTCTTGTGAACGAAGGCCAAAGCCCGGTCGCTGCCTTGCCAAAGCTCTTCGACAATCCCGAGCGCCTGCCAATATTCGCAGCATTCCACCGCGAGGGCCCCAGCGGCCAGTTGGGTCAACGACAGATCATCTTTCAGGATACCTGCGGCAAATCCCGTCACCGCGTCCGCGGTGGCGTCCGGGTCCGAAACCAGCTTCCAGCCCGCCGCATCGAGAAACCGCTTCAGGATGGGGGCTGCGGGCGGATTTGCCGGCAAGCGTTCTGACGGGGTTCGGGACACAAGGTCGAACACCGCCCGATAAAAGGCGGTTCTGGACTTTCCGAGCGTATCGCCGGATGCGAACAGGGCCGCGGCTAGGCCGAGCATCAACGGCGTCCTCAGCGCCGTCTTGCCGCTGCCGCTCGCGGCGACGGCGCTCTTGACCCGCTTCTGGAGGTTCACGCGTCTTGGATCGCTTGCGGGAAGAATATGGGTCAAAAGCTGGGACAGCGTCCGGACGACGTCGTCTTCCGGGATGCCCGGCACCGCGTAGTGTCGCCAGCCGGCAAATTCCGCCCACTGATATCCCACCGGTCGGGTCGCGACGATCAGCCGGACTGACGGTCTCCCCTCAGCGAAGGCCTTGAGCCCTCGCACGACCGCGGGTCGCCCGTGTCCGGACTCATCGAGCCCATCCAGAAGCACGACCCAGTCCACGCCGGCGAGAGCCCGGGCCTGGTGGGCGGCAACTGGAGCGCCATCCAGGGCGACCTGGAAGAGCGCCTCCTCAAACCCCTCGCCGGCGCTGATGCGTCGGGCGATCGCCCGTCCGTCCGCCTTGAGGACGGGCAGGCCGTCAACCGCATAGGCCCGCGCGATTTTCGCTAACAGCGTGCTCTTGCCGGCGCCGGGGCCGGCGACGACGACCGCGCGTCGGTAGTGGCGCCCAAGAGCAAGAGGATCCGAGGTCTGCGTATCCCGCCTGGAAATACGCAGGTTCCAGTTGTGGTAGCGCGCCACAGCGGACGCCAAATCGGGCAAAGCGTCTCCCGAATCCTCCTGTGTTTCCACAAAAGGATTCAGCGCAATATAGGCCGTCTCCAGCGACAACGGACGATCAACCCCCAAAATGGTGAACTCCGCGTTTGTCGCCATGGTCCAGCGGCAGAGTTGTTCGAGAAAGCCGCTAGGCAAGTTCGGATCATCGCGGAGCGCGATGCCGGCGCTTCTCAACACCTGGGCTAGGGTGGCACGATCCCTCACGCCACGGCTGCTCTGCATCGTGTGGGCGTCCCGGTAGAGCCTGTCCCAGGCCGCGGGCGCATCTTGCTCGCGGGCGCAGACAGAACCGAGATTGGCCAGGGCCGCGCGAACATCGCCGTCGGACGCTTCGGCGGCGGCGATGGTGACCACACGCAGTTTGCGACAGACCGCCTGGGGATCTCGGCCCGACGCCTTGAGCTTGGCGATCAGGACCGCACCCGGCCTTCCCTCCTCGATCGGCCGCCCCTCCCCGATCGCGACCACGTCGGTGGCCAGATCGACCCTGACGGGCCCGCTGCTGTTCGGGCTCACAACCAGGACGCCGTATTGCGCCGCCCCTTCCGCCAGAGGCTTCGCCAGATCCAGCAGGGCGTCCCACAGGGACGCGCCTTGGGTCAGACCCTTCTTGACCTGCACCTCCGCAATCGAGCCGTCATTGAAAACCAGCCTCAGATCGTCGCCTCCCGAGCCGGTCTCGGCGGCCACCCTGACCGGAATGTCTTGCGCCAATCCCTCAAGCCATCGCAGCGCAACTCCCCGCAAGGCAGAGCTCATGACGATGGCTGTCACCGCCGCCTGGAAGTTGAAGCCGCCGCTTGCAGTCGGCCCTCCGCCGCCAGACGACTTGCGGGTCGTCGGCTGCGCTGCCTTCATCGATATCGAAAGGCCGCCGGGCTTGGGCGAATGCTTTGCCATTCAGTTTGATTCCACTCGAGGCTGTCGGATGAGAGACTTACACGCCAGCCTCCCGCATGCGGAACCGGATCTTGGCAGCGATCCGCCTCAGCCCCATCCCGCGCACACCCGCCCCGGCCCAAGGCCTTTGAATATCCGGAAAAGACCGGAACCTAGCTTGAACCAAGCAGACCGCACTTTATTCGTTTGACCACCGGCCAATACAGCGAAATCGGATTTTGTCGAGGCTGACAAAGCCCCTTGGTGCCAGCCCAGAATTCGATACCGAAACGCTACTTCAGCAGTCGAGAAAGCACCGACCAGAGACTGACGCTCGTCCGGCTGTAGACCCGATTGTAGGCCGCCTTTTTCGGGTTGGTCAGCCACCCGGCTCCCTGAGGGGCCTTTACTCCCAAGCTATGGCGCACGACACGCTTGAGCGACGTGCGCGCCGCAAAGCTCTTCTTCAGACTTGGTTTTCTGATGCCGAATTTCATCGCGCCCTCCCCCCGCATCCTACTATGACGTGTGCTTGCGGCGGACCACAAGGTGGGCCACCCTTGATAGACAGAGACTTCGGGGAAATCAGATGTCGGATTACGATCAGGTGCCGTTTGCGGGTGTAGAGTTCGCCGACAATCCGGAGCCGCGCTGTCCGTGCGTTCTCCTGCTCGACACTTCGATGTCCATGTCAGGAGCGAAGATCGACCACCTGAACGAGGGTCTGAAAATCTTCGTCGAGGAGATGAAGAGCGACAGCATGGCCGCCAAACGCGTCGAGCTCGCCGTCGTCACCTTCGGTCCCGTAGATGTCGTCCAGGATTTCGTGACGCCGGACCAGCTCTACCTCAACGACCTGCGGCCAACCGGCGACACGCCTATGGGATCGGCTGTCCAGACCGCGCTTGCCCTCATCGAGGACCGTAAGGCCGCCTACCGTGCCAACGGCGTGGGCTACTACCGGCCCTGGGTGTTTCTCATCACCGATGGCGAACCGACCGACGATGTGTATGCTGCGACCGCCGCCATCCGGGCCGGCGAGGACAGCAAGGCCTTCATGTTCTACGCCGTGGGCGTGGAGGGGGCCAACATCGACCGGCTAAAGACCTTGTCGACGCGAACCCCCCTCAAGCTCAAGGGGCTCGCGTTCCGTGAACTCTTCGTCTGGCTGTCGAACTCCCTCGGGAGCGTGTCGCGTTCGCAACCCGGCGACGCCGTTCCGCTCGACAATCCAACGGCCCCGGATGGCTGGGCCGTGGCGGGATAGATGTGGCGATATGCGGCCGCGCGCACGACCGGCTCATCTCACCTGAAGCGCGGCGAAGTCTGCCAGGACCGGTTTGCGGTCTGGCTGGAAGGTGATGTCCTCTTTGCCGCAGTGTCTGACGGCGCCGGAAGCGCGGCCCGTGCCGAAGCCGGCGCGGAACTCGCAGTCCAGAGCGCCATCCAATCCCTGAAATCTCGCCCGACTGGGGACGCCGACTGGCCCGGCGCCCTGGCGGAAGCGTTTGCACGCGCTCGGCAGGCTGTCTCAGCAGCGGCAGCCAGCGAAGAGCGCCCCGTTCGTGACTTCGCCTGCACCCTTCTGCTCGCAGCCTTGTCGCCGGAGGGTGGCGCCGCCGGCCAGATCGGCGACGGGGTAATCGCCCTCCGCGATAGCGAGGGCGACGGCTGGTCGTGGGTGTTCTGGCCTCAGAAGGGCGAATACGCCAACACGACGCATTTCCTCACCGACCCTGAGGACCGCAGCCCCGCCGAGTTGGCGGCCATTCGCCCATCCGTGTTTGAGATCGTGATGATGACCGACGGCCTGGAGGCGCTCGCGCTCAACTTTGCCGATCAGGCGGCTCACGACCCCTTCTTTGAAGGCGTTGTAAGGCCGCTCCGGCAGACCGGGGGAGCCGGCGAAATTGCGACGATATCCACCGGAATGGCCGAGTTCCTCGCCTCACCTCGCGTGAGCGATCGCGCTGACGATGACCTGACCCTATTGGTTGCGACCCGCGTGGACGTGTGACCGGTGAAGGACCTGATTTCCTCTAGCAGCCGCAAGCCGGTTCGCCTGCTGGCGGAGATCGGCAAAGGCGGAGAAGGCTCCGTCTGGTCGCTCGCGGACAGCCCAGATCGCGTGGCGAAAATCTACTTCAAATCGCCGGATGCGACGAAGGTGGAAAAGCTTCGCCTGATGTCCGCCGCGCCGGGGGCCGACCTCTCCCGGATCGCGGCCTGGCCTCTTGACCTGATCCAGAACGCACGCGGTGAGATTTCGGGCTTTGTCATGCCCAAGGTCGCCGCGCATTCCGACGCTCATGAGCTGTACAGTCCGAAGAGCCGGGCCGGCGCCTTCCCCGAAGCCGACTTTCGTTTCCTGGTGCATGTGGCTTCTAATGTCGCGAGGGCCTATCGCGCGGTTCATCGCAACAGCTATGTCATCGGCGACGTGAACCACGGCCATCTGCTCGTTGGTCGCGACGGCCGGGTGGTCCTGATCGACTGCGATTCCTTTCAGACGCCCAAACCCGGCGGGGTCATCACATGTGATGTCGGGGTCGCCCTGTTCACTGCGCCGGAGCTGCATGGCAGAGCTTTCAAGGGCCTGATCAGAACACCCGACCACGACGCGTTCGGCCTGGCGGTCCTGATCTTTCATCTGCTGTGTATGGGCCGTCATCCCTATGCCGGGGTCTGGTCTGGTCGCGGCGAGATGCCGATCGAGAAGGCCATCGCGGAGCGACGGTTTGCCTATGGCGCCGGTCGCCAGGCGCTTCAGATGGATCGGCCGCCGGGCACCATAGACATCAATATTCTCGGCCCCGAAGTCGCAGCCCTGTTCGAGAACGCCTTCGCTGCATCCCCGGGACGGTCCCGACCGAGCCCGGCCGACTGGGTCACGGCGCTCGATGCCCTTAAAGCCGGGCTGAAACCCTGCGCGAATTCAGGCGCGCACTTTTATCCTTCCCGGCTCCCAGCCTGCCCTTGGTGTGCGATCGAGAGCCAGACTGGCGCGCGTCTGTTCGGCCAGCGCATTCGCGGCCAGACGGGGCAGACCGTCAACATCGCCGCGCTCTGGGCCCAGATCGAACAGGTCGCTCCACCCTCACCCGATCCGGCCATGCCTTCGGCGTCTGTCTGGGCGCCGCCCGCAGGTTTGGATGTGCCCTCGCCCATCTGGAAGCAACTGCGGATCGCGGGTTCGATCACAGCGCTCTGTCTCGGCCTGGTCGCGTGCGGAATGGACGGCGGCGTGGGTCCAATGGGTGGGATCATCGGCGCAGGCCTGGCCTTCGCCGTCTGGCCACGGGTATCCAGTGAAAAGCGAAAGGCGATAGCCGCCGAACTTAAACAGGCCCAGTCCACCTGGAGCCAGATCGAGGGTCGCTGGCAGGCCGAAGCGACAGTCGCTGCATTCTTCAAACTGAAAAACCAGCTCTCCGAAGCCCATTCGGAATTCAAAGGCCTGCCTGCGCGTCGAACGAAGTTGATGGCCGAACTTCAAGCGAAGCGAGAGGCTCACCAGAAGATGCAGTATCTAGACCGGTTTCGCATCGACCGGGCCGACATCACAGGCATCGGCCCTAGTCGCGCTGCAACGCTCGCCTCTTTCGGGATCGAAACCGCCGCCGACATTGAACGCTACAAAATCCTGAACCTGAAGGGCTTTGGACCTTCTCTGTGCGATGCTCTCATGGGCTGGCGACGACAGCATGAAAGTCGTTTTCGGTTCAACGCTGCGGCTCCGGTTGACCCGCGAGAAATCCGTCGTGTTGAGGACCTGATCGAAACCCGCAAAACGCAGCTGCAGGTCCGTTTGCAAGGCGGCTCGCGGGAGCTTCTGATGTCGCGAACCCACATCATCGCAGCCCGGACGCGGCTGTCGCCCATTCTGAAAGCCAGCTGGGACAGCCTTCAGCTCGCGCTTGCCAAACAACGGGCTATGTAGGCAGCTTCGTCCAGCGTCCCGGCCACGCATCAGATCAGCGTATCGCACATTGCATTCCTCGATAGCCATTCCAGCCTTACGAAGGCGTGTCGCGAAACCGTCTGCTGGACATTCCCACCGCTTGGCAGGTTTCTGCTGGACATTCCCACCGCTTGGCAGGTTTTGGGCACACCGTGTAACCGCGTCGTGAAGCTCTTGCTCTACGCCTACGTGTCTGTCTCCGCGGGGATCGTCAAAAATCCGCCCGTGATGAACCAATCACTTCCCGCCAAAGCCTGATACATCGCATGTTGCCAGCTATTCAGACGATCGGCGTGAATCTCTTCCTCTTCGTCGAGGAAATCGGCGATGGCGTCCACACGCCCCTTTGACCAGAATTTTTCCAAGCGCCGACGTACGGTGACTAGTTCGTCCGAAGCGTTTGAGGTGAAGGTGATACCGAGTTTGCAGGCCTTGAAATGGCTCGCCGCCCTTTGAACGTCGGTCGCCGACCATCCAGCGGGTGCGATTGTACCAAAAACCACTGCTGGAGGTGGTCCCTGCACGAGCGTCGCCGTCAACCACTGCCCTCTGAGGTAGGCATCGTAATAAGGGTGAAGCGTCTGCGCGCCTTGGGTTTTCGGAAAGTAGGCCTTTTTCGAGTCGTTGCAGAAGTGGCAAATGGGCACAAGATTGAACGGGAGCACCGCCAGATCGGGATATCTCGACTTCGGCAGATGATGATCCAGTGCAGCGACGGTCCCCACCCCGCAAAGAGGACATTTCTTATGGGGCGCGGAATTCCTGATTTGATCATATGCCGCGCGCCCGGTGCCATTGGTCGCGCTCATCTGATCGGTATAGAGCGCCAGGAGCTCCAATTTGGTCACGGTATCGACGGCCGTCACCCGGGGTTGGAGATGAAGCGTCTGAACACGAGCGCGCGCGTCATAGTCCACGCCAGATGCGAGCAAGGTGGCTTGCACGGCTTCTAGCCTGAGCCTGACGGCTTCGTCTTCGGTCCCCGCGATGCATTGGGAGAGCAGATCAGTCGGAAGGATCGTCGGAAGCGGTAGCGAGCGCATCTACAAGGTCTCGTCCGACGCATCGTCTTCGGAATCCAGTACCAAGGTCAGGGCACGGGCAAGCGCACGTCCTTCCGCACCAAGACGATGGTTGAAATAGGCCAAAACCTCTTCGTAGGTCCGGCCGCTGGCAGCGGCCGAGATCATGCGGTGAAAGCCGGTTTGCACGACTTCGAGACCAAAGACCTCCCGCGTCAGAACCCCTACATTCTCTCCAAAGGTCTCAATCTCCGGCCGGTCCGCGCGGGCTTCATGCCCGGACCGGTTCAGAATCCAGCAGCAGGTTCTGGGCGCTTCCTGCAGGACGACCGGCGAATGCGTCGCCACGATAGCCACCCCGTTCCGATCAACCAGGAGATCGGACAGGGCTCGTACAAAGGCCGACAGCAGCGGCGGGTGGAGATGGCCTTCCGGCTCATCAACCAGAACAAGCGACCCCTCCTCGACCAGTTCAACCAGTTTGGTGATCGTCAACAGAACGACGCTGTGGCCTGAACTCAACCGATCGAAAGTCTGGCGGACCTGGCCATCGTCCAAATCCTCATCAACCGCAAAACGGGAGACGTCGATTTGCTCAAAAAGCGGATCGCTCTCGAGCATTTTCAGGGCACGTCCCCACCGCGCTCTACGCGCGCCTTCGCGGCAGACCCGAACGGCCTTGGTAAAATCATCGGCGAGCTCGACTGGCGATTTGATCGCCGGCGCGATCGTGGACGGCGCCATCGTGACGCCCTCCGCGACCACGGAAGGCGCGGCGTTTTTCAGCAGACCCACATAGTCATAGCGCACGTCCAGCTTGGCCTTGCTCTCGACCAGAGGGCCGTACTTGTCGAACGGACTGAAGGAGACCGTCACGAGCCCTGCAAAGCCGATCGCGGATGCAAAGAGCGACATTTCGATCGGTTCAAGCGCTCCAGTGGGCTCGCCCTTGGGCCCAGGAATCTTGAGAAAGCTTCGCGCTAGAAAGTCGAAACACCGCGTCTTTCCTACTCCATTGCGCCCGATCAGAACGTGGACGTTGCTGGGCGGAGAAGACCCTGGCTTGACCTTGAAGATCAGCGCCGGCGGCGGCGTGCCGGCGCGCTCGTCGACCGGAAGGGTGTACTTAAACGCGTACTCGCTCAGGGCCGTGTCGCCGTGCGCTAACCTGTAAAAACGGTTGCGGACTCTGCCCATGTCGATGTCGCGCAACAGCGATCGCTTGAGCACGTCCTCGTCATTGTTGGATTCGAGGATCGACAAGGTTTGAGCGCCGTCGCGCAAAGCCTCCAGAAACCAGGTCCGATAGGGCGCACCGAAACTGTTCAGCGTCTCGTAGTAGTTCTCCACTTGTCCGATCGAAAAGAAGTCCTCCGGCAGGGTGGTGAAGATTGTCGGCAGAATTGTTTGAGCGTTCTGGGGTGTCATGCCTCGCTGTGCGATCTTTACGGGCCCAATGACGACCCGTTCTTGGTTCGCCCGGACAAGGTAGGCGTGCAACAGCGTGTGCCAAGTATACCAGTCGTTCCACCCATCCTTTACGAG
>OUNM010247471.1_pt1 | contig 10983 bp, 11 predicted proteins | sample 1769961 | NCBI WGS metagenome assembly OUNM01 (sample SAMEA3914820, study PRJEB12502) | metagenome | biome: forest; material: soil | place: USA | collected 2012-03-12 | depth 0.3 m
GCTCTGTCGTGCGCGCAGAATGTCCACCGCCGATCTCGCCGATGTAGCTTGGGAGGTCAGCGAAATTACGGACCACGCCCGGCGCTTCGAGACGTGCGCCGAGAAGGGTAAGTCCGGCTATGACGCGGTGTTCGCCTATCGCCGCGCCTATCGCTTCTTCATTGCCGAGGCCGTTCTGAAAGCTGACGGCAACGGCCCGATCATCGTTGAACAAATGGCGCACGCCGTGTGCCGCCGCCGGTGTTGCTCCTGCCTTGCAAAGGAATACGGCGACATCGATCGGATCGATTGCCTCGGCGTCCGAAGTGGCGCGAAGCGGCACCAACCGCTGACCACCGTGACCGACGATGGTCAGGCCTCCTGCCTTCGCGATCGATTGCGGGTGAGCAGGGCTTCTGTTCAGCAATGTGACGAGTACGCCGTTCTCCGCCAGCAAGCCACCTATTAGGCTTCCCAGCGCGCCCGCGCCGACGATCAAGACATGCGGTCTGTCGGGAGCGTTGCCGGTCATCGGGTTTTGCCGATGCCGAAAAAGCTGAGAACGGCATCGGCCTGACCGCTGATCATCGCTTGCCCATTTGTTGTCGGGCAACCGGCCGCCTGAGCCATTTCAAGCAACCGGGTTTTCTCGGGCTTCGGCACGATATCTATGACGGTCAAATCAGGATGAAGCTGCCCGGTGAACGGCGCGAGTGCGAATTCCGGGGCCATGCCGACAGGCGTCGCGTTGATAAGCAGGTCATACCCTGCCACATCGGGTTCAACTGCCGCGGCGCTACAGTGTGGATAAGACAACATGATCTTTGTCGCCAATGCTTCGGCTCTCGATCTTGTACTGTCAAAAATGCCGATGAGTTGAGCCCCCGCTCCAGCAACGGCCATCGCAATTGCACTGCCAGCCCCACCGGCGCCCAATAACAAGATGCGGCGGCCGCGCGCTGATTGGCTTAGCCCGGCAAGGGCGCCTACCAGTCCCGCCCCATCGAACATATCGCCCGACCAACTTCCGTCGGCTTCGCGCCGCATCGCATTGAGTGCGCCGACCTGGCCGGCCACGACACCGAGGTGGTCCACGAAAGGCAGAGCTCGTTCCTTGAACGGAAAGGTGACGACCAGCCCGTCGAGATTGGCGACCGCCATCAATCCTTGCATGCCCACCTCGAAGTCGGCGGCGGGCAGATGCACAGGCAGCAACACCGCTTTGTGACCAGCGGCACCGATACGGGGATTGTAGATTTCCGGTGAACGAACCTGACCGATCGGATCACCGACGATCGCCAGCAGACGGGTCTGCCCAGTAATCGCGGGAACTATCTCGGCCGGGGCATTCAGCGTCTGATGCTCCTGAGACATCATTTTGTCGAACCTTTATGTATCCGGTTACATTCGGATGACTGTGCGATCGGATTATCGTTTCTGCGAGCGAGAGACTTTTAATTGCCTACTTTTCCAACCGGTATTCCGGGGCGGAACGACGTTTCCACTCAGGATCCCTCCATTTTTCCAGGGGGCGGTCCTGACGAAGCGCGCACTAGAATTTCCGCATCCCATTCGAATGTGACATCGACAGGCTTGTTCTCGACCTTGCCGATCACAAACCGTGCTGCATGGCGACCGACCTGATCGGATAGCACCTTGACCGTTGTCACAGGGACCGGCAAATGGCTCATCAACTCGATATCGTCATACCCGACGATGGAAACCTCTTCGGGGACGCGCAATCCCATGGCCTGGCTTTCCAGGACCGCGCCAACGGCGAGGTAGGCATTGCCGCAAACGACCGCGGTCGGCTTGGGCGCGGCCGCCATCACTTTGCGGAACAGCGCGCGGCCTTCGCTGATGGTCCATTCGCCGATCGCAAAATGCTGCGGCCTGACGGCCAACCCGCGCTGCGCCAGTGCGTCTCGCAGGCCTTCGAGACGAGCCGCGGCGCGGTCGTTGTTTCGTGTCGACTGAGCAATCACGCCAAAGCGCTCGTGGCCGAGATCGGCGAGATAGTTCGTCAGATTGAAGAGTGCTTTGTGGTTGTCGGGGCCAATGCAGGCGCCATGGCTCGCGGTGTTGTAGACGAATGTCTGGACAAACGGCACGCCGCGCTTTTCAAGGAAGGCCTTGAGATCTGGATGGTGAGCCTCGCCGACAAGGATGATGCCGTCGACGCCACGTTCGACGAATTTGCGAACCTGACGGTATTCTTGATCAGCATCATAGTCCGAGCACGCGAGCAGCAAGGTATAGCCGCGCGTCGCGAGCTCCGCCTGGATGGCGTTGGTCGCTCGGGCAAAGTCGCCGTGTGACAGGGTCGGGAACACTGCGCCGATCGCTCCGGAGCGGCGGGTAGACAGCGCCCGCGCCGCGCCATCCGGCACCCAGCCCAGATGCTTGACGACGGATTCGATACGCTCGCGCAATTCCTGCGAGACGATCTCGGGCGAGTTGATCGCCCTGGATACGGTAGCCGTCGAAACGCCCGCCGCGCGCGCCACGTCGCGAAGACCCACGCTGGCGCGCGCCGGCTTGCCGGTCCTTTCACGATCGCTGTTGCGCGAGGCGGGCATGACGCCTCAGACGACCCGCTGTTCCTGCACGCCGAGACCGTCAATGCCGAGGCGCATCACGTCGCCCTTCTTGAGGAAGAGCGGCGGCTTCATGCCGAGGCCGACGCCCGGAGGTGTGCCTGTGGTTACGATATCGCCCGGCTCCAGGATCATGAACTGGCTGATGTAGGAGACGAGATGAGCAATCGGGAAGATCATCGTCTTGGTCGAGCCGTTCTGGACCTTCTTGCCGTTGAGTTCGAGCCAAAGCGAGAGGTTCTGCGGGTCAGGCACCTCGTCAGTCGTGACGAGATACGGGCCGAGCGGGCCGAAGGTCGGGCAGCACTTGCCCTTCATCCACTGGCCGCCGCGCTCGATCTGATAGGCGCGCTCGGAGACGTCATTACAGACACAATAGCCTGCGATGTAGCTTAGAGCCTCGGCTTCGGCGACATAGCTCGCGGTCTTGCCGATGACGAAGGCGATCTCGACTTCCCAGTCCGACTTCTCGGAGCCAGGCGGGAGATGCACATCATCGTTCGGGCCGACGATACAGGAGCGTGCCTTGTTGAACAGGATCGGCTCTTTCGGGATCGCCGCTCCGGTTTCCGCAGCATGATCAGCGTAGTTGAGGCCGACGGCGATGAAGTTGCCGCTCTCGGTCACGCAAGGGCCGATACGCTGGCCTGCCGGCAGGATCGGCAGCTTCGTAAGGTCGGCCGCCTTGACCTTGTCTATCAGGCCGTTAGCGAAGGTTTTCGGATTGATATCCAACGCGATGGTCGAGATATCGCGGACATTTCCGTCAGAATCGAGAACAGCAGGCTTTTCCTGGCCGGCAGGGCCGTAACGCAGCAACTTCATCGGTATCTCCTTGGATGCTCTTTGTGGGTATTGTTCAGTTTCTCGATTCACCGTGCGAGAGTTCGGCCTTAGTGAGCACAAATTGCAACTGATAAAGCCCGCGGATGGGATCTGGTGCAGCGCCATAATGTCCAAGGGAGTCGTTACTCCCCGCTGCCGCGCGGTAGGCTTCGATCGCCTCCGGCCGGCTCGCTTCGACGAGAAGGATCCAGTCCGCCACCTTGTCAGGCGCACCGCGCAGCTGCTTTTCCGCCGTATCTTCGCTTCCAGCTTGCGGCTGCCCCTTGAGCAGATGGACGCCGACGATTCCCGGCAGAGTAGCAATGGCCGCGCTCAGCCGGTCATGCAGTCCTGTCGCGAAGGGCTTCGACGCGAGTGATGTCCGTAGCTGGATTGCCTCGACGAAGCCACCCTCACCGAGGCCAATCGACCAGGCGACTTCGCAGATGGTGCGGGATGTGTCGGTAAAATGCGCCACGACCTGCCGTGTCCAGTCGGTCGGGGCATTGAGACGCGCCTGATAGACCGGCGAGGAAAGGTCCGTGGCAGCAGAGGTCTCGTAAAAATTGAAATATTTCGGGTGACCGTCGCGCGCGATATAGCGGCGTCCGCGCAAGAAACCGGAAAGGCCAACGCGTTCCGGGATATGCTCGCGCACATGCCAGGCGACGAATTCGTCTTCGGCTTCCGGCTTGATGCCGTTCCAGATTGCCAGAACGCCTTTTCCTAGCAATGCCATGGTGCTTTTCCTCCTAGAGCCGGTGCAGGTGTAGACCGCCGCCGACATCGATCTGCGTGCCCGTGGTGAAGGGTAAGGCGCCGCAAGCGAGCGACGCGACGGTTTCCGCGACGTCCGAAATCTCGCCCCAACGCTTCGCGGGTACGCCGCCATCAGCGATGAGGCTGTCATATTTTTCGATCGCCGGCTGCGTCATGGCGGTGCGGATGATGCCGGGTCTGACTTCGTAGACCGCGATATTGGCTTCAGCGAGTCGCGCCGCGAACAGCCGTGACATCATCGAAAGTCCGGCCTTCGACATGCAATAATCCGCGCGATTTTCGCCGAGGATCTCAGCATTGGCGGAGGTGATATTGATCAGACTGCGATGCCCTTCATCTGCTTGCCGGCCAATCAGCCGACGCGCCAAGGCTTGGCTTAAGAAAAAGGTGCCGCGCAGATTGATATCGAGACAGCGGTCAAAACTTTCCGGCGTAAGGTCGAGCATGTCGCCGCGCACCAACGAGGTGACGCCGGCATTGTTGACGAGGCAGGTGAGCGGGCCGAGGTGTCGCTCAATCTTTTCCAGCAGGGCCTCATGTCCGCCGATTTCGGCAAGATCGCCGGAATGATAGGCTACGTCCGCCATTTCCTCGCTGGGTTGTGGCGACTGATCGAATACTGCAACGGCAAAACCCCGACGGCGCAGGGTTCGTGCTATAGCGTGGCCGATGCCACGTCCTCCGCCCGTGACGAGCGCTGTTCCCCTAGACATTGGCGCTGGAAAGCTTTTTGGCCCAACGCATGATGTGGTCGGCAACGGCCACCGTCTCGCCCTTCTGATTGACGACTTCGACCTTGGCGACGCTGCGCCCGCGCGCGTTGTCGACGTTGGTGACGGTGTAGTGCGCGGTGATGGTATCCCCAAGCAGGACGGGCTTCAGGAAGCGGATGCGATCATAGCCGGAATTCACCGGGAAATCCGACAGGCCCTCCTTGTGGATCACGTGTTCGATGCTGATCGTGGAGACCGTCGACATATAGCCAACGAGCAGAGCGCCATGGGCAATGCGCCGCCCGATATTGGTCTTTTCCTGCATGTATTGCTCGTTGACGTGCGTCGGGCTGAAGTCGCCAGTGAGCCCGGCAAAGAGTGTCACATCGGTCTCTCCCACCGTCTTTGCGAACGTGTAGTGCTGACCTACTTCCACGAAGTCGAGACCTGAATTCGACATTACTCCTCCTCCCGTTTCTCGGCCCGTCTTGACAGCATTCTTGTCGCCGCTTATGTAACCGGTTACAAAAAAACAACTGCCGCGTCAATCCGGTGGAACTTGTGAGGGGAAGCGTCAACCATGAAGGTCATCAGCGCCGAAGAAGCGGCACGGCTGATCAAATCGGGCGACAGCGTGATGGTCAGTGGCTCCGGTGGGGGACACTGCATTCCCGAGGCAATTTTGGTCGAGGTGGAAAAGCGCTTCCTCGCCGAGAATATGCCTCGCGATCTCTGCCTGATCCATGTCGTTGGGCTCGGCGATCGCGACACGAAGGGCGTCGCTCGCTTCTGCCATGAGGGCATGTTGAAGCGCAGCATTACCAGCGCGCTGATCGATTCTCCCGTGATGATCGGCATGGCGCGCGACGATAAAATTGAATCTTACACCTTGCCGCAAGGAGTGCTCTCGCAAATTACGCGCGACATGGCAGGGGGTAGGCCAGGTCTCATCACGAAAGTCGGCCTGCACACTTTCGTAGATCCGCGCCAACTTGGTGCCCGACAAAGCCCAAGTTCCAAGGAAGACCTTGTTGAGCTGATGACGATCGATGGCGAGGAATGGCTGCGTTACAAGCCCTTCCCGATCGACATTGCGCTCCTACGTGGCACGACCGCAGATGAGGACGGCAACGTTACCATGGAGCAGGAGGCGCTGTTCGGAGAGATGCTCTCCACCGCGCAGGCCTGCCGCCGCAACGGCGGGTTGGTGATCGTTCAGGTCAAGCGACTGGCCACACGCGGCTCGCTGCCACCAAAGCAGGTGAAAATTCCCGGCATCCTCGTCGACTATATCGTCGTCGATCCCGAGCAACGCCAGACCTACGCGACCGACTACAATCCCGCCTATGCCGGCGAGCTTCGTGTGCCGCTAGCGCATATGAAGAAGCTCCCCTTCTCCGAGCGCAAGATCATCGCTCGCCGCGCAGCAATGGAAATTCTTCCTGGCGCGATCTGCAACCTTGGCGCAGGCATCTCAACCGGCATCGCGGCCGTTGCATCTGAAGAAGAATTGCTCGACGACATCATACTCACCAATGAACAGGGATTTATAGGCGGTGCGCCCTTAACTGGCGTCGATTCCGGGACAGCTCAAAACTACGACGCGTTGGTCGATGCCCCCTATCAGTTCGACTTCTATGACGGAGGTGGGCTTGATATCGCTTTCCTTTCATTCGCCGAGGTCGATCCATCGGGCAACGTCAATATCAGCCGCTTCGGCGATAAGATCGTTGGCATCGGCGGCTTCATCAATATCAGCCAGAACGCCAGGAAAGTTGTTTTCAGTGGCACGTTCACTGCCGGCGGGCTCGAAACGCGGTTCGAAGACGGCAAGTTTCGCATCGCGCAGGAGGGGCGTCACCGCAAGTTCATCGGCGCGATCGAACAGATTTGTTACAACGCCGCCTTCGCGTTCGAGCAAGGGCGAACTGCGCTCTTTGTCACCGAACGCGCGGTCTTCCGCGCTTCGGCCGATGGCCTGGAATTAATCGAAATCGCGCCGGGCATCGAAATCGAACGCGATATCTTACCCCATATGGGTTTCCGGCCAAGCATCGCACCGCGCGTGAAGCAGATGGATTCACGGCTCTTCACGCCCGATCTCATGGGCCTCAGGGAAGATATTAGGCGCGGCGCTTCCGATGAAGCATGCCCCCGTAAGCTCCGGAGGGCCTCATGACGGTTTTCGACGCAGGACTGTCGTCATGAGTTCGGAAAACACCTCGCTCGACGCCGCGCCCGTTGTTCGCAAATCCCGCAGCGTGGGCGCCGTCGCCCTCCACCTGCTCGCCGGCATCCTCCCGGCCCTGGTCTTCATAGCGTTGATTGGGATGTGGTGGGCCGCGGTCGCCATATTAAAGGTGCCGCCCTATCTGCTGCCGCCGCCGCAGGACGTGCTGCCAAGGATGGTCGCCTCACGCGAAAGCCTCTGGAATCATAGCCTTGTGACATTGCAGGAGATTCTGTTCGGTTTTGGTCTATCGATTGTTACGGCAATTCCGATGGGCTTGCTGATCGCGCTGTCGCCGACAGCAAAGCGCATGCTGTATCCGCTCCTAGTATTCATCCAGCTGGTGCCGAAGATTGCTATTGCGCCGCTCTTCGTCGTCTGGGTTGGTTTCGGCCCGACATCCAAGGTGTTGCTGACGCTGCTGCTGACCTTCTTTCCGCTGTTGCTCGCCAGCATTGCCGGTTTCCAGATTCTAGACCAGCGGCTGCTGTATCTGACGCGTTCGATGGGCGCGAGCTTCTGGCAGACCTTTCGCTACCTGCGCTTTCCCGCAGCCCTGCCCGTGATTTTTGGGGGCCTTAAGACCTCCGCCACAATCGCGGCCACCGCAGCGATCGTGGCGGAATTCGTCGGTGCCAATAAGGGGCTTGGCTACATCCTCCTGCAGGCAACCGGCACGATGGATACGACCTATGTCTTCGCGATCCTGTTCCTGCTCACAATCATCGGCCTAGCGCTCAATACGATCGTCGAGATCGCGGAATACCTCATGACGCCATGGCGACGAGGTCAGAGCAGCAAATGAATCAACAGAAACGCCGAAGAACGGCTTAGGGAGGAAAACCATGCAAAAGATCACAGTCCCATCTGAACGAACTGGCCTTTCGTTAGCTGCCGCTGCCATTTTAGCGGCTGGGGCCTGGGTTGCGAGCTGCAATGGCAGTTTCGCTGCCGACCCCGCGAAACTCACGTTCCAACTGAACTATCCGGCCGCCGGCTACAATGCGGGCTATGAACTCGCGCTCCAGAAGGGTTTCTATAAGGACGCTGGCCTTGATGTGACAATCGAACCCGGCAATGGATCGCAGATCACGGCTCAGCTTGTCGCTGCCGGCAAAGCTGATATCGCCTTTGCCGATTCCGCGCCGGTGATGAAGTTGATTTCGCAGGGCGCTAAGATCAAAATTCTTGCCACGATCCTGCAGGGAAATCCCAACCAGGTGACGGCGCTGAAAAAGACAGGTCTCAAATCGGTCGCCGACATCAAGGGCAAGTCCGTCGCCATCCCGAACGGTGGTTCGCAAGTTGCGATGTTCCCGCTGATCCTGGCCGCGAACGGATTGAAGGAAAGCGATATCAAGGCTGTGAACATGCCACCAGATTCGATGGTGCCTTCACTGATGCAAGGTACTGTCGATGTGATCCTAGGTTCGGTCGACGCCTTCGGTATCACACTTAAGAACATGGGCGTCGAGACCGATAATTTCCTGTATATCGACTCCGGTGCGCCGACGGTTTCGACCTCGATCATCGCATCGGAATCATTCCTCGCAGCGCATCCCGATCAGGCGAAGGCGTTCGTCGCCGCGAGCTTGAAGGGTTGGTACGCCACCATCGACGATCAGCAGGCCGGCATCGCCGCACTCAAGAAGACCTTTCCTGACGCGAACGAAAAACTGGCGCCTGGTCAAATCGACGCCACCGTCTTCCTGATGTGTGTGAACCGCGCCAAGTTCGTTGGCAAGGCAACTCCTGAGCAATGGACCGATACGGTCAGCATCCTGTCAAAGGTTGGCGTGCTGCCCGCGGATATCCCGGCGACAAATTACTATACCTACGACTTCCTACCACCGGAATCAGAGCTTCGTGCCTGCCCGCTCAAGAAGTAAGCCGATGCGCGTGTTGGAGATGGCCCAAAAAGCTGACGACGAGACGCGCGGCGTCCGGCTGGAAATCGAGCGCGTCGGCAAAGTGTTCGGCGCCGATGGCGTCACGCCGTTCGAAGCTCTTCGCCCGACGAGTGTCGATATCCAGCCAGGCGAATTCGTCTCCGTCGTCGGACCAAGCGGTTGTGGCAAGAGCACACTGATGCTCATGGTCGCCGGGCTGCTCTCTACCACTACGGGCACAATTCGCGTCGGCGGCAAACCACTGATTGGCGCGATGACCGATGTCGGTATCGCGTTCCAGGACCACTTATTGCTCGATTTTCGCACCGCTTTTGACAATGTCCTACTGCAAGGCGTAATCCGCAAAGTGCCTATGGAGCCGGTGCGCGAGAGGACACGGGAGTTGTTTGAACGCCTCGGTCTGATGAAGGCAGCGGATCGTTACCCCCATCAACTTTCGGGGGGCATGCGTCAGCGCGTTTCGCTGGCGCGGGCGCTTGTACTGAAGCCGTCGGTTCTGCTGATGGACGAGCCGTTCGGGGCGCTCGACGCTTTGACACGTTTGCAGGTTCGCTACGATCTTGAACAACTCTGGATGAATGACCGACCCACGGTTCTCTTCATTACGCATAGCGTGGAAGAGGCGGTCGGTCTCTCCGACCGGGTGCTGGTCATGTCACCATCGCCTGGTCGCGTCGTCGAAGAAATCAGGATTAATCTTCCCCGACCAAGACCCTTATCACTTGGGGAGGAACCCGCACTCGCGCAACACGCCAAGCGAATTTATGATCACTTTGCTCGCTTGGGCGTCATTCATCGTGACATCGTCGGCGCCGCTCAATCGGGAACGCACTAATCCAGTAGCTCGCAGAACAGTCATTTGTTGCTGCCCGGTTTCTCATTGTGAGCAGGATGGGAGCACGCTTGCAGTGGATAAGGGTCTGCAAGCGGACATCCCGAGCGTCCGCATTGGGCGGAAAGCGGACCTTTCCAGTAGACCGCCAGGATAGGTTATCCCGGGCAGGCAATCTGATCTTTGAAGTCCCCGTGTTCTGTCTAGCATCTGCGCGGGCTGGCGATACCCAACAGAAAGCCCGCCTACCAAACTGGCATTTGAAGCTTGGGTGCCATCATCTATATAACTTGCCTCTCGGGTGTGAACCAAACCGGCACCACGACCGTTATGCACTGCATGATTGCCGTGTACCCCCGTTGCCCGTTCCGAGTTCGATACCAAGACCGACAAACATATTGGTCATGCCGACGACAAACGCACGGCTGCGCGAATGATACGAAAGCACCTGTCGGAACGGGATGGATCAAGTGAACCGCTGGTCTCGACTGATATTTTATACCGCATGACCCTGAACGCCTATTTCATCGACGATTGAGGGCGTTTATTGCATTGTACCGCTGCCGCCTCCGCAGTCGAGGCGGTTTCAGCGGCCGGCCAGTGAACAATCGCTCCGAGCGGGCGCTCAAGAAACGTAGGCGACTTGCCAGTAAAGTAAGCCGTAGCCGAGGCATCGTCACCTTATAAACGATGCGACCGCTTCAATCGCTTCTGCCCTCCGTGCCGGCTCTTTGATTTGTGCGAAGACCTCAAGAAGTTTGATCACGTCAGCGTTGTCGGACGGTTGACGCGGAGCGGGCACAACTGGCGCGGCACTTTTGGCAAAGAAGAAACTGACCGGCAAAATGAGCGCCTCTGCTCCCTCGTCAAGCTTCGAAGCGCCGTCGTGGGCTGTGACGTCGGCCATCTGAAACTTCTTTCATTTTCGCGGTCTGCATGAAGAAGGTTACGCGGACGCCGCCAGTCTATGTACGCAATCGTACAATATGGGGATGTATTTTTCAACAGACACTGGATTGTTTTTTAGCGGCGCAGTTTACATCCACTGGCTGCCCGAAATCGTCGGAACCCCTAACCACTTGTGCTGTTTCCAGCTTTTGGAGGCAACATTATGGAC
>OUNM010166602.1_pt1 | contig 10982 bp, 9 predicted proteins | sample 1769961 | NCBI WGS metagenome assembly OUNM01 (sample SAMEA3914820, study PRJEB12502) | metagenome | biome: forest; material: soil | place: USA | collected 2012-03-12 | depth 0.3 m
AACACCGTCATCATCGCCCATTGCGGGTGGTCGAGCTTGAGCGCGTAGGCGGCAAGCAGCGCGATCAGCCCTGCCGAAACCGTGCGGAGTGCAAAAATCCAGTCGGAACGGGTCGGCTGCGTCAGCCCGCTGAGCGGGGTCTCGACCAGCTCTTTCAACCGCGTCCAGATCACATCAACAACTCCTTGCCGGAGCCTGTTATGGACCAGACGGCGTTCAGATATCCAGCACGTCCGTTTCGGCGAATTCCGCGCGTTCCTGGATGAAGCGGAAGCGTGCTTCTGGCTTGGTGCCCATCAGCGCGTCGACGGCATCCTTGGTCGCCTGCTCGTGCTCGGCTTCGTTCACATCGACCCTGAGAAGCGTGCGCTTCTTCTGGTCCATCGTGGTCTCCTTGAGCTGCGAGGCCATCATTTCGCCCAGCCCCTTGAAGCGGCCGATCTCGACCTTGCCGCGCCCGGTGAACTCGGTGCGCAGGAGTTCGTCCTTGTGCGCGTCGTCGCGCGCATAGGCGACCTTGCCGCCCTGGCGGATCGAATAGAGCGGCGGCACGGCCATGTAGAGATGGCCGCCGCGGATCAGGTTCGGCATCTCCTGGTAGAAGAAGGTGATCAAAAGCGAGGCGATATGCGCGCCGTCAACGTCGGCGTCGGTCATGATGATCACGCGGTCGTAGCGCAGGTCCTCGTCGCGATATTTCGAGCGCGTGCCGCAGCCGAGCGCCTGGATCAGATCGGAGATCTGCTGGTTGGCGGCCAGCTTGTCGTTGCCGGCGCTGGCGACGTTGAGGATCTTGCCGCGCAGCGGCAGCACCGCCTGGCTGGCGCGGTCGCGCGCCTGCTTGGCCGAGCCGCCGGCCGAGTCGCCTTCGACGATGAACAGTTCGGCACCCGCGGCGGCATTCTGCGTGCAGTCGGCGAGCTTGCCCGGAAGGCGCAGCTTGCGTACCGCGCTCTTGCGCGAGACTTCCTTCTCCTGGCGGCGGCGCACGCGTTCGTCGGCGCGCGCGATCACCCACTCCAGGAGCTTCGAGGCTTCCTGCGGATTGTCGGCCAGCCAATGGTCGAACGGATCGCGCAGCGCGTTTTCGACGATGCGCATCGCCTCGATGGTGGCCAGCCTGTCCTTGGTCTGGCCGACGAATTCCGGCTCGCGGATGAACACCGACAGCATGCCGGCGGCCGAGATCATCACGTCCTCGGTGGTGATGACCGAGGCGCGCTTGTTGCCGATGAGGTCGGCATAGGCGCGCAAGCCCCGCGTCAGCACATTGCGGAAGCCGGCCTCGTGCGTGCCGCCCTCGGCGGTCGGGATGGTGTTGCAATAGGAGTTCAAGAACCCGTCGCCGCCGAACCAGGTGACGGCCCATTCGAGCGAGCCATGGCCGCCCTGCTTGTCGCTTTTTCCGGCGAAGATCTCGCGCGTGACCTGGAACTCGTCGCCCAGCGTCGCCTTGAGATAGTCCTTCAGGCCACCCGGGAAATGGAACTCGGCCTTGGCCGGGGTCTGGTCCTTTTCCTTGATCAGCGACGGATCGCAGGTCCAGCGGATCTCGACGCCGCCGAACAGATAGGCCTTCGAGCGGGTCATGCGGTAAAGCCGGGCCGGCTCGAAAGCGGCGCCCTTGCCGAAGATCTGCTCGTCGGGATGGAAGCGGGTCCTGGTGCCGCGGCGGTTGTGCACCTCGCCGAGGTGCTCCAGGCCGCTTATGGGAATGCCGCGCGAGAAGCGCTGACGGTAGAGCTGGCGGCCACGCGCGACCTCGACCTCGAGATGGTCAGACAGCGCGTTGACAACCGAAACGCCGACGCCGTGCAGGCCGCCGGAGGTTTCGTAGACCTTGCTATCGAACTTGCCGCCCGAATGCAGCGTCGTCATGATGACTTCGAGCGCCGGCTTCTTGTATTTCGGATGCGGATCGACCGGGATGCCGCGACCATTGTCGGTGACGGTGAGGAAGCCGTCGGCCGAAAGCTCGACATCGATGAAGGTGGCGTGGCCGGCGACCGCCTCGTCCATCGAATTGTCGATGACCTCGGCGAAGAGATGATGCATCGCCTTGTCGTCGGTGCCGCCGATATACATGCCTGGACGCCGGCGCACCGGCTCCAGCCCTTCCAGCACCTCGATGTCGGCGGCGCTGTAGCCTTCGCTGCCGTCACGCACGGCGCTCGAACGCTTCGCGGCGGCCTGGACGAGCGGATCAGCAGGGCGCGCCGTCGCGCGCGCCTGCTGGGGCTGCTTTTCAGGATTGCCGAAAAGATCGCTGGTGTCGTCCATGCTGGCCATTAAGTCCGATAATGCGAATCACTCCTCGATACTGCCACGCTTTTGGCGGACGAACGAGGTTCCTGTTCCGTTCAGGGATCAAACTGTCTCTTATTCCAAAACCATTCGATAACCAAGCCGGCCGAAATAGGGCGGTTCGCCCATCGGGGGATTCCTGATTCTTTAACAATGATGCCTAGCGTGAAGCCCAACTAACAAAAGACCACGGGCGTCAGGGGTTTCGTTGTGAGGGGCAAGGCCATAACCATGATCGGCATCGCCGCCGTCGTCGGCGCGATCTCGATCTTTGCCGCCGACTTCTGGGTCAAGAGCCAGGCGAAAGCCGAGTCCGAGGTCCGCGTCGTCACCGTCGAAGCTCCGCAGCAGCCCAAGGTCGAGTTCAAGACCATCGTGGTGGCGAACGCGCCGCTGCGTTACGGGATGGAACTCGACAGGTCGCAACTCGCCGAAATTCCGTGGCCGCAGGACGCGCTGCCGCAAGGCGCTTTCCCAACCATCGACAAGCTTCTCGCCGATGGCAGCCGGGTCGTTCTGTCGCCGATCGAAGTGAGCGAGCCGGTGCTGCTCACCAAACTGTCGGGGCCGAACGGTCGCGCCACGCTTTCCAACAGGCTGTCGCCAGGCATGCGGGCCGTCACCATCCGCACCGACGAGATCGCCGGCGTCGGCGGCTTTGTCACGCCGGGAGACCGGGTAGATGTCGTTCTGACGCGCGACGCGGGCGATATCCAGGAAGTGGCGAAGAATGCGCAGGGCGCGGCGGGCTCGACGGTCACCTCCGAAATCGTCGTCTCGGACGCCAAGGTGCTTTCGGTCGGGCAGGGCGCCGACGAGCGCAAGACGGAGCCGCAAATCGCCAATTCCGTGACCATCGAGGTGACCAACGAGGGAGCGCAGAAGGTGGCGCTTGCCCGCACCGTCGGCACCTTGTCGCTATCTTTGCGCTCGGCGGCCGACGCCAGCGCCAGCAACAGCGGGCTTACGACCATCTCGTCCTTCGGCGGTTCGGTTGCCGCAAATGCGGCCTCGCTCGTCAATGCCGTGACGAAGGAACCGGACGAGCCGAAGTTCAGGACGGTGATCGTGACGCGCGGCGAGAAGGTCGAGGAATACAAGGTTCCTTCGCGGGAAACACAGCAGGAACTGCAGCAATAGCCGGTGGGGATCGGTCGGGGACGGGACAATGATTGGGCTTGATGCATTTCGCATGACCAGGGGATGGCGCCTTCTCGGCGCGCTGGCGCTGGCGCTGGCAATGCTTGGTTTCGCCGCGCCGGCCAGGGCGGACAACGACGTCGTCTATGTCTCGGCGAACAAGAACGCCTCGATCAAGGTGGCCAAGGGCAAGCCGAAGACGATCGTGACGAGCGCGGCCTTCTACCAGATCGTCATCGGCGATCCGGAGATCGCCAACGTCAACCCGCTGACCGACAAGTCCTTTTACGTGCTGGGTAACAATCTGGGCACCACCGGCATCGCGCTGTTCGACCAGAACAAGCAGCTTGTCGGCACCATCGACATCGAGGTGACGCTGGACACCGACCAACTGGCCAGTACCATCCGCGCCAGCGTGCCCGACGCCAAGATCAAGGTCGGTTCGGCAAACGGCCGCGTCGTGCTGTCTGGCGAGGCCGACGATGCGGTCGCTGCCGACAAGGCCAGCAAGATCGCGTCGCGCTTTTCCGGCAACGAAGAAGTCATCAACTCGGTCAACATCTCGTCCTCGCAGCAGGTGCAGCTCAACGTTCGCTTCGTCGAGATCAACCGTCAGGCGGGACAGGATCTCGGTGCCAAATATGACGCCAATTTCGCCTATGGCATCGGCAACCGCAAAGTCGTGCTGAACCCCGATGGGGGAAATGTGTCGGCCGCCGGAACGGGCGAGATCATCGGCAGCCTGCTGTCGAACGGCGTTTCAATCGACATCGCCATCAAGGCGCTGGAGGAACGCGGCCTGGCGCGGCGGCTGGCGGAGCCGAACCTGATTGCCCGTTCGGGCCAGACGGCGAGCTTCCTTGCCGGCGGCGAGTTCCCGATCCCGGTTTCCGAAGACAATGGCAAGATCAGCGTCACCTACAAGAAGTATGGCGTCGGTCTGGATTTCACGCCGACAGTGCTGAAGGACGGGCTGGTAAGCCTCGACATCGCGCCGGAAGTGTCCTCGATCGACCCGTCTGCTTCCATCCAGGTCAGCAGCGGCATTTCCATTCCGGCCTTCATCGTGCGCCGCGCCAGGACATCGGTCGACCTCAAGAACGGCCAGAGCTTCATGATCGCCGGTCTTCTGCAGTCGCAGAACGACATCACGACATCGCGGGTGCCGGGGATCGGCAAGCTGCCGGTGCTCGGTCCGCTGTTTTCCTCGAAATCCTATCAGCGGCGCGAGACCGATCTGGTGATCATCGTCACGCCCTATCTGGTCAAGCCGGTCGATCCGTCGAAGAAGATGGTCGAACCGACCGACGGCACCCAGCCGCCAAGTCCCGCCGACTATTTCCTCAACAACACCGAGGAGGTGGACGCCTCGGCGCCGAAGCGTCCGGTGGCGCTGGCCGACAGCAGCGCCGCTCGCCCGGTGGCCGCCACAACGTCCGGCCACTTCCTCGACCTGCCGAAGGACTGAAGCCATGCGCACCGCCCTTTGGACTGTTCTTTTGCTTGCCGGCTTCGCCAGCGGCTGCACCAGCGACGACTATGTGCGCACCGAAGGGGTGACGCCTGGCGTCGGCAACGCGCAGGCGGCCAACACGGCCATGCAGATGGTCGATCCCTGGAAATATGGTGTCCAGAACACCCGGCTCCTGGTGCCGGCCAAGCGTCCGGGTTCCGAGAGCGCCGCCGTTGGTGCGAAAGCAGGCTCAGGGCCGGCATCGACCACATCATCATCAACGACATCAGACTGATGGGCTGACGACGATGGCACCTGGCATCAAGACCAAGAAGATCCTGCTCGTTTCCACCGACAGGGTGTTCGTTCAGGACACGCGCACGGCCTTCGCCGCTTCCGAAGTCATCGAGCTTCTGACGGTTGAAAAGAGCGTCAACGAGCTTCGCGGCGAGGTGCTGGAAGCGGATTTCGGCACCGTCATCGTCGACATGGATGCGGCGAAGCTCGAAGAGATCGAATCGCTGCAGCGCGTCATGCGCCGGCTTGAAGGCCGCATTCCGGTAGTCGTCGTCACGCAGGAGTTCAACGCCGCGGCGGTGCGCATCTTGGTGCAGCTCAAGGTCGCCGATTTCCTGGTCAAGCCGATCACCACGGCCGATCTCGTGCGTTCCGTCATCCGCGCGCTGCAGGGGCCGGGGCGGGAAGAAAATACCGAATCCTCGATCTACACCTTCATGCCGGCCGCCGGCGGCGTCGGCACCACCACGCTGGCGCTGCAGACCGCCTTCCAGCTGCATCATTCGGTGACGCGCGGTGCCTCGACCTGCGTGGTCGACCTCAACTTCCAGCAAGGCGCCTGCGCCGAATATCTCGACCTCGAACCGCGCTTCGACATCACAGAAATCGAAAACCAGCCGGAGCGTCTCGACCGGCAACTGCTCGACGTGATGCTGTCCAAGCATGCGAGCGGACTGTGCGTGCTGGCAGCCCCCACGCGTCCCTCCGAAATGCGCTCGTTCAAGACCGATGTCGTCGTGCGCATGCTCGACCTTGTGGCCGCCTATTTCGATAATGTCGTCATCGACATGCCGCGCACCTGGTTCCCTTGGACCGAGACGGTGCTGCTCGGTTCCAACAAGCTCTATATCGTGGCCGAGATGACGGTGCCCTGCCTGCGCCACACGCAGCGCCTCATCCAGGCCGTGTACGAGACCGTCGGCAAGGAAGTGAAGCCCAACGTCATCGTCAACCGCTTCGAGCAGAAGATGTTCGACAACGGCATCAAGCAGGCCGATGTCCAGGACATTCTCGGCGAGCATTTCGTCGGCGGCATCTCCAACAATTACCGGCTGGTGCGCGAGGCCGTCGACCGCGGCGTGCCGCTGCACGACATCGATCCCAACGCCAATGTCGTCAACGATCTGAAGAAGATCATCCTGCCGGAAGAGGCGGTCACGACGGCGGCGAAGTCGAAGTCGCTGTTCGGCCTGGGCAAGGGCTTGCTGAAGAGGAAAGCAGGATGAACAGCCGCTTTTCCAATCTGCAAAGCCGCGATGTCCGACCACAGCGGGCGCCTGAACCTGTGCCATTGGCGCACAATGCGGTGATCATCCCGACGACCCGCAAGCCCGCGCCGCCGAAACCTGAAGCAGGGCCTGCAAAAAACGGCAACAAGGTGCTCGACGCGCGCGTGCGCATCCACCGCATGCTGCTCGAAGAGATCAACCTCGTGGCGCTGGAGCGGCTGCCCAAGGACGAGATGCGGCGCCAGGTGCATGACTTCGTCTCGGAAAAGACGCGCGAGGAGCGGATGGCGATCAACATCGCCGAGCTCGACGGGCTGGTCGACGACATCGTCGACGAGATGGTCGGCCTCGGCCCGCTGGAGCCGCTGCTCAAGGATCCCGAGATCAACGACATCCTGATCAATGGCCACCAGAACTGCTTCGTCGAAAAGCGCGGCAAGCTGCAGCAGGTCCACATCCCGTTCAAGGATGAGGCGCATCTGCTTCGAATCGTCAATAAAATCGTGGCCGCCGTCGGACGCCGCGTCGACGAATCGCAGCCCATGGTCGACGCCCGCATGCTCGACGGCTCGCGCTTCAACGCCGCAATCCGGCCGGTCGCCGTTGACGGCCCGCTGGTGTCGATCCGCAAATTCTCCAAGAACAAGCTCGGCCTGCACAAGCTGGTCGAATTCGGCGCCATCACGCAGAACATGGCCGAGGTGCTGGCGGCTGCGGTTCATGCCCGCAAGACCACGATCATCTCCGGCGGCACCGGCACCGGCAAGACGACGATGCTCAACGCGCTGTCGGCTTTCATTCCCGAAGACGAGCGCCTGATCACCATCGAGGACGCGGCGGAGCTGCAACTCCAGCAGCCGCATGTCGCGCGTATGGAAACGCGCCCGGCCAATATCGAAGGCCATGGCGAATTGAAGCAGCGCGACCTTGTGAAGAACGCGCTGCGCATGCGTCCCGACCGCGTCATCCTCGGCGAGTGCCGCGGCGAGGAAGCCTTCGACATGCTGCAGGCGATGAACACCGGCCATGAAGGCTCGATGGCCACCATCCACGCCAACACGCCGCGCGATGCCATCTCGCGTCTGGAACAGATGCTCGGCATGACCGGCATGCCGATGACGGTGCAGTCGATCCGCAGCCAGATCTCCAGCGCGCTCGACCTCATCGTGCAACTGACGCGCCTGTCGGATGGCAAGCGCAAGGTGACCAGCGTCGCTGAGGTGACGGGCATGGAAGGCGACGTCATCCAGATGCAGGAAATCTTCCGCTTCGTGCGCACCGGCATGGAGGCGGACGGCAAGATCCTCGGCCATTTCGAGGCGACCGGCATCCGCCCGCGCTTCCTCGAGGATTTGCGCAACATGGGCATCGAATTCCCGGGCAAGTATTTCGAACCCGGCCGGCCGCAGGACTAGGCCGGTGTTCGAGGGATTCAGCCCCGTCTATGTCGTCTACGCCGCGGCGGCGCTCACCGGCATCATGATCGCCGAGGGTCTCTATCTGCTCTATGCAGGGCGCAGCGACAAGCGCACGGCGATCAACCGGCGCATGAAGCTCTCGGAAAACAAGATCAGCCAGGAACAGGTGCTGATCCAGCTGCGCAAGGAGCGCGGCCTGGAAGGCGGCGGCTCGGTGTTTTCCTTCGACCGTTTCCGCGCGCTGCGTACGCAATCCGGTATGACCACGTCACTGTCCAAGTTCCTGACGATCACCTCGGGTGTGGCCGCGGCGCTGGCGCTTGTGGCTATTTTGAAGGGCTTGCCGCCGCTGTTCGGCCTGATCCTGTTTCTTGTGCTGTTGCCGGTGCTGCCGGTCATGGTCATGCGCTGGAAGCGCAAGCGCCGGCACAAAAGGTTCGGCATGCAATTGCCCGAGGCGCTGGAGCTGATCACGCGGGGCCTGAAGGCCGGCCATCCGGTGCCGGTGGCGATCGCCATGGTTTCGCGCGAAATGGCCGACCCGATCGGCACCGAGTTCGGCGTCGTCGCCGACGAAGTGACCTACGGCTCGGACCTGGTCTCGGCGCTGAACAATCTGTTCGACCGGGTGGGCCACGAGGACCTGCCGCTGTTCGTCACGGCGGTGTCGATCCAGAGCAGCTCGGGCGGCAATCTGCGCGAGATCCTCGACGGTCTGTCCTCGACGATCCGCGACCGCGGCAAACTGCGCCGCAAGGTGCGCGCGATTTCGACGGAAGGCCGCATGTCGGCCTACATCCTGACCGCGGTGCCGGTGCTTCTGTTCACCGCCATCATGGCGCTGATGCCGCAGTTCTACCAGGACGTCTGGGACGTGCCGAAGACCTGGTACATGCTGGGCGGCTCCATCCTGTGGCTGCTGCTCGGCAACGCCATCATGTTCAAGATGTCGAACTTCAGGTTCTGAGATGGAAGACATCATCCGCTTCCTGGCCTCGCTCGCGCCGACCTCGCTGATGCCGGTGGCCATATTGCTGTTGCTGCTGGGCGGCGGCGCGGTCGCCTGGCCGCTGGTGCTCGCCAAGGGCGATCGCAGCGAGGTCAAGCGCCGGCTGAAGGTCGAAGTGATACAGCCGGCCGAGCCGGTCGAAGCCACGCCCAAGAAGAACACCAGCGCTGTGCGCGAGAAGGCGGTGAAGCGTGCGCAGGAGTTCTATGCCAGGAGCGATCCGGAAAATGTCGCGCGGCTGCGCATGAAGCTCATCCAGGCCGGCTACATGGAGCCGCGCGCCGTCGGCATGTTCTTCCTGATCCGCTTCTGCTCGCTGATCGGTGCGGCGCTTGGGGCGTTCCTCATCAATCATTGGTGGGCGAGCGCCGACTCGTCCATGACCAGCCGCTGGGCCTTCGTCATCCTGTCGGGCGCCGGCGGCTATTTCCTGCCGGGCCTGGTGCTGGGGCAGAAGGTGCGGGAAAAGATGCGCGAATACCGCAACGGCTTTCCCGACTTCATGGACCTGATGATCGTCTGTTCCGACGCCGGCATGAGCATGGAAGCCGGCATCGAGCGGGTCTCCAAGGAGCTCGCCAGGACCTACCCGTCGCTCAGCCAGAATCTGATACTGGTGTCGCTGGAATTGCGGGCCGGCCGCAGCCTCGACGATGCGCTGAAATCGCTTGCCGACCGCCTGAGCCTCGACGAGGTTCGCTCCTTCGCCACGCTCCTGCAGCAGTCCAAGGAACTCGGCACCAGCCTGTCGGGCTCGCTGCGTGTCTTTTCCGACGAAATGCGCCACAAGCGCATGTCGCTGGCCGAGGAGAAGGCGCATGCCTTGCCGGCCAAGATGTCGGTCCCGGTGACAGTCTGCATCCTTCCAGTGGTGCTGATGATCGCTATTATCCCGATTATCGTGAAGCTGACGGCGCATTGAAGCTGGGTCTTGCCCTGGTTAACGCATCCTTGGCGAGCAACCAAAATTTAGCTGCATTTCGGCACCGAAGCTTAATCGCTCTCCTGTATCTTCTTTGCTGAAGAACGACCCGGCAAATCGGGCGATGGGGCAGGGGCATGCGTCAGAAACTTCCCACGGCAGCGGCGGTTATCGCGGCTGTCTTGATGATCACCGGTTGTACGACCAACAACAGGGTCGACAACACCAAGACCACCGCGATCCAGCCGGTGGCCAGGGATGTCAGTGCCAACGACCTCGTCGAAGGCAAGGCGCAATTCCGCGAGGCGAATTTCGGCCTTGCCGAACAGCATTTCCGCAAGGCGGTCGAGCTCAAATCCGACAATGCCGAGGCCTGGATGGGGCTTGCCGCTTCCTATGACGAACTCGGCCGCTTCGACTTCGCCGATCGCGCCTACGCGCAGTTGCTGAAGGTCGCCGGGCGCAAGCCGCAGATCGTCAACAATATGGGCTATTCGCAGCTCTTGCGCGGCAACAAGAAAAAGGCGCGCGCGCTACTGCTCGAAGCCAGGGCCGGCATGGCCGACCCGACGGTGGTCAACGCCAATTTGGCGCTGCTAGACAAGGGCTGATCAGGCCGGCGGGATTTCACTTGCCCTGTCGACGCTTTGTAAACCCTGTGTCGAGGTAGCGCCGGGCATCGGCCGAAAACGGTTTGCGCCAGCTGTTGGCAGCCTACATTGAGGGGCGACGACTCCCCAAGAGGCTGTTCTTTAAGGATGTTGGATTTCAGCTCGCTTCTGCTCGCGGCGGCGCTGTCGGGTACATGCCTCAGCGCCACCATGCTGGCGATCTGGTTCACCACGCCGCGCGCCCGCTTCGTGCTGACCGTCGCCTGCGGCATCCTCGTGCTCGTCGCCCATGTCGTGCTGTTCTGGCGCTACACCAAGGATGCCAGTCCATGGCTCTGCCAGATTGTTCTGGCTCTGCTCGGCCTGGGCTTCCTCGTCATTTGCGTGTCGGCAATGCAGTATCTCGGCATCCGCAATTATCGTCGCGCCATCGTGCCGGCGCTGGCGGCGATGGCGCTGTGCGCGCTGATCACCTATCTCGGCTTTGACGGCGTCGGCTTCATTATCACCTATTCGACAGTGACGGCGCTGCTTGCCGCGATCGGGACGATGTTCTGGATGAAGGGCGATCACGATCGCCGGATCCTGCTGGTCGTTTC
>OUNM010643865.1_pt1 | contig 10976 bp, 9 predicted proteins | sample 1769961 | NCBI WGS metagenome assembly OUNM01 (sample SAMEA3914820, study PRJEB12502) | metagenome | biome: forest; material: soil | place: USA | collected 2012-03-12 | depth 0.3 m
CTCGTTCCCCGACCGGATCCGACCGCGGCTTCGCGCAGCACTCGCCAGGCGGCGCGTACGTCCGCGCGCGACCGCCCGTGCTGCACCTTGCGCAGCGCGTCGACGACCCGTACTGCCCGTCGGGACCTGACCCGGGTCAGGGCCTGTTCGGCCGCCGTGAGCCTGGCCGCCAGCTCCTCGGCGCTGGCTCCGACGAGGTCCGGTCGTCGATCGACGTCCAGGGAGAGCTCCGGCGCGTCCAGACGACGCCGGGCGAGGTCGGTCCCGGTCGCGATCCCGGTCCGGTCCCAGGGAATCGGCGCTGGGCGGAACCCGTTCGGGTCGGCGTCGTAGCCGAGGAACGCCGCCAGCGTCCCGATCCGTCGGAGCTCACGCCAGTCGTCGACGTCGACCGTCGCGGACCAGGCGTCGGCCCGGCTGGGGTCGATCGGGGCGGAGGTCACCGTGCTGCCCTCGACCGCCCGAGGTGCGCCCTTCTCTCGCTGCACACGGTGGTGCTCCGTCACCTCAACTGCCCAGGGCTCGCCGAGGAAGGCAAGCAGCCGGCGCAGCACCGGCTCGCCGTCCTGCACCAGGTCCTCGTACCGGCACAGCGCGAACCGGTCCCCCAGCGCGATGCCACCCCGCAGCAGGTCCCGGTTGGTGTCCGACCAGTACGCCACGGCCTCGGCGAAGCCGTAGTGGAACCGTCGGCGGAGCGAGGAGGCGACCGCGCCCGGGTGCCGGACGATGCCGACGAACGCGGCATCGGGGAAGATCCGTCCCATCTGCTCCATGTGCGAGGTGTGGAACGGAGTCTTCTCCCCCCAGCGCGACTTGCCCTGCTCTGCGGCGTACCGGCCGAACATCTCGTCGTAGAAGCGCCGCAGTCGTTGGTCCATTTCGGCCTCGGTCCACCCCAGTCGCTCGTACCACCCCTCACCGAACTGCCACGCGGGGATCCGCTTGGTCGCGCTCACTGCGCCCATGAACCCGGTCTCCGGTGGGACGGCGATGCGCGGATGGCTGTCGAGGATCAGCCGCAGCATGGTGGACCCCGAGCGCATGGAACCGACGACGAAGATCGGCCCTCCGCGGTCGGTGGTCACGCGCGCACGCCCGCGACGACAGTCCTGGCGCGGCGGACGACCTGGAAGGCTCGGCCGGTGCGGATCGGAAGGTAGGGTCGCGCCGCCTTGATCCGTAGTGCACGCACCCCGTTGGACCGGTAGAGGCCGACGCGTGGCAGCGCGTAGGCGCCGACCTCTTCCGGGCCCTCCGGGAGGGCGAAGGCGTGGCTGTAGCCGGCCTTCGCCGCGGCGGCGCGTACGTGGGGGGCGTGCCTGCCGCGCGGATACGCAAGGAGTCGGACGGGCCGGTTCAGCACCGACTCCAGCAGCTCCCGGCTGTCGCGGAGGTCTGCGAGGCACTCGGCGTAGGTCAGGCGGGTGAGGTCGGCGTGCCGGCTGCTGTGGGACTCGAAGGTGATCCCGTCGTGCTGCATCTCGTGCAGCTGGTCGACGGTCAGGGTCTCTGACTCGTACGGCGGCGGGGTGTCGATCCAGTCGACCTCCTGACCGGCACCGGTCAGGGTGTTCGCGACCAGGAAGACCGTAGCCGGCAGGAAGTGCCGGGCGAGGACGGGCCAGGCGTGGTCGTAGAGGCTCGCGAATCCGTCGTCGAAGGTCAGGGCGACTGCTCCCCGGGGCAGGCTCCCGGCCGCACTCAACCGTGGGACGGCTTCGCGTAGCGGCAGCACCTCCCGGTTGCGGGTGATCCAGGCGCAGTGCTCGGCGAACCTGCCGGGATGCATCGACAGCGGTGACGTCCATTCCGGGTTCACCGCGTGGTAGCACAGCACGGTCATCGTCAGCTCCCCCGGGCCGCCTCGTCGTAGAGGTCGCTGATCGCCCGCGCTGTGGCGGATCCCGAGAACGTCGCCGCTGCCCGGTTCCGAGCCGCGTCCCCCATCCTCCGAGCCGCGTCCGGATCCTCGAGCAGCGTGCGAAGCGCATCGGCCAACTGTCGGGGCGACCTCGGCGGGACCACGAAGCCGGTTTCCCCGTGAAGCACGATGCGTCCGACGTCTCCGACGTCGGTGGCCACGACGGGCAGGCCAGCGGCCATCGCCTCCAGCACGGAGAGCGGCATGGCCTCCCACCACGACGGGAGGCAGAAGACGTCGGCCGCGGCGTACACCTCGGGCATCTCCTCCGGCGGCCGGGTCCCGAGCAGCACGGCATGCCCCTCCGCCGCGTCGAGGACCGGCTCCGCCGCCTCGGGCCCCTCGTCCGCGACGCCGCCCACCAGGTACAGCTCGTGGTCCACCCCCTCGCGCGCCAGCGTGCGAGACGCCTCGATCAGGTCGAGAGTCCCCTTGCGCGGCGTCAGCAGACCGACGTACAGCACCCGCGGGCGCGACACCGCGCGCCCCCGCGACGGGGTGAACCGCGAGGTGTCGACACCGTTCAGGACGAGCCGCACGCGCTGGTCGCCGAGGACCTCCGCCAGCGCCAGCTGCCCGGCTGTCCAGACCGCGACCACCAGGTGGGCCGGGCTCATCGCCAAGCGGGTGACCCAGCGGGCCCGCCGGGTGGTCAGCCAGGTCTCGATGTTGCCGCCGTGCGCGTGCACGATCACCGCGCAGCCGCGGAGCCGGCCGGCCAGCGCGAGCAGACCGGCACGCAGGACGGTCACCGTGGGTGCCAGGGCGGAGTTGATGTGCACGATGTCCTGCCCCTTCGCACGCCGCCATACGGCAAGGGCGTCCCGGAGCGTCCGCGAGACGTTACCGGCGGACAACCGGCCGCCCTCGGGAGTCCCGGCGTGGGCGACATTCAGGAAGGAGACGACGTGGAGCCGGGAGAGCTCCCCGGTCGAGAGGTCCCGGAGGAACGTGGGAATACCACCGCGATCAGGAGGACCCTTTCCCACCAGCAGGACCCGAATCATCGCCGCTCCCTCAGCCGCGTCGTGATGCGTCACGCTAGCCGTGCGGGACGGGAACCGGAAGTCATTCCGCCAGAGCGACGTACTCCTCGAAGACGCGGTCGGCTCGAGCGAGCAGCGCCTGGGACCGCGGCTCGAGCAGCCGGCGCCGCATCTCCTCCTTCCTGCCCTCCCGCTCGGCCGACGGGCGACCGACGTGGGTCTCGACAACCTCGCCGCGGCACTCCTGCCGGTTCATCTCCTCCACGAGGGCGAGCGCCGCCGCCTGCGCCTCCGGGTCGCCGGTGAATCGCGCGAAGCTCGTCCCGAACCGGGCATTGACCCTCTCGGTGACCGCTCCGAAGTCGGAGATCACCTGGGTGAAGGGCCCGACCACGAAGCCGTCCCGGGCGGGCCAGGCCGTCCGGTAGAAGTCGAGGTACTCCAACAGGGCGTCGTCGGGGGTGAGGGTTGGTCTGCGGACCAGGTAGGAGGTCACGGCATCTGCGGGCTGCCGGATCAGCACGAGCGTGGGTAGCCCCATCCGTACCGCTCGCAGCACGTGTGCGCCTCCGTGGAGGTGCCGACCGATGTGGAGGTCAGACCCGTTGGCGACCTGGAACGCGGCAACGCTGTAGGTGTTTCCGGAGCGCAGGAAGCCGTCGATCACGATGGCGGTGTGCTGGCCCGCCAGAGTGCGGCGCTTGGCGGGACGGACCCGCATCGCGGCGTCCCAGACGTAGGGCGTGCGCGCGATCGGACGCCGGGCATGATGGCGGAGCCGGTCCAGGGACCCGCGAAGGCTCACGGTGACAACGTAGCGGCCTGCGCCGCGCAGGGGCGAGCGGACCGGCCGTCGCTCGAACCGCGGGCCGTTGCCGGTCGCCCGGACATTTCCTACCATCGGCAGGGACCTGGGATGCGAGAGGCGCGCCATGGAAGATCCCGAGCTCGTCACCGTCGTCGTCCCGGCATGTGACGAGGACCGCTTCATCGGGGCATGCCTGTCCTCGATCCGCGAGCAGGAGTACCCGCGACTGCAGGTCATCGTCGTCGACGGCGCGTCGACCGACTCGACCGCGGACGTGGTCCGGGCGCACATGCGTGAGGACGAGCGCGTCGAGCTGGTCCACAACGACCGCCGGAACATCCCCTCCTCGCTCAACCTCGCGCTCGCTCGGGCGCGGGGCCGTTGGCTGGTCCGCGTCGATGCTCACTCGACGGTGCCGCCGACCTATGTGCGCACCGCGGTCACGCGCCTCGGCGAGGACTCGTGGGGCGGCGTGGGCGGCCGCAAGGACGGCACCGGACGCACCCCCGCGGGCAGGGCGATCGCGGTCGCGATGTCCAGCCGGCTGGCGGTCGGCAACTCGACGTACCACTTCGGGACGCGAGCGCGGGAGGTCCGCCACCTCCCGTTCGGCGCCTACCCGGTGGGGCTCGTCCGCAGCCTCGGCGGTTGGGACGAACGACTGACGGCGAACGAGGACTTCGAGTTCGACTACCGGCTCCGCCAAGCCGGCTACCGGTTGCTCTTCGACCCGGACATGACGATCCGGTGGCACTGCCGGCAGTCGGTGCCGGACCTGTTCCGCCAGTACCGGCGCTACGGGAGTGGCAAGCTCGACGTGGCACTGCTGCATCCGGACTCACTTCGTCCGCGTCACCTCGCGGCGCCCCTCCTCGTCGTCTACCTCGTCGGCGCCGTGCTCGTCGGGGCGCGGCGCCTGCTGCGGGCACAGGCGATGCTGGCGCCGTACCTGGCGGCGCTGGCGATCGAGTCAGCCAGGCTGGCGCCCCGACTGGACCGACCCGCCGAGCGGCTGCGGGTGCCCGTGGCGATCGCGACGATGCACACGGCCTGGGGAATCGGGTTCTGGTCTGGCCTCTGTCGTCGTCTGGCGACCGGACGCTGCGGCAGCTCGCAGGGATGATCGTCCGGGGACAGGTCAAGGACATGCCGCGCTGGCTGTTCCAAGAGATCTCACGGGCGTAAGGTCAAACAGTCGGGGTCCGCTCGGGCGGGAATATCAACGACGGGGAGACGGTATGCGGACGACAACCCGCCCAGACAGTCATGGTCCGGAGATCAGCGTGGTCGTGCATGCCCGCCGGGCCCTCTTCCTGGAGACGTTGAGCAGGGCCCTCCTTGGCCGGGGGGACGTCGTCCTGGGGGCCAGCCGCGATCCGCTGGAGGCTGCCGACTTGGTGTGCCTGCACCGACCGGACGCCTGCATGTTGGACGCGACCGAGGATCCGGCGTGGCTGGCGGCGGCGCACACCATGCGCCGTAGGGCGCCGGACGTGAAGCTCCTGGTCCTCTGCGCCGAGTCTCCGGAGCCAGTCCGCCGTGCCTACATCGACGAGGTGGTCGACGCCGCAGTCGAGCGTGGCTGTACGTTCGACCAGCTGGATGCCGCGCTGTTCCGCGCCGTGCTGGGACTCCGCTGCCTGTCGGAGGTGGCCCGGACACCGGCGCTCGACACCGGCCCCACGACGTTGCTGACCGTCCGGGAGCGGCAGGTCCTCGAGCGGCTCGCCGGTGGCGCGACGACCTGCGCCATCGCGGAAGCGCTCGACGTCTCGCCCCACACCGTCCGTACCCACGTGCAGACCGCGATGCGCAAGCTCGAGGTGCATGGCCGTGGCAAGGCGGTGAGTGTCGCCCTCGCCAGGAACCTGGTCGAGGCTCGAGCCGGCTAGCCATGGCTCGCACCCCGCCGCGGGACGGCACGGTCGACATCCTCGTGGTCGCCGGGGACCGGATCTTCGCCGACGTCCTGGCGATGCGCCTGCGCGAAGAGCCGCAGGCGGGCGCCGTCGCGGTGGCTGAGTCGGCCCAGGAGGCCAGAGCAGCCGCACTCGCGATCCGTCCCGCGGTGGTGCTCCTCGAGGGCGATGGGCGCGACGACTCAGCACTGCAGCTGATTGCCGAGCTCCCCGAATCGGCTGTCCAGCCGGCGGTCCTGGTGCTCTCCGACAGACGCGAACCCGGGATCATCGTCACGGCGTTCGAGTCTGGGGTGCGGGGCTGGGTGGCGACCGACGCGAGCTTCGCGAGCCTGTGGCAGGCGATCTGCGAGGTGCGTGACGGCCACATGGTCCTGTCGCCGTCGGTGGTCGAACCGGTGATCGCCCGCCTCGTCGAGGCGCTGCGGAACGAGAAGACGGTCCCGTCGCGGCGCGACTTCGTGGCAGAGCTCAGTCCCCGCGAGTACGAGGTGCTCCGGTGCCTGGTGCAGGGGTTGAGCAGGAAGGAGATCGCCGCCCGGCTCTACGTGTCGGTGAACACCGTGAGTACGCACGTGCAGCACCTTCTGCGACATGCTGACGAGCACACGTCGGTGGCCTTGGTGGCCGCCGCCCGTGAGCTCGGCGTCCCCGGAATCGACCACGGTCAGTAGGCTCCACCGGAGTCAAGCGCGACCCGAGCCCGGCGACCTCAGACGACCGACAGCGGCAGCAGCTTCTGGCCGGTCGGGCCGATCTGGATCTCGGTCCCCATCTCGGGACAGACGCCGCAGTCGTAGCACGGCGTCCAGCGGCAGTCCTCGACCTCGATGTCCTGCCCGTCGGCGGCCGCGAGGGCGTCCTCCCAGTCGGCCCACAGCCAGTCCTTGTCGAGGCCGGAGTCGAGGTGGTCCCAGGGCAGCACCTCGTCGTACTCGCGCTCCCGGGTCGTGTACCAGTCCAGGTCGACGCCGGTGCCCTCGAGGGCCGAGGCGGCGCTGGCGACCCAGCGGTCGTAGGAGAAGTGCTCGCTCCAGCCGTCGAAGCGTCCGCCGTCCCGCCACACGGCCTCGATGATCCGGCCGACCCGGCGGTCGCCGCGCGACAGCAGTCCCTCGATCGTCCCGGGCTTGCCGTCGTGGTAGCGGAACCCGATCGCCCGGCCGAACCGCTTGTCCTCGCGGACGACGTCGCGCAGCTTCTTCAGCCGCTCGTCGGTCGTCTCGTGGTCGAGCTGCGCGGCCCACTGGAACGGCGTGTGCGGCTTCGGGACGAAGCCGCCGATCGACACGGTGCAGCGGATGTCGTTGCGACCGGAGACCTCGCGCCCCTTGGCGATCACCTTCTTGGCGAGCTCGGCGATCGCGAGCACGTCCTCGTCGGTCTCGGTCGGCAGGCCGCACATGAAGTAGAGCTTCACCTGCCGCCAGCCGTGGGAGTACGCCGTCGCGACGGTGCGGATCAGGTCCTCCTCGGTGACCATCTTGTTGATCACCCGGCGCATCCGCTCGCTGCCGCCCTCGGGCGCGAAGGTCAGCCCGGAGCGCCGGCCGTTGCGGGAGAACTCGTTGGCGAGCGTGATGTTGAAGGCGTCGACGCGGGTGGACGGCAGCGACAGCGAGACGTTGGAGCCCTCGTACCGGTCGGCCAGGCCCTTCGCCACTTCGCCGATCTCGGTGTGGTCGGCGCTGGAGAGCGACAGCAGGCCGACCTCCTCGAAGCCGGACTTGCGGATGCCGTTCTCCACCATGTCACCGATGGTCTGGATGGACCGCTCGCGCACCGGGCGGGTGATCATGCCCGCCTGGCAGAACCGGCAGCCGCGGGTGCAGCCCCGGAAGATCTCGACCGAGAACCGCTCGTGCACCGTCTCCGCGAGCGGCACCAGCGGCTTGGCCGGGTACGGCCACGCGTCGAGGTCCATCAGCGTGTGCTTGCGGACCCGGAACGGGATGCCGGGGCGGTTCGGCACGACGGCCTCGATGGTGCCGTCCTCGGCGTACGCGACGTCGTAGAAGCGCGGCACGTAGATGTTGCCGCTGACCGCCAGCCGGCGCAGCAGCTCGTCGCGGCCGCCGGGGCGGCCCTCGCCCTTCCAGTCGCGCACCACCTCGGAGATCGCGAGCACGACCTCCTCGCCGTCGCCGAGCACGGCGGCGTCGAGGAAGTCCGCGATCGGCTCGGGGTTGAACGCCGCGTGCCCGCCGGCGAGCACGATCGGGTCGTCGTCCGTGCGGTCGGCGGAGTGGATCGGGATGCCCGCCAGGTCGAGGGCGTTGAGCATGTTCGTGTAGCCGAGCTCGGTGGAGAAGCTCAGGCCGAACACGTCGAAGTCCCGGACCGGCCGGTGCGCGTCGACGGTGAACTGCGGGATCCCGTCCTCGCGCATCACCTTCTCCATGTCCGGCCACACCGAGTAGGTGCGCTCGGCGACGATCCAGTCGCGCTCGTTGAGTACTTCGTACAGGATCTGGACGCCCTGGTTGGGCAGCCCGACCTCGTAGGCGTCGGGATACATCAGGGCCCAGCGGACGGTCTCGCCCTCGGGGGCGCAGTCCCAGTCCTTCACGGTGGAGTTGAGCTCGCCGCCGACGTACTGGATCGGCTTCGACACCGACGGGAGCCGGGGCTCGAGTCGCGAGAAGACGCTCACGGGCGCGGACATGCAACTACCTCACAGATGAATGGGGGAACGGCCAAGGGTACGCCGGTGGGCGGTGCGGTCGCGAACTCACGAATCCCTCGCCGCGCGTGCCGGGGTGGCGGACGATGCCCCCATGGCCGAGGTGAACCAGGGTCGCTGGGCGGCCCGCGTGGAGGGTGACAGGCGGGCGACGACGCCCGGTCAGCCCCCGGAGTCGGAGCCCAGCTCCGCATAGGCCCGGCGGGCCTCCTCCAGCTCCTCCTGCGCCAGGGCGATGAGGGTCTCCAGCCCGGCGGCTCCGTAGCGGTTGGCCACGTGCTGAACGGCGTCGGCGATGTCCGGCTCGATCGTCTGGTCGCTCATGCAGCCATCCAAACACGAGCCTCAGAGGGGTGGCTCGACCGTTTCCGCTTCCTGGGACTGGCGCGCCGCGACGCTCGCGGACGTCGCGCGGAGCTCGACCGGTGGCAGCAGCAGGAGCAGCAGGAAGCCGAGCACGCCGACGCCGGCGGCCAGCAGGAACACGGTGTCCATCGACTCCGCGAAGCCGACCTTGAAGGGGTGCGCGATCACCGGGTCCATCCGGTCGATCACCGAGGAGTCGTCCTGCACCTGCGCGATCAGCGCCGGGTCCGGCCCGTGACCCTCCGCGACCGCCTGCTGCCAGGCGGCCGTCTGGCTGTCGTCCTTGATCGCCTCGGCGATGTTGCCGCCTACGCTGCCGAACAGCACGGAGAGGAAGATCGCGACGCCCAGCGTGCCGCCGATCTGGCGGAAGAACGTCGCCGAGCTGGTCGCGACGCCGATCTCGGTCGGCGGTACCGCGCTCTGGACGATCAGCAGCAGCGGCTGCATGCAGTTGCCGAGGCCGATGCCCAGCACGAACATCGCGGCGCTGACCCAGCCGAGCGCGGTGTCGGCGCCGCAGAACGAGAGCAGCAGCAGGCCGAGCACCATGATCGCCGAGCCGAAGATCGGGAACAGCCGGATGTGGCCGGTGCGGGAGATGACCTGGCCGGAGCCGATCGAGGACGCCATCATCCCGACCACCATCGGCAGCATCAGCAGGCCGGACTCGGTCGGCGAGGCGCCGTGCACGATCTGCATGTAGAGCGGCAGCAGCATGATGCCGCCGAACATCGCCGCGCCGACGATCACGCTGGCCGCGATCGTCACCCACGCCGCCCGGATCCGGAAGATCCGCAGCGGGATCAGCGCGGCGTCGCCCATCGCCCGCTCGGCGAGGACGAACGCGGCCACGCCGAGGCCGCCGACGACGAAGCAGACCACCGAGCGCGGCGAGCCCCACCCCCACTCGCGGCCCTGCTCGGCGACGAGGAGCAACGGCACGAGGGCGACCACGAGCGCGACCGCGCCCCACCAGTCGATCCGGACCTCGCGGCGGGTGTGGTGCACGTGGAGCGTGCGGAACACGACGAACAGCGCGGCGATGCCGATCGGGACGTTGACCAGGAAGACCCACCGCCAGCCGTCGATGCCGAGGATGGTCTCCTGGCCGGCGAAGAACCCGCCGACCAGCGGGCCGAGCACGCTCGACGTACCGAACATCGCCATGAAGTAGCCGGTGTACCGGGCGCGCTCGCGCGGCGACACGATGTCACCGATGATCGCCAGCACCAGCGTGAACAGGCCGCCGGCGCCGATGCCCTGGAACGCGCGGAACGCCGCGAGCTGGTACATCGAGTTCGCGAACGAGCACAGCGCCGAGCCGACGATGAACACGGTGATCGCGAACATGAACAGCTTCTTGCGGCCGTACAGGTCGCCGAGCTTGCCGTAGATCGGCGTCGTGATCGTCGCGGTGATCAGGTACGCCGTCGTCACCCAGGCCTGCACCGACAGGCCGTTGAGGTCGTCGGCGATGGTGCGGATCGACGTGGACACGATGGTCTGGTCGAGCGCGCCCAGGAACATGCCGAGCATCAGGCCGGAGAGGATGGTCAGCACCTGCCGGTGCGTGTACTCACCGGAGTGGTGGTCGATCGCCGGGCCAGCCTTCTCCTGCGCGTTCTCGGTCATCGGTCCCAGCCTAGAACCTGTTCCCAGCGCGACTCCGTAGGGTTTCGGCATGAGCCTGCGCCGACCGCACTGGACGACCATCGCCCCCGTCGCCGCGCTGGTCGTGCTGGTGCTCTCGTGGGGCAGTCACCCGAGCGTCGCCGTGGCGATCGGGATCGGCGTCTTCCTGATCGGTGCGGTGCTCTCGGCCGTGCACCATGCCGAGGTCGTCGCGCATCGGATCGGCGAGCCCTTCGGGTCTCTTCTGCTCGCCGCGGCGGTCACCGTCATCGAGGTCGGCCTGATCGTGACCCTGATGGCCTCCGGGAAGGGCGACACCTCGACGCTCGCCCGCGACACCGTCTTCTCGGCGGTGATGATCACGGTCACCGGCGTCGCCGGACTGTCGCTGCTCATCGGCGCGCGCCGGTACGGGATGGCGACGTTCAACCCGGAGGGCACCGGGTCGGCGCTCACCACGGTGATCGCCCTGGCGACGCTGTGCCTGGTGCTGCCGACCTTCACGACCAGCACACCGGGGCCCGAGTTCTCCACGAGCCAGCTCACGTTCGCCGCGATCGCGTCGCTGCTCCTGTGGGGCATGTTCGTGTTCACCCAGACCGTCAAGCACCGCGACTTCTTCCTCCCCGACGAGATGCTCACGGAGGCCGAGGAC
>OUNM010793193.1_pt1 | contig 10975 bp, 10 predicted proteins | sample 1769961 | NCBI WGS metagenome assembly OUNM01 (sample SAMEA3914820, study PRJEB12502) | metagenome | biome: forest; material: soil | place: USA | collected 2012-03-12 | depth 0.3 m
ATGGCATCATACTCACTATCGGGGCTTATCCCGGCTGGAGGGATCACCATGACGACCAGGCTTACGGCGCTCTTCACTTCGCATCCGGAAAAGGTCGGCGAGACCTATTTCGGCCACATGGCCTTCGCTGCCTGGTTCTGTTCGCGCCTGTCGTTGGCCGCGGGTGCCGCGCTCGTTCACGCTTTCTTGCCGTTTCTGTTCGAAACTACGGCGAGCCGGATCGTTCGCGAGCTCTATGAGCGCACGCACAACAGAGGCTCACATGCGGTCAAGGAGCCTCAGGCTCTGATGGATCGCGCCTGACAGATGGTGGAAAGCGATGTGCCGGTGGGCGGCCTATCTTGGTGAAGCGGTCTTCCTCGAAGACATCGTCACCGCGCCCTGTCACTCGCTGATTGCCCAGAGCCACTGCGCCCAGGAAGCCAAGTCGCCGACCAATGGCGACGGCTTCGGCCTTGCCTGGTATGGCGACCGGCCTGAGCCCGGCCTCTATCGCGACATCCTGCCGGCCTGGTCGGATCCCAACCTGAAGAGCCTGTGCCGGCAGATCAAATCCGGCCTGTTCCTCGCGCATGTGCGCGCCTCGACCGGGGGCGCCACCAGTCGCATGAACTGCCACCCTTTCATCTCCGGCCGCTGGTCGTTCATGCACAACGGCCAGATCGGCGGCTTCGAGAAAATCCGCCGCGCACTGGAAAATTCGCTCTCCGACGCGGTCTTCGACCAGCGCGAGGGCACCACCGATTCCGAGCTTTTCTTCCTCCTGATGATCGACCAGGGCCTGACGGGCGACCCGCAGGGCGCAGTGTCGCGAGCGACCGGCCGTGTCGTCGAGGCCTCGCGCCGCGCCGGCATCGAGCCGGCCCTGAAACTGACGGCAGCCTTTTCCGATGGCGAGGCGCTGTACGCCGTTCGCTATGCCACCGACGACCATGCGCCGACGCTCTATACCGGTGCCTTCGCGAAGCGCGCCGGCCATTGCATCGTCTCAGAACCCTTCGACCGCGACGGCGGCGAATGGCAGGCGATCCCGCCATCGAGCTTCGTCACCATGACGAGGGATGGTACCAGCATCCGGCCGTTCGCGCCGGCGGCAGCCTCGCTCGCGCTGGCCGGTTGAGACAAAATCTCAAAGCTGCCGAGCAATCTTCGGACAGAGATCAGCAAAACATAAGCCCGACGTAAGGACGCCAAACCGTCTTCCTGTCATCTGTGGTGCCTCTCGGACCGCGAATGGATTTCATTCTCGGCCTCGATTTGATGCGCAAAAGACAGGTGGGCTGCCTATCTTGGCGACGCGATCTTCCTGGAGGACGTCATCGCCGCACCATCCCATTCGCTGATCGTTCAGAGCCATCGCGCTAAGGAGGCGAAATCTCCAACCAATGCCGACGGCTTCGGTGTGGCCTGGTATGGCGACCGGCCGGAACCCGGCCTTTACCGCGACATTCTACCGGCCTGGTCGGACACTAATCTGAAGAGCCTTGGCCGGCAGATAAAATCCGGCCTGTTTCTCGCGCATGTGCGCGCCTCGACCGGCGGCGCCACCAGCCGCCTGAACTGTCATCCGTTTGTCTCCGACCGCTGGTCGTTCATGCACAACGGCCAGATCGGCGACTTCGAGAAGGTCCGCCGCGCGCTCGAGAATGCGCTCTCCGACGATTTGTTCGACCAGCTCGAAGGGACCACCGATTCCGAACTGTTCTTCAGGCTGATGGTCGGCGAGGGGCTCTCGAAGGATCCGTTTGGCGCCGTCTCGCGTGTCACCGGTCATGTGCTCGAGGCTTCGCGCGGCGCCGGGATCGAACCGTCCCTGAAACTGACTGCCGCCTTCAGCGATGGTCGGGCGCTTCACGCGGTGCGCTACGCCACCAATGATCAAGCGCCTACGCTCTACACGGGGGCCTTCGCCAAGGGAATCGGCCGCTGCCTCGTCTCCGAACCGTTCGATCGCGATGGCCGCACGTGGCACGAGATACCGCAGTCGAGCTTCGTCACCATGACGAGGGATCGCACCAGCATCCGCCCGTTTGCGCCCACTGTCGCCGAGCTGGCACTAGCAGGCTGAGCCAATCGCGCGCCCGGCGCAATTCCAATCAAGCGCGGCTTGGCATTGAATGCTGGACTCGGCTTGAAGCCGTGCCGCCATCCGCCATGTTGATGGACGGAGCGCTAGAGGCAGACGGAGTGCTCGCCATGGATATCGTCTTTTCCTCGACCCGCGAACTCGCCGCCGTGATCGCCGCGCGGGAAATCTCGGCGGTCGAGGCGCTCGATGCGCATCTTGCGCAGATCGACCGGCACAACGAGGCGATCAACGCTATCGTCATCCTCGATCGGGGAGAGGCGCGGGCGCGTGCCCGGCAGGCCGATGCGGCAATGGCGCGCGGCGACACGCCCGGTCCGCTGCATGGTGTGCCCTTCACCCTGAAGGACGCGCATGAGACAGCGGGCATCAGGACCACCGCTGGCTTTCCATCCTTTGCCGACTATGTGCCAAGGCAAGACAGCCCGGTCGTCGCCAGGCTGAAGGCTGCCGGCGCTGTGCTTGTCAGCAAGACCAATGTCGCCACCCTGCTGGGCGACTGGCAGTCGGACAACCCGCTGTTCGGCCGCACCAGCAACCCCTGGAATCTGGCACGCACGGCGGGCGGCTCCAGCGGCGGTGCCGCGGCCGCGGTCGCCGCGGGCATGACGCCCTTTGACGTCGGTACCGACATGCAGGCTTCCATCCGCTTGCCCGCCGCCTTCTGCGGTGTCTATGGCCTGAAGCCGACCGAACATCGCGTGTCGCTGGCCGGCGGCTTCCCTGATCCGGGCGGCATTGCGCGCAGCGTCCGACTGATGTCATGTGTTGGCCCGCTTGCCCGCAACATCGAGGATCTGGCGCTGATCTATCGGATCATTGCCGGTCCGGACGGGGCGGACACCGATCTGGCGCCCCTGCCGGTTGAGCCGATGCCGAAGCTCGGACTCAAGTCGTTGCGCATCGCCGTCGCCAGGTCTTTCCCCGGCCTCCCGGTTGCAGCCGAGATCAGTGCCGCAGTTGAAAGCCTGGCCGCGCAGCTCGCTTCAGCTGGCGCAACCGTGGAAGAGGCGAAATTGCCGAAGCTCGACCTGCATGACGATTTGTCCGAAGGCGGCGCACTGATCGGCATGATGCTCGAAGCCGCACAGCCGGAGCCGCCGGCGCAACCGACGCCGGTGTCGAAGTGGTTCGCGGCGCTCGTCCGCCGCGACCGATCGATCCTCGCCTGGGAGCGCTTCTTCGAAAGCTGCGACACCTTGCTCTGCCCGGTCGCGATGACGACGGCCTTCCCGCACTGCAAGCCGGGCAGCCCGCTCAAGGTCAACGGCAAGGACGCGAGCTATTGGATGCTGCCGGCCCACGGCGCGGTGTTCAACTATTCCGGTCATCCGGCGCTCGCATTCCCTTGTGGGCAGGACAGCAATAGCTTGCCGATCGGCCTGCAGCTGGTCGGCCGGCATTGGTCCGAGTCGCATCTGCTCGGCATCGCGAAAGCGATCGAGCCCGTCACCGGTGGTTTCCGCCGGCCGCCAGCTTACTGAGCGGCGGCCGGCCGCCAGTTCATTGAGCGAAGCGCCCCAGCCCATATGGTGCCAGGAGTGGATCGCGCTCGCCTTCAAGGATTTCGCGGGTGGCAAATAGGCCGACGGCTGGCGCCAGCGTGATGCCCGAATGCATGACGGCGACATAGAGGCCGGCGACGCCATCGGCTCGGCTGACGATCGGAAAGCCGTCGGCCGGTGTCGGCCTGTAGCCGACAGTGTGGAAATCGAGCTCCAGTCCGTCCGCGCCATGCAATGCTGCCTTCATCGCCGCGAACAGGTCGCGCGCCGTGGCTTCGGGATTTTCGCCCGGCTCGCCGCCGGCGAAATCCGAGCCGGCGATGATGCGGCCCTCGGCCGTCTGGCGCATATGCAGGTTCTCGGCATGCACCAGCCCGTTGAGCAGTTTCTTGTAGGGGCGCGAGTGCACGATGAGGCCTGGCGGCCTATCGAGCGGCAGGGTGATGCCGGCGGTCGCGGCGATGGCCGGAGCGCCTGTGCCGGCCGCGATGACAACCTCGTCGGCGCAGACGGTTTCGCCCGAAACGACAACGCCGATGACTTTGCCGTCGGCGAGCGCCAGCCTCTCAACAGTCCCAATTATCACCCGGGCGCCAAGCCGTGCGGCGTCGCCCAGCAGCGCCTTGGCGGTCGCCACCGGCTCGGCCACGCCTTCTTCGGCAACGTAGACGGCAAAATCAGGTGGCTCGACGAGGTTGGGCTCGATTTGCCCGGCCCGCTTGGCGTCGACGCGTTCGATGCCATAACCCCATGAAGAATGTTCGGCCGCGTAGGCTTCGAGCCGGTCCGGCGGCAGGTCGAAGCACAGGCCGCCGCACCAGGCCAGCGGCAATCCGGATACGTCTTTCGCCAGCCTTTTCCATTCGGCCATGGCGCGGACGCGCAGCCGGAAATAGATCTCGGGGTTCCCCCAACTGGCATTGATCCAGGCGAAGGAGTTGGGCGTCGCCACGCCTCCCGCGCCGCTCTCTGACAAAACGGTGACGCGCGCGCCGGCCCTCGTCAGATGCCAGGCGATTGAAGCACCGACGACACCGGCGCCGATGACGATGACTTGCTTTGCGGTGCTCATGCTCGACCCTTGGGAGGTTGCCCCAGTCATGTCATCGCTTTGGCTCGACCTCAAGCGAGAAGCATAACCTATGCGCCAGCGACCGCCGCCGCCTGTGCGCCGGCAAGCAGGGCCATCAGCTCCTCGTATCGCCGCATGAGACGTGGCGAATCCACCTTCGTGGCGATAGACACAACGGTGCCGAGCTCCAGCTCCGCGCCGGTTCGATCGCCGAGTTGCATGAGAAGCGCGGCGAGCGAAAGCCTGGCGTCCGCGACGTTGATCGGCGAGCCGATTTCGTTCCAGCGCGAACATGCAATCTGCAACTCCCGCACCGCTTCGGCGAGGCGATTTTCCCGTATGAACAATTCGGCCTTGGCCTCCGCAGTGAGTGCTCGGATGGACGCTATCGGCCAGCGTTGCGGATCGCTTTCCAGCTCCGCGATCACTGCCTTCGCGCGCTCCAGCCGATCAGTCCGCGCCGCCACCTTGGCAAGAGTGGCAAGCACCAGCGCGCGCCGCTGCAGGGTCGGCCAGCCATTTCCAACGAGCGAGCGCTCCAGGGCGCTGAAAGCGGCTTCCGCCTGTCCTTGCTCGAGTTGCAGCAGCGCAAGGCCGGGTTGCGGGTCCCAGCCCGCGGCGTGGGACGCGCGGTAGGCGGTCTCGGCCTCGGCGAAATCTCCGGCGGCGAGATGGATGTCGCCAAGGACGCGCAACGCATCGCCCGTGGCCCAGGGCGCATCGAGAGCGAGTTGCTCAAGAGCTGTGCGCACGAGCGCTTCCGCCTCCTTCAGTGTGCCGTGGATGCCGAGCACTTCGGCTCGATGCAGCCGGCACGAGCCCGACATGTCTTCCAGTCCGTGTCCCCTGCACCAGTCTTCGTAGCCCAGGGTCCATTGGTTGGCTCGTGTCCAGTCGCCAAAATTTCGGCAAGCCCAGAGGATATTGCAATAGAGGATGCCGCCGACGATCGGATCGACGTCGCTGGAGAGGCCGAGCGCGGCGGCAAAATCCTGATCCTCCTGGCCGGACTTGGTCTCACCGAGGCAAAGCTTGAAGAATCCCCGATAGATCAGGCCGAGGGACTCGACAACCGGGTCATCGAGATGTCTTCCAACCTCGAACGCCTGCTCGGCGAGCGCAAGCGCCAGCCGGGGCTCGGCTTCCGCGCCCATGATGCGCGCGCCCATCCAACACCACAGACCGTGCTCCCTGCTCTCGGCGGCGGTGCCAATCAGTTGCGCGGCGCGCATGTGCCAGCCCTTGGCGACGGCAAGCTCCCCTCTCTCCAGATGGATCCTGGCGAGCGTGATTGCCGGGGAAGCCGCGCGCAGTCGCTCGCCCGCCACGCCATACTCCGTTGCCGCACGTGTCAGGAAAGGAATGGCTTCCGCCGGCCGTCCCATGCACTCCAGCGCCAATGCCCATTCCTCGAGATCGGCCGTCAGCAACTCGTCGGCGGCATCTGCTTCGGCGAAAGCGGTCGCGGCTTCATGCCATTTTCGAGCTGCAACGGCCGCGCGTGCGGACAAGATTGGCGAGCCAGGGCTGGAAGGATTGCCTGCGCCGGCGGCGGCCCCGTTTTCCGAAGCGGCCGGCTGATCGATGCAAATCCGGTAGCCGAAGCGGGGCAGGTTGCGCAGCGCCGTCTCCATGCCGCCCTGGCGAAGAATGCTGCGGGCAAGGCTCGCCACGCGTTGCAGCGAAGCCTCGGTAACGGTCACGCCTGGCCATAGCGTATCGAAGAGCTCGTCCTTGCTCATGGCACGGTCCCGATGTCGCAGCAGAATGGCGAGGAAATCGAAGACCAGAGGCTGCGTCTCGATCTCGCTTCCGGCGAGACGAAGGGCGCGGGAATCCTCGTTAAGCTCGAAGTCGCCGAAGCAATAAGTTCCCATCGGCAAAGTCCCCGTAACGACAATGGGCAAAGGATCAGAACAAGATAAGGCCGGCGTAAGGACTGTTAGCTGCCTCTTTCGTAATTCTCTGTCTGCCTGGCCAGCCAAGCGAGAGTTTAACGCAGCAACCCCAGGGATGTCACCGGCACCGGCCTTGTCGAGCGTTCGGCGGCATTTGAACCCCAGCTAGAGGAGATTCTGAAATGCAGAAGTATATCATCGAGCGCGAAATTCCCAAGGTCGGCACCTTCGAGCGCGCGCAACTGCGCGACGCCTCCAGGGCCTCGAACGCCGTTCTGGCCGAGCTCGGCCCGGACATCCAGTGGGTGGAATCCTTCGTGGCGGACGACAAGACGTTCTGCGTCTACCTCGCCAAGGACGAGGCGATCATCCAGCGCCACGCCAAGATGAGCGGCTTCCCGGCGACCAAGATCACCGAGGTCAAGCGCCTGTTCGATCCGACGACAGCATACGCCGCCGCCTGACCGGGCGCGCACCCCGAGGCTTTGCGGTCTGCGCGCTGTAGCCACGGTCCCCACCTCGTCTTCATGAAACCGCTTGGGAGGGCCATTCAATGGCTCTCCCGATGTCATCATTCAAACCAAAGAGAGATATGACCATGACCATCTTTGAACAGGAGCTTTCCGCCAATCGGTCCGCACTCACGCGCTTCTTCGCTGGGGTCGTCGAAATCTACCGCCACGGCATAGGCAGTATCGCGCGCATCGTCCGCATCCGCAGGGACCGGGCCATGCTGGACGAATTCCCGGACCATCTGTTGCGCGACATCGGCATCGGGCGCAGCGAAATACGGTCGATCACCAGGTTCGGCCGCAGCGAACACGGCGATGTCTGAACATCGGCAGGCTCCCGGTCATTGGCGGCAACCACGCCTGCCGGCCGAGCCGATCGGCCCGAAACTGTCGACAGGCCGGCAATGCGCTGCTAGAAGCCCGCGCCACAGACAGGATTCCAAAAATTGGCAGAAGACATTGAACAGGCGGTATCGCGCCGCCGCACCTTCGCGATCATCGCGCATCCGGACGCCGGCAAGACCACGCTCACCGAAAAGCTGCTGCTGTTCGGCGGCGCTATTCAGCTTGCCGGCGAGGTCAAGGCCAAGAAGGACCGTATCCAGACGCGGTCCGACTGGATGAAGATCGAGCGCGAGCGCGGCATCTCGGTCGTCACTTCGGTGATGACCTTCGAATATGAAGGCAATGTCTTCAACCTGCTCGATACGCCCGGCCACGAGGATTTCGCCGACGACACCTATCGCACTTTGTCGGCGGTCGACTCGGCCGTCATGGTCATCGACGCCGCCAAGGGCATCGAGCCGCGCACGCTGAAGCTGTTCGAGGTCTGCCGGCTGCGCGACATCCCGATCATCACCTTCGTTAACAAGATGGACCGCGAGAGCCGCGATCCGTTCGAAATCCTCGACGAGATCGAGCAGAAGCTGGCGCTCGACACCGCACCCGTCACCTGGCCGATCGGCCGCGGCAGGACTTTCTCCGGCACCTATCATCTGGCGCTGAATGCGGTGCGCAAGGGCGATGAGGAAAAGGAACGCACGCCGGTCAACGGCCCCGATTCCAACCGCGTCGCCGGCCTGCTGCCGGAAAACGAGCGCGAAGCCTTCATTGAAGAGTTGGAATTGGCGCGCGAAGCCTGCCGCCCGCTCGATGTCGAGGCTTTCCGCGAGGGCCACCTGACGCCGGTCTATTTCGGCTCGGCGCTGCGCAATTACGGTGTGCGCGACCTGATCGAGGCGCTCGGCGCCTACGGCCCGCCGCCGCGCGCGCAGGAGGCCGATACCCGCACGGTCGAGGCGACGGAGGACAAGATGACCTCCTTCGTGTTCAAGATCCAGGCCAACATGGATCCCAACCATCGCGACCGAATCGCTTTCGTGCGCGTCTGTTCCGGTACGCTGGAGCGCGGCATGAAGGCCAAGCTGGTGCGCACCGGCAAGCCGATGTCGCTCTCGGCGCCGCAATTCTTCTTCGCCCGCACCCGCGTCACCGCCGACGAGGCCTTTGCCGGCGACGTCGTCGGCATTCCCAATCACGGCACGCTGCGCATCGGCGACACGCTGACCGAGGGCGAGGAGATCCTGTTCCGCGGCGTGCCGAACTTCGCGCCCGAAATCTTGCGCCGTGTGCGCCTGGGCGACGCCATGAAGGCGAAAAAACTCAAGGAAGCGCTGCACCAGATGGCCGAGGAAGGCGTCGTGCAATTGTTCTCGCCCGAGGACGGCTCGCCGGCCATCGTCGGCGTGGTCGGCGCGCTGCAGCTTGATGTGCTCAAGGAGCGGCTGAATTTCGAATACACGCTGCCGGTGGATTTCGAGATGTCGCGCTTTTCCGTCTGCCGCTGGATCTCGGCGGACAACAAGGACGAGGTCCAACGCTTCATCGAGGCGCATCGCGGCGACATTGCCCGCGACCTCGACAACGACCCGGTGTTTCTGGCCCAGCACGCCTTCTCGCTGAACTACGAAGCCGAGCGCTGGAAAGCCATCCGCTTCGCCACCGTGAAGGACTACCAGGTCCGCGACAAGGCCGCGTGAAGCGCGGTTTTCCCGTTCCCCTTGTGGGGGAAGGTGGCCTCGCGAAGCGAGGTCGGATGAGGGGTGTTCCAGGGAATGCCAACATCTCACTTCGCTGGAACACTCCTGTTCCGTCCCGGCGCTTCGCGCCGATCCCCCTTCTCCCACAGGGGAGAAGGGGGAAGCCGGCTCAACCCTTTGCTGCTTCTTCGATCTTGTCGATCTCGATCTTGCCCATCTGCATCATCGCCGACATCACCCGGCCGGCTTTGGCCTGGTCCGGGTCCATCAGCAGGCGCGGCAACTGCTCCGGCACGACCTGCCAGGAGACGCCGAACTTGTCCTTCAGCCAGCCGCAAGGTCCAGGCTCGCCGCCTTCGCCAAGCCTCTCCCAGAAATGATCGACCTCTTCCTGTGTCTTGCAGTCGATCGATTGCGACATGGCTTCGGTGAAATTGAATTCCGGTCCACCATTGAGCGCCTGGAACGGCACCCCGTCGAGCTCGAACGTGGTCACCAGCACCTTGCCCTCATCGCGATGGCCCTTGGGCCAGCGCATGACGCTCAGCACCTTCGAATTCTTGAAGATGGATATATAATGGTTCATCGCCTCTTCGGCCTGGCCGTCGAACCACAGGCAGGTGGTTATCTTGGTCATGCGTCTCTCCTCGGGTTGCTTCTTTTGCGGTCACGGTCAAACGGCTGACTCCGGGAATGGTGTCATGCCGTCCGCCTAAGGACGGCTGGGCGGCCCGCAATCCGACAGCGGCCGGCCACTTTTTTGTAGGAATCTGGCGCATCGCAAAATTGTGGCCATGCCGGACTATGGCGTCTATAAACCCTGCGACCAAAATTCAGCGCCGCCACGCTCCGCGTCGAGCGCAGCCAGCCAGCTAAGGAATAATCATGCCCGCCTATCGTTCCCGCACCACCACCCATGGCCGCAACATGGCCGGCGCCCGCGGCCTGTGGCGCGCCACCGGCATGAAGGATAGTGACTTCGGCAAGCCGATCATCGCGGTGGTGAACTCCTTCACTCAGTTCGTGCCGGGCCACGTTCACCTGAAGGACCTCGGCCAGCTCGTCGCGCGCGAGATCGAAAAGGCCGGCGGCGTCGCCAAGGAATTCAACACCATCGCCGTCGACGACGGCATCGCCATGGGTCACGACGGCATGCTCTATTCGCTGCCGTCGCGCGAGCTGATCGCGGACTCCGTTGAATATATGGTCAACGCCCATTGCGCCGACGCCATGGTCTGCATCTCCAATTGCGACAAGATCACGCCCGGCATGCTGATGGCCTCGCTGCGCCTCAACATCCCGACCGTCTTCGTCTCCGGCGGCCCGATGGAAGCGGGCAAGGTGGTGCTGGCCGGCAAGGCGCAGGCGCTCGACCTGGTCGACGCCATGGTCGCGGCCGCCGACGACAAGATCTCCGATGAGGACGTCAAGGTCATCGAGCGCTCGGCCTGCCCGACCTGCGGCTCGTGCTCCGGCATGTTCACCGCCAATTCGATGAACTGCCTGACCGAGGCGCTCGGCCTGTCGCTGCCCGGCAACGGTTCGACGCTGGCCACCCATGCCGACCGCAAGCGCCTGTTCGTCGAGGCAGGCCACCTCGTTGTCGATCTCGCCCAGCGTTATTACGAACAGGACGACGAAACAGCACTTCCGCGCAGCATCGCTTCGAAAGGCGCCTTCGAGAACGCCATGGCGCTCGACATCGCCATGGGCGGCTCGACCAACACGGTGCTGCATATCCTCGCCGCCGCGCACGAAGGCGAAGTCGACTTCACCATGGAGGACATCGACCGGCTGTCGCGCAAGGTGCCTGTGCTCTGCAAGGTGGCGCCGGCCAAGTCCGACGTGCACATGGAGGACGTC
>OUNM010277604.1_pt1 | contig 10971 bp, 9 predicted proteins | sample 1769961 | NCBI WGS metagenome assembly OUNM01 (sample SAMEA3914820, study PRJEB12502) | metagenome | biome: forest; material: soil | place: USA | collected 2012-03-12 | depth 0.3 m
CGACAAGCCGAAGCCGACCCTCAACGGCTTCGAGAGCTACCCCGTGTCGACGTTCGTCAACAGCCCGAAGAACGACGCCAAAGAGTGCGTGCAGCCGATCACCTAGCGCGCGCGCCCCGTCTTTTCGCGTGTTTCCCAGCGAGGACGTCGCGGCTACATCGGAGCACACACGCGCAGCGAGTCTCCTCATCCTCGTCTCCGCCGCTCTCCGCCGCTCTCCGCCGCGCCTATCCCGCATTGAGATACGCTGGGATCGTGGCGGAGATCGCTAGCGGAGGGGGAAGCGGCATCGACACCGGCGATGCCGACAAGAGTCGCGCTGCTCCGGCCGAGCTCGCGCCCGGCGCGATCGTCGCGACGAAGTACCGCGTCGAGCGCCCCATCGGCCAGGGCGGCATGGGCATCGTCGTCGAGGCCATCCGTCTCGACGACAACACGCGCGTCGCCATCAAGGTCCTCAACGCCGACGCCCTCAAGAATGCCGAGACGGTCGCGCGCTTCGAGCGCGAGGCTCGCGCCGTCGCGAAGATCGGCGGCGATCACGTCGCGCGCATCTACGAGGTCGGCGATCTCGGTGACGGCGCGAAGTTCATCGTCATGGAGTACCTCGAGGGCCAGGACCTCGCCGTGCTCATCCGCCAACGCGGTGCGCTCCCGGTCGCCGAAGCGATCGACTACATCGCGCAGGCGTGTGTGGCGCTCGCGGATGCGCACGCCGTCGGAGTCGTTCATCGCGATCTCAAGCCAGGCAATCTGTTCCTCACGCGCGGCGCACGCGGCGAGCCGCTCGTGAAGCTGCTCGACTTCGGCATCGCGAAGAGCATCGGCACCGCGAAGGACGAGGGCGAAGCGACGCTCACGACCACGGAGTCGTTCGTCGGCTCTCCCGTGTACATGTCGCCCGAGCAGATGATGTCGCCGAAGAAGGTCGACTGCCGCGCCGACATCTGGTCGCTCGGCGTCACGCTCTACCGGCTCCTCACCCGCCGCGTCCCGTTCGAAGGCGACACGCCGATGGAGATCTGCGGGCTCATCCTCTCCGGCGCGAAGCCCATTCCTCTCTCGCAGGTCCTCGCGGACGTCCCCGCCACGCTCGACGCTGCGGTCCTCAAGTGCCTGCAACGCGAGCCTTCTCAACGCTTCCGCAACGTGGCCGATCTCGCGGCGGCGCTCGCGCCGTTCGGGTCGCCGAGCGCAGCGGCGTCGGCGTCGCGTGCGCGCGCGGCGCTCGTCGGCGCCGAGAGCACGTGGGACACGCTGGCGGGTCCGATCCTTCCGCCGGTCGCAGCGCTGCCGCCGTTCGATCCCGACGCGATCGAGACGCTCTCGGCGCGCACGATCTCGACGGTCGCTTCCATCCCACGCACGCGCGACGCGTCGCCGGGCCGGCGCATCTGGCTCGCGCTCGTGGCTGCGCTGGTCGTGGGCGGAGGCGCGTTCATCGCGTTTCGCGCGCCTTCATCGACGGGCTCGGTGCACGCCGCAGCGCAGGTGCAGCCGCAAGCGCAAGAGCCGCCGCCGGCGGTCGTTGCGCTTCCCGCGGCGGTCGCATCGGCAAGCGCCGTGTCATCCGCGGTCGCCGCGGCTTCTGCCAGTGCGGCCACGCCGATCCCGACAACCGCTCGCTCGGCGAACGCACCTCCGTCGCCGAAGGCCACGTCCGCAGCCAAGACACCGGAGAAGGCTCCGAAGACGGCCACCGCCGCGCCGACCACCGCACCCGCAGCGCCGGCGACGACGACCGATCTCCCAGGCGGCGTGTTCGGCGGCAAGCCGTTCTGAGCTTCTCGTTCCCCATGCGCTTGGCCCGCTCTCTCCTTCTCGGTTCCATCGTCGTCGCATCCTTCTCGTTCGCTTCGGCCCGCTCCGCGCGCGCGGACACTCCCGCAACTCCAGCCGCTCCGACCGATCGCCTCGAAGAAGCCCGTCAGCTCTTCGGCGAAGGCACCGAAGCCGTGAAGCGAGCCGAGTGGGCCGTCGCGCTCGCCTCGTTCGAGCGCTCCGCGAAGCTCAAACCGCATGCGATCACGACCTACAACATCGGCGCGTGCCAGCGCGCGATCGGCGCGTACACGAAAGCGCGCGCCACCTTCGCCGAGGCGCTCGCCACCAACGAAACGACCCACGAGCTCCCTGACAGCCTCGCGACCGCCGGCAAAGGCTACGTCGCGGAGATCGATCGCCTCGTCGCCCACGCGAAAGTCACGATCGCCCCCGCCGACGCGCGCATCGCCATCGACGGCGCTCCGCTCGCGCCCGATCCCTCGGATCCCTCGAAGCTCGTCGCCGGCCTCCGCGGCCCGGGCCCAGGCGAAACCCCACCGGTCGCGTCCTTCGAGCTCCTCCTCGATCCCGGCGCTCACGTCGTCGTGCTCTCGCGCAAGGGCTTCGCCGACGTCGTGTTGAACCGCAGCTTCCTGCCATCCTCCAGCAGCACGCTCGCCCTCGAGCTCGACAAGCTCCCGGGCGTCATGCACATCGCGTCCAATCAAGAGCGCGCGATCGTCACGGTCGGCGGCATGGACGTCGGCATGACTCCAGTCGACGTCACGCGCGCCTCCGGCATCTACCAGGTCGTCGTGAAGAAGGAGGGGTACGTCCCGTACGCCTCGCAGGTCGTGATCAAGCCGGGCGACGAGGTCTCGCTCCGCGGTCAGCTCTCTCCGGAGTCGCCGTCGATCGTGAAGCGATGGTGGTTCTGGACGGGCGCCGTGGTCGTCGTCGGTGGCGTCGTTGCCGCGACCTACTTCGCGACGCGTCCGTCGCCGTCGCAGCCGCCTCTCGATGGCGGCGGGCTCGGATGGTCGGTGCCGGTCAAGTGACCGCTCTGCGCGCGTGGCTCGTCGCGGCAGCGGCCGCGTCTGCGCCTGCGCTGCTCGGCGCGTCGCTCGCCGGCTGCGCGCGCGAGATCCCGCCGCGTGGCGAAGCGGTGCTCGTCGTCGATACCGATCTCCCGGTGCCGAGCATCGTCAACCGCTTGCGCATCGACATGTACACGGCGGATCGATCGCAATGGTACGTGTCGCGCGAAGTCCAAGCGCTCGATCCGCGCGACTGGCCGGTGAGCTTCAGCGTCTACGATCCCGATGACGGATCCCCGCGCGACGTCGTCGTCCGCCTCCGCGCGTTCCAGTCGGGCATCGTGCGCGACTACCACGGCGAGCGCTTCAGCCCGCGACCGTCGGGCGGAGCCGGCTCCGCTGCTACCCCCGCGCCGATCGCGCCGGTGCCACCGGGCGAGACGCCGCGTCTCATCGCCGATGACGGCGCCGACGCGACTCCACCGAACGAGCCGCTGCCCTCCGTCACCGTCGATCGCCTCGTGCGCGTCGCGCTCGTTCCCGGCACGCGTGGCAGCGTGCGCCTCGTGCTGCGCGGCGCGTGCGCCGGGACGATGGCCGATCTCGCGCAAGGCACGTCGTGCATCGATCGCGATCGATCCGCCGACGCCATCGAGACCGCCGCGCTCGATCCCGATCTCACGCTCCCTTCCACCACGCTCGCCGGCACGTTCGGCGCAACGACGCCGTGCACCGCCGACGTTCGCCCGTCGAGCAACGCGCCCGACGGCACGCCGCTCTTCGACGACGAGGTGTGCGTCCCGGGAGGCATCTCGATCCTCGGAACCGCCGATGCGTTCGGGCGCGGTGACTTCGCCGACGTTCCGCAGCGCATCGCGCTCGTCGCGCCGTTTCGGATGGATCGTCACGAGGTGACGGTGGGTCGATATCGAGACGCTGTCGCGCGCGGCCTTCTTGCGCCGACGCAGCCGTACGTGAACAGCGGCACCGTCGACTTCTCCGATGCCACGGCGCTGCGATCGTGCACGTGGAGCGTCACGCCGCTCGGACGCGAGTCGCTGCCGGTCACGTGCGTCCGCCGCGCGACCGCGCGCGCGTTCTGTCAGTTCATCGGTGGGGATCTGCCGACCGAAGCGCAGTGGGAATACGTGGCGACGAGCGTCGGTCGACCGGCGAAGACGCGCTTCGCGTGGGGTGACGAGGCGCCGTCGTGCGACCGCGCCGTGTGGGGACGCCACGCCTCCAGCGCGCTCGACTTCCACGCCGCCGCCTGCAACAAGCTCGGCATCGGCGCTGCCCCCGTCGACATGGCGTTCGGCGACGTCGCCCTCGGCACGGGCATCGTCGGCCTCTCCGGCAACGTGACGGAGCTGATGCGTGACACGTTCGCGTCGCTCGCCTCGAGCTGCTGGGCCTCGCAGCCGCTCGAGTCGCCGTCGTGTGTGGACCCGAAGGGCACCCTGTTTGCGATCCGAGGTGGGAGCTGGCTGACGAACGAGGCCGCGCTCAGCGCCGGCTTCCGTGGCGGCACCGCCGACGCGGACGCCGCGTCGGAGACTGGATTTCGCTGCGTGCGCGAGGTGCCGTGAAGCGGACGCGGACGCTCCTCCGGCTCGTGACGTCGACGGCGCTGCTGGTCGCGGGATCGTGCACGAGCGAGCTGCCGCCGCGATCGCAGCTCGTGCTCCATGTCGATACCGACGCGATCGTGCCACCGGCGGTCGGCGTCGCGCTCGGTCCTGACGATCCGCCGCCTCTGTTCGACACGTTGCTGGTCGAGGTCTTCGAGCCGGGCGCGACGGAGCCCTGCGATGGCTGCGCGCGGCAATTCGCGCTCGATGCCGACCACTTCCGGAACGGCGCCGTGTCGCTCGGCATCCCCGCGGCGGCGGGCGTGAGCGGCTATCGCGCGCGCATACGCATGTATCCTGCACGTGCCACGCTCTCCGGCGAGCCGCCGGCGCCGAGCGCGGAAGGCGTCGCGCCCACGTCGGTCGTCGACACCGTGGTCGCGCTGCCGCCGGCCGATGGAGTGGTCCACGCGTCGGTGTTCCTCGCGACCGACTCGGTGGGCGCGCCGGCGGGGACGCTCGACGCGCCGGTCGCGCCTGCGCCTGGACCGCCCGGCGCGTCGCGCGTGGGGACGTGGCCGGGCGCGCGACGTATCGCGTGTGCGGGCGCGGCGCGCGACGGCGAGGTCTGCGTTCGTGGCGGCGCGTTCTGGATGGGCAACGCGAAGGTCACGGGCGAAGGCGAGCAAGACGCCGCGGATCACCTGCGTCTCGTGGTGCTCGCGCCGTTCTTCCTCGATGCCACCGAGGTCACGGTCGGCCGCGCGCGCGCCGCGGGGCTCGCCGCCGACTATGCGTGGAGCAACGGCACGACCGGCACGTCGTTCCGCGACTACTGCACGTACAGCGCCACAGCGACGGGCCGCGAGGACCTCCCGATCAACTGCACGACGTGGAAGACGGCGACGCAGTTCTGCCGTGCGCAGGGCGGGGACCTGCAGTCGGAGGCGCAGTTCGAGTACGTCGCGAGCGCGCAGCGGGGTCGTCTCTTCGCGTGGGGCGAGGACGAGCCCACGTGCGACGACGCCGTTCTCGGCCGTGCGGGCTGGGGTCTTCTCGCGCCGATCGACTCGCCGTGCAAGACGCCGGCGGCGCCGGGCGGTCCGCTGGCGGTGGGCGCGAAGGTGACGCCGCCGCGTCGTGATCGCGTCGAGCTCGGCGGCGGCGGCACGGTCTACGATCTCGTCGGCAACATGTGCGAGTTCACGCGCGACACGTGGAATCGCCAAGCCGAGCCGTGCTGGTCGCATCCGGGCGTGTACGTCGATCCGGTGTGCACGACGGTGAGCCCGGCCGACGGCGGCGCGAAGCACGTGTATCGCGGCGGCTGCTGGGACCTGACGGCGCGCCTCGCGACCTCGGCGAGCCGCGAATCGCTCGACGACAGCACGACGGTGGGCTTGATCGGCCTCGGCTTCCGATGCGCGCGCGCGGCGACTCCGTGAGAGGCGCGCGTTCGACTCGCCGGCTTTCTCAGCGCGCCCAGAGCGCGGCGATCTCGATCTCGATCGCGTCGAACGGCTCGATGCGCGCCTTGGCATCGCCGCAGTGCGTGCCGACGAGCCGATAGCTCTCACCGTCGAGTCGAAACACCTCCACGGTCTGCACGATGGGATCGACGAGCCACACGTGCGCGACCGCGTCGCGAGCGAAGATGGGCATCTTCTTGGCGCGGTCGACCGCTTCGGTCGACTCGGAGAGGACCTCGCAGACCCAGTCGGGCGCGACGGTCGAGCACGCCTTGGTCAGGTCCGGCGCTCGTTCGCGTTTCCACCCGGCGAGGTCGGGGACGACCACGTCCTCGATGAGGTGGAGCTCCGGCTCGTGGAGGATGATCCAACCGCCTGGCCCGCCGCGTCCGCGCTGGAAGGGCGGGCTGAGCTCGCCGCTGAGGCCGGTCGCGGCGACCGCGTGGGGCAACGCCGGCCGCGGATGCACGTGAAGAATCCCGCCGAGGATCTCGCCGACGACGTTCGGCGGAAGCGCTTCGATGTCTGCGTAGGTCGCGGGACGCGAAGGCCTCGCCATGACGTCGAGTCTAGCGTGTGCGGGAAGGCTGGCCATGCGCGCGCCTCAGCACAGCCCATGCCGAAATCGCGACCGCGATATCCCAGCTCTTTTCGGCGCGACCACCTGGCCCGGACAGTTCGCCGCCTGTCCTGGGCCACGCCGCGCTCGTGAGGACGCGTTACTTCGGGCAGCTGTACAGCTTCACGCCTCGCTGGCACGCGCGCGCTTTCACCGCGTCCGACTTGGCCGGGTCCTTCAGCTCCGCGTGGTTCTTGTAGACGGCGATCAACCTCTCGCACGCCGCCTTGTCGTTCGCGTCGCATGTCGCCGCGAGGATCTTTGCGCCCTCGGCCGCGTTCCTCGGCACGCCGTCGCGCCCCGCGAGCAGATCGTCCGCGTAGCTCACGCACCCCGTGTTGTAACCAAGGTCGCACGATCGCTTCCTCAGCGCGGTCCGCTTCGCGGCGTCGATCCCCTGCTCGCGCGCCGCCTCGAGCGCGCAGCCTTCGGGCACGAGCAGGTCGCACGACTTCTTCGCAAACTCGCCGGCCATCACCGTCCCATCCGGGATCTTCGGATCGTTCGCGTAGATCGATCCCATCCAGAAGCACGCACGCCCGACCGCGGCCTTGCAGGCCTTGTCGAACAGCGGCATCGCCTCTTGCTGGCGCGGGCCGCCGATCTCGGCGCCGACGATCAGCGACAGCGCCGCGTTGTAGCAGCTCTCGGCGTTGCCCTTGCTGCACTGCTCCTTGCAGTCCTCGCGATCCTTGGGGTCGCAACGACGGCCGCCGGCCGCGGTGCTCGTCTTCTTCGCGCAGCGACCGTTCGCGGGGACGAATCCGTCGGGACACGTGTTCGAGAGCGGCGGAGGATTCGACCCCTCGTCGATCCCGCCGTGTCCGGCGCCTCCGCCTCCCGCGCCTCCCGAGAGCGCGACCAGCTCGAGCCGCAAGATCGCCGCGCACCCGTCGGGCGGATTCGCAGCGCCGCTCCCGCCCCTGCACGATCCGACCTCGCCGGCGGAGTTGAGCTTCTTCTTCCCGCTGGAGCTCGCGCCCGATGCGCCCATCCCGAAGATCTGCGCGGCGGCCTTCGTCTCGCCCTTGGTGCCGGTCGCCATCGTGAACGCGCCGACGCTCGCGCCGCGAACGAAGTGCGTGGCCTGCGAGCACTCCGGACCGACGAGCGTGGTCGTGAGCACGACGTCGTTGATCGCGGAGCGCTTGCCGACGTAGGCGAGCGCGATGTCGATCGACGAGCCGCGCGAGACCTCGCCGCCGAGGCTGCCGCCGGAGAAGGGGAGGCTTGCCTTGAGCTCGTCGGCGTCGCCGATCTGCACCGCCTCCTGGAGGACGCTCGGGATGGCGGTGAAGGCGTACTTGCCCTCGACGCTGCATCCCTTGATGACGCGAATCGTCTTGCAGTCGTAGGCGACGAGCGCGACGCCCTTCTGCATCGCGACGGTGAGCTCGAGCTGATCGTTCGTCTTCCAGTCGACGACGAGCGGCTCGGCATGCGCGGGCGCGACGCTGCACGCGACGCCTCCGCTGCCACCGCCGCCTCCGCCGCTACCGCCGGCCCCGCTCTCGCTGAGCGCGCTCGACGCGGTGGGATCGTCCGGCCGCACGGCCTTGCCGGCACTGCCGGCGCCGCACGCGGAGAGCGTGAAGAACGAGAGACAAGAGAGGAAGAGGAACGGTGATCTCGTGGGCGTCATGGGCCCGGTGATACGGCCGCGCCCGTCGCGAAAATTCCCTGCGCATATACGCTTTCTCGTGTCCATACGCGGAGCTGCGCGTCGCGCGCAAGACGCCGCGCGGATCGAGCAACGCGCGCGCTCGAGTCGCGTCTATCGTGCGGACGAATGAACCGCGCGAGGCGACTCGTACGCATGATGGTCGGCGTGGCCGCAGCGGCGACGCCGCCGTTGCTCGCGTTCGCGTGCGGTGGCGCGATCGAGCGACAGGCTCGGCCGACGAGCGACGAGTCGTCGACGACCGAAGGCGCCGACGGCGCGCTCGGGTCGTCGACCGCGAATCGCAACGACGGCGGCGCATCCGACGCGTCGCGCGATTCGCAAGGGCAGCCCGACGACGGAAGCGATCCGATCAGCCCTCTCCCCGACGGCTCGCTTGCCGACGGCGTGTGCACGCATCCGACGGGCCATCCCGATCTCTTCGATCCCGACTGCATCTATGCGGTCGGCGTGTTCTACGAAGGCACCGGGCCGAGCCTGTTCTTCGAGCTCGATCATCCGAACGATCACCGCGGCGGCGTGTGGCCGTACGGCATGGCGCGCATCTTCGTCCGTCCGAGCGACAATCGGCTCGTCTACGGCGGCGCGGGCCTGCGCATGTTCGAGGCGGATCCGTTCGTCGGCGGAACCTATCCGTCCGACATGGCGGCGGCCGCGAACGATCCGGTTCTGTCGGCGCCGGCCTGCCCGACCTCTGCAACGCTGGTCGGCATCTTCCCCGACGACGACGTCGCGCTCTATCACTGCGAGTTCGGCATGACCTATCTCGAAGGGTCGTCGGCACCGGTGATTGGTCTCGAGCGCGGTGCCGATGCGCTCGGGCCGAACCGCACGGCGCTCGTGCTGCGTGGGTCGAACGGCCCGAAGATCTGGAGCAACGGCGTCGACGTCCCGCTCAGCGAATGGCCCACGGGCCTCACGCCGATCGCGGCGCGCTACGCCGACGGCACCTTCATGGTGGCGACGACCGAGGGCGCAACGCCGGAGCGCCTCCAGCGCTGGGCGATCGGCACGGACGGCGTCGCCGCGCAGGTGGGCAATTACCTCAATCCACAAAATCTGGTGACGGGCTACGGCAGCGCGCTCGACCCCGCCGGCAATCTGTATCGAGTCTCGTGGGTGGGCCTGGACGATCGCATCGTCCGCTTCAGCGTGAAGTCCGCGCCGGTCGTCGTCTACGACGAGCAATATCCCGATGGCGGCAAGAAGCCCGTCCGCCTGCACGGCGCGTCGCTGTTCACTGGGCCGTGATTAGAGAAGGCAGGGACGTGCATGACGCTGTTCCTGCGTCATTTTTCATCGAGCGCAAACTGTCGCGCGGAGACGTCGGTGCGCAGCGAGCGCACCTCGTCTTCCGTGAATCCGAGGTCGCCGCCATACTTGGCGCGAATGCGCGCGAGGCCCGCGACGAGCCCCTCCGGCTCGGATGCGCGATCGTACTCGGCTGCCGATACGAGCACGGCGACGGTCTTTCCCCGTCGCGTGATCTCGATTGGCGTGCCCGAAGCTGCGAGCTCGGCGATCAGCGAAGGGAGGTGCTTCGCCGCCTCGGCAACAGATACGCGGCGCCTTGCCATGGCTATGGAGGATAGCTGTCGGGTCGCCATCTGCAGCTCTGCAAGGTCGCGAGCCGCTCGGATCAGCGACGAACCGTCGTCTGCGCTCTCGCCGCGTGACCGTGCTCGGCTTCAACCGGCCGTGGCCGACTCCGCACTGGCGGCAGCGCCACGCAGGATCCTCCCGTCTGCGACGAGCACGTCGAGATCGGCGTCGAGATCGCGCTCCCAGCGCGCGCCCTCGGTCGAAGGACCGCGTTTGCCGGGCGCGAACGTGAGCCCAACGCGCCACCCGCGCGGCGTCGCGAGCCACGCGATCCGAAGCGGATCGGTCACCGAGGTGCGGGCAGCGTAGTCTTCGGGGAACGGCATGATGCTCGTACAGAGATTTTGCGTCGAACCTCGCCAGCGCGGGCTCCTTGTCGAGGATGGAACGTCGTCGCTCAGTCGTTGGTGCGGAGTGTCCACTCCCTGTACCTAACGGTTCCTCTCGCGCGCGGCGACGTCAGCTCTTCACGGATACTCGAACGTGACCGTCACGCCGGGCGCGTCCGAGCAGAGCTGTCCGCCGGACGCCGGCTTGATGCACGTGCACGTGACGTTGCTCGCGCACGCGGCGGGGACGGGCACGCACTGGTACGAGGGCTGCGCGCCCGCCGGGCCGCCGACGCCGATCTTGCAGTACTCCGACGCGGCGTGACAGACGAGCAGGCCGCCGCACGGGAAGGTCGCGCTCGCGTCCGCGCCGGTGGCGCCGTCCCACCCCGCGTCGGAGCCGCCGTCGTCGGCGACGCAATCGGCGGAGCCAGCGCACTGCCATTGTCCGAAGTGGCACTTGGCCGTTCCGCATCCGCAGTCCGGGATCGTTTTTCCGGAGCACTGCGCGGTACAGTTCGATTGGGGCGTCGGGCAGATCCACACGCCGCGAACGCAGCTGAGCGACGGGCCGTCGAGGCAATCGCCAACGGCGCAGTCGGGCGCCTTCGTCGCCGCGCACGTCCCGTCGTTGGTGCCGGACGATGTGCCGCCGCCGTCGGGCGCCGAGTCCTGTACCGAGACCGTGGACCCGCCGCAGGCAGCGGCCCAGCCGAGGAGGACCACGACGACGACCGGGAGGGCTTTCATCTCGCGCGCGAACGAGCACGAAGCGCGCCATTCGAAGCGCCGGGAACCGTGGGGTCGGAGGCGCCGGGACTTGTGCCAGGTGTGCCAGCGCCAGGACGCGGCCGCCAGAGCGCGATCTACAGCGTCCCGCCGTCCGTGTCCTCCGGGCA
>OUNM011339674.1_pt1 | contig 10970 bp, 11 predicted proteins | sample 1769961 | NCBI WGS metagenome assembly OUNM01 (sample SAMEA3914820, study PRJEB12502) | metagenome | biome: forest; material: soil | place: USA | collected 2012-03-12 | depth 0.3 m
AGCTCGAAGCGGCCACAAACGCGCCCACAGGATGCCCGTTGTCGAAGATAGCCGCATTCTTGCCATGGCATTCGGCCTCCAACGCGATGGTTCTAACCCTGGAGACATCATCTGCTGCTAGCACCGCACACTTCTGCGCGAGAGCAAAGTATCTTTCAGCTCGGTGATGATCGCCTTGCTCCATCACTCTCGTTCCGTGACCTTCCACTAGAGCCCTCATCCTTGCCGAATCGCCCAGTTTGTTACGGACAAGAATTTCAACGGTATGCCCAGCCAGAAAGTGGTCGTCTTGCTCGGCGTGCCGATCCAAGATTTCCTTGGAGTATTCCAGTACTTCGCCGACTAGATCGGGAGTTTTCTTCGCCCACTTCGCGATCTGAGTCGCCCTCGCGAATCGCGCGCAAAAGTAATAGGGCTCCGTCTCAAGCCGCCTGATCGAATCCAGATATGCCCTGACGGTGAAGGCTGCGGTGTCCAGCCGAGGTCGGCGGTGCCACAGAATGTCTCCGATCCGCGCCCTTAATTCAGGATCTACGACTTCTGGGAGAACCTCAGCCATCATGTCGAGATGCTGTTCATTAAAGTCCTTGACTCGAGGGGAGGATCTGCCGTCTGAAGATACTGCCAGTGGGACAAGCGAGGCCTCCCCATCCTTCTCCTTGAAAATCAAGGAGGTTAGCGAAGCGGCCACTTCCAGCGGCCGAGCGACTAAATCGCAGCCAGCCTCTTCCGCCCTCTTACAGGCAGCCAGCAGCAGGTCGTGATAGTCTTCGGTAACGGGGCTTATCGCCTCTGATAAAATCGCATTCAGATCTATGGCACGCCACTCTTCTGCTGTTGCATGAGCGAACGATCTCAAAGCCGAAAAACCCGCCTCGCCTCCACTTCTTCGGCCGCCTCCAATTTGGCGAGCAACCTGCCCCGCATGGTCTCGTTAACCGCATCTTCAAGCCACTTCTCTTGGCCGAAGTACCGCGCCATCGCCCGCCAGCTCCAAAGAGCCATCATCGCGGCTGCCGTGGGATAGGACCCGTCTGCGACAAAGGTTAGTTCAAGCGGCTCGTTGCCAAGACCCGCGTACGAACTTCGAAGAGATAGTGCATCTGAGTGCGTAGCGCTGTTGGTGCTTACGAACGAGGAGAGAAGCATGTCGGCGAATCCCTGATCTACATAGTCGGGCGCATTATCTCGGACGCGCTCCGCCATTTGATCCAAGGGCGATTGGTGCCATCTTCTTGAGGTACAGCCGTGAACGGCGATCGCCTCATCACGAAGGCGCTTCTTCTCATCAAGAAAGCGATCGTACTCTTCGTCGCTCATGGCTTTGCGACGGCGGAAAGTAGATCGTGCTTGGTTTGGACGGCGCGACAACAGTTTGTAGTAAGCGACATGTCCGTACGACATGAACTGAGTCGCCAGCGAGCGCGTATCCTTGTCCCCCAAAGCGGGTCCCACTTCCATGATGTATAAGAGATTAACCAAGCTTTCAGTGGCCGACCTCAAAGGCATCTGGCTCTCTTCCATCAAACCCTCCATGGCGACAGCCCGCGTTGCACGGCAGAGCCTGACCTGCCGAAGGCAGAGCGAGGCTAAGAGGTGGACCTCTGGGAGAGCATCTGTCGCCCTCACCATTGGCTCGAAATGCCTGCGAACGTCTTCGTGCATCCCTTGCACCAGATCAGGGTAGAGGAACGAAACCTCCACGTCGTACGCTTTATCCTCACCTGGCATGTAGATACCCTTCTACATTATATCGACTTTTGCGTCTAGCTCTGTAAAAATGAGCCGAATGCCTCCAGTTGCCTTCAAACGCTTCCCCACCCAGTAGGATCGCCTCCTTCACGCCGCGCCTTATGGAACTGTATCGATGCTCTGTCGGATACGACGCAGATGATTTACCTTTAGCTCCACGAAAAGTCTCGATTAGCGCAAACCGTATACGCCAGGTAAGGCAGGGTGATTTAAATATGGGCGTGTCCACGGACCCACTTTTGCTGCTCGAAACTGCTTAGTTGTTCTCGTTAAGTAACGTTTAAGGTAAATACTAGTACTATCTGAACTCGGCCCTTGATGAAAATCAAGTTGTTTATCGGCCTGCCTAAGCGTGTCCAACTGTTGATTAAAAATTAAAGTGGCTGATACTGATTCGAAAGATCTTGGACCTCCGTCTGGAAGATTGAGCCACCAGCGGCTTGAAGAATCTTCGCCCTCTGCGCAGACTGGGATGGATGTTGCCCAGCTTTTGACTGCGATTGGTCAGGGCGAAGCCTACGATTGGGAGTTTAAGGCGGCGGAAGGAGGTGTTCCGCTTAGCCTGTATGAAACCTACTCAGCGATGGCAAACACGGACGGTGGCCTTATCGTTTTAGGGGTGAGGCAACGCGGTGATGTCTTCGAGCCGACTGGGGTTCCAAATGTGAACCGTCGTCGTCAAGACATCTGGAATGCCATGAACAATGCCAGCAAGGTTAGCTCTAATTTACTGCATGAGAGTGATGTTGGCGTCCAGAAGGTTGGGGAGGCTGACCTCTTGTTCATTCGGGTTCCAAGAGCCCACCGCCGCCAGCGACCTGTATACGTAGGCCAGAACCCGATCCTTGGTACATTTCGTCGAAACTATGAAGGGGATTACAAGTGTACTGCTGACGAAGTTGGCCGAATGCTTGCCGATCAGCGAGAGGAAACGCCTGACGCACGAATACTTGATGGATTTACGATGGACGACATCGACATGCCCTCATTACGGCAGTATCGCCAACTGTTCACGAACCGATCTCCCGATCATCCTTGGAACTCGGAGGATGACAAGAGCTTTCTGACAAAACTCGGTGGTTGGCGAAACGATCGCAAAACGAATCATGAGGGCATAACGATTGCTGGTCTATTGATGTTCGGAAAGTGGGAATCGATTAGAGATGATGACGCAGTACCGCAGTTCCAACTAGACTATCGTGAGAAGCTATCTGATGATCCTGAGCGACGGTGGGATGATCGTTTCACGCTTGATGGTACTTGGGCAGGCAACCTGTTTCAGTTCTATCGCGAAACCATTCGGCGTTTGACGCGCGACTTGCCAATTCCATTTCACACAGAAGACTTGCTGCGAGTCGAAGACACTCCCGTCCACAAGGCTCTACGTGAGTCTTTGACGAATGCATTAGTGCATGCAGACTATAGTGGACAAGGCGGCGTTGTAATTAGCCGCTTTAGGCATCGTTTTGAGATGTCTAACCCTGGATCTTTGCTGGTTAGCTTTGAACAACTAATCCGAGGCGGGACAAGTGAATGCCGCAATAAATCTCTTCAATTGATGTTTCAGTTTATGGGCAGCGGAGATAAGGCAGGGTCAGGTATTGACGCGATCCGAAGGGGCTGGGAGGGTCAGCATTGGCAAGTCCCTGCATTAGGAGAGCGTTACCAGCCTGATCGAGTGGACCTCGTCCTTCCAATGTTGAGCGTGTTGCCAGAGCAGACACTTAAGAGCCTGCGAGAAAGATTTGGGACAAAACTGGACGGCCTCGGTGAGTTAGAAGTTCAGGCTCTCGCAACGGCCGAAATTGAAGGATGCGTTTCAAATTCGCGTTTGCGCCTGGTCAGCGACGCTCATCCTGCAGACTTAACGAAGGCGCTTCAAGGATTGACAACTAACGGCTTTATTACGTCTCGCGGACATGGCTTGGGAACTACGTACGTTCTTACTGATCCTCGAAACCTACGAACCTACTCCCCAGGTTTGGAGGATAACTCCACAGGTTTTGGAAAAGACTCCACAGGTTTAGAAAAAGAGTCCGCAGGTTTGAGAAGAAGCTCTACTGTGTTGCATCTTTCAGATGAACTGACTGAGGAATTAAGAAAGCTCGCTTACCCGTTTGGGTTCAAACCCCATCTAAAGCAAGAGGCTATGAGGAAGGCAATTCTGGCGATCTGCAAGGAGTACTTCTTGACGCTCTCGCAGATCGCTACCATCCTTCAACGGAACCCTCAGAGCTTACGAGAAGCCCACATTAAGCCTTTGGTGCTCAATCAAGAATTGGAAACCCTGTACGCTTCGCCGAATCATCCAGACCAAGCATACAGAGCTCAAGTTGACACAGAGCCCAGCGAGCCAGTTCTTGACCTTTAATATCCCTGGAAACCGAGGATTTATGCTCAAAGATAGTGCCGATGGGATTCGTCTTAGGCGGCGGCGAGGTGTTCTTCTACGCAGGACTTTGGGGTCTTGGGAAGCTATGCTCAGCGAATTGTCTCCTGCTGCAGGTCGCGGGTAGACGATCCGCAACGGATATAGGAACATCTAGGCACCAAGGGCGCGCTCCCAAGGTTGTTCGGCCATCGGTAATATAGAGGAATGTGCGACGATGAAGCGCTACATCTGCCTATTCTCGACCCTGAAGACGACGACCTTGATGAGGAGTTTGAGGACGAGACCGACCGAGACAACGCCGAATACGAACGCGATCTTATGAACAGGGAAGATTGAGCGCCCCTCCTCTGTCCTTGGGACTCAACGGTTGAGGGGGTGCTTACTTGTGGGTAGGCTCAGGTAGCTGCGGCGCGGATGCTTTGTTATGTCTTACACCCTCGACGACTGGAAACAAGCCGTTGACCGCTGCCTAAAGCAGCGAAATCGCGGTGTAACGACCGACCTACTCGATCCCACCGCGATGGCTAGCGCGTTCGGCAATGGGGTGTCGCCTGTTATGTTCGCTGCCCAGGCTCATCTTCCTATGAAGCCGCCCCCGCCACAGCCTGCACCAGTGGTTGATCAACACAAGCTGGCGATGATGCAGGCCGCTACGGCAGCCAGAGCACGTCAAGATCCTGCCGTAACACAGGACCCCCGCTACATGGTGAACACGGGCCACGAGGTCGCTTGTCCCACCTGTGGCTCAACGAACGTGGCCCCTCTTGGTAAGCCAGGTACGGGATTAGGAGCGATAGGGTCGATAGGCTTTGTAATTGCCGCCAGTTTGGTTGAGGCGGCTATCCAGAATGCACAGCGCACCGTTTTCCAGTGCACCTACTGTTCGAACAAGTTTCAGTAGGTGCTTTACGCCGCGTCACTAGGATATTGCGATGGGCGAGTAAGCGGTGTGCCAGTCGGCTAAAAAACTGCGGTTGAAGTCAGTAACGGCCCCTAATGGTCGCGGCCAGAAACTCCGTGAGTAGCTCCGCAGCACTAGGCGGGAGGTGCGCTAGCCCTTTGGATCGCGGCCTGAAGCGTGGGGTACTTGGCCTCTTCTCCTTTCCTAATAAAGACGATGCCGAAGCACACCGCGGGGTAGTAGAACTCCGCCCCATAGTGGATGTAACCGCTCAGCCCATGTTTCTCTAGATATGGGACTAAGTGTTCAAGTCGCGCTATGTCGAACTGATATGGGTGGGTGACGACGCAAGCGATCTTTCCGTCTCGACCGAACTGGTAGGTGTGGTCGATCGCCAGGGGGGTGTCCCGCATATCATACGGGCCAACCCTTCGATATAGGCTTGCGGCGGCCCGCCTGGTCTCCTTCAGACCGTTCGGTTCCGTCCACATCGAGTCGAGGTCCTTTTTGGCTTTCGCGTTGACACCTTTCGAGTGCTGAACTGCTTTGTGCTGCACCACCATCGGGTCCTCTTCCCGCGTCTCACGTTGGTGGTGCCAAAGGGTGTCGACGCCCGCGGCCCTCATTCGAGCAAGTAAGTCAGGTAGCGATACACCGTCCAAATTGACGGCGAGATTCGGTTGTTCGCCCATGGTCAGAAGATACCGTTTGCCTGAAGGTCAGCGCCAAAAAGCACCTAGAGCGTGACGAAAACTCCCGCCATAGTTCGACACTGTCTGCAACCCAACCAAAGGGTATCCTATCTCCCAGGATTTCGCGTTTGGCAATGGTGTACAGGACGATGATTAAAGACGGGCAAGATGGGGGTCCCGTTATTGGCGCTAAAAGAGATCACCTTGGTGTTTATCCAGGCGAAATTACCAAGAACGTCGACGGCACGGTTGATACATCGAACGGCGGGATGTCTGTTAACTCAGTGGTGAAGAGGCTCCCGCTGAGCAAGCTCCCTGCGAGACTTCAAGATTTTGCGGGAGTAAATGAGAAATATACAGGTGCATTCAATCCCAAAACCGAACTCTACGCCTTGGAAGGCGTGGAGTATGCGTCGGTGCCGATCTCAGCGGAATTAAACCTGGTACCTCAAAAACGCAGCCATGGAGTAATTGAGCCTAGCCGAAGAATGCTCCTCACCGATTACGAAGATGCCCTTGCGGCGACCCGAGAGAGATGGGTTGCCTCCGATCCAACAGAGTAAACATGCCAGTTCATAGTAGGCATTTCCTAGAATACGAGAGACTTCGCGTCGAACTCGCCGAACTATGGCAAAACGAGGGAGGTGGTAGCGACCGAGAAGCCGCCATCTTTGATGAACTCGAACAGCTAGACGAGCATCTCTCTGAGGGCGAAACTGATTGGCTTCTGGATATTTCTGCTGATCTATTCCAGTTGAATGGGAAGGAGCGCCATAGAATGTCCTCCGAAGATGTTCGTGGCCCTCGACAACAGATCCTTGCCGTACTCGATAGATTTCGGGCAAACCAATGGCCCGAGCTATTACAACTACTTAGATTAGAGCTCGCAGGTTTGACCGAAGAATCTCGTGCTTATCTTCGTGGCCGTGCATATAGCTCTGACGCACTTGGTAACCCATACGCGGGATCGGCCTTTTACAGATACGCGGCTCAACGATCTGATCAAGGGGCAAACTATCTTGCCCTTTCGATCTTATCTCTGAATGATCAAAAGGCTGAGGCAGTTCGCCAATCCGAAAAGATACTCGCTCATGGGGAGGATCTTTCTTCAGAAGTAGGAGCTACTGTGGCGGCCGCGCTTTTCAAAGGGTTAACAGACGAATCGGTGAAGGAGGATAGAAATGTTCGAGATTTCGACAGGGTTATCCGCTTGAGCTTGCGAGCCTTTGATCAACCCGAATCTGTACCAATTGACATCCTAGACCTTGCCCTTTCAACTCTCGTGGAGAGCATCTCGGTCCAAGGCCTAGATGAAGTTCGACCATCTACGCTGAGCGAAAGGTTTGCTCTTGGGACTAACGTCAGCGCAGAATCTTATACGCGAATCATCGCTCTTGATGTTTCGCAAAGGGTAGTCCGAGGCGAACTATCAAGTGAATATGCAGTTGCGGCTTACGCCAACGAAATGAACAATATCCCACTCGTAAATGAATTGACAAAGGATGTATTTTGGCCTCCACAACTAGAAGTATCAACGAGCTCTCAGCTAAGTGATGCGCGAATCACCCGAGAACTGATAGCGTTGGCGGCTTAGCTAGGGGGCTCGACGAATTGACTTCTCAACACCCCATTCCGTGATTCTATGCGCTGATCTCAGCCACTTTCCGACTACTCCTGAGAGGCCATCCGCAGCACTTCGCTTGGATCCGCCCCCAACTCTCCCGCAATGTCCAGGAACTCGGTCAAAGATAGGTTCCGAAACCCACTCTCGATCTTGGCTACCGTCATGATGTGAAGCCCGAGTCGTCGGCTCAACTCCCGCTGACTAAGGCCTTCCTTTTGACGCAGTGAGGCCAGCACGGCCACCACCGCGCGGAGGTCCTCTCTATGGGCATGATCGTGCCTGCGTTCAGCCAACGTCTAACCGTGGCTGGTGTCGCGATCACATCAAGTGATCGACTGTGATATCGTGTACTCGTGGGCGAGATATCGGGTCAGGATGGGCCCAGATTCTGTGGGAACTGTGGCGTAGCTCTTGAGGAGAAGGGCGGCTTCTGTGGGCAATGTGGCAATCCGACTACCGCCCCATCGAACCCAACTCAGCAAGCCTCTTCCAGTACTCAACAGGCTCCGCAACCAGGAAGTCCGTTTCTAGCTGCCCTGCTGCTCGGCGGTTTCTGGACCATGTTCAACCGCCTTGTCTCAAGGTCGGGCACGGTGTGGCTTTCGCTGGTGGTTACGGTTGGATGGCTCCTCTCCTTTGTTCCGCTACTCTTTTGGTGGGGGGCATTCCTATTTGGTCACCGCCAATTCACCGAAGTCGAAAACTTGGAAACGATTACGATGGCTTGGGTTGGGATCCCTCTGGCTGCGATCTTTCTCAACTACCCGCTAGCCCGACAGGCGAGCAAGCTTCTCGATCAGAGCGACCTAGCTAGGCAATCACCGCAAATTCGGCTCGGGGCGGCGATGTATGCAGTTGTTCTTTTGGTGGGCACCGCCACCTGGGCCTTTGACGAACGAATTTCATACGTAATCGCGCTGGCTAAGGCGGGGCTCGATAAATGACCTCGAGATGCTCGGGATGCGGATCGAATCAGCCAGCGAATGGCCGCTTTTGCACCTCGTGCGGGAAGGTTCTCCAAAGAGCTCCTCAAGCCGATGCGAAAGACGCTCCTAATCGTTCCTTGAAGGACAGCAAAGGGGCTGTCGCGGCGGCGTGGGTGCTTGTCGTAGTAGTAGCGGCTTTCTGGATGAACCAGAAGTCCCACGGGCGCCTTGTGGATCAAGCGGCCGAATCAACCCACCGCTTCTCGCAGTCGCTCTCCAACGGTGGTCTCGACGGCAGGTACGTCTGCGTTGAGATGGGCATACCGATGACGATAACAATCGATGGCGGATCGGGGAGCATGGACTTAGGCGTCATCAAGGCGAGCCGCATGCGTGTGGAGCGCCACGGCGATACAGTATCAATGTCGGGCGGTCAGGCCTTTGATGCGCAAGGTGGGCCTATCGATGAAGCTACGAGAAAGGCTATGTCGGACGGGAACGATGTCGATCTGCTGAAGGTTGGGGACGACGGACAAAGCCTTACTCTCCACCTTGGCCAAGGGCGGACAGCCAAGTTTGTGAAGCAGCAGTAGCGTTCTCTTATACAGACCCTGAGATATCTGTATAAGAGAACATAGGGGCGGCCGCCTTATCCCCGTCTGTCGTGCGGTGGGCATCTCAATGATCTGGGAATGAGCTGATTCTGTAGCGTCAGATTTGAAGAGTGGTCAACTAACATAACGGCTACGTTCAAGGAACGTAGCTGGAGTAAGAAGCGGTCGAACTGGATTGCCGATCTGAATATTCGGTCGGCCGACGTTGCCACAACGACATCTATCTCACCTTGTTTGGCTAACTCAACCAGCGCCTCTAAGCTAGACCTCTCTACTTCATTACCGCTGAATCCCTGATCAACGAAACAGTGATTCGATCGAAGTGCGCGGGCACCAAGATAAGCTTCAATCGCTTCCTGCTGGGCCTCGACAGTGTTCCTGCCTTTGGGGCTCGGAGACGCCGTCCGAATGTACGTCGCTACCTTCGGCCTATCACGTAAGGATCCGCGCCAGACTCTTGAATTCTGTGGGCCTGTGATGAAGCCGATCGGCGGTTGCGCATTTGGAGTTGTGCGACCAAACACAGGACCCATTTGCGGCCCGAAGATGCTCGATGCCGCGATCGCAAGTCGGTCGCGTTGCGGCTTCAAAATCGAGAACTCTACGGCGTATCCAGAGACTGAATAGGAGGTGGCGTTAACGATGGCAGCTATGGCCTTAACGGAGGACTCTCTGGGCCTTAGACGATCGTCGAGTATCGTCTCGCTTCCGTCACTCCTACGTGGATCCAGCACGAGCTTAAGCGGCGATGCCAACGTTTTGTCCAGAGTCGCTAGAAGCCTCTGACGGAAGAACTGGCCTAACTGCCCAGCGGGGTCATCGTGCCCCACCTCAAGCCGCCGATAGGAGCGCCCTGCGGGAAGGAACACGTCCAGTTCCTGTAAGTTGGGTCCCTGCAGCCGCACCGTTGCCCAGAGCCCGAACTCGTCGAGGGCGAAGCATGGGTCGAACAGCGCCGAGATCCTGGAGCGGGGAGGAGTCGAATGTGAAACTTTTATTGCGATCACAAGATGTGATCATAAGATGGCAAGATGGCCTTTTCGGATGTCTAAGCAGCCTTTTCGACGTAACCCCCCTATCTGGAGGACATTCAATGTAGCATTTTCAGGGGTATTTCCTAAAATATATGCCACAAAAGTGCATGGGCTACGCGAAAGAACTTTCCTGGTCGTTCTCCAGGGCTAAGGCGCTTAGCGAATGTCCTCGATCTGCTTGGTTCCTCTATTGGAGTCAAGGGGAGCCAAAGTACGCCGAACGAGTGGCCACCCTCCGCCAGCTAACAACACTTCCGACGGCAGCTGGCGCCGCCGTGGACTACGTCATAGCCAGGGCTCTCAAGGCCTGGCGGGATGACCGAGTGGTGCTTGAGGGTCTTCCTGCCGTCGGCGTCGGCATGCTTCGTCGACAACGCGCCGAGAGCGATCGCGCCGCCGGCGCGATCGCTCTCGGCGGCAAGTGGCGGGCCACCAAAGAAGCGTGGCTTCCTCCATTCCAAGATCACGTCTATGCCTACGATCTCGGATCGAGATATGAGGCGGACATGGAAGAGCGTGTCGCAAGGTGCTTGGCCAATTTCGAGAGCAGCGAGGTGTGGTTGCGACTGAGGGAGTCGGACACGACAACATGGCAGCCTTTTTCGAAGTTGGACAAATCTCCCATCCCCAGCATCTCGATCGGCGACGGGCTTACTGTGTGGTCAAGCATTGATTTCGCAATGGGGGACTCAAAGGGCGCAGTCGTCTTGGACTGGAAGTCGGGCAATGAATCGGCTCAGGCGGTGGAAGCGGCGAAGGATCAACTGATTGTGTACGCGGCATGGGCCTGTCGCCATTTTGGGCTGGAGCCCGAGGAAGTGAGCGTGCAGGCGGTGTGGCTTCAGAGGGAGCCCAAATGGTGCCCCGAACCAAGCAATCCGACGGAGCTCATCGGTTTGACTAAACGTATTGAGGCTGAGACTGCCGCCGAGAAGGCGTTGGTGGCACCGCAGACCAACGCTCGCGGCCGCGTACTTCGTTACCACGCGCAGTTTGAGAAGTTTCCGCCGCGACCGAGTTCGCGAGGGTGCCTTC
>OUNM011215341.1_pt1 | contig 10968 bp, 8 predicted proteins | sample 1769961 | NCBI WGS metagenome assembly OUNM01 (sample SAMEA3914820, study PRJEB12502) | metagenome | biome: forest; material: soil | place: USA | collected 2012-03-12 | depth 0.3 m
ATCCTGATGATCGGGGAGAGTGAGGTTCTCGACGTCCTCGGCCTCGGTGCGCCACTGGGTCGCGAAGACAATGGCGATGTCGGCGGCTTTGGCTGCGGCCGCAGCGGCGGCGGGATCGCTGCCGTCGACGTAGGTCACTTCGGCATTTGGCACGAACGCGCGGATCGCCTTCAGCGGCGATGAGCTGTGCCACGTCGTGCGCGAGAAGGAGGCCGCCGGGCCGCCCTTCAGTGGGATCTCGATCGGCACGCCGCCAACCGAGCGCACCTGCGACGATCCGCCGCCCGACAGCACGCCGACATCGGCATGGCCGCCGATCAGCACGATCTTCTTCGCAGTCGCGGCCAGCGGCAGCAGGCCACCTTCGTTGCGCAGCAGGACAATGCCTTCCTCGGCGGCCTTCTGTGCGACAAGCGCGTGGGTGGCATAGTCTATCGGCTGGACGGCCTGCGGGGCGGGATCGTCATATAGGCCGGTCTCGATGATGCCGGTCAGTACCCGCTTTGACATCTCGTCGAGCCGGGCCTTCGACACCTCGCCCTTGGCGAGAGTCTCCTTGAGTGGCGCGCCGAAATAGATCGCCTTGTCGAGCTCGGCGCCCGAATCCTGGTCGAGGCCAGCATTGGCCGCCTTCACGGTGGAGTGCACCGCACCCCAGTCGGACATGACGAATCCCTTAAAGCCCCAGTCGCCGCGTAGAACGGTGGTGAGCAGCTCATGGCTCTCGCAGGCGTGATCGCCGTTGATAAGGTTGTAGGCGCACATCACCGAGCCGGGATTGCCCTTCTCGATCGCGATCTTGAATGCCAGCAGGTCGCTTTCGTGCAGTGCGGGCCAGCCGATCTTGGCGTCGGCGATCATGCGGCCGGTCTCCTGCGAGTTGAGCACATAATGCTTGATTGTGGAGACGATGTGGTTGCTCTGCACGCCACGGATATGTTCGCCATCGATCAGGCCTGCGAGCAGCGGATCCTCGCCGAGATATTCAAAATTGCGGCCGCCCCAGGGATCGCGCGTCAGGTTGACGCCGCCGGCCAGCAGTACGTTGAAGCGCTTGGCACGGGCCTCCGACCCGATCATGACACCGCCTTCATAGGCGACCTTAGGGTCGAAGCTCGCGGCCGTGGCGAGGCCGGCGGGAAGCGCGGTGGCGACGTCGCCCTTGCGCTGCTCCACCTGATTGGCGACGCCGAGGCTGGCATCGCTCTCGCGAAGCGTCGGCACGCCGAGACGGGGAATGCCTACCATCTCACCGGCGGACGGGATCATGTCGGTCGGCGCGCCCGGCTTGCCGGTCGCGAACGGCGGGAACCAGGTGCGGACGAGCTGGAGCTTCTCGTCTTGCGTCATCGCTGCGACCAGCGCCGTGGCGCGGCTCTCCGCGCTCAGCTTGCGGTCGAGCCAGGGCTTGGCAGACGCCTTGGGCGTAGCGGCGAGGGCCGGTGCAGAGAAGGCAAGCGCCACCCCCGTCAGCAGGAGCGATCGCAGCATCGGGGTACGGGGGGTGCGCATGACAACCTCTCTCTCTTCAGTTTGGTCGATGATAATGGTCGAGCAGGGCACGATGGTCGGGGAGTGCCTCGACGGCCTGGGCAGACGCCTGCTGGACCTTGCCGAAGGCGGCCATCGCATCGGCGGCGAGCCGGGCTGACGCGGTCAAGGCGCGGTCACCGGCCTCCGTCTGGAAGCCGAGGCCATGGAGGATGTAGGCCCAGCTCGGCGGCAGGAATGTCTCGTGGTCCACCACGAAATCGAAGCGCGAGGGCAGGCGGCAGCGCCATTGCGCGATCTTGTCGCGGAGTCCCTCGGGCCACGAGGCGGGATTGGTATTATCGCGCCAATAAGCGGTGTCGGCCCGGCGACTGACGGCATAATGGAGCTTAAGAAACTCGACGATGGCGTCGAAGCGCGCGGGCACCTGGCGGTTGAAATTGCGCGCCGCGCCTTCAATGGCTGCGCGGTCGACGGGGCCGCGCAGCATGTCGGCGAGCATTCTGGCGGCGACCTCGATCAGCATGATGCCGGTCGATTCCAGCGGCTCGAAGAAGCCGGCGGACAGTCCGATCGCCATGCAGTTGCCGATCCACTGCTGCTCGCGATAGCCGGTGCGGAACTGGAGCCGGCGGGTGTTGAGGCCCTTTTCGGCAGGGCCCGCATAGCGCCGGATCACTGCCTCCGCCTCGTCGTCGGACATGTGGCGGCTGGAATAAACGCAGCCCGTGCCGCGCCGGTCGACGAGGCCGATGTCCCAAATCCAGCCGCCTTCGTGCGCGGTTGCGAGCGTATAGGGAGCGACCGGAGCATCGGGGTGGTCGTGCGGGATCTGCAATGCGATGGCGCGATCGTTGAACAGCACGTCCTCGACGCTCTTGAAGCGCGCGCCGAGCGCATCGCCGATCAACAGCGCGCGGAAACCCGAGCAGTCGACAAAGAAGTCTCCTACGATGGACGCCGCGCCGCCCGCCGGAGTCACCGATGCGATGTCGCCCTGCTCGGTGAGCTCGACGGTGGCGATGCTGGCCTCGATCCGCTCGACGCCGTTGGCCGTCGCGACATCGCGCAGAAAGGCGGCGAGGCGGGCAGCGTCGAAATGATAGGCGTAGTTCATCGGCCCGCCGAAATCGGCGTCCTGCGGGCGTTTGGGCGCACGGCCGGCGCGGATCACGCGCTCCTGCGCGGTGACGGCATCAGCATAGGAGGGGCGGCGCGGATCGGCCGCGCTGTCGAGCCAATAGGGCAGCAGGCCCGGCGCGTCACCGCCGAAGGGCAGGTTGAAGGGGTGGAAATAGTCGTCGGCGCCGTCCGAGCCCGGCGTCGGGCCGCCGGCCCATCCGACGAAGCGCACGCCCTGCTTGAAGGTGGCGTGGCTGGCGCGGAGGAATTCCGCCTCGCTGCGGCCGAGCGTCGCGAGCGTCGAGCGGAGCGTCGGGAAACTGCCTTCACCCACCCCGATCGTGCCGATGTCGGGCGATTCCACCAGCGTGATGGCCCAGCCGTTGGGTTCCTGCGCTCCGGGCAGGTTGCGGGAGAGATAGGCCGCGGTGAGCCAGCCGGCCGTGCCACCTCCCACGATCACGATACGCTTCGGGGTCATGCGTCTCCAGCCTCCGCCCGGGAGCGAGGATCGCTCCTTGCAGAAAGAATGGCGGCCATCACCAGAGGGAACAGACGATGGCCGCAGGTCCCGGCAGGAAACGCGCCGGGCAAGCAGACTTAGAACTTCGCTCCGACGCGAACGCCCCAGGTGCGTGGCGGCTCGTAGTTGGACAGGTACACCGCCGGCAGCTTGTTGCCCGGGCCGGAGACCGAGGAACTGGTGCGGATCTTGTGGTTGGTGACGTTCAGCGAGAACGCCTCGATCGTGTAGCGATCGTTCGGCGCAGTGTACTTCAGCGCGAGATCGATCTTGGCGTAGGCCTTCTGCTTGTCGAAGGCGGTGCCGAAGTTGCCGCTCACATGGTTCGGATCGGTGCCCGGGCCGCCATAGCGCGAGGGATCGTCACCGTTGAAGTAGCTCAGCCAGCTCTGCGTTTCGTAATGGGCGGTGAAGCGCGGCGTCAGCGTACCATGGCCCTCCAGATCGAAGTCGTGCTCATAGGTGCCCGTCATCGAGAAGCGCGGCGCATGGGCCAGCTCGTTACCCTTCAGGTTCTCGAGGCCCTGGAGCGGCAGCGTTCCGGTCGGCGCGAAGTAGAGACGGTTGTCGACGGTGATGAGGTCGTCGAGCTTGGTCTTCTGCACGGTCGCCGAGATGTTCACGCGATCCTGGCGCGTAATGTTGGCGGCAAGCTCGGCCTCGAAGCCGTAGGACTTCGCGCCCTTGGCGTTCGTGGTCACGATCTGGCTGCCGGTGATGTTGCCCGCGGCGTCACGCGTGGTGATTGCCTGGTTGACCTGATAGCCCTTGAAGTCGTCGTAATAGGCCGCGACGTTCAGGGTGGCGCGGCCACCGAACAAGCGCATTTTCGAACCGATTTCGTAGTTGGTCAGGGTCTCCGGGCCGGCAAGACGGCCGCCATCCTCGATGTTGCCCGACTTGAAGCCGGTGCTGACACTCGCATAGACCAGCGTGGTGTTGGTCACGTTGGCGTCGGCGCGAGCCAGCCACGTCACCTTGTTCCATTTGCCCTTCGTGTCGTTGGGCGAGATGCTCCAAAGATTGCCGTACTGCGCGGTCTCGGCGTTCAGCGCGTCGACCACCTGCTGGGCGTTGCCCACTCCGTTCAGATCGATGCCGAAGATGCCGGGCAGGTTCGCGACGGCGGCGGTGCACGCCGCAGCCTGCGCAGGGGTGAGTGTGCTCGGGCAGCCGCTGAAGGTGACGTTACGGCCACCGATGTCCTTCTTCTTGTCGCTCGTGTAGCGGACGCCGCCGGTCAGGTTGATCCAGTTGTTCACATGCCAGATGGCCTGACCGAACACCGCGCGGGAGTCGATCTCGCGATCGGCCTGAATGAAGGTGCCGGCCCAGTTGAAGGTGCCGTCACGATAGCCGTTACGCTGATCGATATCGAAGCGAATCTTGTTGACTTCGTGGCTGTAGTAGCCACCGAGGATCCAGTCGATCGTGTTGTGGCCAATCGACTTCAGCTGAACTTCGTGGCTCCAGAAGTCGTAGCGCGAGAAGGCGGTGCGGTTCTCGCCGAACGCGCCCACCGGGGCTGTCGGGCTGGTCGGCGGAAAGGCGCCGGCGTCGGCGTCGGAATCGGCGCCACCACCGACCCGCGACCAGCCTGCGATATACGCGGCCTCGATATGGTCGCTGAAGTCATAGGTCATGTTCGAGCGGACGCCGCCCGAATACCGGCTCGTCACCGGCGCAGTGTCGACCAGAGCCGACCAGAACTTCTGGCCCGGACGCGGGGTCTGCATCAGCTGAAGAATGGGCGAGCCGTCGTCGCGATAATATTCGCCGCTCAGGTTCCACTTGAACTTGCCGAGATCCCACAGCGCGCTCAGACGAGCCGACTTCTGGTCGCCGGCATAATATTTCTTGCCGCTGGTGACGAACGCCGACGGATTGATGCCGGGAACGCGGGGCGCCTGCTGATAGTCGATATAGCCGCTGTGGCGATCGGTAATGAACGACGCGCGCAGGGCGAAATTATCAGTGACCGGCAGGTTGACCATGCCGCGCACGCCGAAGCGGTCATAGGAGCCGCCGACAGCCTCGACGCTCGCGTGGAAGTCGTCCAGCGTGGGCTTGGCGGTGACCATGCTGATCGCGCCGACTGTTGCGTTGCGGCCAAATAGTGTGCCCTGCGGACCGCGCAGCACCTCGACGCGCTCCATGTCGTACAGCAACACCGACGCGCCCTGGGCACGCGGCGAGTAGATGCCGTCGACATAGATCGCGACCTCGGGGTCGGCGACCTCGGTGAAAGCGCTGTCATTTCCGATGCCGCGAAGAGTCAGCAGGATCGCACCTTGGTCGCCCTGCTGGGCGAAGTGCAGGCTTGGCACGAACTTCGCGAGATCCGTGACGTCCTTGACCTGCTGCTTGTCCAGTTGGGCCTGGCTGAACACCGAGATGGCGATCGGGGTCTTCTGGAGGCTGGTTTCGCGCTTGGTCGCGGTGACGACGATGTCGGCGACCTGACCGGAATTGTCCGCAGTATGGGTGGGCGCGGGCGCCGCAGCGGCGTCCTGCGCATATGCCGCCGATGTGAAGAAAAGCGTGGCCGCAAGCGCAGTGCTCGCGGCAAGAATATGCCGGGTCATGAATCCCTCCCAAGTGTCGCCCATCTTTCACGGGCTTGGAGGGCCTTCAAACAGAACGAGACAACGATGTCAAAATAAAATTTGATACCGTTGTCTTGCCGTGATCGGACGTTGCGCGAAGTCCTCAACTAGAGGGTCGATGAACCGCGGAAGAGTTCGGATGCTGATGACGTCTGTTGCGAAAAGGGGAGGAAAAGGCGCGCATGGTCGCTGACCGCCCGCTCAAGTGGCAACGAGGCCTGTGACCGGGCGGATGGTGCGGTCGGAGGTGAACAGGTTGCGCGCAACATGCTCCGGATCGAGGTGGAGGCTCTCGGCTGCCGCGCCGGCGATCAGGCCGTCGAGCGCAGTAGTGGGTTTCAGGTCCCGTCCTTCGTAGAGCTGCCCGTGGGAGAGGCCGGGCCAGTCGGCAACCACGCGGCCACCGTGCACCGCGCCCCCGATCAGCATCGCGACCGATCCGGTGCCATGATCGGTGCCGCCCGTGCCGTTGGCGGCGGCAGTGCGGCCAAATTCGGTGGCGACCAGAATTGTGGTCTGGCTCCAGACGGGGCCGAGTCCGTCCCGAAGCCCGGCCAGCAGCGTGTCGAGCGCCTTGAGCTGTCCCGCGAGACGGGCCTCTTGTCCGCTATGGGTATCCCAGCCGCCGGTTTCGATCATCGCGATGCGGGGGCCTTTGGCCTTGACCAGAAAGCTCGCCGCCAGACGGGCGAGGCTGGCCGGATCCTGGCGCTCGATGCCCGTACCCGCGATCCCCTTCGCCTCGAGCGCGGCCGACCAAAGCGGGTGCAGTTGTGGATCGCCCGCGTAGAGCTGCCCAACGCGCGTCATCAGATCATCGGACGGCTCGGGCAGAACCGAGGGGGCGTAGGACGTGACATCCGCCGATCCCCGCAGGGCCATCGGTACGGTTGGTGCGAGAGCGATGGCCTGGTCGGTCGATCGGGGCATCATCGACACCAGCCGGTTCAGCCAGCCATCCTTCACCTGATAGGGCTGGGCGCCGCCCGTCTCGAGCACATTCTGGCCGTCGAAATGCGATCGGTCGCGATAGGGTGAGGCGACGGCGTGGACGAACATTGCCTGGCGCTGGCCATACATCCGGGCGGTCTCAACCAGCGCGGGGTGGAGCGCGAAGCTGCCGTCGAGCTTGGTCGCCTTGGCCGGATCGATCGCGAGTGCACCGCGCAGGGTTGCATAGGCCGGATCGGCATAGGGTACGACGATGTTGAGGCCGTCGGCAGCGCCACGCTGGATGATGAAGACGAAGCGCTGTTCGGTCGCAACCGCGGCGAAGGCCATGCGTGGCGCGACGAGGATTGCGCCTGCGCCCAGCGCGGCGAATGAGAGGAACTGACGGCGGGGGAGCGGAAAAGCAGCCATGGCTTTCACCTTCTCAGGAAGTCGGGAGAGACAAGCAGCAAGGCGAGCGCGCTGCCTGGGCTTTCGGCGCGTGCGACCTGGTCCGCGGTCGCGGGGGCGAGTGAGGCCGGGAGCAATCGCGGGCCGATCTGGCGGGCGTCGAGCCGATCGCCGACGCTCGCCGCCAGACGCTGCGCGAACTCGACCCGACGAAGCAGTGCGTCGGGCGCCGCCCATGTCGCGGCGATATCGTCCCATCCTGCCGGAGATCCCGGCTTCCACACCGGCTGGCCGAGCTGGTTTTGGGCGCCCGCCATTTGGAGGGCGCCTACATCTGTGCGGCCGAGCCCGCGTAGGCTGGAGATCGTCCACTCCCACGGCGACTTGAACTTAAGCGGTTCGGGCCGCCACGCTTCGGGCGCCTCGATCAGCACATGATAGAGGCTGGGCAGATCGCCTTTGCTGCGCTGGAAGGTGGTAGCCAGCCGGTCAACCAGGGCAGGCGGCGGCGTGTCGCCGGCGAAATGGCGAGCAAGCTTGGTGCAGACATGGGTGGCTGTGGCCGGCGCGTACGCGAAATCGAGCATTGCTGCACGGGCCTGGCCTTCACCCCGTTGACTGTAGCGCTGGCCGAGAATGGTACGCGTGCCGGGCTCGTGGAGCGCGGGCCGGAAGATGAAGTCGCCGGCTGCCCCTTGGTCGTCCTTGCCGAACTCGCCAATGCCGGTTGCGGACCAGCCGGTCAGCGCACGGGCGAATTCGGTGACATCAGCCTGGGTGTAGCCGGAGCGGACACCGAGGGTGTGCAGCTCCATGATTTCGCGCGCGAGATTTTCGTTGAGGCCGAGCCGGCGGTTCGGATTCCGGAATCCGGAGCGCTCTGACAGCAGGGTGTTCGGCCCGATCGACTGGATCTGGTTCAGATAGAACAGCATTGCCGGATGCCGCTCGACGGCGAGCAGCATGTCCTCGAAACGGCCCAGCACGTGCGGCCGGATGGCGTCGCGTTCGAATGCGCCCACGAAGATGGACATCTGCGGGTTGTCGGCGGACACGCAGAAATGGTTGGACCAGAAATGGACCAGTCGCTCAACGAAGGGCGACTGCGTTTCGAGAGCGCTCTGGGTGCGGGCCTGCACGGCCTTGCGGTAGAGAGCCCGCGCGTCGCCCACGAAATCCTGCCGCATCGCCATCTGCTCGGCACTCCGGGCCGGTTTGGGTGAGGCGGATGCTGCGGGGGCGGCGGACTGCATGGCCTTCGCGGCCTGCCGCGCGGCGCGATGCTGCACCTGATAGGTGTGCAGCATTTCCCCGGCGTCGGGCAGCCCCGCAAGAGCAGCGGGCCGGACGTCGAAGCGGTCGAATTGGCTGCTCAGCCAGCGTTTCGGATCGTCGGGGGCGGCATCATCCGGCCGCGCGCCAAGCCCGAAACGATTGAGGGCGACGGCGGCCGGCGAGAGGGGGCTGTTGGGTACAGGCATGGCTCGACGACCCTTCAGGAGTGGACTGGCCTGGTTTGAACGGATGGGCATGGCCGATCCGTCGCGTCAGCGTTTGCCGTCGGCGCGCTCGATCTCGGGGCGCTTCAACAGCCCGTCGGCGAGCTTGGCGCGATCAGCCGGGGGCAGGGTGGCGGCGAAGGACACGGCACGGGCCTCCAGCCGCTCGCGCATGGCCAAATCGGCGGCGCGCGCGCGGGCGAGTGCGGCGGAGAGCGCGGCCTGATCCAGCACCGGCGCCCGCAGCAGAGCCGCCGCATCCTGCCGCGCTTGCAGGCGCACCAGCGCGACAGGGCGCATCGCGCGGTGTGTCTCGTGAAGCGCCGCGCGGAACGCGTGGCGTTCGGGGAAGGGCAGCTCAGCCCCGGCGAGGCGAATCGATCCGGCCGAGATCATCGGATGGCTGGCACGCAGCCAGGCCGCACCCCCTACCACCGCCGCAACTAAGAAGATGTTGAACAAGACGGACAGCGCGCAGGCGATCTTGAGCGTGCGGGGGCTCATCTACATCTCCTGCCAGGTGATTTCGCCGAAGAGGGTGCTCTCTGCAGCGGGCGCGTGGCCGCTCAGGATCGTCGCGGCGGCGGCAATCGATCCCGTAGCGGCGCCAGCCAGCGCAGTCGCGAGCCCGAGGCCGGTCCACCAGAGCCTCGCGCGCCGGGCGAGCGAGCGTCGTCGCGACATCTCGATGCTTTGCCGCAGCGCCGCCGACGGCAACGGCACGTGCCAGCAATCGAGCAGGGCGTCGAGGCGGTCGGCCTCCGTCAGGATCGCGCGCATCGCCGGATCGGTCGCGGCGAGGCGCCGGGCGTCTGCCTGCAAGGTTCGTGGCCAGCGCGCGATGGTGCCGCCATAGATGTCCGCAAGGGCGGCGAAACGGGCTGGGGTGAGCGGGGCGTTGTCCTCAGTCATCGGTCGCCTCCTTGCTGGCGAGCGCACGGCGTAGACCTCTTCGTCCGCGCGAGAGCAGGCTTTCGAGCGCTTCCACGCTGACGCCCATCACCTCTGCGGCTGCGGCATTGCTGAGGTCCTGATAGTGGACAAGCACGATGGCCTCGCGCTGGCGCTGCGGCAGCGCCCCGATCGCGGCGGTGACCGCCTGTGCGGCTTCCGTCTCGGCCAGGGCAACATCCGCCGCGGGTGTCGGATCGGCCCGGTCCGGCAGGTGTGGCGTGGTCTGCTCGCGATGGCGCCGGAGACGGTCGCGGCAGAGGTTGAGCGTCACCGTGTGCAGCCAGGTGTTGAACAGCGCCTGATCGGGTCGCCAGCGCGCGGCATGGCGCCAGACGCGCAGGAACACCTCCTGCGCCACATCCTCTGCCTCCGGTCGATCCCCCAGCAGGCGTGTGGCGAGCGCGAGGATCCGTGGCAGCTTGGTGGCAACGATCTGCCGGATGGCGCCTTCGTCGCCACGCCCCACGCGGGCAACCAGATCGGCGTCCGGATCGTGCCGCTTCAAGCCATGTGGCTCCCGTGACCATGCCTGTCCGTCGCCTGCTTATTGATTGGGCGCGGCGTTGCCATCCTGTCCGCCGCGACCGCGCTGGCGCATCGCCACGCGCTCGTCCGGCGTGAGGACGCCGTCGTGGTTGGCGTCGACGCGCTCGAAGCGTCGGGTGAGCGCAGTCCGGATCTCGCTCTTGTCGAGGAAGCCGTCATGGTTCGTGTCCATCCGATCGAACAGGCGGGAAGGATCCATCCGACCGCCTTTTGCCTGACCGGCGAATTCGGCCTTGCTCACCTTTCCGTCGCCGTCGGTGTCCGCCGCCATGATCCGTTCCGACTGGCGGCTGATGAACTGTTCCAGCGTCATACTGCCACCGGGGCGGTGCGCTGCTGATCCGATGTCGCTCTGCGCGTAGGCGATACCGGTAATGGGGAGAGATGCCGCCAAAAGAAGTGCGCGCCTGCCGATCGTCATGATGATCCTGCTCCGGATGGTGAATGATGCTCCTTGAACGTGCATCGCCCGCCGATCCGTCGTGCGGCATCAGGGATTTTCCGCCGTCGGCCACCTGCTATCCCCGCCCACGAGAATTGTCGCGCAGGGATAGCTCGGTGCGGTCGCGGACGAAACTGCGCTTCTGGGACCGCAGTCAGGTTACTGGTGGGCCGGCTGACCGCGCGCGTCGCGAAAGAAGAAGAGGATCAGCATCCCTGTCGCGATGACGTTCTGGATGAGCGCGTGAAGCCCAGCCCCGTGCAGCCCGAGCCAAAGGATCAGCACCGGCAGCATCGGATAGAGCACAAGATTGGTGGCCAGCGTCACCGTCATGGAGCGCTGCGGCCTTCCAAGCGCCGTCAGCCCGGCGGCAATGGGCGAGGCGATCAGGCCGGCCAGCCGCGCCCCGGCCACAAGCGTCACGATAGCGGCTCCGCCGTGGAA
>OUNM010651192.1_pt1 | contig 10966 bp, 8 predicted proteins | sample 1769961 | NCBI WGS metagenome assembly OUNM01 (sample SAMEA3914820, study PRJEB12502) | metagenome | biome: forest; material: soil | place: USA | collected 2012-03-12 | depth 0.3 m
CGTGAAGTGCTTGCGGTACCAGAGGATGTTGCCGGTGAGCTGGCCCTGGCCGCCGCCCGAGGGCAGGTTCAGGAAGGTGTCGTTGTCGCTCGGCGACTGCGGCACGCCCACGTTCGTCCACACCTCCTGGGTGTTGGCGGCGCTGTCGTCGTAGGACGGGTTCATCGCCGTGGCCGGATCCTTGTCCTTCAGGTAGCGCCACGGCGTCGCGCCGAGGTTGATCGTGACGCGGTTGGATGGCGGCACCGCGGCCACGGTGGTGGTGGGCGCGCCGCCCGACGAGCCGCTGCCCGATCCCGTGCCGGTGCCGCCGCTGCTGGTGCCGGCGCCGCCCGACGAGCCACCGCTGGGCGCAGACGCGCCGCCGTCCGATCCGCCGCCGCCGCCACTGCCACCACCGCCACACGCAGCCAGCGCGAGCACGAGCGCCATCGCGGCGGGCCAGGACAGGAAGCGGGACACGGGCGTGGACATCATGGGACGACGCAGTCTTGAAGGGCCGCGGCCGCGAGGCCGGACGGCGGAGACGCGGCCGTGGCGTCCGCAAGGACACGACGAGGCGCGTTCGGGGCGATCCGCTGCCGCCCGAGCTCGAGACGGACGGCCCTTCCCCGAGGAAGGTGCGGATCGCGAGCGGTAGAGCAGGAGCCGTGCCAGTCGTCGCCAAAAGTGGAACCGATACCACTTTCGCTCGCGGCACCGGGGTTGGACAACGTTTTCCGGGCCTGTCGCCATGACCGGCGAGTCCAGCGGCAAGACGAAATTTGTCACCGCGGCGAGGGACGCAAAGCGTCGCAACGTGCGGCCGGGTGACAAAACTGGTCGCATGACACGCGCATTCCCGCGCCGGGCGAACCGGTTCATCACGATCACGATTTGTCGCAATCGCGTCGCCGCGCGGACAGCAGCTTTGTTCAATACGCCGGCGGGCGGACGACGTAGCGTCGAAGCCATCGCACTGCCGAGGTCCGCCGATGTCTCCTGCCCTGTCCATGGCCGCGTTCGCGCTGGCCACCTCGTTGACGCCCGGCCCCGTCAACCTCGTCGCGCTCACGTCCGGCGCACGCCACGGCTGGCGCGCGGCCATGCCCTACGTGCTCGGCGCGACCGTGGGCTTCACTGCGCTGTTGCTGCTGGTCGGCCTGGGACTGCGCGAGGCGGCGCGCGTGCTGCCGGCGCTGATGGGCGCGCTGCGCTGGGGCGGCATGGCGTTCCTGCTGTGGATGGCATGGCGCCTGGCCACCGATGACGGCCGCGTCGGCCTCGCGGCGGAGGGGGAGCGCCGGCCGTCGATGCTGGCCGGCGCCGCGATGCAGTGGCTCAATCCCAAGGCGTGGCTGGCCACCGTGTCCGGCGTGGCGGTGATCGCGGCCGGCCGCCTGGGCCTGTTCACCGCGATCTATTTCGCCGTGTGCCTGGCCTCGATCGCCGCGTGGGCCGTGGCCGGCAGCGCGCTGGGCACGGCGCTGGGCAACGCGCGCGCGATGCGCCGCTTCAACGCCGCGATGGCCGCGCTGCTCGCGGCCAGCGCCCTGGTCATGCTGAGGGAGTGACGCCCGCGCGGTAGCGGCCCGGCGTGGTGGCCCACACGCGGCGGAACGTGCGCTGCAGGTGCGCCTGGTCGGCGAACCCGAACTCCGCCGCGACGTCGGCGATGGCGCGGCCGCGCCGCAGTTCCTGGCGGCTGCGTTGGAGCCGGCGGTCGATGAGGAAGGCGTGCGGGGTCATGCCGTAGCGGCGCTTGAACGAGCGCACCAGGTGGGCCTCCGTGAGACCGGCGACGGCGCAAAGCTGGGCCAGCGAGAACGACTGGTCGCAGCGCTCGGTGAGCAGCGCGGCCACGCGTGCGAGGCCGGGCGATCCGCCGACCGCGCGCCGCGGATCGCCGGCGCGCGCGTGCAGCGCAGCTGCGAGGTCGACGACGGCCTCCTCGCGCGCGAGCACGTCCGCGCGCGCGTCCGCGAGGCGCTCGCACACGCGCGTGACGCGCGCGCCCAGCGCCGCGTCGCGCAGCGAGGTGGCGTCGAACTCGCGCAGCGCACCGGCGCGGTCGGCGTCGAGCTCGCACTGCAGGCGGCGCCACCAGTCGGCGTCGAGGTAGACCATGCGGTACGACCACGCGCTGCCCGCGTGCGGATTGCAAGCGTGCATCGCGCCCGGGTTCATCAGCACGACGCAGCCGGCGTCGACTTCGTCGGCGCCGCGCTCGTGCAGGTAGGTGCTGCGACCGCCGGTGACCAGGCCCACCGACACCGTGTCGTGCGAATGCAGGCCGTAGCCGGCCGCGCGCGCGTCGGTGGCGTCGCGCACCTCGACGTGCGGCAGCCGCGGGTCGCGCAGGAAGCGGTGGGTGGTGGAGTCGGACATGATGGCGCTCACGAAACATCGTCATTCTGCGCGCAGTCGCAGAACCACGCACGGGGCGCGTTCCGGGCGCACGAGGCACGGCGTGCCGGGCAAGGTGGTCACGTCTCGTTACAGTACCCCGTGCGGTATCCCGCGAGCTCGACCGCACAATCGCGCTGACCGCCGCTGCCGCCCTCCCCGCTCCACGGGCAGCGGCGTTCACGTTCCGCTTGCCCGATCGACACCCCGCGACGACGCAGCGCTCCGACGACCGGAGGCCCTCGTCGCTGACGACCAGGAGACCTTGCATGTCCGTGAATTCCGCCAACCTGCGCGACCTGTCCCAGCCGGCCGCCGCGCCCAGCGCCCGTCGGCTCAACGAAGACTGGTGGGCCGTGCTCATCGGCCTGGCGCTGCTCGCCGTCGCCGTGATCCTGTACGTGCAGGGCTCGAGCCTGAAATGGCTGGCCGTGGCGCCGGCCAAGTGGCACGCGCTGCCCGAACTCGGCGCGCAGCTGCAGGCCAACGGGCTGCGCTACCTCGCGCTGCTGGCGATGTGGACGGGCCTGTTCTCGCTGGGCGCCGTGAGCATCGGCATCCCGCTGCGCCGCTTCGTGCCGTCGTTCGCGATCGTGTTCGTGATCTCCGCTGTCATCTTCGCGATCGGCCAGTGGGACCAGGCCGACCACTACAACCTCGAGCCGCCGCTGGTGGCGCTGGCGCTGGGCCTGGTGGTGGCCAACACCACGCGCCTGCCCGAGTGGTTCAGCGCCGGCCTGCGCGTGGAGTTCTACGTGAAGGTGGGCATCGTGCTGCTGGGCGCCACGCTGCCGATCACGCTGGTGGTGTGGGCCGGGCCGGTGGCGATCCTGCAGGCCGCGATCGTGTCGATCGCCACGTTCCTGACGATCTTCCTGGTCGCGCGCAAGCTGGGCCTCGACCAGCGCTTCGCCGCCACGCTCGGCGCGGGCGGCGCGGTGTGCGGCGTCTCCGGCGCGATCGCCATCGCCGGCGCCGTCGGTGCCAAGAAGGAAGACGCGCCCGTGGCCATCTCGCTGGTGGTGCTGTGGGCCATCGTGCTGATCTTCGCGCTGCCGATCGCCGCGCGCGCCCTGCAGCTGCCCACCGGCGTGGCCGGCGCCTGGATCGGCACCTCGGAATTTGCCGACGCCGCAGGCTTTGCCGCCGCCCAGTCGTACGCGGGCTACGCCGGCAACGTGCACGGCATCACGGGCCATCCCGAGGCCGCCGTCAACGCCTACACGCTGATGAAGGTGATCGGCCGCGACGTGTGGATCGGCATCTGGGCGCTGGTGCTGTCCATCGTGGCCAGCCTGTACTGGAACGACAACGGCGGCGTGCGCGGCCACGCGGACGCCGGCGAGATCTGGCGCCGCTTCCCCAAGTTCGTCATCGGCTTCCTGGTGGCCTCGGTGGTGACGACGGCCTTCGCCAGCGGCCATCCGTTCGCCGAATACAAGAAGGCCATCGAGCCGCTGCTCGTGATCCCCGTCAAGAACCTGCGCACGTGGAGCTTCGTGTTCTGCTTCCTGAGCATCGGCCTGACCACGCGCTTCTCAACGCTCGCCAAGGCGTCCTCCAAGCCGTTCTACGCGTTCACCGCGGGCGCGGCACTCAACATCGTGCTGGGCTACGTGCTGTCCACGCAGGTGTTCGGCGACTTCTGGCAGCGGTTCGGCCAATGATCGCCCTGCGTGCACTGCTTGCCCGCGCGGGCGCCGGCGCGCCCGCGCGCTGCGCCACCTGCGCGCACTTCGACAACCGCGCCGCGGCCGTCGAAGGCGCGCTGCCGGGACTACGGTCGTTCGGCTCGGCCGAGAGCGCGGTGCGCACCGGCGACGGCGTGTGCGCGCACACCGGCCGCTATCTCGCCGCGTCGCGCTCGTGTGCGGCGCACGCGGCGCGCGAGCGCTGACGCCGCGTCAGGCTACGGGCGTGGACCGCCATTTCCCTGGATCAACACGGACTCCATTGGCGCCCTCTATGAAGCGCGCCTGGCACTGGGCGACCCCTCGATTGAGCGACGCCTGTCGATCTTCGAGGATGGGTCTGAGGCGTCCGAGCAGTGCCCTCACGACAAGATGACGATGTGCCAGGCCAGTGGGTCGCCTGACGCCAGGCCGAACGCAACGATCCGGGCCCCTTGGGCTTCGGCAAAGACTTTGACAAATGCGGTGGAGGTTGGCTGCCGCCCCGCACTCACAGCTTCCAGAGAAGCTCGATGCCGTAGCTAAGCGTCGTCAGACGGCTCCTGGGCAATTCCAGCGTGCTGCCACCGGTGTCGACGAGCACGCGGTGACGGTCGGACGTCATCCACTGTCCCCACAGGCCGGCATGGATGTCGGGGCCGATCATCCAGCTGCAACGGCCCGCAAGCGACAGGTCGTACCCCGGCTGGGACTTGAAGTTCACGCCGGGAAACTCGGAGTTGGTCGTGCGGCTCCAGACCGGCAGGCCGACCAGGGCCCGCATGCCGTAGTGCACGGCCTGGCCGCGCACGCGGGCCGTGTCCAGCGCGATCCCGAGGTCGGCCAGGATCTCGTCCGTCGACTCCTCGATGGTCCGATCGGCGGGCAGCGCGACCGCGTCGTCGACGCCCTCGACGAACGAATACCGCTTGAAGGTCTGCGTATGCAGGGCCGGGCCTGCCACCGTGAACCAGTCGCCGGCGACGCGGTAGTGCAACAGCAACTGCGAGCTGTTCTGGGTCAGGCTGAAGCCGTTGCGTTGCACGGTCGGATCGGTGAGCACGTGGCCACCGATACTCGGGGCCGTCGCGGTCCAGGTCTCGGTGGTGCTGCCGGGCGCGAACGTGCTTTCGTTGCCGAGCGAGAACAGCACGTCGTGGCTGACGGCGTACAACGCGCCGTTGACGACCAGCGGGCTGGTCGTCGTGGCCTTGCTCCTGACCGGCTGTGAGCCCGCGTACTCGCGGTAGCCGGCCGTCTGGCCGCCCAGGCCGAGGAAATAGGAAAAGCCGTCGTCGCGGAAGTCGTCGGAGGCCTTGCTGCCGGACGCTCCAGTGTCCTGGGCGCGGGCAAGGCCCACGAGCAGTGCGCAGGCTGAGATCGCGGCGGCCTTGACCGCGAATCCGGGAAAGGTGACAGCGTGAGGTGCGATCATGGGCATCCATTGCGGCAGGGACCGCCGAAGCGTGCGAGCTTTCGTCGAGGGGGTGCGCGCATCGGCGGTGCCGCCGATGCGCACTGCTCAGTTCAGCGTGACGGAGACACCGAAGAACGGGGCCGACGTGCTGGTGGCCGTGGCCGACGAGTAGACGCCGCCCGCCCCGTCCGCGAACACGCTCATGCCGGTGCCCAGAGGCAAGGTGTAGCTGATCGGCTTGTCGTAGACGGTGCCGGAGGCATCGGTGAAGCTCACCGCCGGACGGGTGCGCAAGCCGATCGACGGCTGGTCGTAGTCGACTACGTCCACCAGGTCGTACAGCGCCCCATCCTTGGCCGAATAGGTGCGGGTGACCGCCTTGTTGGCGCTGTCGACGGCGGACACCGTGTACACATACGTGTCGATGTCGAAGTTGGCCCAGTTGTGCGCCGACCCGGTGGCGGGGATGCCGGAGAACTGGTACTGGACGTAGGCAGAATTGGTGTCGAGGGCGGGCAGCGCGAGCGAGGCGGCCGGCGCGCCGATCACAAGGCCGCCGCCATTGCCGAAGTCGATCGGCGCGATGACGTTGAGCTTGCCGTTGGCCCCCCGGAACACCAACAGGGGCGTCGTCGTGCCGTCGGAGCCGGTGCGCGTGAAGCTGCCGTCCGCGTTGGCGGCCAAGGTATCGGTGCCGCCGCAGCCGGCGCCCGCGACATTGGACGTACAGGTGACCGTCCCCGTCGAATCGAAAGCAAGGGCGTCCAGGGTCGTCTCGCTGAAGGCGTCACCGGTGTTCTCGCGGGAGTCGTACTCGATCGCGTTCCAGTTCCCCGCCAGGTCGGCCAGCGCCACCTTCTGCATCGGAATGGCGATGTGCATCGCGCCCGCGAGGGTGGACGTGGGCGCATTTCCGGCTGCGAACTCGCCGCCTTTGGCGAAGGTGACCTGCTGCACGGCCGTGTTCTGTTGCGTGAACGTGGCCTGGCAGCCGCTGCCCCAGGTCAGCGCATCGGTCTCGGGATCATTGCCATTGAGTTCGTGGATGTCGGCGATCGTCACCGCGGTGAGCGCGGCATTCAGCGTGATCGTGGTCAGTCCGCCGTTGTGACCGATCCACCAGTAGGTGCCGGGGCGCGCGTTGGGACATTGGGCGACTGCGGGTGCCGTAGCCAGCAGTGCGCTGGCCTGTTGCTGGGTCGACGTGGGCGACACGCCCGCGTCGAGCACCGTGGCCAGTTCCAGCAGTCCTGACGAATTGGCCGACAGATTGGCCATGAGCGTGTCGATGGCCTGGTCCTGGCTGTCTCCGCCGGCCGCCGTGGAACTCGAGGCGGTCAAGGGCGTCGACACCGGGTCGATGCCGCCGAGGCCGATGCCGGCGCCCGTGAGCGTCGTGACGACGGTGGTCTGCGCCGTGGCGAGGTTGGCCGCGACGCCGCTCGGCAGCGTCGTGTTGTCGGAGAAGGTGGCATCGACCCGCGTCGGGTCGCCCACGGCCACTGCCAGGATCAGTTCGGTCAGCGGGGTGACGTTGATGACGTCGGAGGCGCCCCCCGAGTTCAGGGCGGAGTGATAGACGAGGGTGCCGTCGCTGCTGGTCGCGCGCACCATGCAGGGCAGCGCGCCGCCCGTGATCGAGGCCGAGTAGGAACCGTCGGTCGCCGACGTGGCCGTCGCGCTGCCGCCGGAGCACTTGATGCTCACCGCGGCACCCGGCATCGCGACGCCAGTGGCGACCACGCCGGTCAGCGTCAGCGCGGGGGCCGGCGCGGGCGTCGGTGCCGGTGCCGGTGTCGGCGAACTGCTCGATCCGCCGCAGCCCGACAGCAGCGTGCCGACGGTGGCGCTGACGGCGGCGATGACCAGCCTGCGGGGCCGCGGTGCGGGCGACGTCGTGCGTGATTCTTTCCGGAACATGTGGAACCTCCTGGATTTATCGATGGATCCGGACCTTGCGGCGCGTGCATGCCGCTGCACGACGCGGTTCGGAGGAATTTCATTGGATCGGTGACGACGGGATCAGCGCTTCATTCAAACGAATGAAGAAATCTGACTTTGAGCTGAAGCTTCGGAGATGCGCGCTGGCGCCGTCGCGCGGGCCCACGACGTGCGCCCGAGCCCTCTTACCCGGCGCCGGGATGCGGACCGGGACTTGCGCCACATCCAGAGGACGGCGAGCGCTTCTTCGCTCGAGCGGATGTCGGCCGCGGCCTGGATTGCAGGCGCGTATCCGCGCATGCGCGCGACCGCGGGGCGGCGATTGGATGCGCACGCAGATCCGCAGTTGTCGATCAGCACGAAAGCGCATGAGCGAGGCGCCAGGGCTCATACTTTCGGCGGAGCCCGTTCACCGAACAACTCATCTAGACTGCCACTCGAAACACTACGCCGTCATTGATCGCCAGCCGGCATGTTGCCGACGCGACGTCTGTCACGGGGCTCTCTCGCCATGGTTGGATCACCGAGTTTCGACGTCCCCTTCGCGGTGCATCTCCTTGCCGAGAAGCGCAAGTATTGGCACAACTTCAATGCAACTGCAGTCATCGGTTCGCTTGCGGCGGTGAGCGTTATCACAGCGGTCGAGTGGCGGCACGTGTCCCATGTCGGCACCATGATCTGGGCCGCGCTGTTGGTGACCCTGATGCTGGTGCAATTGGCATTGCCAGCGGTACTGCGAAACCTGGATGATCGCCGGGCACTCGACTTCTTTACAGTCTTTGTTGCCGTAGTGTCGACCAGCTGGGCATCCCTCTCGGTACTGATGCGTCCAGAAGAATTCGCCTTCGACGCATTCGAGGTGCTGGCTATCTGTGTCATCTTCAATGCTGGCAGCGTCTTCAACGCCAACAACCTGCGCTCCCTGTACGTATGTGAGATTGCCGGGCTGGGACTACCGGCGCTCGCATATGCGTCGCGCGGCGGCGCTCTCAACTGGGGCATCGCCGCCGGGCTCTGCATCCTCGCGTGCACATTCATCGGCTACGGAATGAACTATCACCGCAGCTTCATTCGCGCTATCGAGCTCGCCTTCGAGAACACTCAGCTCGTCGCCGAGCTGACCGCCAAGTCCATCGCCCTCCAGCAGGCGAGCACCGCAAAGACACGCTTCCTGGCCGCAGCGAGCCACGATCTTCGGCAGCCCTTGCATGCGATCTCGCTCCTGGCCGGATTGCTGGCCGAGCAGCCGCGCAGCGACATCCAGCGCAACGTCATCGAGCGCATCAACGAATCCGCGTCGGCGATGGAGTCGCTCCTGAATGGCATCCTGGACCTGTCCCGCCTGGACGCTGGCTCGGAACACCCACAGGTGTCCAGCATCGCCGTCGAATCGCTGTTCCTGCGCTTGGAGCGCACTTTCTCCGGCACTGCCGCGTCGCGAGGCCTGTCACTTCGCATGCGACCGTCGAGACGATGGGTGGCGAGTGACGCCACGATGCTGACCCGCGTGCTGGACAACCTGGTGGGCAACGCCTTGCACTACACCCATGCCGGTGGTGTCCTGGTCGCCGCGCGTCCGCGCGGAATGGGCCATGTGGCCTTTGAAGTCTGGGACACCGGCGTGGGCATACCCGCCGAAAAGCTCGACGACGTCTTTGCGGAATTCGTTCAGCTGCACAATCCCGCACGCGATCGCTCGCAGGGCCTGGGCCTCGGGCTGTCGATCGTGAGGCGAACCGCACAGTTGCTCGGCCACAGCATCGAGGTCCGATCGCGGGTCGGACGCGGCACGGTATTTCGTCTCGTCGTTCCTGTCACCCTCGCGCCAACGCCCAACAACTTGGATGACGTCGTGCAAGCAGACGACTTGGACGTCTCCGGCCTCGTTGTTCTTGTCGTCGACGATGAGGAGCCGATTCGCCACGCGATGAGCGCGCTCTTGACGTCATGGGGTTGTGTTGCGCACGCGGCTCACGACACTGCGGACGCGCTCAGACTTCTGCCAACGTCAGACATGGCGCCCGATGCGGTACTCTGCGACTACCGCTTGGCCGGCGAGACTGGCCTGGACGTCGTCGCGAACATTCGCGCTCGTTGGCGACGGGACACGGCGGCGCTCGTCGTCACGGGTGACATTTCGGCCGCTCAGTTGCGCGAAATCGCCGACAGTGGGCTCCAGGTCATGCACAAGCCGGTCAACCCTGTCCGCCTCCGCTCGTGGCTCGCGGTTGTACGTGCCGGCGCGTGCCAGTAGCTCGTTCAGGTGTCGATCGAAGGCCCGTCGAGGCGCAGACCGAGGCGCGCGACCGCGACGACGGCCTCGGTCCGCGATGAAGCGCCGAGCTTGGGATAGATCATCGCCAAGTGCGTCTTGACGGTCGCCTCACTGATGTTGAGTTCGCGCGAAATCGCCTTGGTGCTCTTGGCCTCTACCAAAAGACGCAGGACGTCCGCCTGCCGCGGCGACAGCTTCAATGCGTCTCCCGCCCGCACCGACTCTCTATCGCCCAGGCTGGAATGGTTCGGCAAGTACACGCCGCCATCCAGGACGATCCGGAGCGCCTGCGTCATGGCGCCAGCCTGCGACGTCTTTGGTACGAAGCCTGATGCGCCATTCTCGATCGCCGATTCAACCAACGAGACGCTCTCGCTCGAAGACATGACGACGTATCGTGGCGCGGCGGCCAAGGCACGAAGCCTGGCGAGACCGGCCAGGCCGGTCGAGTCCGGCAGAGCAAGATCCAGCAGCACCAACCCGATGCGCGGCTCTCGGGCCAGCAGCGAGGCGGCCTCGGACAAGTTTCCTGCGTGATGCACTCGCCATTCGGGAAATTCGTTGCCCAGCAATAGAGCTACGCCGTCACGAAACAGCGCATGATCATCGACGAGAAGAACTTCGGTGAGCAAGGTTTCCCGGACGAATGTTGGGCCAGCGCGAGGGATTGTCTGCCTGCGCCCTGAAGCCAGCCCTACTGGCAACGGCATGCCGGATTCTAAGCGGTGATGGCTCACTCGATCCCCGTCAACCACATGCCGGAAGACCGCCGCGGGACCTACGCCTTTCGGGCGTCATTGGCATGGACACGATGGCGCCCATCGTCGGGTCTTTGAAAACGGCAGCCTCCCGGGGCACGCTGCACTCGTCGAAGGCCTCGACCTTGACACTGTGGTGCAACGCACCGTTCAACCGCACGCGCCCACGTACCCGCACGACGTGCAGAAGTCGCACCCGTCCTTGTGGATCATCGTGGCGTTGCCGCATTCCGGGCACGGCCGGCCCGCCTGCGGCGCGAGCTGGCCCGCGGGGCGCGCGGCCGGCGGCTCGCGCAGGCCGGCGGCGCCGAGCGGGAAGCCGTCCTCGTCGAGCACGCCCAGCATCGCGTAGCGGTGGATCATCAGGCGCGCCACGTAGGCGATCGTCGACGGCCACACCTGCTGGCGCTTCTGGCCCGGCAGCGGGGCCATGAAGTGCCCCAGCGGCTCGCCGACGTTGAGCAGCTTGCGCAGCTTCATGCCGATCCAGGCGGGGTCGATCACGCGCATGTCCAGCGAC
>OUNM011298974.1_pt1 | contig 10964 bp, 12 predicted proteins | sample 1769961 | NCBI WGS metagenome assembly OUNM01 (sample SAMEA3914820, study PRJEB12502) | metagenome | biome: forest; material: soil | place: USA | collected 2012-03-12 | depth 0.3 m
CGGGGACGGCGAGTGGGGCATCGCCCTGCGCTCCGCCCGGATCTCCGGCTCGACGGTCCGCCTCTTCGCCGGCTGCGGCATCGTCGCGTCCTCGGACCCCGAGGCCGAGCTGGCCGAGGCGCAGGCGAAGTTCGTTCCGGTGCGGGATGCGCTGACGGCGGGCTGAGCGCTGCATGAATCCCCGGTCAGCCGGGGATTCCTGACGTTGTCGGGGGTTGCAACCCCCGACAACGTGCAGAACTCCCTGACAACGTCGCGGCGTCGGGCCGGCGGGCTGAGCGCTGCATGAATCCCCGGTCAGCCGGGGATTCCTGACGTTGTCGGGGGTTGCAACGGCCGACAACGTGCAGAACTCCCTGACAACGTCGTCGGGCCGGCGACTGCGACGACTTCCCGGCCACGCCAACGTACGGCGCCGACTCCCCTGACGGCGGGTTAGAGGTCCTCGCCGTCGGCGCGGCGGACGTACTCGAGCCCCTCCTTCGGGAGGAACGCGTTCATGTGGGTGTCGACGATGCCGAGGCCGGCCTCGCTGTAGACCCGGTCGTGGATCGCGAGGTTGCGCGGCGCCTTCACGGCGCGCGCGAAGTCGATCGCCTCCGACACCCTCATCCACGGCGCCGAGACCGGGCAGCACAGCACGTCGACCTCCTCGCCGGGCTCGGTGAGCGCGTCGCCCGGGTGGTAGACCTTCGTCCCGCCGAGGTCGAGGACGTAGCCGGTGTTGGTGATCCGTGGGTACTCCGGGTGGATCACCGCGTGCAGCTCCCCGACCGCCCGCACGGGTACGCCGACGTCGAAGCTCTGCCCCGCCACGACGACCTCCAGCCGATCGACGAGTGCCGGCACGTCCTCGCGGATCTTCGCCGCGACCGCCGCGATCGTGAACACCGGGGCCTGGGCGGCGACCAGGTTGTCGGGCAGGTAGTGGTCGGGGTGCTCGTGCGTGACGAGCACGGCATCCGCGCCGTCGACCGCCGACGGGTCCGTGAACACCCCCGGATCGAGGACCACCGTCGTGCCGTCGTGCTCGATCCGGACGCAGGCGTGGCCGAACTTGGTGATCCGCATGTGAGTCACGGTAGCCCGCTGGCGCGCTGCCATCCGTGCTCGAGGTCGTTCCGCTGGCCGTCCCTACGATGCTCGCGTGACGCCGACCCTCCGCACCGCCGTGCCTGCCGACGCCGTCGCGTGCGCGACCATGCACGCCGCCTGCTGGCGCGAGGCCTACGGCCCGTACGTCGACCCCGCCCTGCTCGAGGCGCGGCTCGCCGACACCGCCCGGTGGACCGCGGCCTGGACGAAGCACCTCGTCGACGGCCCACCCCGCGTCCTGGCCGAGGCGGACGGCGAGCCGATCGGCTTCGCCGTCGTCGGCCCCAGCCGCGACGACGACGGCGCGACCCCGCTGGAGCTCTACGCGCTCTACACCCGTGCGGCGTACTGGGGCACCGGGCTCGGCCAGGTGCTCTGGGAGGCCGTCCGCCCCGACGATCCGTGCTCGCTGTGGGTGTTGGAGGCCAACGATCGGGCCCAGGCGTTCTACCGCCGCAACGGGTTCGCGTCGGACGGGCTGCGCGAGCACTACGCCGGCCTGGACGCCTGGGAGATCAGGATGGTGCGGGCCTGACGATCAGGCCGTGAGGTGGTGCACGTAGCACCAGCGCCAGTCCTCGCCGGGCTCGGCGGACTGCATGACCGGGTGCTGCGTCTCGTGGAAGTGCCGCGTCGCGTGCTGCCGCGTCGAGGAGTCGCAGCAGGCGACGTTCCCGCAGTCCAGGCAGCGCCGCAGCGACACCCACTCGGTGCCCTCCTCGAGGCAGGCCTGGCAGAACGTCCCCGGCGGCTCGTCCACCTTCGCGTACTTCTCGAGGTCCCCGCAGATGTCACCGACCGACCACCGTCGCTGGGCGTACGCCAGCGTCTCGTCGCGCTCCGCCTCGGCGCTGTCGAGCATGGACTCCTCGACGTCGAGGCTCGCGAGAACGTCGGCGATCACCTCCGAGGGCACGTTGCCGGTCTTGCGGATCTCGAGGATGCGCCGGCGCTCGGCGTCGATCAGCTGGGTCCGGATCCGGTAGTAGAGCGCCGCCGGCGACTCCTTGTCGGCCTGGGTGCTGAGCCGTTCCCAGGCAGCGAAGTTCCGCTGGTCGAGCCGCTGCAGGACGAGGTCCACCACGCCCGCCTGGTCGTCGTACTCCAGCTCGTCGAGCTCCTCGAGCGCGGCCTTGGACGCCTGCTGGAGCAGCGTCGCCCGGGCCAGGGCGTCGTCGAGCGGGTCGGGCGACGGGACGTTCAGCTTCCGGGCGAACCACGGCAGGGTCAACCCCTGGATGAGCAGGGTCCCGGCCACGACGGTGAACGCGATCACCAGCAGCACCTCGCGGTGGACGGTGTCCCTGGGAATGATGAAGGCCGCGGCCAGCGTGACCACGCCGCGCATCCCGGCCCAGCCGACGAGGAAGGTCTGGGCGAGTGGCCGGCTCTCGCCCGTGGTCGGATCGGGCCCGGGGCGGACGATGAACCAGCGGGACGCGAAGACGCAGACCAGGCGCAGCACGATGCACGCGGCGAGCGTCGCGAGGCAGACCGCGACGATCCGGGCGCCGGACAGCGTGCTGTTGGCGAGGTCCTCCAGCAGCGGCTGGGCCTGGAGGCCGATCAGCGCGAAGACGGCGTTCTCCAGCAGGAAGGCGATCGTGCGCCAGTTGATCCGCTCCGCGATCCGGGACTGGGCGGTCTGCAGGATCGGGGCCTTGTGGCCGAGCAGCAGGCCGGCGACGACGACGGTGACGACGCCCGAGGAGTGCAGCTCCTCGGCGACGAGGAAGGCCGCGAACGGGATCACGAACGAGAGCCCGACGTCGAGGACCGGGTCCGTGATCCGACGCCGCAGCTGCGCGACGATCTTGAACGTCAGGATGCCCAGCAGCACGCCGCCGACCGAGGCGACCAGGAAGTCGAGGCCCACTCGCCACAGCTCGACACCGACCGAGGCGGCCGCGATCGCCGTCCGCAGCGTCACCAGCGCCGTGGCGTCGTTGAACAGCGACTCGCCCTCGAGGATCGTCACCACCCGCCGCGGCAGGCCGATGTTGCGGCCGATGGCCGTCGCGGCGACGGCGTCGGGCGGGGCCACCACCGCGCCGACCGCGAACGCGATCGGCCAGGAGACGTCCGGGACCATCGTGTGGACGACCCAGCCCACGCCCGCCGTCGTGACGAGCACCGCGCCGATCGACAGGGTCAGGATCACGCGTCGGTTGGCGTTGAAGTCGACGAGCGACGACGTGATGGCGGTCGAGTAGAGCAGCGGCGGCAGGAGACCGAACAGCACGACCTCGGGCTCGAGGTGGACCTGTGGGACGAACGGGAGCATCGACACGACGGCGCCCGCGACCACGAGCAGAAGGGGCGCCGGGATGCCGATCCGGTCCGCCACGACGACGCCGGTCAGCACCCCCACGGCCAAGAGGACCAGGAAGAGCGCGATCTCCACCCGGCCATTGTCCCGGAGATCCGTGTCAGCGGGGTTGTGCGACCCAGATCATGGGGTCGCCCCAACCGAGGTCGTCCACGCCGTGGCTGCCAAGGGCGAGTGCGACCAGCGTCCTCCGGTGGGCGGCGAAGGTCAGCACGTGCGCGATCATCCCGCCGTGCGTGAACACCTCCGCGGGCTCGCAGAGGGCATCGACGAACGTCTCGTCGAGGCGCTCGTTGTCGACGACCTCGCGGACGTGGGAGAGGTACGTCGAGCCCTCGACGGCGAGCCGCTCGCGCATCGCGTCGAGTGGCTCGTGGTCCTCGACCGACCAGTCGTAGTCGCGGGTCGCCAGCGCGGCGTTCCACATCCCCATCTGCCCGACCAGGCGGGACAGCAGGGAGCGGATCGTCTGCCGGTCCTCGTCGACGTCCAGCTCGATCACCTGGTCCAGCTGGTCGTCGCTGAGACGTCCCGCCACGCGGATCATCTCCCCGGTCAGCCAGACGTGGTGCTCCACCATCTTCGTCAGCAGCTCCATCGCGGTCACCTTGTCTCGTGCGGGCAGCCTGAGGCTGCCGGGTGGGTGGAAGTGCACGCCGCTCGGAGCGGCGATCTGGATGTGCCCGGGCCGGCGTCGCCAGGCGGCCGGCGCGACGCCGTACGCCCGGGTGAACGCGCGCGTGAACGCCTCGTGCGAGCCGTAGCCCGCCTCGACGGCGATGTCGATGAGCGGTGCGGTGGTCGTGACCATCCGGTACGCCGCCCGCTCGAGCAGCACCCTGCGCCGCAGCGCCTGCGGCGGCTCCCCCGCGACCGAGCGGATCATCCGGTCCAGGTGGTAGCGGGAGAAGTGCAGCCGCGCGGCCCGCTCGTCGGCGGACAGCTCGTGGTCGTCGAGGGCCTCGGCGAGGTGGTCCACGAAGTCCGAGAACGTGTCGGCTGCGGTCATGTCGTCGATCCTGCTCCGCGCCGCCGTCCGCCCGCTTGATCAGGCTTGCGGGCTGCTCGGGCGCAGGGCCCGGATGCGCTCGTCGAGGTCGCGACGGTTGTCCCGGCGTACGACGGCCTCGACCACCTCGATGCCGCCGTTCGGGCTGGCCAGCGCCTGTTCGAGCTCGGGGAGGCTCGTGACGCGGAGGTGCGGAGTCTGCGTCGCAGCGCAGAGGCTGGCCAGGTCGACGCCGTGCGGGGTGCCGAACAGCCGGTCGTACTGCTCGGCGTACTCGCTCGCGCCCTGCTCGAGCATCGCGAAGATGGAGCCGCCGTCGTCGTTGACGACCACGATCGTCAGGTCCGGCACCGGCTCGTCCGGCCCGATGACCAGGCCGTTGGCGTCGTGGAGGAACGTCACGTCGCCCATCAAGGCCAGCGCGCGGGCGCTCGCGGGCCGCGCCAGCGCGGCGCCGATCGCGGTGGAGATGGTGCCGTCGATGCCGGACAGGCCGCGGTTGGCGAGCACCTTGCGGCGCCGGCCGACGTCGTACCGCGGCACCATCAGGTCGAGGTCGCGGATCGGGCTGGAGGCGCCGACGACCAGCAGGCCGCCGTCGGGCAGGTGGCGGGCGACGGCGCCGGCAACCTCCTGCGGGGTCAGCTCCGGCTCCGCGGCGAGCAGCGCGTCGAGCCGGCGCGACACCTCGCGGTCGGCCGCGCGCCACTCGTCCAGCCAGGCCGGGTCGTCGGGTTCGGCCGCGGGTACCACGACCAGCCGCTCGTCGACCGGGAACGGCCGCTCGGTCCAGGCGCCGAACGCCGGGGTGTCGACCACGTGCACGTCCGGCCGCGCGAGCAGCCGGCTCACCGGGCGGGACAGCGTGGGGTGGCCGCAGACGACCACGCGCTCGACCCGCTCGCCGAGGTCGGACCCGAGGAGCAGGCGGTAGGTCCGGATCGCGTTGTCGCCGGTGCGCGAGCCGCTCGAGGGCTCGGCCAGCAGCGGCCAGTTCGCCCCCTCCGCGAGCATCCGCGCCGGCGGGCCGGCGTCGTCGCCGGCGACGACGACCGTTCGCGGGCCGGTCGGGATGGTCACGTGGACCGCGGGTCGCGCACGTTCGACCGGCACGCCCGGCGTCACGTCGGGACTCCAGCGGTCCTCGGGCACGAGCGGCTCGTCGATCGGGACGTTGAGGTGGACCGGCCCGGCCGCGAGCAGGTCGTACTCCCCCGTCGCGTCCTGGGTCGCGACCAGCGGCCCGAAGATGCCGACCTGGTCGGTGGTCTGGTTGGCGCTCGTGCCGCGCAGCCGCGCCGGCCGGTCGGCGGTCACGACCACGAGGTCGACGCCGGCGTGCGCCGCTTCGAGGACGGCGGGGTGCAGGTTCGCGACCCCGGTGCCCGACGTGCACATGACGGCCGCCCGCCGGTGGTTCTTCGACAGCCCGAGCGCGAGGAACCCGGCCGTGCGCTCGTCGATCCGGGTGTGCAGCCGGACCAGGCCGGCCGCGGCAGCGTCGTACGCCGCGAACGACAGCGGCGCGTTGCGCGAGCCGGGCGCGATCACGATCTCCGTCACGCCCGCCTCGACGAGGGCGGCGACGACGGATCGGGCCAGCTGGGTGCTGCTCACGGGCGTCGATCCTGCCGCACGGCCCGCACCTCGGCGAGGCGGGACTCCCAATGAGCCACCCGGTCGGGGGCCGCGATGACCAGGGACTCGTCGACGGTCGGGACGCGCACCGGCAGCACCCCGTCGACCGGCAGCAGCGGGTCCGTCACCACGTCGCGCTCGAGGAGCTGCACGGTGGCCAGGCCGCAGGCGTACGGCAGCTCCGGCAGCGCCGCCGCCAGGGCCACCCCGGCGGCGATGCCGACGCTGGTCTCCAGTGCGGACGACACCACGACCGGCAGGCCGATGTCCTCGGCGATCCGGAGGCAGGCGCGGACGCCGCCGAGCGGCTGCACCTTGAGCACCGCGACGTCGGCGGCCTCGAGGTCGCGCACCCGGTACGGGTCGGCGGCGCGGCGGATCGACTCGTCGGCCGCGATCGGCACGTCCACGGCACGGCGTACGGCGGCGAGCTCCTCGACCGTCGCGCAGGGCTGCTCGACGTACTCGAGGCCGCCGGCCGCACGGTCGAGCACCGCGATCGACGCCACCGCGGTCTCGACGTCCCAGCCGCCGTTGACATCGATGCGCACCCGGCCGTCCGGGCCGATCGCGTCGCGCACCGCCTCGAGCCGCCGCTGGTCGTCGGCGAGGGTCTGTCCGGGCTCGGCCACCTTGACCTTGGCGGTGTGGCAGCCGCCCCTGGCGACGATCGCGTGCGCCTGCTCGGGGCCGACGGCAGGAACGGTGACGTTGACCGGCACCGCGTCCCGGAGCGGCTCCGGCCAGTCACCGGCGGCCGCCTCCTCGGCCGCCCGCAGCCACGGCTCGGCGACGGCCGCGTCGTACTCGAGGAACGGGCTCCACTCGCCCCACCCGACCTCTCCGCGGAACAGCACGCCCTCGCGGACGGTGATCCCGCGGAAGCGAGTGCGCATCGGCAGGCTCCAGACCTTCACGCGAGGTCCTTGAGGGCCAGGCGGTCGGGCTTGCCGTTGCCCAGCAGCGGGATCGCGTCCAGCCGCACCAGCTGCCGCGGCGCCCACGCCCGCGGGTGCTTCGCGCCCACCCAGTCGCGAGCCCCGTCCACATCGAGCTCGCCGACGACGAAGGCCACCACGCGGTTGCCCCACTCGTCGTCGGGTACGCCGAGCACCTCGGCCGACCGCACCGCCGGGTGCTCGCGCAGCCGCGCGGCGACGGCGGCGGCCGGCACGTTCACGCCGCCGCTGACCACCATGTCGTCGATCCGGCCGAGCACCTGGAGCCGGCCGTCCTCGTCGAGCCGCCCGGCATCGGACGTCAGGAACCACCCGTCGACGAGCACCTCGGCGGTGCGGACGGGATCGCCGGCGTACCCCTCGAACAGCGTCGGCCCGCCGATCCGCACCCGGCCGTCGTCGCCGATCGCGACCCCGACCCCGTCGAGCGGCAGCCCGTCGTACACGCACCCGCCGGAGGTCTCGGCGGAGCCGTACGTCGCGACCACGCGGACCCCGGCGTCGGCGGCCCGCTGCCGGAGCCCGCGGTCGATCGGGCCGCCGCCGAGCAGCACGGTGTGGAAGGTCCGCAGCGCGTCGGCGTCGGTCTCGAGCAACCGGTGCAGCTGCGTGGGCACGAGCGAGACGAACCGGTCCACGTCGCCGAGTGCCTCGGTCGCCGCCGCGAAGTCGTCCGCCAGCAGCACCGGCTCGTGGCCGGCGACCAGCGACCGGCACACGACCTGCAGTCCCGCGACGTACGACGCCGGCAGCGCGAGCAACCAGCGACCGGATCCGCCGAGCCGCCGGGCGCTGGCGTGCACCGAGGCCAGCACGGCGGCCCGCGACAGCACGACGCGCTTCGGCGCGCCCGTCGACCCCGAGGTCTCGACCACCCACGGATCCGGATCGTCGGCGGCGAGCCAGGCGGCGACGTCCGCCACGATCTTCTCCACCCCGCGAGGCTAGAGCAGCCGGTGCCTGCTTGAATCTCCGGTCGTGGCAACTCCTTCGCAGTGGCTGGCCGGCGCCCGCCCCCGCACTCTCCCCGCGGCGGTCTCGCCGGTGCTCGCCGGCAGCGGCGTGGCGGCGTACGTGGACGGCTTCGTCTGGTGGAAGGCGCTGCTCGCGCTCGTGGTCGCGCTGGCGCTGCAGGTCGCGGTCAACTATGCGAACGACTACTCCGACGGCATCCGAGGCACCGACGCCGACCGGGTCGGCCCGATGCGGCTGGTCGGCTCCGGCGCGGCGACGCCGGGCGCGGTGAAGCGCGCGGCGTTCCTGGCGTTCGGGGTCGCCGGAGTCGCCGGGCTGGTGCTCGCCGCGACCACCGCCTGGTGGCTGGTGCTCGTCGGGCTCGTCTCGGCGCTGGCCGCGTGGTTCTACACCGGCGGCTCGCGTCCGTACGGCTACCTCGGCCTCGGCGAGGTCATGGTGTTCGTGTTCTTCGGGCTGGTGGCCGTGATCGGCACGACGTACGTCCAGACCGAGACGTGGGAGTGGGCCGCGCTGTACGCCGCGGTCGGCGTCGGTGCGCTCGCGTGCGCGATCCTGGTCGCGAACAACCTGCGCGACATCCCGACCGACACGGTGGCCGGCAAGCGCACGCTCGCCGTACTCCTGGGCGATCGGCGCACCCGGATGTTCTACGTGCTGCTGGTCGCGGTCGCCGCGGTGGCGATCGCGTTCGTCATCGCGGTCAGCTCGCCGTGGGTGGCGGCCGGCTACGGCTTCCTCGTCCTGGCCCTGCCCGCCTGCCGCATCGTGCGATCCGGTGCGACCGGCCCGGCGCTGATCCCCGTGCTCCAGCTGACCGGGCTCGCCGAGCTGGGTTGGGCAGCGCTGGTCGCGCTCGCCCTGGCCGTCACCGGCTAGCGCGTAGGCTCACAGCATGCTGTGGGTCATCCTGCTGGTCGTGGTGCTCGGCGTACTGGCGTACCGGTACCGGGTGCCGCTGCTCGCGAAGGTGCTCGGCCAGTCCGAGGACCGGGTGCGGCGCCAGCTGAACCGGCGCAAGGACTAGGACGAGGGCGAGGGTCCGGAGGCCGGGTCGTCGTCGACGTCCTCCTTGGCCTTCATCTCCTCGATCTTCGCCGTCATCGCCTCGGCCCGGCCCTGGACGCGTGCGGCCAGCGCCGTGCGCTGCCGGTTGAGCACGAAGTACGAGCCGACGCCGCTGCACACCAGCGCGATCACGAGCGCCCACAGGATCGGCACCGAGTCGGTGAAGAGGAACCACACGCCGACCACGATCCCGAAGGACGCGGCGAACAGCACGAGGCGCAGAGCGGTGTAGATCCAGAACTCCTTCACGGGATTCAGGGTAGGCGTGACCAGTGGGTGCCTACTCTGGGGGTGTGCTGAAGTTCCTGCTGCTGGTGATCCTGATCGCGATCGCCGTCTACCTCACGACGCGAGCGATCCAGCGCCGCGGCATCGCGTCGCCGGCACCCCGCCGTCCCCGGCCCACCCAGCAGCCGCCCCGCGTGGTCGGTCCCGACGACGACCCGGACTTCCTGCGCGACCTCGACCGGAAGCGAAGGCACCCGGAAGATCCCGAGAGCTAGCGCTGCTGGACGATCGCCGGCGCGCCGGCGTACGAGTGCTGCGACGTCGTCGAGAAGTAGTTGATCCCGATGAAGTTGAACCACAGCGTGGCCACGCCCACGAGCGCGAGGATCGCGGCGTTGCGGCCCTTCCAGCCGGCGGTGGTGCGGGCGTGGAGGTACGCCGCGTAGACGACCCAGGTGATGAAGGCCCACACCTCCTTCGGGTCCCAGTTCCAGTACGACGACCAGGCCTGGTGCGCCCAGATCGGGCCGGTGATCAGCACGGCGAAGGTCCACACCGGGAAGCCGAACGCGTGCAGCCGGTACGACACCCGGTCGAGCACCTCGGGCTTCGGGAGCCGGGCGACGTAGCCGGTGGTGCGGGACGAGCCGCGCGCCTTCACCAGGTACAGCGCGGACGTGATGCCGCCGAGGGTGAACGCGCCGGTGGCGATGATCGCCGAGACGACGTGGATCACCAGCCAGTACGACGACAGCGCCTCGGTCAGCGGCGCGACCGGCGCGTAGAGCCAGATCACGGCGACCATCAGCACGGTCAGCACGAACGCCAGCACGATCGGCGCCATCCAGGCGAGCTTGAGCCGGCGGTACAGCACGACGTACAGGAACGCGACGACGAAGGTGCCGGTCAGCGTGAACTCGTACATGTTGCCCCACGGCACCCGGTTCGGGTCCGCGGCCATGCCCCGGGCCACCAGGCCCACGAACTGGACCGCGACGGCGAGGCAGGTGAGCAGGTAGCCGAGCCGGCCGAACAGCGCCGAGCGCCGGGCCGTCGCCTCGTCGACCTCGGGCCCGGTCGCCACCGCGACACCGCCCGCAGTCGCGGCCGCGGACGACGCGGTCACCGGCACCTTGCGCAGCGACGCCCACTCGACGAGATGGGCGAGGAGCGCCAGGAAGTACACGAGCCCGCAGGCCGCCACGGCCTGGTTGCTGAGGCTCTCCCACGCGGCGTCGGTCACGACTTGTCCTCTCCACGGTTCTGCTGAGGTCGGTCCTGGAGTGCCGCGACGACCTCGTCCACGACCGCGGCCATGTCGCCGCCGCCGGACCGATCGAGTGCTGCGACCTCCACCAGTGTGCCGTCACCCTCCCGCCGGGCGCGAACCCAGACCCGGCGCGGCCGGATGAAGAGCGACCCCAGCAGCCCGAGCAGCGCGAGCACCACGCCGGCCAGCGCGATCCACTTGCCGGGCGTCTGGCTGATCTGGATCTTGTTCCACCGCTCGAGCCCGTCGAAGCTCACGGTGCCGAGCCCGTTGGGCAGCGTCACGGTCTGGCCCGGCCGCAGGTCGATCCGGTACGGCGCGCCGTTCTTCTTCGTCAGCATCGTGGTCCGCGACTTGTCGAGCGCGTAGACCGACTGCGGCAGCCCGCTGTCC
>OUNM010403850.1_pt1 | contig 10963 bp, 8 predicted proteins | sample 1769961 | NCBI WGS metagenome assembly OUNM01 (sample SAMEA3914820, study PRJEB12502) | metagenome | biome: forest; material: soil | place: USA | collected 2012-03-12 | depth 0.3 m
CAGTCAGTCCCCGCCCGGCACACGAGCCGTTCACCGTGCACAACGTCTCCTTGCGACACCGGTCTCCCCCACCCTCCGGTGAGCGGGTGCCGTACCGAGCCGCGGTCGGGGAGCGTCGCCGCATGGATCCGTTGCGGATGATCACCCAGGAGCACGGCTTCTTCACACGCCAGGAGGCCGAGTCCGCCGGGTACGACGACCGCGCCGTCGCCGGCATGGTGCGGGCCGCCGTGTGGACGCGGTTCAGGCGAGGCTACTTCGCGTTCACGGACGAGTGGACGGCCCTCGACGACGTCGGAAGGCACCTCGTGCGAGCTCGGGCGATCCTCCGCTCCCACGGATCGGTCGTCACGTTGAGCCACGTGTCCGCAGCCGTCGCGCACGGGATCGACGTGTGGGGCGTACCGCTCGACCGGGTTCACGTGACGCGCCTGGACGACGGGGCCGGACGGATCGATCGCGACGTCATTCACCACGAGGGGGTCTGTCTTGATGGCGACGTGACGGAGGTCGACGGCCTCCGGGTCACCACCGCCGCCAGGAGTGTGATCGAGACCGGGACACGGGTCACGAGCGAGGTGGCGCTGTGCCTGTTCGACAGCGGCCTGTTCCGAGGGAAGTTCGACCACGACGAGCTCCGCCGCATGCACGACCGGCTCGCCAGCTGGCCCGGCACGCAGCACCTCCATGTTCCGACTCGCCTGGCCACTGGCAAGGCGCAGAGCGTCGGCGAGTCTCGCGGGTGGTGGCTGTTCAGCCGCTACCACCTGCCAGCACCGATCCCCCAGTACGAGGTCTACAGCCACGACGGTCAGCTGGTCGGGACCTGCGACTGGGGCTGGCCCGAGCTCGGGCTACTGGGGGAGTTCGACGGCCACATCAAGTACGGCCGACTGCTCAAGCCGGGCCAGACCCCGGGCGACGTCGTGTTCGCGGAGAAGCTGCGAGAGGACGCCCTGCGCGAGGCGTCCGGTTGCGGGATGGTCCGCATCGTCTGGCCTGACTACAGCCGACCAGCCCAGACCATCGCGCGCATCGAGCGGCTCATGCGGAAGGCAAGCTGAGCCGTGGCGCCGTCCCAGCTTCACCATGGGATCCGGTCGAACCTGCAGTTCCCATGGCGAGCACACCGTGGGAGGTGCAGGTTTCCCTGGAGACCATGGTGAAACCGCAGGCAGTCCGCGCAGGCAGTCCCCGCAGGCAGTCCCCGACGACACACCCGCCCAGCCGCTACCTGGTCGTCGGCGTCCCCGGCACGGACACGTCGTAGGTCTGCGCGTCCACGGCGACCAGCAGCCGGGCGAGCACCTCGGCCTTGACGTCGGAGTCGGCGGAGCTTCCCCACCGGACGGTGCGGCCGTCGTGGAGGGCCAGCGTGATCTCGTCGACGGTGGCGGCCTCGACGTGGTCGACCTTGGCGGCCAGGTCGGCCGGCAGCGCGCCGACGACGAGCGCCGCTTCGTGGAGCGCGTCGCTGCTGGTGTCGGCTCCGGTCTGCACGCGCGGGAGGCCGGGCGGCGCCTGGGCGTAGTCGCGGAACACCACGCCGTCCTCGTCCATCCCCCGCAGCTGCCCCGCGATCTCGACGACCGCGACCGGGACCCGCTCGGTCACGTCGATGCGCACCTGGTCGGGCCACTCGCGCGACACGTCGGCGGAGCGTACGGCGGCGAGCGCCTCGACCCGGGTGCGGATCCGGTCCACGTCGACCCGGGCGAGGGCGTCGCCGGAGGGGACGGCGGCCGCTTGGCGGACCTGGTCCGACGACAGCAGGCTGGTCCCCCGGACGTCGACGCCCTTCACCGACAGGTAGGAGGAGAAGTAGACGAGCCACAGCCCGACCACGAGGAGGACGAGCAGGAGCACGACCGCCAGGACGGGCTTCCAGGCCAGCCAGCGGCGGGCCCACTGCCGGCGCGCGAACCGCTTGCGCGTGCGCTGGTCGAGGTCAGTCACCGAGCAGCTCCAGCACCCGGGGGCCGATCCCGGTCACGGTTCCGGCGCCGAGCGTGAGCACCAGGTCGCCGGGGCGAGCCCGCTCCACCAGCGCTCCGGCCACGTCGTCGAACGACGGCACGAACGTCACCTGCGCGGCCGGCAGCGGTACGGCGGCCGCCACCAGCGCTCCGGTCACCTCCGGGTCCGCGTCCTCCCGGGCCAGGTAGACGTCGAGCACCACGACCTCGTCCGCGGCGCCGAGCGCCGCGCCCATCTGGGCGCCGAAGATCCGGGTCCGCGAGACCAGGTGCGGCTGGAACGCCACGACGAGCCGGCCGGAGCCGGCCAGCGCCCGCGCGGCCTGCAGGTCGCCGGCGATCTCGGTCGGGTGGTGGGCGTAGCTGTCGTAGACCCGCACTCCCCCGGCCTCGCCCTTGCGCTCCATCCGGCGCTTGGTGCCGGTGTACGACGCGATGCCCCGCACGAGGTCGGGCTCGTCGTACCCCAGCTGCACGCCGGCGGCCAGCGCGGCCAGCGCGTCGGAGAGGTAGTGCTCCCCGGGGGACCACAGGGTCACGTCCGCGAGCGCGCCCGGCTCGCGCGCCGACACCCGCACGACCCGGCGGCCCGCGGCCTCCTGGCGCGCCGCGAGCGCGGTGGCACCCGGGTCGTCGACGCAGCAGACCAGGAACCCGTCCGGCGAGACCGTCTCGGCGAAGTCGTCGAACGCGCGGGCGTACGCCTCCTCGGTCGCCCAGTGGTCCAGGTGGTCGGCCTCGACGTTCGTGACGATCGCGGCGTACGGCGCGTAGTGCAGGAACGCCCCGTCGCTCTCGTCCGCCTCGGCCACGAAGACGTCGCCGGTCCCCTCGGCGGCGTTCACGCCGGTCGCGGCCAGGTCCCCGCCGATCGCGTACGTCGGGTCGGCGCCGGCCGCCTGCAGCGCGACCGTGAGGAGTGAGGTCGTCGTGGTCTTGCCGTGGGTGCCGGCCACGGCGACGACCCGCCGGCCGGCCATCACGGCCGCGAGCGCCGCCGACCGGGGCAGCACGCGCAGGCCGCGACGGACGGCCTCGAGGTACTCCGGGTTGTCCTCGCGGACGGCCGTGGAGACCACGAGAGTGTCGGCGTCCCCGACGTACGCGGCGTCGTGCCCCAGATGAACGGTGGCGCCGAGCTCACGAAGCGCCGACAGGGCCGGCGAGTCCGTGCCGTCGCTGCCACTGACCGGGATGCCGCGGGCGAGCATGATCCGGGCGATGCCGGACAGGCCGGCGCCGCCGATGCCCACGAAGTGGACACGGCCGAGCCGGTCGGCCGGCAGGATCTCCTCGGGGACGGGCAGCTTCACCTGCTCGCCACCTCGAGGACGATGCGGGCGAGCTTCTCGTCGGCGTCGCGCGGGATCAGCGCGGACGCGGCCGCTCCCATCGCGGCCAGCCGCTCCGGGTCGGTGGCCAGGTGCGGGACGGTGCCGACCACCCAGTCCGTGGTCAGGTCGGCGTCCTGGACGAGGATGCCGCCGCCGGCGTCGACGACCGGCTGCGCGTTCTTGACCTGCTCGCCGTTGCCGATCGGCAGGGGGACGAACACGGCCGGCAGCCCGACGGCCGCCGCCTCCGTGACGCTCGACGCGCCCGCCCGGCAGACGACCAGGTCGGCGGCGGCGTACGCGAGGTCCATCCGGTCGATGTAGTCGACCACGACGTACGGAACATCGGTCGGCTCGGGCGCCGCGCCGGCGTGCTTGCCCTGGGCGTGCAGCACCTGGACACCCGCGGCCGCGAGCGCCGGAGCGGCGCCGGACACCGCCTGGTTGAGCCGGCGCGCGCCCTGCGAGCCGCCGGTCACCAGCAGCGTCGGGCGGTCGGGGGCGAGGCCGAAGAACGCCCGCGCCTCGGCCCGCAGCGCGGCCCGGTCGAGGCCGGAGATCATCGGGCGGATCGGCAGGCCGACGTACTCCGCCTTCTTCAAGGGCGTGTCGGGGAAGCTCACCGCGACGCGCTGCGCGAAGCGTGCGCCGGCCTTGTTCGCCAGCCCCGGTACGGCGTTCTGCTCGTGGATGACCAGCGGCGGCGAGCCCTTCCGGACCGCGAGGTAGAGGGGCATCGACACGTAGCCGCCGTACCCCACGACCACGTCGGGCCGGACGCGGTCGAGGACGGCGCGCGTCTCACGGACCGCCGCGCGCAGGCGCGACGGCACCTTGAGGAGGTCGACACTCGGCCGGCGCGGCAGCGGCACCGGCGGGATCAGCTCGAGCGGGTAGCCCGCCTCGGGGACCACCTTGTTCTCGAGGCCGCGCGGCGTGCCCAGGCAGGTGATCTCGACGCCCGGTCGCAGGCGCTTGAGGGCGTCGGCGGTGGCGAGCAGGGGCGAGGTGTGGCCGGCGGTGCCGCCGCCGGCGAGAAGTACGCGCATCGTCACGAAGCCTAGGAGACGCGGCCCGCGGAGAGCCCGGCGGAGCGAGCCTTCTTCCGCTGCGCGAGGGCGCGCGCGGCCTCCGGCTCACGGCGTGCGAACCCGATGACCAGGCCGAGCGCCACCAGCGACGGCACGAGGGCCGAGCCGCCGTACGACACGAGCGGCAGCGGGATGCCGATGACCGGGAGCAGCGCCAGCACCATGCCGACGTTGATGATCATCTGGCCGAGCAGCCAGACCACGATGCCGAAGGTCAGGTACCGGACGAAGGAGTCCGTGGTCTGCGTCGCGACCCGGATGGCGGCGAACGCGATCGTGAGGAACAGCGCGATCACCAGCAGCGTGCCGACCAGGCCGAGCTCCTCGCCGAGCACGGCGAAGATGAAGTCGGTGTGCGCCTCGGGCAGGTCGCCCCACTTCTGCTGGCTGGCGCCGATGCCCTGGCCGAACACGCCGCCGCTGGAGAGCGCGAACAGGCCGTGCGCGGGCTGCCAGCCGGCGTTGTGGAAGTCCTTGAACGGGTCGGCGAAGTTCGTGATGCGCTGCAGGCGCTCGGAGCTGGTCGACGCCAGCCCGATCGCCGCGACGCCGATGATCGTCAGCGCGGTCGTGAACAAGCGCCCGGGCGCACCGACCACCCAGAGCATCGCGAGCAGGATCGCGAACAGCACCAGCGCGGTGCCGAGGTCGTGGCCGAAGACGACCAGTCCGATGACGGCGAGCAGGCCGGGCACCACCGGCATGAAGACGTGGTGGACGCTGCCGAGCTTCTTGTCCTTCAGCGCGTAGACGTGGGCCGCCCACAGCACGATCGCGAGCTTCGCGATCTCGGCGGGCTGGATGACGAACGGGCCCAGGCCCAGCCAGTTGGTGTTGCCGTTGACGGTCCGGCCGAGGCCGGGCACGCGCACCAGCGCGAGCAGCACGACCGAGGCGAACAGCCCGAGCCAGGCGAACCGGCGCACGAGCCGCTGCGACATCCGCGAGGCGACGAACGCGCACGGGATGCCGAGCAGCACCCACATCAGCTGGCGCTTGACCACGGCGTACGAGTCGCCGTCGTTCTGCTCGTAGGAGTACACGCTGGACGCGCTCAGCACCATGACCAGGCCGATGGTGAGCAGCAGCGCCGAGGCGCCGAGCAGCAGGTAGTACGCCGTGAGCGGCCGGTCGAGCGCGGCGCGGGCCGAGGCGTACCAGCCGAGGACGGCGGGCCGACGGCGGGTTGGCGCCAGGGGGTCCGCGGTCGTCATGCGCCCCCTCCTCGAGTCAGAGCCTGCGTCGTACGGCGTCGGCGAACGCGTCCCCGCGCTCGGCGTAGTTGGTGAACATGTCCATGGAGGCGCACCCCGGAGCCAGCAGGACCGTGTCGCCGGGTCGAGCCAACTCGGCTGCGGCCGCCACGGCGCGTTCCATGGCATGTCCACCGTCTACTGCCCCAGTCTCGCCGCCGTCGACCACGATCACGGGCACATCCGGCGCGTGTCGCGAAAGCGCCCCGGCGATCACGTCGCGGTCCCGGCCGAGCAGCACGACGCCGCGGAGGCGGTCGCGGACGGCGAGCACGAGCTCGTCGAACCGCGCGCCCTTGGCCAGCCCGCCGGCGACCCACACGACCGGGTCGTAGGCCTGCAGCGAGGACTGCGCGGCGTGCGGGTTGGTGGCCTTGGAGTCGTCGACCCACGTGACGCCGTCCCGCTCCCCGACGACCGCGATCCGGTGGCCGTCGGGCCGGAACGACCGCAGCCCGTCGCGGACCGCCGCCTGGGAGACGCCGTGCGCACGGGCCAGCGCGGCGGCGGCGAGCGCGTTCTGGACGAAGTGCGGCGCCGGCGAGGCCAGGTCGGAGAGCGTGCAGAGCTCGGCGGCGCTCGACTCACGCTGCTCGATGAAGGCCCGGTCGGCGAGGATGTCCTCCACCACGCCGAGCATGCCGACGCCGGGCATGCCGAGCGTGAACCCGATCGCCCGGGCGCCCTCGACCACGTCGGCCTCGCGCACCAGCCGCTCGGTCTCGGGGTCGGCCACGTTGTAGACGCACGCGCGCTGCACCCGCTCGTAGATGCGGCCCTTGTCCGCGGCGTACTCCGCCATCGAGGAGTACCAGTCGAGGTGGTCCTCGGCGACGTTGAGCACCGCAGCCGACTCCGCGCTCATCGAGTCGGTGTAATGCAGCTGGAAGCTGGACAGCTCGACCGCGAACACGTCGTACGGCTCGGGATCCATGACCGCCTCGACGATCGGCAGGCCGACGTTGCCGACGGCGATGCTGCGCAGCCCGGCCGCCCGCAGGATCGAGTCCAGCATCTGCACGGTGGTGGTCTTGCCGTTGGTGCCGGTGACACAGAGCCACGGGGTGTCGTGGTTCGGGTCGCGCAGCCGCCAGGCGAGCTCGACCTCGCCCCAGATGGGGACGCCGCGAGCGCGTGCCTGGGCCAGCAGCGGGGCGTCGGGGCGCCAGCCGGGCGAGGTGATGACCAGGTCGACGTCGTCGGGCAGGGTCGCGGTGCTCCCGGGCCCGAGGCGTACGTCGGCGCCGAGCACCCGCAGCAGCTCCGCCTTCTCGGGGCGGTCGCCGGCGTCGGACTCGTCGAGCGCGATCACGCTCGCGCCGAGGTGGTTGAGGTTGTCGGCCGCGGCGAACCCGGACACGGCGAAGCCCGCGACGACGGCGCGGACGCCCTCCCAGGAGTCGTGGCGCCCGAGGTTGGTGGGGTCGGTCATATACCTGCGACCCACTCGGCGTAGAAGACACCGAGGCCGGCGGCGACGCAGATGCCGGTGATGATCCAGAACCGGATCACCACGGTCACCTGCTCCCAGCCGAGCATCTCGAAGTGGTGGTGGATCGGCGCGATCCGGAACACCCGTCTCCCGGTGCCGGTGAGTCTCTTGGTCACCTTGAAGGTGGTGACCTGGAGCATGACCGAGACCGTCTCGAGGACGAACAGGCCGCCGAGGATGATCAGCAGCAGCTCGGTGCGGGTCAGGATCGCGAGGCCGGCGAGCGCGCCGCCGAGGGCCAGCGATCCGGTGTCGCCCATGAAGATCGCGGCCGGGGACGCGTTCCACCACAGGAACCCGAAGCACGCGCCGGTGATCGCGGCGGCGACCACCGCGAGGTCGAGCGGGTCGCGCACCTCGTAGCAGAGGTTGGGTTGGTCGAGGCCGGTCTGGCCGCACCACTGGTTGTTCTGCCAGATGTTCACGAACATGTAGGCGCCGAACACCATCACGCTGGCGCCGGTGGCGAGGCCGTCGAGCCCGTCGGTGAGGTTCACGCCGTTCGTGGTCGCCGCGATGATCAGCCAGATCAGCAGCACGGCGAGGACCGTCGGCAGCGCGATCCAGCCGATGTCGCGGATGAACGACAGGTGCTCCGACGCCGGCGTCTGCCCGCGGTCGTCCTCGAGCCACGGCGACAGCGCCAGGACGCCGAAGACCAGCGCGACGACGGTCAGGCCGATCATCTTCGCCTTGCTGCGCAGGCCGAGGCTGCGCTGCTTGGAGATCTTGATGAAGTCGTCGAGGAAGCCGACCAGGCCCGTCCCGACGAACAGGAACAGCAGGAGCAGCGACGAGGCCGTCGGCATGTCGTGGGTGATCAGCTTCGCGCCGAAGTAGCCGATCACGGTCGCCAGGATGATGACGACGCCGCCCATGGTCGGCGTACCCCGCTTGGTGTGGTGGCTGGTCGGCCCGTCGTCGCGGATCTCCTGTCCGTACCCCCACTGGGTGAACTTGTTGATCGCCACTCGGGTGCCGAGCAGCGAGACGAGCAGGGCCAGGCCACCGCCGAGCAGGATGGCTCTCATGGCGCGGTTCCGTCTCCCTCCACCAGCGGCACGGTCAGCAACGCGTCCGCGATCGACTCCAGGGCGGCGCCGCGCGAAGCCTTGACCAGTACGACGTCGGCGCCCGTGGCATTCTCGCTCACCCGGTCCAGCGCCTCGGCACGCCCCGCCGTGAGGATCGCCTCACGACCGAATCCTGCCGCGATCCCGGCCGCCTCCTCGCCGACGGCGACCAGGACGTCGACGCCCAGCTCGGCGGCCGTCCGCCCGACACCGACGTGCTCGTCGTACGACGTGGGCCCGAGCTCACGCATCTCGCCGAGGACCGCGATGGTACGCCGCGACCGGCGCGCGCCGATCGCGACCAGCGCCTCGAGCGCCGCCGTCATCGACGCGGGGTTGGCGTTGTAGGCGTCGTTGACGACCAGCAGCCCGTCGGCGCGCTCGTGCAGCTCCATCCGCATCGGCGACGCCGCCGCGGCGGCGGAGAGCGCCGGGGCGACCTTCGCGAGCGGCAGCCCGGCGGCGACGGCGAGGGCCGCGGCGGCGGTGGCGTTCGCGACCTGGTGCGCACCGGACTGGGAGAGCCGGACCCGGTGCCACTCCCCCGCGTGACCGAGCTCGAAGGACGGCCGGCCGAGGTCGTCGAGCTCGACGCCGCGCCACGAGACGTCACCGGTGGCGCCGAAGGTCAGCACGCCGGCCGACGTCCGGGCGGCCATCGCGGCGACCAGCTCGTCGTCGGCGTAGAGGACGGCGGTGCCGTCGACGGGCAGTGCCTCGACGATCTCGCCCTTGGCCAGGGCGATCGCCTCGCGGCTGCCGAACTCGCCGAGGTGGGCGGTGCCGACGTTGAGCACGGCGGAGATCGACGGCGGCGCGATCTCGCACAGGTACGCGATGTGGCCGATCCCGCGGGCACCCATCTCCAGCACCAGGAAGTCGGTGCCCGCGTCGGCGCGCAGCACCGTCAGCGGCAGGCCGAGCTCGTTGTTGAAGCTGCCCGCGGTGGCGACCGTCGGGCCGGCCGCGGCGAGGACCTGGGCCAGGTAGTCCTTGGTGCCCGTCTTGCCCTGCGAGCCGGTCACCGCGACCACGGTCGCGCCGAGCCGCCGGGCGACGTGGCCCGCGAGCCGGCCGAGCGCCGGGACCGGGTCGTCGACCACGACGGTCGGGGCCGCGGTCGGGCGGCTCCCGAGCACGGCGTGCGCGCCGGCGGCGTACTCGTGCCCGTCGACGTGCTCGCCCACGACGGCGACGAACAGGCCGCCCGGCTCCGGCTTGCGGCTGTCGAGGTAGGCAGGTCCGTCGACCAGGAGGGACCCGTCACCGTGGACGGTGCCGCCCACCACGTCGGCGATCTCCTGCAGGGTCAGGGCAAGCACGCGAGCTCCTCCCGGGCGACGTCGCGGTCGTCGAAGGGGTGCACCACGCCCTGGACCTCCTGGCCGGTCTCGTGTCCCTTGCCGGCGATCAGCACGATGTCGCCCGGCCGGGCGCGGCGTACTGCCTCGCGGATCGCCATCCGTCGGTCGCCGATCTCGGTCGCCGCACCCTCCTCGACACCGGCCAGCATCGCGGCGCGGATCGCAGCCGGGTCCTCGGTGCGCGGGTTGTCGTCGGTGACCACGAGCAGGTCCGCGAGCCGGGCGGCGATGCCGGCCATGATCGGGCGCTTGCCGGGGTCGCGGTCGCCGCCGGCCCCGAGCACGACGATGAGCTGCCCGTCGGTGAGCGGGCGCAGCGTGCGGATCGCCGCCTCGACGGCGTCCGGCTTGTGCGCGTAGTCCACGACCACCACGAAGTCCTGCCCGGCCTCGATCCGCTCGAGTCGTCCGGGGACGCCGCCTCCGGCCGCGATCCCGGCCGCGACCGCCGGCGCGTCGAGCCCGGCCTCGCCGGCCGCGGCCACCGCGGCGAGCGTGTTGGCGACGTTGAAGTCACCGGGCAGCGGGCAGCCGGCCGGGAACGTCGCGCCGTCCGGGCCGACGACCAGGAACGTCGATCCGTCCGCGCGCAGGTCGACGTCGGTCGCGCGCCAGTCGGCGTCGGAGCCGGCCGCCGAGAACGTCCGGACCGGCACGGTGGCCTCGGTGACCAGCCGGCGGCCGTGCTCGTCGTCGACGTTCACGAGCCCGAGCCGGGACCGGCCGGGCGTGAACAGCGACGCCTTGGCCTGGAAGTAGTCCTCGACGTCGGCGTGGAAGTCGAGGTGGTCGCGGCCGAGGTTCACGAACACCGCGACGTCGAACACGACGCCGTCGACCCGCCCCATCACGAGCGCGTGGCTGGAGACCTCCATCGCGCAGACCCGGACGCCGCGCTCGCGCATCATCGCGAACAGCCCGTGCAGGTCGGGCGCCTCGGGCGTGGTCAGCGTGGTCCGCACGTCCTCCCCCGCGACCCGGGTGCCGACGGTGCCGATCACCGCGGCCGGTACGCCGGCCCGGGTCAGCCCGCTCTCGAGCAGCCGCGTGGTCGTGGTCTTCCCCTGGGTGCCGGTGACGCCGATCATCCGCATCGTGGTCGCGGGCTCGCCGTACAGCTGCGCGGCCAGCCGGCCGAGGACGGCGCGCGGCCGGTCCACGACGAGCACCGGGACGTCGGTCCCGGCACGGTCCGCGCCGGCCGGATCCGTGAGCACCGCGACCGCGCCGGCGTCCAGCGCGGTCCGGAGGTAGTCGATCCCGTGTGCCCGGGAGCCCGGCAGGGCGGCGTACAGGTCGCCGGGCCGGATCCGCTGCGAGGACAGCGAGATCCCGGTCACGTCGACGCCGGCGGCGTCGCCGCGGACGGCCGCGTCGAGC
>OUNM010668382.1_pt1 | contig 10962 bp, 14 predicted proteins | sample 1769961 | NCBI WGS metagenome assembly OUNM01 (sample SAMEA3914820, study PRJEB12502) | metagenome | biome: forest; material: soil | place: USA | collected 2012-03-12 | depth 0.3 m
AGCCAACCGTGACGGCGCCGAAGCTGATCCCGCCGACCTGATGGACGCTGCCGGTGATCCCGTACGACCCCTTGGGCGTCGACAGGTTGATCGTGCCCGTCAGCTTCGACCCGGTCTGCTTCCAGTGCAGCGAGAACGTCCCCGAGACCGTGCCGCTGTACGACCCCGACCATATCCCGCCGAGCTGGGGCACTCTCGTCGGCGGCGTGGTCTTCTGCGCAGCGACGGCCGTCGCGGCGCTGCAGAGCGCGAGCACGGCGACGATTCCGATGAGGCGATTGACGAGGGACCTACGCATCGGTGCTCCTTTGACGTGATTGCCTGGACGCAACCCGACGGTAGGCCCCTCGCGTGCGGGCGGAAACAGTGAGATCCCTACGAATTCACGGGGCGAGCTGAACCTGAGCGGGGAAGGTCCCGCTCGCGATCGGTATCCCGCTGACGTAGGTGAGGGTCATCGAGTGGACGTGGCCGTACTGGCTGCCGTCGGCGGGGAGGGGGACCGTGACGTCGACGGTCTCCGCGTTCCCGATGATGTTGACGCCGTGCATCGTCAGCGTGCGCGCGGTCGTGTCGATGCTCCAGCCCGTGACGCTGCCGGAGTCGTGGAGCGCGCCGTTCGGCCCGCCGCGCCCGGCATGAATGCAGTCGGTCTCCTGGTAGTCGCCGCTCGCCATCCCGGGATCGAGCTCGGCCCAGATCCAGAATCCGAGCCCGGGTGGGTTCGCGGAGATCTCCACCTGGTAGACGGCACGATCTCCGTAGTCCGCTCTGGCCGTCGTCGCCGCGGCGAGCGAGAACGCGATCGCCGCCGTGCCGGCCAGCAGCAGGACGCTGCGCCTCACCATCACGACCTCCCCATATAGTAAGAATGACTGACGATCCGAGAGTCTGACAAGATGACGGGGCCGATGTCAAGCCGCGACCGGCCTCCGCTTCCCGGCTCTTCGGCCGACGGGCACCCGAACCTGGGGATCCTGCTGCGCGCGCCGTTCCAGGAGGTGGTCCGGCGAGTCAGCGCCGGGCTCGCCGAGGCCGGGTTCGGCGACCTCCGGCCGGCCCATACCGCGGTGTTCCAGCACATCGACGCCGACGGCTCGCGGTTGACCGACCTCGCCGAGCGCGCCCAGATCACCAAGCAGTCGATGGGCTACCTCGTCGACTACCTCGAGGACCGCGGCTACCTCGAGCGGCGCCCCGACCCCGGCGACCGGCGCGCAGCGCTGATCTGCCTCACAGACCGTGGCTGGAGGCAGGTCGAAGCCGCGCTCGCGATCATCGGTGCGCTCGAGGCGGAGTGGACGCGTGCGCTCGGAGAGGAGCGCATGCAGCAGCTCCGGGCGCTGCTGACGGAGCTCGCCTGAAGGATGGAGGCGGTCCCCTGGCGGGCCGCCCCCACCGCAGCGCTCACGCGTCGCGACGCTTGAGCACGACTGCCGCGATCGCGAGCGAGAGCGCGGCATAGCCGACGAAGAGGGCGAGCCCGGTCCACGGCGCGAGGCTTCCCGAGTCGTGGTGCAGGTTGAGGATCGCGCGGCCGGCATTGCTCGGCAGATAGGGCGAGATGGCGTTGTTCCAGCTCGTCGGCAGGACGTTCATGAGCGGCGGCAGCACGAAGAAGATCGCTGCGAACGCGGCGATGCCGCCGGCGGTGTTCCGCAGGATCGTGCCCAGGCCGACCGTCAGCAGCGCCACTACGACGAGGTAGAGCGCAGCGCCGATCACCGCGCGCGAGACGCCCGGGTGGCTCCAGGCGTAGCTCGCATGGTGGCGCGAGAGGATCGCCTGGCTCGCGAAGAACGCAATCAGCACGGACGGGAGCATCAGGACGAAGGTCACGACGGCGAAGACCGCAGCCTTGGCCCAGAGGACCGGCAGCCGCTTCGGCACGGCGCTGAGCGACGCGCGGATCATCCCCGTCGAGTACTCGCCGCTGATCACGAGCACGCCCAGGACGCCGATCGCGAGCTGCGCGACCTGCGATCCGATCAGCGCGGGATCGAGCGGGTTGAAATGGGCGCGGTCGCCGGGGCTCCGGCTGCCCCAGTGCGTCGAGATCACGGTCGACGCGAGGATCGGGAACCCGATCGTCAGGACGGTCGCGACGAGCAGCGACCAGACGGTCGACTTGAGCGTCCAGAGCTTCGTCCACTCGGACCGGACGACCCGCAGCTGTGTGACGCGCAGGCCGCGGGGAGCTTCGAGTGCCGCGCTCGTCATCCCACGGCCTCCGCGCCGAACTCGAGCTCGCCCCTGGTGATGTCCATGAACGCTTCCTCGAGCGACGCGAGATGCGGGGAGAGCTCGTGCAGCACGATCCGGTTCTCGGCGGCGAGCTCGCCGATCTGCGGCGGCGTGAGGCCCCTCACTTCGAGGAGGCCGTCCTCGTGGACCGTCACCGTCGCGCCCAGTCCCGTGACGAGCTCCTCGAGCTCGGCGCGCTGAGGCGTGCGAACGTTGACGATGTCCTTCGAGGCGCGCGCGACGAAGTCGGCGACGGGCGTGTCCGCGATCAGCTTGCCGCGGCCGATCACGATCAGGTGGTCCGCCGTCTGCGCCATCTCGCTCATCAGGTGAGACGACACGAAGACGGTGCGGCCCTCGCCCGCGAGCCGGCGCAGGAGGTTTCGCACCCACTGGATCCCTTCGGGGTCGAGCCCGTTGACCGGCTCGTCGAGCATCACAGTCTTCGGGTCGCCGAGCAGCGCCGACGCGATACCGAGCCGCTGGCCCATTCCCAGCGAGAACTTGCCCGCGCGTTTGCGCGCGACGTCATGAAGGCCGACGAGATCGATCAGCTCGTCCACGCGGGAGCGCGGGATGCCGTGCGTCTGGGCGAGCGCGAGCAGGTGGTTGCGTGCGCTGCGACCGGTGTGGACCGAGCGTGCCTCGAGCAGCGCGCCGACCTCGTGGAGCGGCGCGGCGAAATCCACGTAGCGGCTGCCGTTGACGGTCACTTTCCCGCGCGTCGGTCGGTCGAGGCCGAGGATGAGCCGCATCGTCGTCGACTTGCCCGACCCGTTCGGGCCGAGGAAACCCGTGACGACGCCGGGGCGGACCTCGAACGTCAGGCCGTCGACGGCGCGCTTCTCGCCGTAGTCCTTGGTGAGTTCGTGGACCTCGATCACGATCCCAGCAGAGCAGAGCTTCCTGAGAAATCGCTGAAGGCTCCCACTACACTCCCGACGAGCCGTCCGGCCCCGGGAAGGCGAGCGTGACGCGAGGCGGACATCCGAGGGCGGTCTTTCACCGGGCGATCGAGCGGGGCAACCTGCTGATCGCCGAGACCACGCTGCGTGAGCTCGGCAGGCCGACGCTCGTCGAGCTGCTCGAGCTCACGGCGCTGATCGCGATCAAGGACCGCCGCCGCTACGAGCGGGTCGCGGCGCGCTGGGTGTTCCGCTACCTCCAGGAGTCGGACGCCGCGTCGCTCGCCGACGTCCAGGCCGTCACCCTCGGCCTGTCCGCCCTCGGCGGGCCGAGGCACGATGAGGCGCTCCTCTCCCTCCGCGGGATGGCGGAATCGACTCGAGCGGCCTAGCATGGACTCAGGTGCTCGATCGCCGCTCGCACGAGGTGCTCCGTGAGACGCTCCTCGGGGAGGCCTGGAACAACGCTTCCGAGGCGGTCGTGGTCTTCGACGACGACCGGCGTCTCATCACGTACAACCGCGCCTACGCCGAGCTGATCGGATTCGACGTCGAGGCGCACGGCGCGTTCGGCAGCACCGGGGGCGGCGTCATGGAGGATCCCGCGGGCTGGGCCGACTTTCGCCGGATCCTCGCAGGCCCGGGACGGGAGCTCGGCCACGCCCGGTTCCGCCGGGGGGACGGGGAGGAGATCGACGTCCGGTACCGCGTGCTCAGCACCGTCGTGGCCGGGCTGCCGTACTTCCTCGCGCTCGTCTGGCGGGGGACCGCGTGATCTTTTCGCCGGCAAACGCGCAAATTGCGGCAACCCGGTTTGCGACCGGGCGCGCCCGTCGAGAGACTGGAGAAGCGCAACGAAGAGGAGGGCTTCACATGTTCGGACGGACCCACGGAGCGACGACGAGGCGATTCTCCGAGGCGGCCGGGTCGGTGATCGGTTACGTCGATCCCCTGGTGCACGACGAGAAGCTGCGCAGGCGGATCACCGCGGCCGTCGCCGCAGGGATGGCCGCCGGGCGGCAGGCACAGAAGCAGAAGGGCCTGCGCGGCGCCGTCTCGAGGCTCGCAACCGATCAGGTGCTGCGGGCGCAGATCGCAGAGGCGGCCGCGCAGCTGCGCGCTGCTGCCGACCGCGCCGAGAAGGCGCGCCGGCACCGCCTGCGCAACACGGCGCTGTTCCTGGCGGGCATCGGGCTCGTCGGCGTGGCGCTCAAGGCGAAGCTGGGGAACGGCGGCGGCGGCGACGACTGGTCGCCGGCGGATCCGGACATCCCGGCGAGCCCGCTGACCTAGATCCCAGGAGGTCACCGGCAGGACGTCGCGAGCGCGAGCATCTGCGCGTTCGACAGCGTGTCGCGCAGCGTGTTCGTGATCCAGGCCCGCGTGCTCCCGATCGCCCAGGCGATCTGGTGCACGTGGCCTCCTGCCGTGTAGAGGTCGTACGTCCGGCCGCCGCGGCTGACCGTCGAGGTCGGGCTGCCGAGGATCGGCGGGTCGGCCCAGGTGGTGTACATCCAGAGGACCGAGTCGCCCGAGCCGGCGGTCGCGTAGAGCGCGATCGCGGGGTGCCCTGCGATCGCATAGCTGCGCGCCGCGCGCGCCGGCCAGAAGAACCCCGGCGGTAGCGCGGTCGGTGCGCACGTCCTGATGCCGTTCGCCGCCGACGCGAGCAGCGACTTGCCCTTGCCCTCGCCGCCGTCGGCGCGCAGCGGCGGCAGCGCGGAGGTGACGACGCGGTGCCCCACAGCGACGTGGGCGTCCGCCGGAGGCGGCAGCCCGAGCCACTCCCGCACCGTCGAGCGCAGCTGGTCCGGCGTCGAGCTGACGTAGTCGGCGCCGTACAGCGTCAGGTCGGAGGCTTGCACGGTCGTCCGCACGACCCTGTTCGCGGGCGTGTCGTGGATTGCGCGGGCGAGCGAGAGCACTTCACCGAGGCTCGAGATGTCCGACGTGGTCGCCTTGGCGATCGCGAACGCGAGCCTGCGGATGCGCAGGATGTCCCACTTGTCGCCGAGCGCGTCCCGTGCGACCACGCGCAAGAGCAGCTGCTGGCGCGCCGCGCGCACGAAGTCGCTGTCGTCGTGGCGGTAGCGCGCGAACGCGAGCGCCTGCGCGCCGTCGAGCTTCTGGTATCCCGGCTCCAGGTCGATGTTCGAGTAGTTCGTCGCCGCCGTGCCGACGTTCTGGTTGAAGTAGCGCTGGTCGACCGGGAACCAGATCCCACCGAGGTCGCCGACGACGTCCTGGAACCCGTGGAAATCGACCTCGACGAAGTGGTCGATCTCCACGCCGAGCGTGTCGCGCACCACGCGCGTGAGCAGGCGCTCGCCGCCGTCTTCGAACGCCATGTTGATGCGGTCGTGCCCGTGGCCCGGGATCGCGACGTACAGGTCGCGCGGGATCGAGAGGAGGCCGATCCGATGCCGCTTCGGATCGATGCGAGCGAGCATGATCGTGTCGGAGCGCGCACCCGTCGCGCCCTCCCAGCGATGGTCCGAGCCGATCAGCAGGATCGTCTGCGCGGACGGCTCGGGCGGCAGCTGCACCAGCACGCGTTTCGGCTTGCGGCCGAGCTCCGGCTTGACCGCCCGGACGACGGCCTCCTTCTTCCCGGCATGCAGCTGGTCGATCGCCTGCGAGGCCTGCCAGTAGGCGAGCGCGACTGCGGCGACCGCGAGCAGGACGAGCGTCAGGAAGATCCCGATGATGATCTTCCGCACGTCAGGTGAGCCGTCCGCCGAGCAGGTCGGCGACACGGTGGCGTGCGATCTCGAGGCGGGTCGTCGCCGCGAAGCGTGCTCTCGATCGCGCGCGCTTCGGCTCGTCGTAGAAGAGCTGCGCCCACACCGATCCGGGACGCGCGAGGCGGTAGGCGGCGACGACGCCGACGGGTGGCAGGAAGACGCTGACAAGCCCGAGCGTCAGCTTTCCCTTGAGGCAGGTGATCACCGAGAGAATGATGTTCGCGACCACGACTGCGAAACCGATCGCGCGCGGCACCTCCGTGCCGTCATGGATGCCGAACGGCGAGATGCCGGTCAGGAAGAGCAGGCCGAGCAGCACCCAGACGATGCCGACCTCGATCGAGTGCCGGCCCTCCGGCGTCCAGTACACGTCGCGCAGATGCACGGTCAGCGCCCACTCGTCGAGCACGAACGCGGCGCCGATCCCGAAGCCGACCGAGAGGATGTCGACGCCGATGTCGCGGGGCTGGAACGCAAGCTCGAACATGCCGCAGAGCAGGACCAGGATGTTCCCGACGACGAGGTGGTGCAGGTGCACGTCACCGACGCGACCGCTCCGCCACTGGCGTCTCCGGGCGAGCCTGGTGTAGCCGCGGGTCGCCGCGAACGTGAGCAGCGACGCGGCCAGCATGAGGATCAGGGGCTCCCGCCCGTTCAGCCCCAGGTGGTGGAACTCGATCGCATCGAGCCCGAGCAGCGGCGACACACCTGGAACCTAAAGGAGCGGGGCGGACGCCGTCGAACCGTCGCCCATGCGTTTGAGCGTCCTCCAGCCCGTGTCGAAGCGCCGGTCGCGCCGGTCGTTCTGGCGCCGCCGCCGCGTGGCGATCATCGACCTGCGCGGCCTGCACCTTCGCGCGGCCCGTTAACCCGCCAAACGGAGAGCGGGGTGCGCCGCATGCACCCCGCTCGATCCGTTCGCCGATTGTCCCTCTCTGTCAGTTGCGCCCCGCCGCATCGGGCGCTTCCAACACGCGGATAATCGCTCCCGTCCACCGGTTCACACAATCACCCTCCAGGTGGTTGACCGGCCCACTTGACGACGTTTTACGTCCCTCGTACAACGGGCCGCCGGGCCACGCCTAGTGTGCGTCAGCAAGCGGCCTGCGGCGGCTTCTCAGGACGCTTGCGAGGGGAGAGCAGGGCCAGGGGCGTCCTACGACGCCCCTCCCCTTGTCAGCCTTCTTGCGGAGGAACGAGGGAATGCCGGCGTGCGTCCCGATCGGTTTCCGTCGTAGGATCTGCTCGACGTGAGTCGCCGCTTCCTCTCCCCGGTGGCGTTGGTCGTCCTCGCCTGCGCTCTGGCGCCGGCCGCGCTCGCCGGCCCGCAGCGCTTCTCCCTCAAGCTCGGCGAGACCTTCGTGGCGACCGGCAAGACCGGAGGGCTGAAGGGCCACCACGAACGCGCGACCGGGCTCGTCGTCGTCCACGGGCGCTGGAACGGCGGCAAGTGGTACGTCGTCACGACCACGAAGACCGACAGGCTCGGCAACTACCGTTTCTCCGTCACGCCGCACCGGAGGGGGACGCTGCTGCTCCGCATCGCCTCGCCGGACAAGCAGGTGCACAGCTACCTGCTACGCGTCCGCTAGCGCCGGCTGCGCTCGAACTCCGCCTCGACCTCGGCGCCGAAGAGCAGGGCGAGGGAGCCGAGCCAGAGCCAGACGAGCAAGATGATCACCGCGGCGAGCGATCCCCAGGTCTTGTTGTACGACCCGAAGTGCGCCGTGTAGTAGGCGAACGCTCCGGAGATCGCGATCCAGATCACCGCCGCCATCCCGGCTCCGAGCGTCATGAACTTCCAGTGCCGCTCGTCGCGGTCCGGCCCGAGGTAGAGCAGCGTCCCGAACGCAGCCAGGAGGCCCACGATCAGCACCGGCCACTGCACGATCCACCAGAGGTAGCTCAGCGCATGCTCGATTCCGAGCGCATGCCCGAGGTGCTTTTCGACCGTCGGGCCGAGGATCAGGAAGAAGGCGACCAGGAGGAACGCGAGACCGACGCAGGCGACCATGACGAGAGCCGTCAGGCGCTTCTTCACGAAGCCGCGCCGGTCCTTGCGGTCGAAGGCCATGTTCACGGCCGTCATGTAGCCGGTCATCGCGCCCGTCGTCGACCAGAGGGCGAGCACCAGCCCGACGAGCGTGACCACGATGGTCGTCTGATGCTGCTGGTCGAGGTGGTGGAGGCTCCCCGACAGGAGCTCCTTGGCCTGCGCCGGCATCACCGTCCCGAGCCGATTCACGACTTCGTCGATCGTGCCCGGACCAGAGATCAGGGTGAACAGGCCGATCACGAGCAGGCCTACGGAGGGGATCGCGAGGAACGTCGAATAGGCGAGTGCCCGGGCGATCATCGGCATGTTGTGCGTGAGCATCGCCTTCGCCGCACGGACGAGGATGCGCCACCAGCTCGCGCGGCTCTCGATCGGCGCCTCGTCGGGCTCGGGGCGGGCCTCGGTTGTCGGTTCGTCTGTCGCGATATCGGGCATGGTGCTCCAAATCTCGAACGAACCTCCCGTCCCACGGGTTACGCTCCCGCCGTGTCCGAGCTGGTTGCCGACCTTCGTCCCCGGTTACGAGGCGTCCTCCACGAGGTCGGGTTCTTCGCTGCGTGCGCCGTCGGCGTCGTCTTCATCTCGTTCACGCCGGCGGCACGCGTCGCCCCGGCGGCCGTCTTCGCGGCGTCCGCAGCCGTGATGCTCGGGACGAGCGCGCTCTACCACCGGGTGCGCTGGGGCCCGGCGGCACGCCTCTGGATGCGGCGTGCCGACCACGCCGGCATCTTCATCCTCATCGCGGGGACGTACACACCGGTCGGCCTGATCAGCCTGCACGGGCCGCTGCGCGTGGTGGTGCTCGCGACGGTCTGGATCGGCGCCGCCGCGGCGACGATCTCGAAGTTCTGCTGGGTCGACGCGCCGAAGTGGCTGTCGGCCGCGGTCGGGATCGCGCTCGGCTGGGTGGGCGTCATCGCGATGCCGCAACTCGCCGAGCGCGAGGGGATCGCGCCGATCGTGCTGCTCGCAGCGGGCGGCATCGCCTACACCGTCGGCGCCGTGATCTATGCGCTCCGGCGCCCGGATCCCGTCCCGACCGTGTTCGGGTACCACGAGCTGTTCCACGCCTGCACGATCGTCGCGCTCGCCTGCCAGTACGTCGCGGTGGCGTTCTTCGTCGTGCGTGTTGCGTGAGCGAGGGGCCCGGCCGCGCCGGGCCCCTCGTCGCGTTCACGGAGTGACGGCGATCGGGGTCGAGCAGTACGTCGTGTCGGGGCCGAAGAAGCCGTCGCAGTTCGTGTCCGGCTGGAACTGAGCGCCCTGGCCGTAGTCGTGCAGCGTGTCGGAGTAGTCGATGCCGTAGCGGATCGTCTTGTCCGTGCCCTCCGTGAACCACGGGTAGGTGCAGAAGCTCTCGCTGACGCCGCCGGGGCAGAACTGGTCGATCTCGGCGTTCCCGCCGTAGTCGCTCACGACCGCCCAGCTGTCGGGCGGGGTCAGGCTCGCGCCGAAGCCGACCGACAGGATCTTGAGCGGCGAGATGCCGCGCCACGAGGGAGCGTTGTACGTGTCGCACACCGGGTCGCCCGGCAGGCAGAACTGCCCTGCGGGGCTCGCGAACTCGGACGTGTGCCCGATCTCCCACACGAAGGCGTTCGGCGTGTCGTTGACGATGCCCCAGTTGAGCGCATTGCCGGTCTCGTTCTTGTCGAACACCGGGACGATCGGGCCGAGCTTCGTGTTGAGGACGATCGTGCCGGTCTCGGTCGTCGTCTCGTCACGGACGTCCACGTTCCAGCCCTCACCCGCGGCTCCCAGGTGGAAGTGCAGGTCGATCGTGTCGCCCGCGTGCATGAGCATCGCGGAGTGCTTCGAGCCGGTCGTCAGCATTGCGTTGAACTCGGCCGGCTCGTGGAACACGGGCTTCTGGCCGGTCGGGTGGATCGACCACACCGGCGAGCAGACCGAGTAGGTGTTCGGCTGGTACTTGACGACGAAGCCGCCACCCGGCGTGCAGTTCGTGACCACGGAGTCCGGATAGAACTGCACCTCCAGGAACCCCTCGACGGGCTCTCCCGGGGCGAGTGCGTCTTTCGGGTCCGGGTCGGAGACCGTCCCGCCGAACCAGAAAAGCCCGACGTCCGAGACGGGCACCGAGCCGTCGGCCGGCAGCACGAACCGCCACGTGAGGTCCTTCGCCGACCCGGCCTGCGACGAGACGGGATCGAGCTCCGGCTCGTCGTGTCCGGTACAGCCGGCGTCGTAGTGCGCTTCGAACACGTCTTCGATGTACGCCGGCCGGTGCGCGATGCAGGCCGACCCGGTCGGGGACGCCGCACCGGCGCCGCCCGCCACCATGACCGCGGCGGCGAGCACGCCGGCCGCGGCGAGCACAACCCTCACCATCTGCCTCCCCCCTTGAAAGGGACAACTGTCGAGGGCGCACTATTTCGGACCGGCAAGAGCCGCGTCCAGCGGCTCCTCAGCGGACGAGCAGGCGGAAGACCCCGTAGGTGAGCGCTCCGATCCAGGCGAGCTGAACCGTCCCGATCACCCACAAGGCCGCAGCTTTACGCGTGCGCGCCCTCGCGGTGCTCGTCATCTCTCCCCTTTGGTTGTCGAGCGGGAACGTTCCCCGCCGTCAGGATACCGGGCTACTCTGAGACCGTCGTCTGCGTCCAGGGGTCTTAGAGGGGCCGACTGTCGACGCGACGACCATATGGCGGAGCCGCTGCCCTCGGCTCCGCCAATCCCGCGTTGCGCCGAGGGTTCGGCTTGGTCCACCCGAGGGGCTAGGACCACGCGCAGCTCCGCCCTGTCAGACTCAGAAGCGCGCCCGCGGGTCGGTCGGGGCTGGTCGGAGCAGGCACGCCGCAGGCCGCGCTCCCTTGGCCTCCGTCTGCGGTTCGGCCGGCCTGCGCGCGCATTTGGACCTCATCTAGGGTCGCGGCATGGACCCGCGCCGAGCGATCACCGTCGTCGGCTGCCACGCGGGCGGCGAAGTGGGGAACGTCGTCGTCGCGGGCGTCGACCCGCCGCCCGGCGAGACCGTGCGGGAGCGGATGGAGGC
>OUNM010833032.1_pt1 | contig 10960 bp, 7 predicted proteins | sample 1769961 | NCBI WGS metagenome assembly OUNM01 (sample SAMEA3914820, study PRJEB12502) | metagenome | biome: forest; material: soil | place: USA | collected 2012-03-12 | depth 0.3 m
ATCTGGACGAGGAAGTGCTCGAGCACCTTCTGGCCGTGCTCGGTGTGCAGCACCTCGGGGTGCCACTGCACGCCGGCCAGGCCGCGGTCGACGTCCTCGAACGCCGCCACCGGCGTCTGCGCGGTGGCGGCGAGGACGTCGAAGCCGGCGGGCGCCATCGTGACCGAGTCGCCGTGGGACATCCAGACCGTGTGCTCGGAGGGTAGGTCGGCCAGGAGCGTGCCCGGCTCGGTGATGCTGACCCGGGTGCGGCCGTACTCGCGGAAGCCGGTGTGCGCGACCTCGCCGCCGAGCCCGCGAGCCATCAGCTGGAAGCCGTAGCACATGCCGAACACCGGGGTGCCGGACGTGAAGATCGCCGGGTCGATGGCTGGCGCACCCTCCTCGTAGACCGAGGACGGGCCGCCGGACAGGATGATCGCCTTCGGGTTGCGGGCCATCATCTCGGCGACCGGCGTCGTGTGCGGGACGATCTCGGAGTACACGCGCGCCTCGCGGACGCGGCGGGCGATCAGCTGTGCGTACTGCGCCCCGAAGTCGACCACCAGGACCAGATCGTGCTCGGCAGGCGCGTTCATGGCCGCAGCCTATCGACCGGCGTCCTCGTTCTCGGAACCGACTGGTGTCTCGATACGGCGGTCGCTCCCCGCCGCTTCGCTCCGTGGGAGCGCGTCTACTCGACCCGGTTCGCCGACGCAGGACGCGAGCGGAGCTCGCGTCCTGCTGGCGAAACGCATCAGGGCCCGGCCGGGGAGGGAGGGATGGCCGGGCCCTGACCGTCCACGCATCTGCTGGACAGAGCCTGGACATGGGACCCGGCGGTGGGAGGGAGCGTTATTGACCGGGTCCGCTCGTCTCAACGAGGCGTCCAGACGGCGGTTACGGCCTACGACAGCCGGTTCACAGGTTTTTTTCGACGGTTTCCGACGGAACTCCGCGAACGTCAGCTGACGCCCACGATCGGCAGCCGCAGCGCCCCCGGAGCGTCGTCCGGGACCGCCGGAGCTGTCGGGCGGACCGGCTCGATCCGGCGGTACGGCGCACCGAGCTGCGGCCGCGGGTCGGCCTCACCCTTGTTCGGCCAGAACGACATCGCCCGCTCCGCCTGAGCGGTGATCGTGAGCGACGGGTTCACGCCCAGGTTGGCCGTCACGGCGGCGCCGTCCGCGACGTGGAGGCCGGGGTGGCCGAACACGCGCTGGTACGGGTCGACCACGCCGGACTCCGGGGCGTCGCCGATCGGGCAGCCGCCCAGGAAGTGGGCGGTCAGCGGCTTGTTGAACGCGTCGCCGACGGCGCTGCCCGGGAAGCCGCCCATGATCCCGGCCATCGTCCGGATCGCCTCGTTGCCGGCCGGGATCCAGGTCGGGTTCGGGACGCCGTGGCCCTGCTTCGAGGTGAGGTAGCGCCGCCGGGTGCCCGGGATCCGCTTCGTGTACGTCGTGATCGAGTTGTCGAGGCTCTGCATCACCAGCGCGATCACGGTCCGCTCGGACCAGTGCTTCATGTCGTAGAGGTTCGCGACCTCGCGGCGCTGCCGCCACATCTCGCGCAGCCAGGTCCGCCAGCGCGGCTCGTCGCCGTCGCCGTCGGTGAGCACCGACTGGAGCAGCGACATCAGGTTGCTGCCGGGGCCGTACCGCACCGGCTCGATGTGCGTGCTCTCGTCCGGGTGGAAGCTGGACGTGATCGCGATGCCCTGGCTGTAGTCGACGGTGGTGTCCGGCGCGATCACGCCGCCGATCGACTCCGAGTTGGTCCGCGAGAGGTAGCCGAGCCGCGGCGACAGCCGCGGCAGGTGGCCCTCGTCGCGCATCCGGTGCAGCAGCCGCTGGGTGCCGAGCGCGGACGCCGCGAACACCACCTGCTCGGCGGTGAGCACCCGCCGCGAGATCCGGCGGTTGACCTTCGCCTTCGTGTAGCGGACGTGCACGTCGTACCCGCCGCCGTCGCGCGGCCGGACCAGGGTGACCGTCGTCAGCGGCAGGATCCGCGCGCCGTTCTGCTCGGCGAGGTAGAGGTAGTTCTTGACCAGCGTGTTCTTGGCGTTGTGCCGGCAGCCGGTCATGCAGGAGCCGCACGCGATGCAGGTACGCCGGTCCGGGCCGGCCCCGCCGAAGTAGGGGTCGTCGACCTCCTGGCCCATGCCGGCACCCGGCCCGCCGAAGAACACGCCGACGGGGGTCGGGTGGAACGTGTCTCCCACCCCCATCTCGGTCGCGACCTTCTCCATCACGTCGTCCGACGGCGTGCGGAGCGGGTTCTCGACCACGCCGAGCATCCGCTTCGCCTGGTCGTAGTACGGCGCCAGCTCGTCGCGCCAGTCCGTGATGTGGCTCCACTGCGCGTCGGCGTAGAACGCCGGCAGCGGCTCGTAGAGCGTGTTCGCGTAGACCAGCGACCCGCCGCCGACGCCGGCGCCGGAGACGATCAGGCAGTCCCGGAGCGCGTCGATCCGCTGGATGCCGTAGCAGCCGACCTCGGGCCTGAAGAGGTACTTCGCCACCTCGAACGACGTCTCGGGCAGGTCGTCGTCCTCGAAGCGGGCGCCCGCCTCGAGCACGCCGACCCGGTAGCCCTTCTCGGTCAGCCGCAGGGCCGTGACCGACCCGCCGAAACCCGACCCGACGACGAGGACGTCGTAGTCGAAGGTCATTCGGGGTCCCCGCGGAATCGTGGGATGGAGGAGCGAAGCGGGGGAATCCCGCGATTCCGTGGGGTGATCACGCTCGGCCCAGCTTCCTCATCAGGCGCAGGTTGGCGTTCATGACCTTGGCGTAGGCCTCGTCGGACATGCCGAACTGCGGGCCGAAGCGGATCAGCCGCTGGGTCGCGACCGCCTGCGTCTCGGTGAAGCGCAGCACGCCCTCGGCGCCCTGGCGGCGGCCCATGCCGGACTGGCGCATCCCGCCCATCGGGGCGTCCAGGCTCGCGAACGTCGCGGCGAACGCCTCGTTGATGTTCACGGTGCCGCACTTGACGAACTGCGCGATCGCGCGGGCCCGGCTGCCGTCCTGGCTGTAGATCGAGGCGTTCAGGCCGTAGCTGCCCTCGTTGGCGCGGGAGACGGCGTCCGCCTCGTCGTGGAAGCGGTAGATCGAGACCACCGGGCCGAACGTCTCCTTGCCGAAGCAGGCCATGTCCGGCGTGACGCCCTCGAGGATGGTCGGCTCGTAGAAGTAGGGACCGAGGTCGGGGCGCGCCTTGCCGCCGGCGAGCACGCGGGCGCCCTTCGACACGGCGTCCTCCACGTGCGCGGTCACCGCCTCGAGCTGGCGCTGCGAGATCAGCGGCCCCATGTCGTTGCCCCAGTCGAGGGTCGAGCCCAGGGTGAGCGCGTGGGTGCGGGCGACGAACCGCTCGACGAACCGGTCGTAGACCTGGTCGGCGACGAAGATCCGTTCCATCGAGACGCAGAGCTGGCCGGCGTTCGAGAACGACGCACGTACGGCGCCCTCGGCGGCCTTCTCCAGGTCGGCGTCGCGGAGGACGAGGAGCGGGTTCTTGCCACCGAGCTCGAGGGAGCACCCGACCAGCCGGTCGGCGCACGCCTTCGCGACCGAGCGACCGGTGGCGGTCGAGCCGGTGAAGCAGACGTAGTCGGCGAGCTCGATCACCGCGCCGCCGATCTCCGGGCCGGGGCCGGCGACCGTCTGCCACAGGTCCCGCGGCAGGCCGGCCTGCTCGAGCAGCTCGGCGCCGAGCAGCGCGGACAGCATGGTCTGCGCGTCCGGCTTGATGACCACGGCGTTGCCGGCGAGCAGCGCCGCGAGGCCGTCGATCATCGCGAGGTTGAAGGGGTAGTTCCACGGCGAGATGATCCCGACGACGCCCTTGGGTACGCGGTTCACCTCGACCCGGGTCAGGCCGGGCACGACGCCGAGCCTGCGCTGCGTGCCGAGGTGCTTCTCGGCCGTCCGCGCGTAGTAGCGGGCGGTGAGCGCGACGTGCAGCGGCTCGTCGAACGCGTGCTTGCGCGCCTTGCCCGACTCGAGCTGGATCAGGTCGATGATCTCGGCCTGCCGGTCCAGGACCAGGTCGTGGAGCCGGAGCAGCAGGGCGGACCGCTGCCGCAGCGGGGTGCGCGACCAGGCGAACTGCGCCCGTCGCGCGCGGGCATAGGCGTCGGCGACGTCGGCGGGAGTGCTCTGCGGGACGTGCGCCAGCGGGGCGTCGTCGAGCGGCGACCGCACCTCCGCGGTCCGGCCGCTGGTGGCGACGAGACGGGCGGTGAGGGCGGCGGCGTACTCGGGCTCGAGGGCGTACGCGGCTCGGGGGTCGTGCTCGGGGTCGTGGGGACCTTCGACGACCGGACCACCCGAGGGGGTGGGGTTCTGAGCGCTCATGGACCGAGGGTATGTGACCGGCGTCTCGCAGACTACCTTCGGGTAGGTTTCTGTGGCGTTTTACACATCGAACGGGGATGTCAAGTGGAGAACCGGTTCGCGGCGGGGGTCGACCAGTGGGCCCGACAGCTCGGCCACGTGCGGGACGCGGTCCGCCAGGCACTGGTCGCCGAGCAGCTGGACGAGCTGCTCGACGAGCTGCTGGACGGGGCGCTCACGGACGGGCCGGCGCGGGTGCTCGACGTCGGTTGTGGGCAAGGCACCCAGGCACTCCGGCTGGCCCGGCTCGGTCACACCGTGACCGGCCTCGACCTCTCCCCCGACCTGCTCGGCCGGTTCCGATCGGCGCTCGACGACGAGCCGGAGGAGGTACGCCGGCGCGTGACGCTCGTGGAGGGTCCCGGCGAGTCGGCGGCGTCGCTGGGCCGCTTCGACCTGGTGCTCTGCCACGGCGTGCTCATGTACCTCGACGCCGATGGGGACATGCTCGCCGCGCTGGCGGGAGCGCTCGCGCCGGGTGGCCGGCTCAGCCTGCTGGTCCGCAACGGGCTGGCGCTCGCGATGCGGCCGGGCCTGCTCGGCGACTGGGCGGCGGTCGGCCCGGCCCTCTCGTCGACCGGCTACACGAACCGGCTCGGCCTCACGGCGCGGGCGCACACGCCGGCCCAGCTGGACGAGGCGTGCGGGGCGGTCGGACTCCGGCGTACCGACTGGTGGGGCGTTCGGGTCTTCAGCGACCACCTGCCCGGCGACGCTCCGCCCGGCGACGACATCGCGGACCGGGTCGCCGCCGAGCTCGCGGTCAGCCGGATCGACCCGTACCGCCAGGTGGCAGCGCTCACCCACCTGGCGTACGCACGCTAGGTCAGGGCTTGTAGATCGACTTCAGCTCCGTGTAGTGCGCGAGACCCTCCGGGCCGAACTCGCGGCCGATGCCGGACGACTTGTAGCCGCCGAACGGGGCGGCGAAGTCCATCGTGTACGTGTTCACGCCGTACGTGCCGGTGCGTACGCGGCGCGCCACGTCGAGGCCGGTCTCGACGTCGCCGGTCCACACGGTGCCGGCCAGGCCGTACTCGGAGTCGTTGGCGATCCGCACGGCGTCGTCCACGTCGTCGAACGGGATGACCGACAGCACCGGGCCGAAGATCTCCTCCTGCGCGATCCGCATCCGGTTGTCGACGTCCGCGAAGACCGTCGGCCGGACGTACCACCCGGACGAGACGCCGTCGGGCATGCCGTTGCCGCCGACGACGACCCGGGCGCCCTCCTCCTGGCCGAGCGCGATGTACTTCTCGACCCGCTCCTGCTGGCGTTGGGCGACCATCGGGCCGATCTCGGTGGCCGGGTCGAGCGGGTCGCCGACGGCCATCCCGGAGACGGTCTCGGCGAGCGCGTCGACGACCCGGTCGTAATTTCCACGGGAGGCGAGGATGCGGGTCTGCGCCACGCAGGCCTGGCCGGAGTTCATCAGCGCCGTGAACTTCAGGCCCTCCATGGTCGCGGCCAGGTCCGCGTCGTCCAGCACGATCGCGGCCGACTTGCCGCCCAGCTCGAGCGAGACCCGCTTGAGCTGCTCGCCGCAGACCGCGGCGATCTTGCGCCCGGCCGCGGTGGAGCCGGTGAACGCGACCTTGTCGACACCCGGATGCGCGACCAGGTGCTCGCCGACCTCGCGGCCGGCGGCGACGATGTTGACGACGCCGTTGGGTACGCCGGCCTCCTGCAGGATCTCGGCCATCAGGTAGGCGTCCAGCGGCGTCTCCGGCGCCGGCTTGACCACGATCGTGCAGCCGGCCAGCAGCGCCGGGACCAGCTTCGACATGATCGTGAACTGGGGGACGTTCCACGGCGGGATCGCCGCGACGACGCCGACCGGCTCGCGGCGTACCAGGACGTCGGTGCCGAGCACACCGGTCCGCGTCTCCTCCCAGGGATAGGCGCGGGCGATGCCGAGGAACGCCTCGATCTGCATCCACGGGGCGGGCGCCTGGGCGAGGTTGGAGAACGACAGCGGCGCGCCCATCTCGGTCGAGATGACCTCGGCCATCTCGCCGAGGCGCGCGGCGTACAGGTTCGAGAAGTTCTGGACGACCTCGATCCGCTCCTCGGGCGTCAGCCGCGGCCACGGGCCCTGGTCGAAGGCGCGACGCGCGGCGGCGACGGCGGCGTCGATGTCGCCGGCGCTGCCCTCCGGGACGGTCGCGACCACCTGCTCGGAGTGCGGCGACACGACCTCGATGAGGTCACCGGTGACGGGGGTTGCCCAGTCGCCGTCGATGAAGAAGGCGTCGCGGTCGAGGGTCATGCTCGGTTCTCCTTGTTCGCGGTTAGGGAGCGAGGGTGAAGAAGTCGGTGAAGCCGGACGGGTCGTGCCGGCCGATGCAGAAGTGCTCGAAGAGCCCGAAGCCCTCCTGCCCGTCACAGGTCGCGCGGCCCACGTGGTCGACGCAGCCGAACATGAACCGTCCCTTCACGGCGTCGTCGGCCATGTCGTACGTGACCCGCTCGGTGAAGCCCTCGCCCTTCCACATGCCGTGGATCCAGTCGGGGTCGCCGCCGTACCCGCCGCCGACGTGGAGGGGTACGGCGAGCCGCGACTCGACCTCGAGCACGACCGGCTTGCCCTCCGGTGTGGTGCACCGGATGGTCGCGCCGGTCGGCGTACGGGTGCCGGTCTCGTAGCGGATGTCGATCAGCGGCCAGCCGAGCTGCTCGACCCGGCCGTCCTTCCAGACGCGGGTGCAGTCGTTGAGGGTGCGGTAGCCGTCGGGGCTCTCCTGGATGATCACGACGACGGCGAAGTCCTCGAACTGCATGGGGACGTAGAGCCACCACATGCCCTCGAACGGTGGGTTCGCGGGCGCACCCGGCGGCTCGGCCTCGCCGACCGGGCGGATGCCCCAGGAGCGGTCGCGGCTGCCGAGCCAGACGTTCGGGTCGACGGCGATGTCCTCGCCGTCGATCGCGATGGTGCCGCTCCAGGTGCCGAGCTGCGCGAACCGCTGCGCGTCCAGGGTGACCCGGCTGCCGGACCGGAGCACGTGCGGCTGCTCCTGGACGACGGGGCAGGTGCCCTCCCAGGTCAGGTCGAGCGCCATGCCGTCGGTCTCCTCGAGCACGACGCGGACCTTGTGCAGCGGGTCGGGGACCTCGATCCGGTAGCCGCCGACCCGCGGGTTCATCCGGTCCTGGTCCATCAGGTCGGAGAGGTGGACCGCGGTCTGCTTCCCGTTGCGGGCGACGAGGACGAACGCGTCCTTGGTGCCGAGGTTCGGGTAGTAGCCCATGCCGGTGACCAGCATGATGTCGCCGGTCCGGTCGTGGCCGTTGAAGTACCAGCGGTCGTAGAAGTTGCGGTCACTGCTGTTGGCGTACGCCAACGGCAGCGGCGCCTGGTGCAGCGGGAGCTCGTCGAGCGGGGTGATGTCGTTCACGCGTCAGCCTCCGCAAGCAGGCGCTCCAGCAGGGGCTTGTGGTGGAAGAGCGACTCGATGTCGTCGGGCCTCTCGATCTCGCCGAAGTGGATCTGCCGGGCGCCGGTGCGCATGAAGACGATCGCCCACTGGACGCCGTTGTAGACGTGGTACCAGTGCAGGTCGCCGAGCTCGACGCCGGCGATCCGCTCGTACTCCGCCTTCACGTCCTCCTCGCGCATGAAGTGCGGCATGCCCGGCATCTCCAGCATGCCGGTGATCGCCTCGAAGACCTGGTGCGCGAACACGATCCAGGACACGTCGAGCTCGCGCGGCCCGATCGCGGCCATCTCCCAGTCGAGGACGGCGACCGGTTCGAAGTCGCGGTACATCATGTTGCCGATCCGGGAGTCGCCCCACGCGAGGACGGCCTCGTCGGTGTCCGGCACGTTGGCCTCGAGCCACGCGAGCGCCCGCTCGACGGTCGGGGACCGGCCGATGTCGGGGACGGCGAAGTCGTACCAGGCCCTCGTCCGCGCGAGGTTGCGCTCCAGGAGGGTGCCGCCCTCGTGGCGCGGGGCGAGGAACCCGAAGGTCTGCTCGGCGTCGGGGATCCCGTGCAGCTCGGCGAGGACCGCGACCGAGCTGTCCTGGAGCCTTCTCTGATCTTCGGGGTCGGCGTCGTGCAGCCAGTTGTCGCCGAAGTTGTACGGCAGCACGTCCTGCGGCACGACGCCGTCGACGCGGTCCATGAGGAAGAACGGCGTGCCGAGCACGTCGCCGGTCGGCTCCATCCACCGCACGGCCGGCACCGGCACGTTCGTCAGCTCGCCGACGAGGCGGATGGCGTCGTACTGGTCCTGGAGCGCGTAGTTCGGGAACACCGGCAGGTCCTCGGCGGCCGGCGCGACGCGCGCGACGTACTCGCCGCGCCTGCGCTCGCCGCCCTCGGTCCAGTCGACGTCGAGGATCAGCGTCTCCGACGACATGCCGTTGGCGTCGACGCCGCTGTGCAGCGTGACCGCCGGCTCGGCGCCGTCGGGGAGGACCGTGGTCAGCCAGTCGGCCAGCCGGGTGGGCAGCGTGCTCGGGTCCCTGCTCGAGCGTTGCATCTTCAAGTCGGCCGGCGGGGGCGCCTGGGTCACGTTCCCTCCTGAGGTGACGCTGTGACGTGGGTCTCAGCATCGGTGGAACGTGTTCTAGTTGTCAACGGTGGGCTGCGTGGTGGACGCGCGTCAGACGCCGCAAGCCCTCACACGATGTCGGGCACGACGACCCGCGCCTCGTCCGCCTCCTGGTCGGTGGGCATCAGCTGCGACTGCCGCTCGGCCTCCACGCGACGGAGGTAGTGGTCGACCTCGTCGGCGGTGCGGGCCGGGTCCCAGTCGAGCACGGCGCCCATCAGGGCCGCGGCGGCGGGCGCGGCGGAGACCCCGCGGTCGAAGGTCTCGATGGAGATGCGGGTGCGCCGGGTGAGGACGTCGTCGAGGTGCCGGGCGCCCTCGTGGGTGACGGCGTAGACGACCTCGGCCGCGAGGTAGTCCTCCGCGCCCTCGAGCGGCAGGCCCAGGGAGCGCCGGGCCGACACGAGGTCGAGCACGTCGCCGATCAGTCCGCCGTACCTCCCCAGAAGGTGGTCGATCCGGGCGACGTGCAGACCACTGCGGCGCGCCAGCAACACACGCTGGTTCGCGCGCGTCTCCCAGTCAGCGGCGCCGACCAGCGGCACGCGGTCGGTGATCGAGGGGCGGATGGTGAGACCCAGCGTGGAGGTCAGTGAGTGGGCGGCGGCGTCGACGGCGTCGCGACCCATGACGCGGTACGTCGTGAGCTTGCCGCCGGCGATCATCACGAGACCCGGGACCGGGGTGACGACGGTGTGCTCGCGGGAGATCCGGGAGGTCGGCTCGGACTCGCCGGACAGCAGCGGGCGGAGCCCGGCGTACACGCCCTCGACGTCGTCGTGGTCGAGTGGCTCGCGCAGGATGGCGTTCACGTGCTCGAGGACGTAGTCGATGTCGGCCTTCGAGGCCGCGGGGTGTGCCTTGTCGAGGTTCCACGCGGTGTCGGTGGTGCCGAGGATCCAGTGCCGGCCCCACGGGATCACGAACAGCACGGACGTCTCGGTACGCACGATGAAGCCGGCCTCGGACCGGATCCGGTCGCGCGGCACGACCAGGTGGATGCCCTTGGACGCCTGCACGTGCAGGGCGCCCCGGCCGCCGACCATCTCCTGGATCTCGTCGGTCCAGACGCCGGCGGCGTTCACGACGACCCGGGCGCGGACCTCGACGTCACGCTGGTGCTCCAGGTCCCGCGCGCGTACGCCGACCACCCGCTCGCCCTCGCGCAGGAACCCGGTCACCTGCACCCGGGTCGCGACGTGCGCGCCGTGGGCAGCGGCCGTGCGGGCGACCGTGAGGACCAGCCGGGCGTCGTCGACCTGGCAGTCCCAGTACTTGATCGCGCCCGAGAGCGATGCGGGGTCGAAGTCGGGGGCGATCCGTTGGACGCTCCTGCGGGAGAGGTGCCGGTGTCGCGGCACGCCCATGTCGTACTTGCCGAACCTCGCCATACCGTCGTACAGCGTCAGACCGGCGGCGACGTACGGCCGCTCCCAGCCCCGGTGGGTCAGCGGGTAGAGGAACGGCACCGGGCGGACCAGGTGCGGCGCGAGTCGGGTGAGCAGCAGGCCGCGCTCCTGCAGGGCCTCGCGGACCAGGCCGAAGTCCAGCATCTCCAGGTACCGCAGGCCGCCGTGGATCAGCTTGCTGCTGCGGCTGGAGGTGCCGCTCGCCAGGTCGCGCTGCTCGAGCAGCCCGGTGCTGAGGCCGCGGGTGACCGCGTCCAGCGCTGTGCCGGCGCCGACGATGCCGCCACCGACGACGAGCACGTCGAGCTCGGCCTGGCCCGACAGCCCCTGCATCGCCGCGAGGGCGTCGTCGCGAGCCTGCGGGCTGAGGGCACTGGGCTGACTCATGTGTCCAGTCTCGCAAACCCGTGTATCCGCGATGTCACCACGCACGTCAGTCGGAACGGCTTGAATCTCCGCGCGGGAGGGCCGGCGTGGCAGCGCTGCTCGCTGCTGCCCTGATGACGGTCGCGGGCTGCGACGGCCGGCACGCCTACTCGACGACGACCTCGACGCGCTGGAACTCCTTGAGCTCGGTGTAGCCGGTCGTCGCCATCGAGCGGCGC
>OUNM010507955.1_pt1 | contig 10956 bp, 17 predicted proteins | sample 1769961 | NCBI WGS metagenome assembly OUNM01 (sample SAMEA3914820, study PRJEB12502) | metagenome | biome: forest; material: soil | place: USA | collected 2012-03-12 | depth 0.3 m
GGGGTTGGGCCCTGGGATGGGTGCGGGGTTGGTTAGCTGGTTATTTCTTTGTTTTTGGGAAGAGATGGATGGGATAGGAGGCGTACGCTTAGGAGAGGGATGGTGTCGAGGCGCTGGCGCGGGACGACGGTGACGAGTTCCATTTCGGCGAGGAAGGATACCTCGGCGTGGGTCAGGCCTGGCGGGAGGGGGAGCGCCATTGTGTTTTTTGTTTTGTTTTTGCGGGTGGTGGTGTGGTGTGGTGTGGTGTTTGGGTGTGTCACCTCGTCATGGTTGTGGGTTTGTCGTGTTTTGGTGTGTTCTGGTGCAGAGTCGCGATGTTTGGCGTCCGAGTCGAGGTGGAAAGTGGAAAACGCGGGGCAGAAAGTGAATTGAATTGGGACTGACGTCGCGTGTTTGGGCTGACGCCTTGGCGTTTTACAGGGCTGAACGGCTAAAGGCCCCACTGCAGCCGCTATTTTTAGTGGACAAATCAGGCGGGGCCGGGGCCGGGTGCAATCTCACCTTGCCCCGGGCCCGCCCGGATTGATGTCGAGGTGGCTGAATGATTGATTTTCTTCTTTACTGCCAAAGTCGACCAACTTTGACTCAGATGCTCGCTGCCCAGTGATGAGCGGGATCCATCTCCGCCGCCTGGCATCCGGGCCGGCCCGTCCAAGTGGGCCACTCGGGGCCGGGGCCGGAGCCGGAGCCGGAGCCGGAGCCGGAGTGGCCCGGCGGACCCCGCCCGCCTGGTCTGAGATGAGGCAAGCATCCGCCACGACCCAATCAAGCACCGTTGAATGTCACGCTGGAAGATTTGGGCTTCCTAGTAGGTTCAAACCAAATTATTTGCATTGTGCAGTAGCTGTCCCAATAGTGCTGAGAGCTTGCCAGTCATTTTGGTTACCCTCTGCGCATGTAACACCACATAAGAAGCTGCGGCTGCTCGATGGAGTTCCAGAACATCCCATGCCATTGACCCAGTCCCTCAAATTCCTGGCAGACACAAAGCGCCCTTCGGAGAGCTCCATTGGGACTGTAGTAACTACGTACCTAAGGTAAATAGATGGCCATAAGCACGTACGTGAGGGTACCACAGTATGGAACGAAAAAAAAGTGTGACATGAAACTGAGCGGGCAGTTTCTCCAGATCACCTCTCAGCAACTCGAGAACTCCCGACGTTTGTGGCAATCACTGGCCTGACACCCAGCCACGGCCGAGGACCCGCAGCCCATCTATTCGTGCCCCAATGCCTCGCTACGCACCTGGCACCTGGTGACCACTCTACCCTACACCGTGACACATGGGTAGTTTGGATCCTTGAGAAGGGCGCTCGTAGCCGAGGCCCACGCCCTCCTGGCCACGTCGGGACTGCAGACAGGCAGCCGCATGAAGCCGGGCGTTGTAAAGTTGGCCGCCGAGATCTGGTCGAACGTGGCCGCGTTGCCGACGTCCGCCAGGGGGCCCCCGTTCTTTCGGCCGTTTTGGATGTACGTGAGCAGGGATCTATCCGGGCGCGGACGCGGTTTTTTGCATTAGCTTCAACTCGGCGCACATCCTGAAAGAAAAGTCGAGGATCAAATTGGGGGGGTGAGACGTACCCGATGACAATGTCGGACACCCGGACGCCCTCAAAGGCGACCCCGTCCAGGGCGCCAACACCGGGTGGCGCCGAGAACAGGTTGTCACGACAGACCACAGCCGTATCAGAAGCGCCGTCACAGTCCCGGGCGGCGCCGAGGGGGGACGCGATAAAGTACAAGTGTTCGTAATAGCAGGTCGCTGTGGTGTCCCTGACGTCGTTGTTGAGATTATCGGCAGCAGGGTTGACAGCGTCGCATGGGAGGCCAGTGTCGACGACGAAGGCGGCCTGGCCCGTGACGTTCCAGGCGGAAGGGATTGCGTATGCGTAGAAGATCTTTGCAGCCATCTCAGCAAGAGCCGTCTGAGTCTGGTTCGGTGCCGTGAGAGACGGCCTGAAGGAGCTGTTCTGCTGGCCCCCTCCGAGGAGGTTACCATTTGAGATCAGCGTCGTCAGCACATTGATCGACTCATCACGGCCTCCGAACAACTGGGCCACTGCAACCTCCATTTCCGCACTCCAGCCAGTAAGGACATGGCCTAGGTAGTCGGAAAATATAGCCTGATCAGATGGCGTCCATAGGCTATTTGCGCGCACGCGGCGGGTTAGCCGTGATTGCTACTGCCAGAAGGAAGAAAATGGAACAGTGCGTGCCCAAAGTCACGGAGAACGTACCCGGTGGCACCGCCTTGGATAAGGCTGGTGGCTCCGCTGACGAAAGCATCGGTAATATCGTCCTTGCGGTCCACGATGTTCGATTGGAACTTGAAAGTCGGAAGCGACGTAACGACTTAACCAGATCAGCCGAGTAAGCAAATAATGGAGTAGTTACCAAGCAATTTGGTACGCAGGTGGGTGGGGCGGGAGGTACCTCGCCTTACTCCAGCTGGGCAGGGGGGAGGATCACTTACACCAGTCGAAGAAGGGCTTAGCTACCGCGCCGGTGCCGAGAGTGATGAGGTCTATCACGAAATCAAGCAACGCATTATCCAGGGGCGGAGATACAGGGGCGAAGGTGTTCATAAAGCGCTGGAGGCCGAAGCCGATGATCTCGGACGCAGCTTGATTCAAGGCATCGACGTAGGTGTCGTAGATCTGCAAACGGGGTTGTCCCTTCCGGTTAGCTTGGTTGCACAGCCTTGACGCCAGGAACACGCGTGGGAACATACTTCGTGGATGATTACGAGCGAGTTCCAGATCTCGGTGCCCGCAGCTCCTACGTTGTTGTACACGACACACCGCTGGGTGTCGGCACAGTTGCTCTTCTTTATGAATGTCCCGCAATCCGCGCCCTCCGGGCCTTTAACGCTGTTCGAGATTGATTCAGTGAAGGAAAGTCCCTGAGGCTTGTCAACCGTCTTCCATTGATTGATCAGATCTGCCCACGCATTATCGCCATCCATCATGCTCCAGCGCTGCGATGGGGTATATTCGTCGATATCCATGGCGGGGTCGTCACACTTCACTGAAGTCCAATTACCGGTCCGACTTCCTCCCAGCTCCAGTGGGTCAATGTTGATCTTGATGTCCAGAATGACCCGGTCCCAACTCGCCGTGGGCGGAGGAGGGTCATGGTAGTCTTCGAGGTCGGCAGCCCAATTGCTGACGCCACCCATGCTGAGCTGCTTGTACAAGAGTATGCGTGTGCTCTTCACTTCGGGACTCATCCAGCCAACCCATTGAACGTTGTCGTACACGAGTATGTTGCTGTGGCTCTGCTGGTCAAGGTAGTTCTGATTAACGCGCGATGCGTCATTGAGAATCGCCTTGATCTCGGCGTTAGAGATGTAGCCGGCTGTGCTGGTGCAGGGACCGGGGAGCGCAAACGACTGCGTGTTGGTGCCCAAAAAGAAGCATTGCTGGTTGTAGCAGCCCGCGTTGGCCATGGCGAAGGATCGTCCGTAGCTCGCAACGCCGACCACAACCTTGTTGGAAGGTACACCTGCTTTTGTGATCTGAATCAAAAGGGACGCGTGGCCGTCAGCATCGACCGCCCGTCCAAAACATTGCGAGGGGGTTCACTAACCATGGTCAAAGCATTGAGCGTCTCGGTCAAGTTGACATGACTCCGGAGGCAGCTGCCAGACGGGCATCCGTCTTGATTCCATTGACCACCAGCGTCCCACTGTGTGTGTGATGATGAGGTTAGTGTGCGACTGGAGGGAAGGTTGTTGATAGTTGTCGACACTTACCTGACCGTGTAGGTCATAAGTCATGAAGACGATATAGTCGAGGAAACTGCTCATCTGCGCAATCGGGAAGCCTTTCAGGTACCAGTACGAAGCAGGGGCTGCAATCGAGACGGATTTGCCAGGGAGCAAGTTTTTGAGGACGATCAAGAAATACATGTAGTTGAGGCCGGCGTCTTGATCACCTGCCGGAATGTCGCCAATCTTATCGGGGGCCTTGTCGAGACGCAGGTCAGGTTAGACGGGAAACGAACAAGCAGGACTGGTCTCCCCCTCTCTAGAGCTCACCGCAGGGTATTCCCAGTCAATGTCAACCCCATCAAGACCATTTGCCTTCACGAAGTTGGCAATGTTGCTTGCCATCACGAGTCGGTTGGCTGCCGTTACGCCTTGGCGGAAGATGTTGTAGGTGGCCGTGGACGTCGAGAAGTCCCAGCCACCAATCGATAAGATCTTTGCCGGGCCTTGGATGCGCTGGAAGTTTTGAAATTCGTATTCGGTCAATACGTCACCAAAGGTGACTTGGTAGTCCGTGGTAAGCTCGGCGAAGGCAAAGTGGATATGTGTGTACTGGGTTGGGTCGAGCTGTGTGGCGTCCTGGTAAAGACAGGGGCGGTTGAGGTTGTATCCTTCGAAGTAGGCAACGCTCCGGAAGACGGCAGGCGAGCTACTACGAACAATTGTGGTGCCGCAGTTGGATATGCAGCCGTTGGTGCCCGGCTGGGCAGTCCCCGGCGCACCAGTGCTGGTGTTGGTACAGAAGACGGCTGTGGTCCCACACTAGAAGAGTTTCATGTCAGCAACCTCCAGCCAGTCTCTTGGAAAACACAAGCAGAGTGGGTCAGAAAGTGGTGTTTCACCCCTGAACGGCGCAGTGGGTGAGGAAAGGAAGTGGTGGGTGGTTGTCAGCAGGGAGACGGAGGCACCCAGACAAGAGTCACTCCCACGCTATCGATCTCCCCGTCAAAATGGTAAGATAGAAAGCGGATGAAACTGACCTGACCCCAGACATCACAGCATGCGTTAAGCGGGCAAGGATTAAGGGTGGAAATGTCTGTCCCAGCGGGCGGCGCCACAGTACCCAGCACCTGGGGCCCACAGACCGCATTGGAGATAGGAGCCGGCATAGGCGGAGTTCCCGAACTCAGACAGATGACGGTACCAATCCAGACGAGAGAACATCCGTTCCAGCCCCAAGTCTTAGCGTTGAACGTCTCAAGTTGTTGGACTGTGAGGGAGTTTGCCGCGGCAATGCCGGAGCAATTGTCGTCAGTCTTTACCGTGTACGTAGCACACGATCCATCTGCGTGAGGCTTGGGAGAGAAGTCGGGCAGTGTTCCGGTAGAGCAGCAGACATGCTGAAGTGGTTGCAGCGTTGAACAAAAGGTCGTGCTGGGGTTGTACTGGGTGAAGGCGGCGCCAGAGATGCCGCACTTGACTGCTAATGAGGCACAACTATCGCCTGATGCGACCTGGATGGTTGTGCAGTCGGATCGGGGCGACAACTTCCGGAGACGTAACCCTCGAGTGCTGATAGTGGATGACGAGTTGGTGCTGTTCGCTGCGATGCCGTGGGCAGGAAGAGTGACGAAGGCTGGGCCGGTGATGTTCTTCGTCCCTTGAAACGAGAGACACTCGGCGTTGGACCAAGACTTGATAGCGGCCTGAATAGGCGCATACGACGCGTTGCTGGCCGCAAAAAAGCCGAAGACATGGTCGCCATCGTCACCAGGCTTGCAGAGCTGCATGCCCAAACTTGCTGTGCTGATATCACCAGGAAGCGGCAGGTTGCTTTCCAGGGCCTGAAGGGCGGCCGAGCCAACGCCTTCATTCTGCAGAGCTGAGCCAATGTACAGACCGACAGTTCCCTTGCCCAGCCGAGCAAACAGAATTGCCGCGCGGGTGGTAGCTCCGTACCCCTTGGCCAGGTACTGCCGCATCTGCTTGGACAAGATTCGGATCTCGGCGGCAGCGAGACCGCCGCTGTCGGACGACCACCCAATCTCGTAGGTGACGTTGACGACTTGGGCTGGTATCGCATTCACTGTCGAGTTGGGCAAAGTAGCCCAATCGGTGCCATAGGAGGTGCAGGCATAGATGCGGTGGGACGTGCTTGGGTCGTCAACCGGATCGGAAAGAGTGAACTGGTAGAACAAGGTGTGCTGGCAGGCCTGAATCTGATGAAAATTCTGATAGACAGGCCAGTTGGCGGGGTCGGGCCCGGCAACGCTGCAGCGTGTTGGGCACGGGTCGACGTTGGGGTCGCTCGAGATCGCCGGCCTCAAACGAGGAGAGAAGGAGAAGCCGGTGGCATGAAGCGCCAGAGTGAGGCCAACCCAGAGAAGGGACACCATTTGTGTCGACAGACGGATAAGATACGCAAGGATTTCTTCCGGTCAAAGATGGAGATAGCTTGGCCGAGTCATGGACATGTCGGAAGGCTGCAATCTTGGGCGGCCTCAAGGGAACGGTGAGCCGCGCTACTCTTGTATCTTCTCCCACGCAGATGCCGCCGAGTCAACCAACCTTCCTCTCGCTGTGTGAACATGGTTCGAGCGTTACCCTGGCGTCTCCGCGCAAGCATCCTCGGCGACTTGTTGGCGGGTCCGGGGCCAGATTCCGAGGCAACAAGGTTGTTTTGGACTCGAGTGTATCTAGCCGCTGCGGGCGGTCAAGGTTTGCGAGCAGGATGTTGTACCTACACAGTACGAAGTATGCCAGCCTGTTCAGTGCGGTGTCGTTGACTCTCTCTGCGGACAAGGGTCGAGAATGCGGGAGCCTCGACTCGTGCCGTGCCCACTAACCACAGGATCTAATACCGTTAGTACCTAGCCTCCTAGCGTCCCAAAGCATCCATTCGGAATCCCTGTTCTCTGCCCCCTGTCTGGTCTGCCGAACACGCGACGCTCCTCGGCACGCTGTGGCCTGTGGTGGCATTCTTGTCTGGCCAATCAATGACGCTCTGTAAGCAACGTGTGCGTTTTTCCTGGGTCAACCCCTTCTTCCGTCTTCTCAGATGCGCCGCGATCTCGGGGTTGTTGGCGGACAAGAGGGAGGTTTCAGCAGCATCGCCGATGACCGCTGTCGCATTCTGACCCAGTTAGGTACCTGGTAGGAAGCGGTCCACGAGGCTTTGCTGCTCAGCTGAGGGCGCCTTTGCCCCACCGCCAGAAAGTCGCAGCTGGCGCTAGGTATTCGGTAAATACAGGTACCATGCCACACCCGCACCGTCGTGCTTAGGCACTTCTCGCAACCGCACGCAAACCTTCTTTCTCCCGCCATCCCACGTCCTCCAACATGCGTGCCCGTCTCTGCGGCCGGCTATCGTGGTTGGGCTGGCACCTGCTCGCCCTGCCGTTCTCGCGTGCGGCCACGCAGGCCACGCAGGCCACGCTCCCGGCGCTCCCAGCGATCGTCGAGGTGGACCTGATCTACCCGCGCAATGAGACATACGCACCGGCGCCGCACATGCCCGTCGTGTTCGCCATCCAGAACTCTGCGCTCGCTGCGGCCCTCGATCCGGACTTCACTGTCGTACTTTGGCGAGTCGACCTGAACTACACAAGTCCCTTTGACTACCACCTCCTCACCACCACCGCGAACTTCTCCAGCAGCGATCCGTACTTTGCGTACTTTGGCACCGACACGTTCAACCACACCGAGGGCTCGTGGGCGCTTCATTGGGAGGTCGGCTTCAGGAACTGCTCAAGGCAGGGCCTGTCCCCGGTTCAGACCCAGAGGCACAGCGACATTGTCTGGTTCACGACCAAGAACGGCGCCCCGCAACCCGACCTCGTTGATGCCGCCGCCGAGAATGCCTGCGACGGGCAGAAGGGCTTCGCTTTCAATGTAACCGATCTCATCGTCCCCTTCGCCGAGCCAAAGAACGAGGACGGCACCTACGACGGCCGGAACGCATCCTGCGCCATTCTTTCTCCCCTGCCCGTGCCCGAGCCGCAGCCTTGCCGCGTCAAGATGGACGCTGCGGCCGCGTCGAGCATCACGGCGGCCATCTCCGCCACACCCTGCGTGGGGTGCCATTCTGGGGCTGGACATATTCAGTCAGATAGAGTGGCATTCTTTGCCGCTTTTCCACTCATGTATCTCCTTATCTGACGTGTTTTGGCACTTAATTGGTGGATTTTGATTCGGATCATGGGCGGTGCTTGAAAAGGGCGGTAGAATACTCGATGTAATTTCGTTGGGGACCAACTGCATAAACTACCGTGCTTAGCCTCACCCGTGACCCCTGGTGCCCCCATGCGCTGCCCAAACTGGCAACCCGAGTCGGGCCTGCGGACTTACCAACCCCTCCCAGGCCTTCTTCCTTGACGGCTTGTCACGGCCGGCGCCACGGTCTGTGTTTGTGAGGTTGTTGCGGGCCGCCGCCGCCAAGGGCTCGGCCAAGCAGCCAAGCAGCCAAGGCAGACACAAGCTTTTTGGCGGCTTGGATCCCGCGAGCACGGGCAGACAGACGCGCCCCTGATTGCGGCGTGGGGGCTCTGCCCGCCTGGCCTGTGCTTTCCACCTCAGGCATAACGTTAACGGACGTCCAGAGCCCTCCGCATCCATTTTTAGCTTACCGACAGACAACACCACCGAGATCGATCCCCAACTTGCCTGTCTGTCCGCCCCACACGGCCACACTCGTCGACTGCCAAGTGGGTCAGGCTACCCCTGTGACATGATGGAAAAAAAAAAAAAAGACAGGGTTAAGCTCAGCGCGGATTCGGGCCGCGCCAGTTGTGCTGAGGCCTTTCCGTCCCAAACCCTGCCTCGGATCCACAGCCGGGGTCACAGTGTGTGGGTGCTCAGTCGAGCGAGATGCTGACCCGCTGCGCGGTTGGCTCCTAGCCTGTGATCGGAGGGCCATGACAGCAACTATTGAAAACATGCGTCTCCGAGCCAGCGAACGTCTTCCCGCGGGGGGAAGCTGCCCCGATTGGCCCAGGAGCGAGCATGTGCCGACTTCCCCAATGTATTCCAACCATACGGTAACAGCGGCACTCTTCCGCACACCGAACAGCCCTGCTCGCCTCGCGCGAGGCTGGCATGGGCAGGCGCTTGATTGCAGGTTTATACAGACCCGGACTAGTGTGCAGGAACCACCCCTGAGGCTCTTGAGTCTCAACCCGTGTTGCGCCGATAACTTGGGCCAACAGCTCTCTGGTTGCTACCTTGTCTCAACCCTTGGGCCCTCTTTCTGTGCCGTAATGTAACCTTGTACCAACGGTGAAAAGCTCGATGCCTCATCCACAATGCAGTAGCTCTTGAGGGAAAAGGGGCAGGCCAATCTGAGCGGGTATGAGGTCCACGTGTAGCTGACCCTTGCCTGAGTTCCCTCTGAATGTGGTCTGGGTTAGGGACAGAATCGAGGTGTTGGGACTCAGAACTCCGGTGATGCCCGTCGGCGATTCCCAGTTGGTCTAAGACGCGGGGAGGAGGACGACATCGACGCATTCCATCGACATCGTATACAGTGCGCAGCAACACCAGACGAGAATGAGTACCTGGCAGGGGACACAGAGGATGCAATATTCACCGCGATCAGACCACAAGCAAGTCCGATCACGGAGAGAGGGGCAAGACAAACAAACAGGCAGGGGAGTCAAGGGACTTTCGAAAAGGCAACCAGCAACATTTCCGGCTTGGACGTTGTAGATAAACTGAGGACTGGTGAGGCGAGGGGAACAAAGTTGGCGGTTTCTCTCCACCTCACACTCCTCCACACCACGCAGTCCGGACCTGCAGTGCGTCGTCTTCTCCAGCCGCTTCTCGCTTTGGTCCCTTTCGTTTCTCTGGTCACCACTTTGTAATACTCGGCAGCCCGGAACGACGACCATGTATCACAAGTCTCTTATCCTCCTGAGCGTCCTCCCGCAGCTGCTCTCTGCCGCCGCCCTCAAGGCCCGACAGACTGTCGCTTGCCAGGTCTCCTTGCCCGCCAACGCTGGAGATACATGCGACTCGTTCGCGGCGTCATGGGGCCTCACCTCGGCCGGTTTTCAGGCGCTGAATCCTGGCCTCAGCTGCCCCACGACGCTGGTGGCCGGCCAAAACTACTGTGTCATTGGCACCGTCTCTGCGCCGTCAACCACGTCCACGACCTCGCTGTCCACGGCGACGTCTTCGTCTGCATCCAGCAGCTCTCCCTCCACCACGACTTCGTCTGCGATATCCTCGTCTTTGTCGTCGCCGTCGTCGTCAACCACAAGCACAACAACAACCCTGTCCACGACCCTGTCCACGACCCTGTCCACGACCTTGACTACGTCTACCACCTTGACTACGTCTACCACCTTGACGACGTCTACCACTTTGACTGCGTCTACCACTTTGACTGCGTCTACCACCTCAACTGCGCCCACCACGCGGACCACGTCAACAACTTCAACTACATCTGCGGCCCCAACCACATCTACCACCCTGACGACGTCTACGGCCCGGCCTAGTACGTCGACGACCACTACCACGAGCATGACCCAGACGGTGGGTGCAAACGGCATTGCGACGCCGCTCCCAACACAAGCCGGGATGGTGAGCAACTGCAACAAGTTCGTTCTGGTCAACCCCGGCGACACATGCGACATCGTGGCCTTCTACAACGGCCCCATCTCCACCGAGAACTTTGTGCTCTGGAACGGCGGCGTCGGCGGGATGGCTTGCACAAGCCTCCAGGCCGGCACGTACGCGTGTATCGGGGTCACTGGCACTGTGACAGCGACGACGGTGACCACACCGACGGCGGTGGTGGGCGCCAACGGCATCGCCACCCCAACCCCGACGCAGTCGGGCATGGTGACCAACTGCAACAAGTTCGTCAAGGTGAACCCTGGCGACACGTGCAACATCGTCGCCTTCTACAACGGCCCCATCTCCACCGAGAACTTTGTCCTCTGGAACGGCGGCGTCGGCGGGATCCCTTGCACCAACCTGCAGGCGGGCACGTACGCATGCATCGGCGTGACGGGCACCGTGACGGCGACACCGACGCCGACGGCGGTGGTAGGCGCCAACGGCATCGCCACGCCGACGCCGACGCAGTCGGGCATGGTCAGCAACTGCAACAAGTTTGTCAAGGTAAACCCCGGCGACACGTGCAACATCGTCGCCTTTTACAACGGCCCCATTTCGACCGAGAACTTTGTCCTGTGGAACGGGGGCGTGGGGGGGATGGCGTGCACTAGCCTCCAAGCGGGGAC
>OUNM011351439.1_pt1 | contig 10956 bp, 16 predicted proteins | sample 1769961 | NCBI WGS metagenome assembly OUNM01 (sample SAMEA3914820, study PRJEB12502) | metagenome | biome: forest; material: soil | place: USA | collected 2012-03-12 | depth 0.3 m
CTCTACGCCAACGGCGCCCTGGGCGCGCAGCTGACCGGCGGCTCGTCGGCGATCTCCAATTCGTGGGACCAGCTGCGCAAGGCCGGTGCCGGCGCGCGGGCGATGTTCGTCCAGGCGGCGGCCAACAAGTGGAACGTCCCGGTCGGCGAGATCACGGTCAAGGACAGCGTCCTGACGCACGCCTCTGGCAAGACCGCCGGCTTCGGCGACCTGCTGGGCGACGCCGCCAAGGTTCCGGCCCCGACCGACGTCAAGTTGAAGGATCCCAAGACCTTCACCCTGATCGGCACCGACCGGGTGCGCCGCAAGGACGCCCAGGCCAAGAGCGACGGCACGGCCCGCTACACCCAGGACGTCCGCCTGCCCGACATGCTGACGGCGGTGGTCGCCCACGGTCCTCGCTTCGGCGCCAAGGTCAAAAGCTTCGACGCTGGCGAGGCCAAAAAGGTCGCGGGCGTGGTCGACGTCTTCGAGATCCCGACCGGCGTCGCCGTCGTGGGCCAGAACACCTACGCCGCCCGCATGGGTCGCGAGGCGCTCACCGTCGAATGGGATGAGGACAAGGCCGAGAAACGCGGCTCTGCGGCGATCAGCCAGCTCTTCAAGGACATCGCGGCGGGCAAGGACACGTCGGCCAAGTGGCAGCCCTTCGACCAGCGCGGCGACGCCTCGGGGCTCGAAACGGCCAAGGGCGCCGGCGTGTTCGAGACGACCTATGAATTCCCGTACCTGGCCCACGCGCCCATGGAGCCGATGAACTGCGTCGCCTCGGTCGACGGCAACAAGGTCAAGCTTGTCTTCGGTTCGCAGGGCCAGACCCTGGACCAGCTGAATGCCGCCAAGATCGTCGGCTGCCTGCCGGGCTCGGTGGAGATCGAGACCCTGTTCGCCGGCGGCTCGTTCGGCCGGCGGGCCAACTTCCAGTCCGACTACGCCGCCGAATGCGTCCACATCGCCAAGAAGGTCGGCAAGGGCCGGCCCGTGAAGCTGGTCTGGACGCGTGAGGACGACATGCGGGCCGGCTATTTCCGGCCGATGGTGGTCCATGCCGTCAAGGTGCGGCTGGACAAGGACGGCTATCCGGCCGCCTGGCGCCACCGGATCGTCACCCAGTCGATCATGAAGGGCTCGCCCATGCCGGCCGGCAAGGGCCCGGACCAGACGGCGATCGAGGGGACGGCGGGCTCGCCCTATCTGAAGGCCACGCCCGTGGTCGACGCCCAGGTCGCCCTGCCGGACGTCGATGTGCCGGTGCTGTGGTGGCGCTCGGTCGGCGCGACCCACACCGCCTTCGTCATGGAGCACACGATCGACCAGTTGGCCGCCAAGGCCGGCAAGGATCCGATCGAATACCGCCGCGCCCTCTACGCCAAGGCCGGCGCCGACCGGCATCTGACGGCCCTGAACCTCGCCGTCGAGAAGGCCGGGCCGACCCCGACGGCCGGGTGGACGCGCGGCGTGGCCGTGCACGAGAGCTTCGGCTCGGTCGTGGCCCAGGTGGCTGAGGTCAAGCTGGAGAACGGAGCCCCTCGCGTCGGTCGCGTCGTCACCGCCATCGACTGCGGGGTCGCCGTCTCGCCCGACCAGATCGCCGCCCAGATGGAGGGCGGGACCTGCTACGGCCTCTCGGGCTTCATGTTCGGCGAGGTGACCTTGACGGACGGCAAGGTCGATCAGAGCAATTTCGATCGCTACCGCGTGTTGCGGATCAACGAGGCGCCGACGGTCGAGACCAACATCGTCCCGTCCGGCAATCCCCCCAGCGGGGTGGGCGAGCCCGGCACGCCGGTGATCGGCCCGGCCGTCGCCAACGCGCTCTTCGCCCTGAACAAGACGCCGACCACGCGCCTGCCGTTCGTGCGCTCGGAGACCTGATCAACCACAGTGCAACCGGCGCACGCTAGACGGGAGCAAATTCGGCGCCCATCTTGTCGCCATGGTTCCGCGTGTCAGTGCCGCTTTCGACAAGCTCACCCCCCGCGAGCGGGAGATCCTCCGGCTCATCGCGGCGCATCTTCAGTCCAAGGAGATCGCCCGGGCGCTCGGGCTTTCTCCCAAGACTGTTGAGATGCATGTGCTCAGCGCGCGTCGCCGCCTGTCGGGCATGAGTCGTCGCGACGCGGCCCTGGCCTTCGTGGCCTGGGAGGGCGATGAAGCCGGAGGCGACCCCGAGCGCCCATCGCCCGAAGATCGTCTCGGTCGATCCGTCGCCACGAGCGGGGAGGCCAGTGCGGCGACCGTCCGGCCTAACTGGCGCTACGAGCTGAACGGCCTCCAGTGGCTCGGGTTGGTGCTCGGCGTCACACTCGTAGCGGCGATGTCCCTGGCCGCCATCGCGATCAGCCTGGACGCCCTTATCATGGCCATCCAGCGGATCATGCACTATTAGGTCTGCGGTTCTCCCCGACCGCGCTTCTGGCGTTCGCGCCGGAACCGCCTCGTTGGCGTCGCGAGCCGTTGACCGGATCGAAGCTTGTCCATTTCCCTCGGCGTCTACGCCTTCAACATGAGCGCGCTGATCCTCTGCGGGTTCGGCTTCTGGAAGGGCGACCCGTCGCTTCGGCTGACCGCGGTCGTGACCGCCCTGTCCTGGATCTTGACGCCGCTGCTCGGGACGTGGCGTCACCATGACCTGAACCTGTCGCGGGCGATCCTCGACGGACTCACCGCGGCGATCTACGTCTGGATCTCGATGCGTTGGCGACGGCTATGGGCCGTGGGGCTCGCCGCCTTCGCGATCTTGGCCGTCCTGAGCCCGATCGTCTTTGTCGCGGACGCGCGCCTGCATCGGGACAGCTGGGCCGCAGCCAACAACCTGCTCGCCGTCATCCAGGTAGGGATCCTGTCCTTCGCCCTGTGGACGACCCTTCGCGCCGGGCGGCGGATCGGCGAGGCCATTTCGCCCGGCCGTGAGGCTCCTTCCTCGTCCTGAGCGATGCGTCGGCCTTGGGCGTCGCCTGCGAGATTCCCCTGGCATCGCGCAAGCGCTAGGAAGGCTGCGTCGTCGAGGGCAGAGCGTGTCCGTTTTTTCGCTGTTCACCTACGTTTTCTATCTGGCTGCGCTCTTCGCCAGCGCGCTCGCCCTTTGGAAAGGCGATCAGCCGCTGCGAATGGCCGCGGTCGCGACCATCATATCCTGGAGCCTGACGCCGCTGATCGACTACTGGGATCCCGACCACGTGAATCTGGTGGCCACGACCGTGGATGGCCTCACGACAACGGCCTACATCTGGATCTCGATGCGCTGGCGGCGGTTGTGGTCAGTGGCGCTTTCCGCCTCCGGAATCCTGCTCGTACTGTGCCCGTTGGTCTATGCCGTCGACCACCGCGTGCACGCCGCTGGCTGGATCGCCGTCAACAACATCCTGGCCGTAGCCCAGCTGGCGATCCTGTTGGTCGCCACGCAACTGGCTTTTCTCGCCCGGAATCGGGTCAGGGAGAGCGCGGTCAGGACCTTTGAACAAGACGCGGCCTAGGTCCCGCCGCTTCGCGCTTTCGCGTGTCAGATCAACCCCTGTGCAACCGACGCACGCTAGACGGGAGGAAAATCGACGCCCATCTTGGCGCCATGGTTTCTCGCGTCAGTGCCGCTTTCGACAAACTCACGCCCCGCGAGCGGGAAATCCTACGGCTCATCGCGGCGCATCTCCAGTCCAAGGAGATCGCACGGGCGCTGAACCTCTCGCCCAAGACCGTCGAGATGCACGTGCTCAGCGCGCGCCGCCGCCTGTCGGGCATGAGCCGCCGCGACGCCGCCCTGGCCTTCGTGGCCTGGGAAGGCGGCGACCCCGGTAGTGACTACCGTAAGCAGCCAGACGGTCTGGCAGCGCTTACCGAGCCGCCGCTTCCTGATCACGAGATCGGAACCGGCGATGAACGAGCAACAGCCCGCGAACCTGACTTTCAGCAGACCTCCGAGCGAGGCCTTCCGTCCGGCCAGCTGGGCGTCGCTGAAGGCGCGCCTAGGGCCGCGGGGCGGGGGCGTCTGGAGTCCCACCGCAGCGTCGGCGCTACGCAAGTCCCAAGCCAGTGGCGAACCGCCTTCAAGGATCTTGTTGAGGGTCCTGACGACGGCCTTTCTGACAGACGACCGGCCGCTCGACGGGATTGGCGTCATGAGCTGAGCAATCTCCAGTGGCTGGGGATGGTGCTGGGGATCACCACGGTGATCGCCGTCGCGCTGGCCGTGATTGCGATCAGCGTTCACGCGCTCATCGTGGCGATCCAGCACATCACCCATCGCTGATCGACCGCGCGTCGATCTCCCTCCTATCGCAGCGATCACCAACGGGCGGCGCGAGCCGCGCGACAGGAATTCCTTTGCATGGAAAAATCACGCGCTACATGGTCGGCGAGGGGCGCGGTCGCGGGTCCCGATCCACGCTACGCGCCGAGCAGGTCGTTGCTCGCATCGAGGCTCGAGCTTGCCCGAATACCTTTACCCGTATGTCGTCTACCTGATCTCGCTGGCGGTTTTTGGCGTGGCGTTTCGAGAGGGCGATCGGCCGCTAAAATTGGCGGCCCTGCTGCAGTTCGCCGGCTGGACGCTCACCCCGATCGTGCATCGCGGAGAGAAGCTCATCCTGGACTACCCGGTCACGACCCTCGACACGCTCAACGCACTGGCGCTGGTTTGGATTTCTCTGCGATGGCGGCGGATCTGGTGCGCGGTGCTGGCCGCCCTGGGGATCCTGATCGTGATCATCCCATTCGCGCGCGTATTCGACCGCAGCATTCACCTGTACAACCAGTACGCCGCCAACAACATCGTATCCAACTTCATGCTCATCGTCGTGGTGGTGGCGACCTGGCAGGCCGTCAGCGCCCGGAGACGGGCCGATGAGGCCGCTGTTCGATCCTGAACTCGATGCGATCGCCGACGAGGAGGACATCGCCGAGTTTCGTCGCGGCTTCGCGATGATCGGCAAGGACCACCAGCGGGTCCTGACGGTCCTGATCCCCAAGCTGATCGCGCTGCAGGAGCGCGGCGACTCGGCCGCCGCCCTGAAGCTGATCGCCGCGATCAAGCAGATCGTGGTCAGCGGGGAGGGCAAGCCGCACTGAGGACAAACGAAGGCCGTCGCCGGGGTGTTCGGGGGAATGCTTCGGTCTTCAGCGGCCTTCGACGGCGCGGGCGAGGTCCTCGGGTCGATCCACGTCGAGATGGATCCCCGGATCCTCGACGGGAATCCGCGCCAAACGGGCGCCCGCGTCCTCCAGCAGGGCGCGGGCGCCTTCGTCTCCGGACAATGCGCGCAGAGCCGGCAGCCAGGTCGCGCCGAACAGGACCGGATGACCGCGCCGACCAAGATGCACGGGCGCGACGATCTCGTGCGGGCTTGTCAGGGCGTGGGCCAGCCGCGCCGGGGTCGACGGATCGATCAACGGCATGTCCCCCAGGAAGACGAAGACGCCGGCCAGGTCGTCCGGCAGGGCGCGGGCGGCGGCGGCCAGCGACGCGCCCATGCCCTCGAACGGATTGTCGATCTCGACGAGGACCAGGCGCTCGGACGCCGCCAGTCGCGTCGCGGTCGCCTCGACCGCCTTGCGCAGGTCGCGGTCGGGACCGACCGCCACGAACACCCGTCGGACAGGGCTCAGGAAGGCCGTCACCAGGGCTCCGGCGACCAGCGGCGCGCCGTTCAGCGGAGCCAGGAGCTTGCCGCCGCCGAAGCGCACGCCACGCCCAGCGGCCAGGACCACGGCCTCCAACGCCGTCGTATCGCTTTGCGTCATGGGCTTGAGCGCCTATTCTTCCAGACAGACATGACGCCCTATGACGACAGCCCCGCGCAAGCGGTTCGCAACGCGCCCCGCCAGCCTAGCCCGGTTCTGGTCGACGGCTTCGGACGGGCCGTCAGCTATCTGCGCGTCTCGGTGACCGATCGCTGCGACCTGCGCTGTCTCTACTGCATGTCCGAGCACATGACCTTCCTGCCGAAGGCGGAGGTGTTGAGCCTGGAGGAGTTGGACCGCCTGGCCTCGGCCTTCGTGGGCCTGGGTGTGCGCAAGCTGCGCCTGACCGGCGGCGAGCCGCTGGTGCGCAAGGGCTTCATGGACTTGGTCGCCGGCCTCTCGCGGCACCTGCGCTCCGGGGCGCTGGACGAACTGACCCTGACGACGAACGGGACTCGGCTGGCGCAGTACGCCGCCGACCTGGCCCGCCACGGGGTGCGGCGGGTCAACGTCTCGCTCGACACCCTGGACCCCGCGCTTTTCCGCAAGTTGACGCGGGGCGGCGACCTCGCCCAGGTGATCGCCGGGATCGACGCGGCCCTGGCCGCCGGGATCGCGGTCAAGATCAACACCGTGGCCCTGAAGGCCGACAACGCCGCCGAGCTGCCGGCCTTGATCCAGTGGGCCCACGCGCGCGGCTGCGACCTGACCCTGATCGAGACCATGCCGATGGGCGAGGTCGACCAGGACCGCACCGACCAGTTCCTGTCCCTGAAGGACGTCCGCCGCGACCTCTCCTCGTTCTGGACCCTGGAGGACATCCATCACGCCACCGGCGGCCCGGCGCGCTATGTGCGCGTGGCCGAGACCGGCGGGCGGCTGGGGCTGATCACGCCGCTGAGCCATAATTTCTGCGACACATGCAATCGGGTGCGCCTGACCTGCACCGGGACCCTGCACACCTGCCTGGGTCGTGAAGACGCCAGCGACCTGCGCGGCGTGATCCGCGCGGGCGCGGATGAGGCCGAACTGCGGCAGGCGATCCTCGCCGCCATCGGCGCCAAGCCCCAGGGCCATGACTTCCACATCGAGGACGCCCGCCCCGCCGTCGCGCGGCACATGTCCACGACAGGCGGCTGAGATGGCGCGGGTGCTGCTGTTCGGGCGCCTGGCCGACCAGGCCGGCTGGCGCGATCGTGTTGTCGAGGCGGATGATCTGACAGCTCTGCGCGGCGCCCTCGCGGCAGCCGATCCTGAACTCGGCGAAGCCCTGGCCGGTCCCGGTGTCCAGGTCGCCGTCGACAAGGTGCTGGTGCGCGGCGAGGCGGCGCTGGCGGCCGGGACCGAAGTCGCCTTCCTGCCACCGATGAGCGGCGGATGAGGATCAACCTGACCCCGCAGCCCTTCGAGCCTGGCGCCCTCGTCACGGCATTCTGCGCCGGACGCGAGGAGACGGGCGCCGTGGCCACCTTCGTGGGCCTGGCGCGGGCCGAGAAGGGCGCGGCGACGGCGCTGGAGCTGGAGGCCTATCCGGGCTTCACCGAGGCGGCGATCGGTGAGATCGCCAAAGAGGCTGTCGAGCGCTTCAAACTGCATGACGTCCAGATCGTCCACCGTATCGGCCATATCGCCCCGGGCGAGGCGATCGTCTTCGTGGCCACGGCCGCCGGTCATCGCCGCGAGGCCTTCGAGGCCTGCGACTTCCTGATGGACTATCTGAAAAGCCGCGCGCCCTTCTGGAAGAAGGAGCACGGCCCAGGCGGCGCGCGCTGGATCGAGCCGACGGACCGCGATAGGACCGACGCCCAACGATGGGACCGAGGAGAAACGGAATGACCGAAGCGCTGAAGCCCGGCGGCGGGATCAAGCCGGATCTTCCGTTCGTCCCTGTGCGTGTGGCCGTGCTGACCATCTCCGACACGCGCGACGAGGAAAGCGACACCTCCGGCCAGATCCTGGTCGACCGCGTCAAGGCCGCCGGTCACGACCTGGGCGGCCGGGCGGTGGTGCGCGATGACATCGAGCAGATCCGCCGGCAGGTTCGCGACTGGATCGACGCCAAGGCCGTCGACGCCATCGTCACCACCGGCGGCACGGGCCTGACCGGTCGCGATGTGACGCCCCAGGCGCTGGAGCCTTTGTTCGACAAGCGGATCGACGGCTTTTCGGTCGTCTTCCACATGGTGTCCTACGCCTCGGTGGGCCTTTCGACCCTGCAGTCGCGAGCCACGGCCGGGCTGATCGACGGGGTCTTCGTCTTCTGCCTGCCGGGCAGCAACGGGGCGGTGCGCGACGGCTGGGACAAGGTGATCAGCGCTCAGCTCGACAGCCGCCACAAGCCCTGCAACATGGTCGAGCTGATGCCGAGGCTCCTGGAGCAGTGAGCAAGCTCACCCACATCGACAGCGAGGGCCGGGCTCGCATGGTCGACGTCTCCGACAAGCCGGCGACGGCGCGCGAGGCGGTGGCGACGGGTTTCGTGCGGATGAGCCCTGAGACCCTGGCGCTGGCCGTGTCCGGCGAAGGCCGCAAGGGCGACGTCCGCGCCGTGGCCGAACTGGCCGGGGTGATGGCGGCCAAGAAGACCTCGGACCTGATCCCGCTCTGCCACCCCCTGGCCCTGTCCAAGGTCGAGGTGGCGGTCGAGCCGGGCGAGGGCGGCCTTTCCGTGACGGCGCGGGTGAAGACCACGGGCCCGACCGGCGTCGAGATGGAGGCCCTGACGGCGACCTCGGTCGCCTGCCTGACGATCTACGACATGCTCAAGGCCGCCGAGAAAGGCATGGTCATCGAGACCGTGCGCCTCCTGGAAAAGACCGGCGGCAAGTCGGGCGATTGGTTCGCGACTTAGCGCGGAATTTCGCTGGTCTTGACCAGGGCGACCTGCCGGTAGACGGCGGCGACCTCGAAATAGCGGCCGAAGGCGGCGTGGAACTGGTCGACGGCCTGCTTCACGCCCGGCCCGCCGATCTCGCTGATATCGTGCCAGTAGTCGTCCAGCACCATCATGCCGCCGACGCTCAGCAGGCTGGCGCAGAAGCAGAGGTCGATCAGCACGGCCAGGGCCGTGTGGCTGCCGTCGACATAGATCAGGTCGAATTGCTCGCCGCGCTCCAGCATCCGGGGCAGGACGTAGGTCGAGAAGCCCTTGTGGGTCTCGAGGCTCCGGAACCCGCACTTGGCCATGTTGCGGGCGAAGCGCGGCTCGACGGCGTGATACTTCTCTTCCGGGTTCAGAGCCTCGTCGAACCAGGGGTCGATGACGGTGACCGCCAGGCGTTCGGGCAGCAGCCAGTCCATGAAGGCCAGGTTGCGGCCCTCATAGGCGCCGATCTCCATGTAGCGGATCGTCTCGCCTGCCGGCCGCTTGGCGGCGAAGTCGCGCAGCAGCGGGGCCACGAACGGGATGTTGTTGCTGGCCCAGGTCGAGGTGAACTCGAAGCCGGCCTGTTCGGCGTGGGCGTTGAAGGCCTCGACCACGGCGTGGTCGCGCTGGCCGCCCAGCATGGTCCTGGCCAGGTTCGACGCCAGGCGCGGGTTGATCTTGGTCAGCGAGCGCAGCTTGGCGAGGCCGGCGCGGTGCGTGACCGTTTCGGCGTCGAAGTGCATGTCCGTGCCGTCGGCCATGATGATCTCCCCGCAATCGTTCGCGCGGACGGTACGGGAAAGGTCTTAAGCGACGATGATCTGGCCGTCGCGGACCTCGACGGGCCAGGGAAACAGCCTGTCGCCGGGACAGGGACCGGCGACGCAGGCCCCGTCCGCGATCTTGAACAGCGCCGCGTGACCGGCGCACAGGATCAGGTCGTTCTCGCGGGTCAGGTAGCGACCGGCAAAGCCCGCCAGCGGCCAGCCGGCGTGCGGGCAGCTGTCGACATAGCCGACCACCAGGCCGTCCTTGCGGACCACGAAGCCCGCGAACATCGCATCGCCCTCGCGGAACCTGAACCCCTTCGAGCCAGGATCGGGCAGGTCGTCCACCGGGCAGAGCACCGTGCCCGAAGCGGGCCGGGCCGGGTTGTCGGCCTCGAGGTTCACGGGGCGGGGACCGCGTCGATCCCCACCGGCCACTCGTGGATCTCGACCCGCTCGAACAGGCCTGCCTGAACGTACGGATCGGCGGCCGAGAAGGCGCGGGCGGCGGCGAAGTCGGCGACCTCGATCGCCATCAGCGAGCCGCGCATCACCCCCGTCTCGTCGTTCAGATAGGCCCCGAAGCGATAGTCGGTCCGCGAACGCACGAAGGCCAGGTGCGCCGGCCGCGTGGCCTGACGCAAGGCTTCAGTCCCAGGCTTGTCCAGGCAGTGCAGGGCGAACAACGGCAAGGTCAGATCGAGCCGACGCCGACGCGCCAACCCTGGATCTCGGCGCTCTCGAACAGGCCCGCCAGGGTGTAGGGGTCGTTGTCGACGAAGGCCTGGGCGGCGGCGCGGTCCTCGGCCTCGATGATCAGCATCGAGCCGATGGGCGAGCCGGCGTCGTCCAGCAGCGGGCCGGCGGCCTTCACCAGGCCCGCGCCGTTCAGATAGTCGAGGTGGGTCGGGCGGGTAGCCATGCGCACGTCCAGGGCGCCGGGCTTGTCCTTGCAGTAGACGACGAAGAGGGCCATGCGGCGGTCCTTGCTAGCTTTAGGCTTCGGATTTCAGGGGGCGGGACAGCAGCCCGGCGATGGCGGCGTCGACCTCGACCTCGCCGGCGAGGATGGCGGCGACGGCCTCGCAGATCGGAACCTCGACACCGACCTTGCGGGCCAGGGCGCGGACGGCGGGCGCCGAGGCGACGCCTTCGGCCACCGACACCTTGCCGGCCAGGGCCTGTTCCAGGGTCATGCCCTGGCCCAGGGCCACGCCGACGCTCATGTTGCGCGACTGGGTGCTGGAACAGGTGAGGACGAGGTCGCCCAGGCCGCAGAGGCCGGCGACGGTCTCGGGCTTGGCCCCCAGGGTGACCGCCAGGCGGGTCAGCTCGGCGAAGCCACGGGTAATGACCGTGGCGTGGGCGTTGCGGCCAAGGCCCTTGCCCTCGACGATGCCGCAGGCGATGGCCAGGACGTTCTTCACCGCCCCACCGGCCTCGGCGCCGATCAGGTCGCTGGCCGTGTAGGGCCGGAAGGTCGGGATGGCGATGGCCTCGGCGATGGCGCGGCCCAGGGCTTCGTCCTCGCAGGCCAGGGTGACGGCGGCGGGCAGGCTACGCGCCACTTCCCCGGCGAAGCTGGGTCCTGACAGCACCGCGATGATCGCGCCCGGTAGGGCCTCGGCCGCCACGTCGGTCATCAGC
>OUNM010009669.1_pt1 | contig 10952 bp, 10 predicted proteins | sample 1769961 | NCBI WGS metagenome assembly OUNM01 (sample SAMEA3914820, study PRJEB12502) | metagenome | biome: forest; material: soil | place: USA | collected 2012-03-12 | depth 0.3 m
CGCAACGGCCAAGAACCAGAGCAGCTGGGCCGCTCGCATTCAGGACAGCTACCCGCCAAAGGCCGCTCGTGAAGAGCGTGAAGGCCGCGTCGGTGTACGTGTTGCCATCGGTGCGGACGGTAAGGTTACGTCGTGCTCTGTCACCAGCTCGAGCGGTAGCCCCGATCTCGACGCTGCGGCTTGCGACGGCATGACCCGTTATGCGCGCTATAACCCCGCGCTTGACGATGCCGGTAATCCGGTCGCTGGCAGCGCGGTTACGGCCATCGTCTACAAGCTCAACTAATCCGACGGTCCGGCCGGAACCCGAACGTGAGGATCTGGCCAAATCCTGCATTCTTCTTGAGAGGTAAATCGCATGCTTATCGTTGACATCCTTGCCGCCGCTGGCGAAGCCGCGCCGCAGAACAAGTTCGGCTTCGTTGAAGCTCTCCAGGCCGGTGGTTTCATTTCGTACGCCACCGTGATCATCATGGGCATCATGTCGTTCGGCTCGTTCTACATCCTGTTCACCAAGTGGTTCGAACAGGCCAAGATCATGCGCCAGTTCGGTGCCGTCCGCACCCAGTTCTGGAAGGCTCCGACCCTTCGTGAAGGCGCTGCCAAGCTCGAAAAGAACAGCGCATGGCGCCAGCTCGTGGACGACGGCATCGCCGCTGAAGACCAGCACTCGAAGATGACCGATTCGCTTGAAGCCCACGACTGGATGCACGCTTCGCTCGCGCGTTCGGAAGCTTCGATCAACTCGCGTCTCGCCCAGGGCCTGCCGTTCCTCGCCACCGTCGGCGCAACCGCACCGTTCATCGGTCTGTTCGGTACCGTCGTCGGCATCTACCGCGCCCTGATCGCCATCGGCATCGCCGGTTCGGCTTCGATCGACAAGGTTGCCGGCCCCGTCGGTGAATCGCTGATCATGACCGCGCTCGGCCTGATCGTCGCCGTTCCTGCCGTTCTTGCCTACAACTACCTCCAGAGCCGCAACAAGCGCATCGCTGAAGTGCTGACCGGCTTCTCGAGCGACCTGCTGGCCAACATCAACTCGAAGGGCGCTGTGAAGCCCGCCGTTGCTGCTGCCCCGGCAAAGCCCGCCGCTGCTCCGGCCAAGCCGGCTGCTGCTCCGGCCAAGCCGTAAGCAGTAGAGGACGCGCCGCCATCCGGCGGCCGCGTCCACGGGGATCTTGGCGGCGGAGCACTCATGCACCTCCGTCGCCTCCCCAAGGCAACGCAAGGAATAGGATAAGACTATGGCGATATCCTCGGGCGGAGGCGGTGCCGAAACACCCATGTCCGACATCAACACGACGCCGCTCGTCGACGTCATGCTGGTGCTTCTGATCATCTTTCTGATCGCGGTTCCGGTTGCGATCCAGACGATCGAAAAGCTGAAGATTCCGGTCATCAAGTCGGAAGAATCGAAGGACAAGGTGGAGAACCTCCTCCTCACTGTCACGACCACCGACGATTCGGGTCGCGCTGCGGGTGAACCCGGCTACCAGGGCGCATCGCGCAACGGTGAATGCCGCGTCTACTTCAACAACATTACGCCAGTGACGTCGAAGGAACTGTACGACCAGGCCTTCAAGCGTCTTGACGCGATCGTGAAGCGTGCGGGTGGTCCGGAAGCCCTCAAGGACAATCCGGACCTAATTCCGCAGGTTCACATCCGCGGTGACGTAAACGCCCCTTGGCGTTGCGTGGCCGGCGCGATCTACAACGTCCAGATTGCGGGCTACCCAACGGTTGGCTTCATCTCCAACCCGGTTGACCCGAACGCTTGACGTTCGAGAAGGAGTAACATTCCATGGCAATGTCAGGCGGCAAGGACGATGGCGCGCCGATGATGGAAATGAACACGACGCCGTTGATCGACGTCATGCTCGTTCTCCTCATCATGTTCATCATCACCATTCCGGTTGCGACCAACTCGATCGATATCGATCTGCCGGTTGCAACCCCTCCGACGAGCACGCCTCCGCCGGTGGACCCGATCAAGAACAAGATCGTGCTCACGGCGGATTCGCAGATTCTCTGGAACGGCAAGCCTGTCGACCAGAACACCCTGCAGAACCTGCTGGCGCAGTCGCTGACCTACAAGGTTGAGCCCGAACTGCAGTACCAGCCGGAACCGCAGGCCGGATACGAACTGTCGGCTCAGGTTCTCCAGCTGATCAAGGCTGCGAACGTGACCAAGTTCGGCTTCGTCGGCAACGAACAGTTCCGCGACTTCGGCAAGTAAGCCGAACAACGGACAGGTCCTTCGGGATCACGAAAGGGGCGGAGCAATCCGCCCCTTTTTGTTTGCCCGCGTCAGACGTGGGAGAGGCGACGTATGAAGGGAGCTTGGTGCAGCACCGAATTCGGGTTAGATTTCATGTCAGTGCGGAAAAGATCCCGAAGAGAGGAGACTTGCCCATGACATCTGGAGAGGCCCTTACCCACGAAGCCCCGATCGCCACCATCAACACCACACCGCTGATCGACGTCATGCTCGTGCTGCTGATCATGTTCGTGATTACGATTCCAGTCGCCACCAACGCGATTCAGGTCGACCTGCCCTCGGGCGTGACAGACCATGTTGTGCGACCGCTTCAAAACACCCTCTCGCTCGACGCCGATGGCACGATCCGCTGGAACGGTGATCGCGTGGACAAAGGCGAACTCGCCGGACTGCTCCGCAGCACCACGCGCATGCCGGCTGAGCCTGAGCTGCGCTTGCGGCCGGACGCCAATGTCGCCTATGTCCGAACCGCCGAAGTGCTGGAAACGATCAAGGCCTCCGGCGTCACCAACTTCGGTTTCGTCGATAACGAGCGCTTCCGGACGTTCGGACAATAGAGTAGCCGGCTTGTGAGACTGGTCCATTCGGGAGCGCGAGGGGTGCGTTTCCGGACGGTGCCATCAATCTTCTTCCGGCGGATCCACCCGCATCGCCAATGAGGCGAGGCTCTCCGCCTCGACCAGCAGATCCTCGTCCGCGGCGCCGGACGGCAGCGATTCTCGGCCGATCATCGACAGTGCCGGCACCGATAGCGGGCTGATCCGTTCCAGCCGGACATGGTCCACCTCACGCGCAGCCCGGTCCAGCACATCGGCCACCCGCGCCACGTCGGTCATCCGCGCGCGGGCATCGGCCCAGGCCGCCTCGATCAGCAGGTGGTCAGGTTCGTACTTGCGCAAGACGTCGTAGATCAGGTCAGTGGAGAAGGTGACCTGCCGACCCGACTTGCGCGTTCCCGGCTGCTGCCGCTCCACCAGTCCGGAGATCACCGCCACTTCGCGGAAGGCCCGCCGCAGCAGATAGGATTGCTGAACCCAGTCGACGAATTCATGCGTCAGGATATCCGGCGAAAGCAGCGCAGCGGGATCCTCCACTGGCTTCAGCCCCCAGACCACCAGCGCATAATCGGTCGCCACGAAACCCAGCGGCCCCAGCCCACGATCCTCCATGCGCCGGGTGATCAGCATCCCCAGCGACTGGTTCGCAGGCCAACCCTCGAACGTGTAATAGGTAGTGTAGGCCGCACCATGATGCGGAAAGCTCTCCACCAGTAGCCGTCCCGGCGCGGGCAGGTGAGACCGCCAATCCTGCACTTCCAGCCATTCGCGCACATCGTCGGGAAAGCGCGCCCAACCCGTCCGGTCGAACAGCATGGCCCGCACCCGCTCCGCCAGGTGCGTGGAGATCGGCATCCGCTGGCCCATGTAGCTGGGAATCGTGGCCGAACGCTTGGCCGCGCGCACGATCAGCTCCAGCTCGCGCAGCGCCTCTACTTCCAGGTCCATCCCGGCGAAGCGGAAGCTGTCACCCGGCTTCAGGCTGGCACCGAAGCCTTCCTCCACTTTGCCCAGCGACCGGCCGTTGCGAAAGCGCACGTCCAGCATCTCGGCGTCGACGATGATTCCGGCGTTCAACCGATGCCGTGCGGCGTGCTCAGGATGAGTCAGTCGCCACCGCCAGCCGCCCTCCCCGTCCTTCTCACGCACGATGCGGCGGAATCGGTCGTAAGACCGCAGCGCGTAGCCCCCTGTCGCCACGAAATCGAGCACGCGGGCGAATATCGTCTCATCCACCCAGGCATAGGCGGCGGAGGAGCGGACTTCGGCCAGAACGGCATCCTCACGGAACGGCCCGGCGCACGCGGTGCCCATCACGTGCTGGGCCAGGACGTCCAAGCCACCGGGCCGAAACGCCTCGCCATCGCGCTGCCCTTCGCGCACGGCTTCCTGCGCGGCGAAGGCTTCCAGAAATTCGAAGCGGTTGCCCGGCACCAGCATGGCCTTGCTGGGCTGGTCAAGCCGGTGATTGGCGCGCCCGATGCGCTGGAGCAGGCGCGAGGAGCCCTTGGGCGCGCCCATTTGCACGACCAGATCGATGTCGCCCCAGTCGACACCTAGGTCGAGGCTGGCGGTACATACGAGCGCCCTGAGCCGCCCCTCTGCCATCGCGCCCTCCACTTTGCGCCGCGCCTCCTTGGAGAGCGAGCCGTGATGGATGCCGATCGGCAGATTGTCCTCGTTCGCGTCCCAGAGTTTCTGAAAGATATACTCGGCCAGGAAGCGGGTATTGGTGAAGATCAGCGTGGTGCGATGCGCCTTGATCTGATCGATCAGTTGCGGGATCGCCCACGTCGCCGCGTGGCCGCTCCAGGGGATGCGCTCTTCCTGCGGCAACAGGATGGAGACTTCGGGCTCGGCGCCCGGCTCGCCATCCACCAGTTCGACCGCGTCGATATCGCCCCATGGCGCCAGCCAACCGCGAAAGGCATCGGGGTCGGCCAGTGTCGCCGAGAGACCGGCGCGTTGCAGGCCGGGGCTGAGCGCTTGCAGCCGGGCCAGCGACAGCGCCAGCAAGTCGCCGCGCTTGCCGGTGGCGAAGGCGTGGATTTCGTCAATCACCACGCGCTTCAGGTTGGCGAACAGCGCCGGCGCCTCGGGATAAGTCAGCAGGAGCGAAAGTGATTCGGGCGTCGTCAGCAAGACATGCGGCGGGCGGGCACGCTGCCGGGCCTTGCGGTCCGATGGGGTGTCGCCGCTGCGCGTCTCGATCCGAACCGGCAGGCCCATTTCCTCGACCGGGGTGAGCAGGTTGCGCTGCACGTCGTGCGCCAACGCCTTCAACGGCGAGACGTAGAGTGTGTGCAGTCCCTCCGGCACATCCCCACCCTCTGCGCGTGAAGGGCAGAAATCCGCCAGCGTCGGCAGGAACCCCGCTAGTGTCTTGCCCGCGCCGGTATCGGCCACCAGCAGCGCATGCTTGCCCCGGTCGGAGGCCGCCAGCATCTCCTGCTGGTGACGACGCACACGCCAGCCGCGCCCGGCGAACCAGCCGGCGATCTCGGCCGGGATATCGGCTGGGACATCGGCTGGGACATCGGGGACCTTAGGGTCCGTCTTTCGGGGTCTGCGCACCGCCATAAGCAACTAGGTGGAGAGAAAAGCCTTCTGCCGCAAGCACGTCCGGCTTGCACTTCGCGCCTCGTCCGGTCACCATTGCACATTCAGCTAGCGGAGCGAGGCCCATGCCGATCGCCCTCGACCTTTCCGATCTGCTCAGACTGGCGGTAAGCCTTGCCTTGGGCCTGCTGGTGGGCATCCAGCGCGGCTGGGCCCAGCGCGAGCGGCTGGCCGGCACGCGCTTTGCGGGCGTGCGCACTTTCGCGCTGATGGGCCTCGCCGGCGGAATATCCGGCATGCTGTTCCGGGGCGCGCCCGGCCCCGCCACCGTGCTGCTGGCCGGTGCGGGATTGCTGGTCCTGATCGGCTATTTGCGCGATAGCCGCCTGAACGAGATTGTCAGCGGAACCACCAGCCTGGTCGCCTTGCTCACGCTGGCCAGCGGCTTCCTGGTCGGCGTGGGGGAACGCGTCACCGGCACCGCCATCGCCGTCGTCATGGTGCTGCTGCTGGCGCTGCGCGAACAGCTTCATGGTTGGATCGACAAGCTGAGCCAGCGCGAAGTGCTGTCGATCGCCCGTTATGCGTTGATTGCCCTGGTGATCTTGCCGCTGCTGCCAGACCAGCCGTTCGGCCCCTATGGCGCCTGGAACCCTCGCAAGCTGTGGCTGGTAGTGGTGCTGGTATCCGGCTTTTCGTTCGCCGGCTATTTCGCGACCCGCGTGCTGGGCGCCAAGCGCGGCATCATCGCCACCGCCGCCGCCGGGGCGCTGGTATCCTCCACCGCCGTCACCGCTTCACTGGCGAGCCGAATGAAACTGGGGGAGGAACCGCGGGTGGTCTTTCCCGCCGCCATCGCGTTCGCCTCCGTCATCATGTTCCTGCGCGTTTTCGTGCTGGTCGCCTTGCTGGCCCCCGTGGCGCTTCCCACGTTGACGCGGCTGATCGCGCCCGGCCTTGTCGTCGGGATCATTGCCGCCGCCTGGTATCTGCGCCGTAGCCGAGCGGCCACCGTCTTCAATCCCGGCCACGAACTGGCCATGCGCAATCCGTTCGACATCGGGCCGGCACTGATGCTGGCGGGGCTGGTGATGGTGCTGACAGTCGCCTCGCTATGGGTGCTGACCAATTTCGGTGAGCGTGGCCTGGCCGTAGTTCTGGCGATCTCCGGCACAGTCGATGTCGATTCCGCGATCATCACCATGGGCGGGCTGGCCGGCCAATCGCTCGACGCGCGCACGGCCGGGATTGTTCTGGCCATACCCGTGGCGCTCAACACGCTGTTCAAGGCCGGAGTGACGGTGAGCCTGGCGGGCTGGCAGCAGGGCAGGAGCGCGGCACTGCCGCTGGCGGCCAGCGCACTGGCGGTGGGCACCGCCGTGCTGACGCTGCCCTGAGCCAGTAATCCAAACCTAGCGCGAGAGGCCCGATGCCGCGAGTTGCGCGTCGATTGCGCTTAGCAGCCGCTGGAGCCCCTCCTCCGTCTCGCTCTCTGCCCGGGCGGTCAACATGGCCTGCGTGTTGGAGGCGCGCAGCAGCCACCAGCCATCGGGCGTGGTGACGCGCACCCCGTCCACCGCAATAAGATCCGCCCCCGCAGCCGAGAGCCGCTCCCGCACTTCCTCCACAACCGCGAACTTACGCGCCTCCGAAGCGGGAAACCGCAATTCGGGCGTGGAGATCAGCTGCGGCATCGCGTCGTACAGTTCGGCCACGCTGCGATCCAACCGCAGGGTCGCGGCGATCAGGCGAAGCGCTGCGTAGAAGGCATCGTCGAAGCCGTAATAGTCGTCGGCGAAGAACATGTGCCCGGTCATCTCACCCGCGAGCAGCGCGCCGGTTTCCTTCATTCTGGACTTGATAAGCGCGTGCCCGGTCTTCCACATGTCCGCCACGCCGCCCATCCGCGTGACGCCGTCGAACAGCGCGCGGGAGGCCTTCACATCGGCGATCACCTGCGCGCCCGGATTTCGGCCCAGCAGGTCCTCCGCAAAGATCAGCAGCAGTTGGTCCCCGGCCAGCGCCCGGCCCCGGCTGTCGATCACCCCGATCCGATCGGCATCGCCGTCGAAAGCGACACCGAAATCGAGGTTCTTCGCAGCGACGAGCGCGCGCAGGTCTGCAAGATTGGCGTCTTCGCTCGGATCCGGATGGTGGTTCGGAAACGCCCCATCCACTTCAGTAAAGAGAAGATGATGCTCCCCAGGCAATCGGGAAGTGAGCAGCTCCAGAACCGGGCCGGCAGCGCCGTTGCCGGCGTCCCAGCCGATCCGCAGCCTGGTCAGGCGGTCATCGGGCAGCCCGACCAGAGCCGGGAGCAGCCCCGCGACATACTCGGCGATGACGCTGCGATCTTCTACTCGGACTTCCACTCGGGCATCCTGGAGGCCGGGATCGTCATGCCATTCCCCAGCAGCCGCGAGATCGCCAAGCCGCTGGATCGCCGCCCCGAAAAATGGGCGACCGTGCAGTACCATCTTGAAGCCATTTTGATCGGCGGGATTGTGGCTGCCAGTTATCTGAATGCCGCCCTGCAGGTCTTCGGCTGAGGCTTCAGCGAAATAGAGCATCGGGCTGCTGGAAAGGCCGATCCGGACCACGTCCACGCCGCTGGCCGTGAGGCCGTCCACCAGCGCCGCCTCCAGTATCGGGGAACTGACGCGGCCATCGCGGCCAACCACAATCTTGCGCCCGCCTTCGCGCCGCAGCAACGTGCCGAACGCGCGGCCGATGGCATAGGCATCGTCCGCTCCCAGGTTTTTGCCGACGGTACCGCGAATGTCGTATTCGCGCAGGATCGTGGGATCGAACCGATGCGCCTGCATCAGTGCTGCGGCGTCCCGTCCAGGGTTTCCAGCAGCAAGTCACGGGCGGCATTCGCCTCATGAACTTTCTCGTTGGAACCGCCGCGATCGGGGTGGACCTGGATCACCCGGCGCCGATGCGCCTCGATGATCGCCTCCCGACTGGCCCCTTCCGCCACACCAAGTACGGCGCGGGCCTGCGTCTGCGCATGGATCTGCGCGAAGCTGGGGGGATTGGGATCCCGCGATCCGGCAAGGTAGCGGCGCCAGTTGCGCCACGGCCATTGCCCGGTGGCCAGTTTCCAGGCGATGCAGCCCAGCGCGATCAGCCAGATCAGCTTCATGAGGCGGACTTCAGCCTTCGTCCGACAGTTCGAACTGCGGCTCGCGCCGTTCGGGCATCGGCAGGTTCAGGCCGGCCACCAGCCCGCGCAGTTCCTGCCGCGCAACGAGGTGGCTGGTACCCAGCTCGCCCAGATGCCCCTTGTCGAGCAAGGTCAGGCCCGACGGGAACAGCTCGCGGAAGATAACGCGCTCGGACAGGCCGGGCGAAATGCGGAAGCCCACGCGCTTCGACAGTTCCTTCAGCGCGCCTTCCAGGCGGCGCATGTTCTTGGCTTCCACATGCTGGACGCGGTTGCGCACCACCACCCAGTCAAGTTCGCGGCGGCCTTCGTTGATGGTCTTTAGGCCGCGCTTCTTGCGGGTTTCCCACATGAGTTCGGCGTAGAAAGACAGCTTCTTCACGCGGAAGGTTTCGTTCTCCACCTGGCCGATCAGGTCGAAGTCCACGAAGCTGTCGTTCAGCGGCGTCACCAGCGTATCGGCGGTAGCGGCCACGTGGCGGGCGAACTGGTCGTCGCGGCCGGGCGTGTCGAACACCAGGAAATCGTAGCCTTCGGCAATCTGGTCAGCCAGTTCGTCCAGTTCGTCGATATTGTCGCCGTCGTAGACCGCGAAGCGGGCGCCGGGCAGCGCGATTTCGCGCTGGCGTTCCGTCTCCATGCGGTTTTCCAGATAGCGGTAGAGCGTGCGCTGGCGCGGATCGAGGTCGATCGCGGCCACTTTGGCACCCTGATAGGCAAGTGCGATGGCGACGTGGACGGCCGTGGTCGACTTGCCGGTGCCGCCCTTTTCATTGGCGAAAACGATGCGATGCGCTGTCACGGACCCTAGCTTTCCCTGTTACCGCCGGCCCTGCCCGGCAGGCGAATTCTCAACCGCTTCTTGCCGCCCGGGGCACGCCGGCGCTAAGGGCTGGCGCGAGGACCGGTCAAGTCCATCCTAACGGAGCAGCCACCCCCAATGCAAACCGTCCACAGCCTTGATCCACTGCGCAGTGCCATCGCGACCTTGCGCCAGACCGGGACTGTAGCCCTTGTCCCCACCATGGGCGCGCTTCATGAAGGTCACCTGACACTGGTGCGGGAAGCGCGGAAACGGGCGGATCACGTGGTCGTTTCGATCTTCGTGAACCCCCTGCAATTCGGCGTGAACGAGGATCTGGACGCCTATCCGCGCCAGCTTGAGCGCGATTGCAATCTGCTGGCGCCCGAAGGCGTGGCGCTGGTCTGGGCGCCCACGGTGGATGCGATGTATCCGCAGGGCTTTGCCACCAATATCTCCGTCACCGGCGTGTCGGACGGCCTGTGCGGCGCCTCGCGCCCCGGCCATTTCGATGGCGTCGCCACCGTCGTCTGCAAGCTGTTCCACCAGGTGCTGCCCGATGTGGCTCTGTTCGGCGAGAAGGACTGGCAGCAACTGGCCGTGATCCGCCGCATGGCGCGCGATCTGGACCTGACGCGCCCGCATGTCGATGCGATCATCGGCGTGGAAACGGTGCGAGAGGAGGACGGCGTCGCCCGCTCCTCACGCAATGCCTACCTGACTGCGGAACAGCGCGCGGCGGCGGTTACCCTGCCCACTGCGATGAAGGCCGCGATCGCCGCCATCGAGAATGGCACGCCGGTTCCCGCCGCTCTGGCCGATCTGGAAGCAGCGCTGCTGGCCGGCGGCTTCGCATCGATCGACTATGCGGAACTGCGCGATGCGGACAATCTCGTCCTTCTGGACACTCGTTCGGATCGGCCCATTCGCCTGCTGGTGGCCGCGCGGATCGGCAAAGCCCGCCTGATCGACAACATGGCGGTGGCGCCGCGCTGAGGCATCTTCTTGCGCAAAAATCTGTCAATAAGGGTAGAATCTGACAGAAATAGTCATTTGTTTGCAAACGATTCAACTCTAAGGTCCCCCGCGCAATGGGCAAGCCGCGCCGGGTCGCCACGCGGCGCAACAGAGGGATCACCATCATGAAGACGTTCGCATGCGCGCTCGCCGCGCTTGCCATTGTGGCAGGCGCTCCTTCGGCTTTCGCGGAAGACAAATCCTCCGGCCGCAAGCTGCAGGACAAGGGTACGCAGCAGATCCCGGTCTGCCGCAAGAACCTCGGCACCGTGGCCATTATCGAGCCGGACAGCCAGTGGTGGCGCGAACTCAGCCTGGGTAGCCCGGAAGCGATCCTGCGCGTCTTCGTGCAACAGTCGCACTGCTTCACGCTCGTCAACCGTGGCCGTTCGCTCCAGAATAGCGCCATGGAGCGCGCGCTGGCCGAACAGGGTGAGCTGCAGCGCGGTTCGAACGTCGGCAAGGGCCAGATCAAGGCGGCGGATTACTTCCTTCAGCCGGACATCGTCTCCACCAACAACAATTCCGGCGGCGGCGGCGTGGGAGCCGTGCTGGGCGGCGTCGGCGGCC
>OUNM010461799.1_pt1 | contig 10952 bp, 12 predicted proteins | sample 1769961 | NCBI WGS metagenome assembly OUNM01 (sample SAMEA3914820, study PRJEB12502) | metagenome | biome: forest; material: soil | place: USA | collected 2012-03-12 | depth 0.3 m
ACCTGCGACTGCTGTTCGGAAATCTGCGAGTCGAGGTCGGTCAGCCGCTTGACGTCGCCGTCCTCGCGCGCCTTGCTGAGGCAGACCCAGAAGATCATGCCCACGGCCAGCAGGATACCCACCGCCTCGATCAGGCGGACGCCGCGCACGCGTTGCTCGAAAATGCGAAGGAAGGGCTGCATCATGAACGCGCCCTCCGGCCGGCCGGCATAACCGCGGGAACGGGTACGTCCGTGCGGCGCATGGCGCGCAGCTTGGCCGACCGCGAACGCGGATTGACGGCGGTCTCGGCGTCGGACGCCGCCACCGCCCTGGGCGTGACCAGGGTGTACAGGGCCGGCGCGGCCTTTTTTGCGGTCATTTGGGCTGTCGGCGGCGCATAGCGTGACGCACCCGCCACTTTGCCGGCGCGGTCGTTGAAGAAATTCTTGACGATACGGTCTTCCAGCGAATGGAAGGTGACGACGGCCAGGACGCCGCCGGGCTTCAGCAGGACTTCGGCGGCCTCGAGCGCGGCCTCCAGTTCGCCCAGTTCGTCATTGACGGCGATGCGCAGGGCCTGGAAGGTGCGCGTCGCCGGATGCATGGCGGCGCCCCCACCTTTCTTAAATTTGCGGCCGCCCAGGGCGCGCTCGACCACTTCGGCGAGGTCGAGCGTGCGTTCGAACGGCTTTTCCTCGCGGCGGCGGACGATGGCCGCGGCAATGGCGCGCGACTTGTGCTCCTCGCCGTACAGCCAGATGACGTGGGCGATATCGTCCTTGTCGTCTTCATTGACGAGGTCGGCGGCGCTGCGCCCCGTCGTCGACATGCGCATGTCCAGGGGGCCGTCGCGCATGAACGAGAAGCCGCGTTCGGCCTCGTCGAGTTGCATGCTGGACACGCCGATATCGAGCACGATGGCGTCGCAGGACGCATGTCCCAGGTCGGCAAGGCCTTCCTTCATCTCGGAGAAGCAGCGGTTGACCCATTGGAAACGGCCGGGGAACTCACCCTCCAGCGCCTCGACATAGGGCTTGACGCGGGCGTCGCGATCGAAGGCGACGACGCGGGCGCCACGCGACAGGAAGGCGCGCGAATAGCCGCCGGCGCCGAAGGTGCCGTCGACCACCAGCTTGCCGTCGAGGTCGCCGAGCACGGTCAACACCTCCGGCAACAGGACGGACATGTGCGGGGATGGCGGGGTCACGACTTGAGCCTCTCCGCCCCGGAGTCTTCCGACCTGAAATTGAAGACGTCGCGGGCCAGGGCCTCCTGCTGGGCGGCATAGGCGTCGTAGGCCTTGGGCGACCATAGTTGAAAACGGTCGAACAACCCGACCATGACGACGTCCGAGGTCAGCCCGAAGCGCGCGCACAGGCTTTCGGGAAGGGTGATGCGACCGGCCGTGTCGAAGTTCAAGCGCTGCATGCCGCCATAGACCTTGTGTTCCAGCGCCCGCCGCACGGGCGAACCGACCGGATACTGTTCGATAAGGGCGCGGTAGCGTTCGAAGAAGGCCGCCCCGCCACACTCCAGGCACTCCGCCTCGACCGCGCTGAAACAATAGACGCCGTCGAAGGCCTCAAGTTCCTTGCCGGGGAGCAGGGCGGTCGCGCGGAAATCCTGCGGCACGAGCAGACGCCGCTTGGAGTCGAGCTGCTTCTCGTGACTCGAGAGAAACACCGCCAGCCTGCCGGGCCCAAAACACGGCCCGCTCCCTTTTGTTGAAACAGCGGCGGAAAAATCAGCCCATACCCACGAACCGGCGCTGCGGAAATCAGGGTTAACATGGGATTAAATGGGATGCAATGACACAAATCGACACCTGAGGCCGATTCCGGGTTCAAATTGCACTCAAGACATCCAAGCATAGAACAAATACAGAACACACAATACAACTCAGTGCATTGAAAATTAACCATAAGTTGTTAAGACGAGCTTAACCGAACGCGGTTCGGCGAACGCGTTGTTAACCCTCATCTGTGGATTATGTGGATAAACTGTACACAGGATTCAGGCGGCCAAGCCGGCACCATAAATCCGATGCTTCAGGACTATGGCTCCGAGCGCGAAGCGCGAGGCAAGGGCGACCGCCCGCTAAGCCTGCGCGGCGCCTGAGCGCCAAACAAAAGCCTCCGAGCGCGAAGCGCGAGGCAAGCGCGACCGCGCGCAAAGCCCGCGCGGCGCCTGAGCGCCAAACAAAAGCCTCCGAGCGCGTCAGCGTTCGGCAAGCGCGACCGCGCGCAAGCCCGCGCGGCGCCTGAGCGCCAAACAAAAAAGTCCAGATGACCTGTAAGCCGGGTTCTGTACGGCCGAAGCCGTGGCGATCATTCCTCTTGGCCCCTCATTGCTGAGGGGCTCACGCAACCTACCCGAACGGTCTGGGGCGGCAATGCCCTGCAGGGTTTCCCCTGCGCGCCGTTCCTATTTGGTTTTGCTCCTGGCGAGGCTTGCCGTGCCACCGACGTTACCGCCGGCGCGGTGCGCTCTTACCGCACCCTTTCACCCTTACCTTGAAATCAAGGCGGTTTGCTTTCTGTGGCGCTATCTCTGGGGTCGCCCCCGGCGGGCATTACCCGCCGCCATATTGCCGTGGAGCCCGGACTTTCCTCAGGCATTCTTGCGAATGTCCCGCGACCACCCGGTCATCTGGTGCGTGGGGTTGTGCGCGCATTGGCCCGAAAGATCAAGATTTCTCGGGAAGAAACGCACCGATCGCCAGGACCAGCCAGCCGAGGATGGTCACGCCACCGCCGACCGGCGCCAGCATCTGCAAGGCCAGCACGCCGGTCGTGCCATGGATGAATGTTTCCAGGCCGAAAATCCCGCTGCCGGTCAGCAACAGGGCCACCGGCGCGGCGCGGCGCCAGCCGGAGAGCAGAGGCGAATGGTTGACCGCCAGCACGGACGCCGCGTGGAACAACAGGAACGAACCGCCGGTCGCCAGCACGCTTGCCGCCGGCGGATGCGAGCCCATGGCCAGCAGGACGACGCCGAACAGGCCCCACAGGGCGGCAATACCGAGGATAATGCGCTGACCGTTCATCTCATGCCTCCGCCAGCGAGATATGCCGCAGCAGCGCCATCAGCCGCAGCCGCGTGCGCGCGTCGGCCACGCCCTCGCCCGCCGTACCGATGATCTCGGGATGCCAATGGCGCTGGAAAGCGCCGACAATGGTCGCGGTTTCGGCATCATAGGGGCCGCCCGGCAGGATATTGTAGCCCAGCTTGCCGAGCGCCCCCTGCAAGGCAAACACGCCCGGGCCGGTGTCGCCCGCCCCCAGAGGCGGTCCCATGGCGGCTTCGCGTTCGGGCGCGATCTCATCGAAAGCCACGGGCCACAGGCCATGGCCGTGCTGCGCCAGGGTGCGCCAGGGAAAACGCTCGCCCGGATCGATCTTGCGCGCCGGGGCGATGTCGGAATGGCCGAGAATGCGCGAATCGCGAATCTCCCAGCGCGAACGGATACTGTCGAGCAGGCCGACCACCGCGTCGATCTGCGCCGCCGGAAAATCGACATAGCCGAATTCGTGGCCGGGATTGACGATTTCGATGCCGACCGAGCGGCCGTTGAGGTCGGTCTCGCCTCTCCAGAACGACACCCCGGCATGCCAGGCGCGGCGCTCTTCCGGCACCAGGCGATAGACCTGGCCGGCTTCGTCGACACAATAATGGGCCGAAACCTCGGCCGCGCGGTCGCACATGCGGTCGAGCGCGGCCCGGGCCGAGCGCATGCCGGTATAGTGCAGGATGCACATGTCCGGCGTCACGGTGCGTTCGTTGAAATTGGGAGACGGCAGCTCGATCACATTCATCCCATGCGATCTAGCCGCTCAGGATCGTTTAGTAAACGATCCAGGTCGAGCCCTTCTTGCGGGCCTCATAAACACCCTTGCCGGTCGGCTGGCCGCTGCGGACGAAAATCCGGACCGGGGTGCGACGAAGGAAGGCGGCGACCGCCACAAGCGCCAGCGCCACGACACCGACCACCACCACCACCGAAGCGGCGAAGACGAACAACAGGGCCAGCGCCGCCAGTACGCCCAGGCCGAGCGCCGTCATCAGCATTCCATGTACAATGCGGCCGATCAGGTTCTGGCGACGAACCTGGCCCCACGGACGGTAGGTCCGCGCATAGGACGCAAAGCGGAAATCTTGATCAGTCATCGGACGGATACCTTACACTCGGATAGAGACAATACGCGCCCCCGTACGAACCCAGAGATTGGCACGAATACGCGCAACGTCAACCTTCGGACCGCCCTGATGGAAACTTTATTTGAGGCGGGGCCTGGCGGCAACGGTCTCCCTTTCATTCATAACAGGTTTCAGGCCATGGCGCGCTCGAGCGCGATCCGGTCAAAAGCTTGATTGATAAGGGCGGATTTCTGCGTGTACAGCGCTTCGAACTCCGACGGCAGGCCGCGCGCCCGGATACGGTCCGGGTGAACGTCGGCCAGTTGGATGCGGCGCGCCCGGCGGACATCGTCATCGCTGGCGTCGGGTTGCAGGCCGAGGATGACATAGGGGTCCTCGGGTCCCAGCGGCACATAGCCGGCGCGGATGCGGCGATAGGTGCCGGGCTTGAGGTTGAACAGCCGCGCCACGGTTTCGAGATAGCTTTCCTCGCGGTCGCTGAGATGGCCGTCGGCCACGGCGATATGGAACAGGCCCTCCAGCACGTCCTCGAGGATCTGCGGGCACTTGCCGTAACGCCTGGCCAGGCGGCGCGCATAGGATTCGAAGCCGAGAGAGGTCTGGCGCGCCAGCTCGTAAAGGCGGACGATGTCGCGGCGGGCGCCGTCTTCGGGCCGGAAGACATGGAAGAAGGCCGCCTGCTCGCCGTCGTCGGCCAGACCGTCGGCCATGGCCAGCTTGGCGCCCAATGCCGTGACGGCGGTGGCGAAGGCGGGATCGGCGCCCGGCGGGCCCTTGGGACATTCGCTGCACTCGGCGGCGTCAACCTGACGCGCCGCCAGCCGGGCAAGACTTTTCCAGAACGACATACAGGTTCCTATAGCCGAAATCCTAAGCCATGTGGACTTAAGAATTATTAATAGGGCCGTTTTGTGTGCACTGCGCCAAAATGCCGCGCCTCCGCGCGAAGCGCCTCGATACGATGCCGACAAGAGAAAAGGAGACCATAAATGAACGCAAACGGACGCAAATAATCGGCGTACAGCGCGTTCCCAAGTCTCCATGCGGGTTTTGACCCGGTCTATTCGCTTCTATTTGCGTCCATTTGCGTTCATTTGTGTCCCCTCTTCCCGGCCCGGTCTGATCGCGGGTTCGAGCTGTGGAAAAATCCCCACAAAATCGTCGAAATTGCCGTATAGAACGCCGATCGGGCGAGACGTGCTGGCTTTGGCGCGCCGATGCCCTATGCTGCCCTTTTCGCCGCCAGCCGGAGTTGTTCGTGCGCCCTGCCCTCCCCGTCGCCCTCGGCCTGTGCGCCGCCACCCTGGTCTTCGCCGGTCTCGACGCCCAGGCGAAGCCGAAGCCAAAAGCGCCCGCCCATTCGACCAATCCGCTATTGTCGGCGGCGGCCAAGTCGAAGGCCGGCGGCGACTCCGACTCCATCCGAGTGCCGACGATCAACGACGCGCCGAAGAGCGACTTCGAACGCGTCGCCTGGTGCCACGGCATCCTCAGCGGCGACATGCAACTGGCCGACGTCATCGACCCGCTGGAGCCCAAGGATCCGCAGCTCCAGATGATCGGCCGCTCGTACCTGCGCGCCTACGAGGCGGCGCTGACCCTGTCGACCGAAGGCAAGACCGAGGCCGGCCACGCCCTGGCCGAAAAGGCGCGCCAGCGCGGTTTCGACTCGTGGACCGAGGCGCGCAAGGCCGAGATTCACAAGGCCGCCTGGGCCTACGACAACTGGCAGTTGCCGGGCGACTGCGAACACGCCGCCGTCCGCCTGAGCGGCCATCCCAACCTGTTCGCCGAAATGGCCACGGACGACGAAAGCAAGGCGATCAACGCCGTGCTCAACTCCGGCGGCCCGCACCCCTATGAGGAAGGCCCGGCGCCGACCCTGAAGGCCCAGAACATCGACCCCAATGCCGGTGAAGTCGTGGCCAACAACACCCTGGCCGTCCAGGCCAAGTCGCAGGCGACAAGCGCTTCGGCGTCGAGCGACAGCAGCGCGGCGCCGGGGGAATATACCCAACCCCTCGGCCAGAAGCTGGGCTGGGACAAAAAGTCGAACTGACGCCGCACCGCAACGTATTTTTTGCGAACCGACATGATACCCAAAATCTCCGGTTGCGGCTTAACCGGCGATTAACCATGTTCGCTTAAAATAGCACCGTTACGCGGAGTTCAGTTCGGTAGAAGGCCGAAGATCATGACCAGCAGTATCGACAATCTGTTCGATTGTACCGGCCCGGTGCAGACCGCCCGGGTGTTCAACCCCACCAAGCCCGAATATTACCTCGCCGACCGGGTCAAGGCCGTCGAACAGGCGCGCCCCGAAACCGACGCGGCGGTGAAGGTGACGATCTCCCAGGAAGCGCGGAGCGCGCTGAAAGGTTAGCGGTCTTCACGGGTATGCCAGATGCGGACGATGTTAATCGCGTCCAGCGTGACTTCGTAGTGCATATTGTAATCGCCCACCACCAGCGATCTCACATCCCGCCCTTCATAAGCGTCCGCGCGAGGTGCAATGTTCGGGAAGTCGGGCAGGCGAGCCGCGGTGTCAACCAGCGTCCGCACTATACGTACCCCGGCACGTGGATTGACCGGTCTCAAAAAAGCTTCCAGTCGAAGCAAGTCACGCCGGACGGCGGCCGACCAGTCAACGCGCATTGGTCACTCTTCGAGACTTCCGGCCCAGGCTTCGATTTCAGAATGCGGCACAACGCGTCCCTCATCGATATCCTTCAGTCCTTCAAGAATCATCTGATGACGACGCTCTTCAAGACTGAGCCAGTCCATCAATGCCTGCTTGACGATCCAGCCGCGCGGCCGCTCCAATCGTTCGGCGGCTTCGTCGATCCGCTCGGCGAGTTCGACAGGGATATGGGCGGTGACTGTACGGGTTTGCATGGGTTCAGGCTGCCCATTAATCGAATTTCGTCAATTCGATTAATTTTGATTACGGCACGTAGTTGAGGATTGGGCTGAGCCAGCGTTCGGCCTCGTCGACCGTCCAGCCCTTGCGGCGGGCATAGTCTTCGACCTGGTCCTTCTCGATCTTGCCGACGCCGAAATAATGCGCCTTCGGATGCGCGAAATAGAGCCCCGACACCGAGGCCGGCGGCGTCATGGCCAGGCTTTCGGTCAGTTCCATGCCGGCGCGCGCGCGCGCGTCCAGCAGGTCGAACAGGGCCCACTTCTCGGTATGGTCGGGTTGGGCCGGATAGCCGGGCGCCGGACGGATGCCTTTGTACTGCTCGTTGATCAAGGCTACGACGTCGAGGTCTTCGTCCGGCGCATAGCCCCAAAGCTCACGGCGCACGCGCTTGTGCAGCGCCTCGGCAAAGGCCTCGGCCAGCCGGTCGGCCAGGGCGGTCGCCAGGATGGCGTTGTAGTCGTCGCCCCTGGCCTTGAAGTCTTTTGCGATCTCCAGCTCGCCATGGCCGGCGGTGACGGCGAAACCGCCGATCCAGTCGGGCGTGCCTTTCGGGGCGATAAAGTCCGACAAGGCGGTATTTGACTGGCCTTCGCGCGTCTTCTTCATCTGCTGGCGCAGGGTATGGAGGGTGGCGATGGTTTTCGACCGGCTTTCGTCGGAATAGACCTCGATATCGTCCACTTCATTGGCATTGGCCGGCCAGAAACCGACCACGCCGGAAGCGGTGAACCACTTCTCGTCGAGAATGCGCTTGAGCATGGCCTGGGCATCGGTGAAGAGGCCACGCGCCGCCTCGCCGACCACCTCGTCCTCCAGGATCGCCGGATATTTGCCGGCCAGTTCCCAGGTGGCGAAGAAGGGCGTCCAGTCGATATGCTCGGCCAGGTCTTCCAAATCATAGGGGCTGAAGGTCTTCAGGCCGAGGAAGGACGGTTTGACCGGCGGCTCGGCGGCGAAGTCGATCCTGAAGCGGTTGGCGCGCGCCTCGGCCAAGACCGACCGCGGTTGCGAACTGCCCTTGCCGTAGCTCTCGCGCACCTTGGCATAGTCGGTTTTCGTCTGCTCGACAAAGCCGTCACGCTCCGTCTCGCTCAGCAGGTTCGACACCACGCCGACGGCGCGCGAAGCGTCCAGCACGTAGACCACCTGGTTGTTGTTGTAGCCCGGCTCGATCTTGACCGCCGTGTGCGTCTTCGACGTCGTCGCCCCGCCGATCAGCAGCGGGATATCGAAGCCCTGGCGCTGCATCTCCCGCGCCACGAAGACCATTTCGTCGAGCGAGGGGGTGATCAGGCCGGAAAGGCCGATCATGTCGACCTTGTGCGCCTTGGCCTCGGCGAGGATGCGGTCGGCCGGCACCATGACGCCCAGGTCGATGACCTCGTAATTGTTGCACTGGAGCACGACGCCGACGATGTTCTTGCCGATATCGTGGACGTCGCCCTTGACGGTGGCCATCAGCACCTTGCCGGCGGCCTGGTAGGCGCCGCCGCCGGCGACATGTGCCTCCTTCTCGGCCTCCATGAACGGCATCAGCCAGGCGACCGACTGCTTCATCACGCGGGCGGACTTCACCACCTGGGGCAGGAACATCCTGCCCGAGCCGAACAGGTCGCCGACCACGTTCATGCCGGCCATCAGCGGCCCTTCGATGACGTGCAAAGGCCGTTCGGCCTGTTGGCGCGCCTCCTCGGTATCGGCGTCGATGAATTCGGTGATGCCGTGGACCAGGGCATGCTTCAGCCGCTCGGCGACCGGCGCCTCGCGCCAGGCCAGCTTGGCGGACTGATCCTGGCTGTTCTCGCCCCCGGCACCCGATTTGTACTTCGGCGCCAGCTCGACCAGGTATTCGGTATTGGAGATGTTGTGGCGCTGCGGCCGGTTGAGGATGACGTCCTCGACCGCCTCTCTCAGCTCCGCGTCGATATCGTCATAGACCGGCAGGTCGCCGGCATTGACGATGCCCATGTCCATGCCGGCCTGGATGGCATGGTAGAGGAAGACGCTGTGGATCGCCCGGCGTACCGGCTCGTTGCCGCGGAAGCTGAACGAGACGTTCGATACCCCGCCCGAGATGCGCGCATAGGGCAGGGTCTGCTTGATGGTTCGCGTCGCCTCGATGAAGTCGACCGCATAGTTGTCGTGCTCGTCGATCCCCGTCGCCACGGCGAAGATGTTCGGATCGAAGATGATATCCTCGGGCGGAAAGCCGACCTCGTCGACCAGGAGGTTGTAGGCGCGGGTGCAGATCTCGACCTTGCGCGCCGCGGTATCGGCCTGGCCCGCCTCGTCGAAGGCCATGACCACCACGGCCGCGCCATACTTCAGGCACTCGCGCGCATGGTGACGGAAGACGTCCAGGCCTTCCTTCATCGAGATCGAATTGACGATCGCCTTGCCCTGGACGCACTTTAAGCCCGCCTCGATGACCTCCCACTTCGACGAGTCGATCATCACCGGGACGCGGGCGATGTCCGGCTCGGCGGCCAGGAGGTTGAGGAAGGTGCGCATGGCCGCCGCGCTGTCGAGCAGGCCCTCGTCCATATTGATGTCGATGACGGCGGCGCCGGCCTCGACCTGCTGGCGCGCCACCGCCAGGGCTTCGGTGAAATTGCCCTCGACGATCAGCTTGCGGAACTTCGCCGAACCCGTGACATTGGTCCGTTCGCCGATATTGATGAAGGTAGGGGTCAAAGGGCGCTCTCGATAGCGGCGACAATACGAGTCCAGTCGGTATAGCTTCCGCTGTCCAGGTACAATTCACGAATCTCGGAGTCGCCGGTGCTGACACGTTTCAGCGCCGCCCGGGCAAGGCCGGCCAAATCCGCCGGCGGCGGGCCCATGGCGTCGAGCGTCATATGGTAGTCCTGGGCCGAAACGTCACTCTTGCCGGTGGCGATGGTCAGAAGGGCGGCGGCGGCATAGGCGCGGGCACCGTCCTGCAGTTCGACATAGTCGGGATTGACCAGCACATCGGCGAAGGCCTCGCGGACGACGTCCCACGAAGGCGCGTCCTCCAGCTCGATCATCAGGTCCGCCGCGTCGTCATTGTCGAAAGGTCCGCTCGACCAGGCGCCCATCAGCAGCCTATCCTTTTCGAAGACTCGGCCCGCCTCACAGCGAGTTCGATCTGGCCATTCAGGAAATCAACAAAAGGAATCCCCTGCGCCTTCAGCGACTTGGGATAGAGCGACGCCCTGGTCAGGCCCGGCAGGGTATTGGTCTCGATATAGATCGGCCCGTTCGCGGTCAGGATGAAGTCCGAGCGCGAATAGCCGCTGCACGACAGCGCACGGTGCGCCAGAACAGCCAGGTCCTGGATCTGCTTCGTCAGTTCCGGCGCGAACCGGCCAGGGCAGATTTCCTGGGTGCCGCTGGCCAGATACTTCGAATTATAGTCGAAAATGCCGGCGGCCGGGATGATCTCGACCGGCGGCAGGGCGATCAGAGATCCGTCGGCCTGCTCCAATATGCCGCAGGTCGCTTCGTCGCCGGTGATGAACGGCTCGATGACATAGGGAGTGGTCGCCGCGGCCCTGCGCACCGCCGCCAGGTCCTGGGCGGCGTTGACGACGATCAGGCCGAAGGACGAGCCGTCCTGCGACGGCTTGGCGATCAGCTTGCCGTAGTGCGCCAGGGCTTCGTCGGCCTCATCGAGGGTCAGGGTGGCCGGCGACGGCACCCCGGCCATGGCGGCGAAGGTCTTGGCCTGGATCTTGTCGAAGGCCAGGTTCGATGAGGCCGAGCCGGAGCCGGTAAACGGTACGCCGCGCATTTCGCACAGCACCTGGAACTCGCCATTCTCCGGCGAGCCGCCGTGCAGCGCCAGCACCAGCACGCGTTCCTCGGCCCGGGCGCGATCCATGGCGGCGTCAAGCCGGCCTATCAG
>OUNM010001429.1_pt1 | contig 10944 bp, 13 predicted proteins | sample 1769961 | NCBI WGS metagenome assembly OUNM01 (sample SAMEA3914820, study PRJEB12502) | metagenome | biome: forest; material: soil | place: USA | collected 2012-03-12 | depth 0.3 m
GGAAGGCAAGGTCGCCTACGACCACCGCGACGCCGGCGGCTTCATCAAGCTGAACGCCCTGCGCCTGCGCGTCCTGGCCAAGCGCGACAAGCGCGGCTAGGCGGTCCACATCGGATTGAAGAGGGCGCTGCGGGGAAACCTGCAGCGCCTTTTTCTTTGCGACCCGTTCTACGCCGCCAGTTGCGCGACGTTGTTTTGAAAGGCGTGAAAGCGTCGCAATTCGTCGAAGTGAGCGGACTTCGAGGTGCGATACGAAATGATCCAATCCGGGATGGTGAAGTAATCCATCATGCCCAAGATCAGCATGGGCCGCGCATCATCACCCAGCGGCCTCGTGCGCATCGTATGGATGGCGTCACGAATATCGGTCGCGACCTGCGTATGCGGACTGAACAGACTCACCACGAAGGGATCGACCTCCTTCGGCGTCGCGCTGGCATCGTAGGCTTCGAACAACACGTCGTAAATCGCCTTGGGACCGACGTGATCGACCCAATTCGTGACGATCAGCAATTCCATTTTGCTGTCGGCGCTTTGATCGCCAACGCCCGCCCATAGCAACGCACTAGGATTGAAGCCGAGCTTCTTCAGCGCGGCAGCGTACTCTCGCCCCGCCTTGAGCTTATGCTCCATCTCGATCATAGCCCGCTCAGCCAAGCGACCACTCCTTCCGGATCAAAGGCTGCGGCAACCATACTCCGCGCATTCGCGCGGCTCATCTTGCCAGAAGTATACTCGTGAGCGCGGTTCCAGTCCAAGACGGTGCGAAGTCCGCCACGAAGGCCTTTTGGCGCAGTCCGCAGATCGATACCTGCCGCTTCAAAAAGATCACGCAGGCTGTGAGTGTAGAGCTCCGGCCGCCGATCCTTCGACGGCCACGCATTCAAGCGCTCGCGCCGGATAATCAGCGCTTTCAACGCGAACTCGACCGCAAAACCCGCCGCCATCCAAGCTTCGCGGCAGGCAAGTCGATCATTTACGACCGCTAACGCCACGATGCGCTTGCTCTCCACCATACGGAGGAAGGCGTCGGCGGTCAGAGGTTGGTCGGCATCCACGCCCTAGCGATATCAACCTCTACCATTGCGAGCAACGCCGGCGAAGCTATCGCCTCACACCCGGTTGTACGGATACCGGTCCCGGATCATCCGCTGGAAGAACCGGCCTTTCGACCGCGAGCGATAGAACGCCGCGCTGATGCGTTCGGGGACGCCGACATAGACGTACTCGTCGCCGTCGTGGAACGTGACGAAGAGCTTGCCGTGTTCGGGGTTGTATTCGATCTCTCGGATCGCCGTGGATTCCACATGCATGGCTTGCCGGGCCTTTCGCGAATGGGATCGTTCCGTCCTAGGAGCGAATGAGGCGGCGGGCCGGTTCCAAGGGTCCAGCTGTCGCCTTGTCGTTAACGAAGGTTAAAACGACGCGACCAGGGATGCAAACGCGGCCGAAACACCGCTAGGGTCCGCTCCGGGACGGCCCGCGAGCCGTCGGGGAGGAACACCGAAAATGCATCAGTCCCACGCGCTGGTGGCCATCGTCACGCTGGTCTCGCTGCTGGTCTACGTCTGGATGATCTTCCGCATCGGCGGCGCGCGCCGTCGGTCGGGCATCGAGGCCCCGGCCATGACTGGCCACCCGGAGCTGGAGCGCCACCTGCGCGTCCAGGCCAACACCGTCGAGTGGCTGGTCATCTACCTGCCCTCGCTGTGGCTGTTCGCGATCTACTGGAACGACCGGGTGGCCGCCGCCCTGGGCGTGATCTGGATGATCGGCCGGATCGTCTATGCCCTGGGCTATGCCGCCGATCCCAAGAAGCGCGAACTTGGCTTCATGATCCAGTCGCTGGCCACGGGCGTCCTGCTGTTCGGCGCCCTGGGCCGGGCGATCTACATCCTGGCCGTCATCGGCGGCTAGCTTGAGCTTTGAGCCTCATGGCGCGGACGCTATATCCGCGCCATGAGCCACCTGCCCGTCGATCCCGCCCGCTACGGCGCCTTCCTGGTCGCCATGTTCGTCATGGCCATCACGCCGGGACCGGCCAACCTGTTCGCCATCGCCACGGGCATGGAGCGCGGCAAGGGCGCGGCGCTGGTCAGCGTGGTGGGCATGAACAGCGCCACCCTGGTCTGGTTCGCCTGCTCGGCCTTGGGCCTGGGCGCCCTGATCCTGGCCTTTCCCAAGGCCTTCCACTTCCTGGCCTATGCGGGCGCGGCCTATCTGGTCTGGCTGGGCCTGAAGTCGCTGTGGGCCGGGATCAAGAACCTGGAAAGCCACGCCACGGCCACCGTGCGGGCCAACCGCTCGGCCTTCGTCGACGGCTTCATGGTCCAGATCGCCAATCCGAAGATCCTGCTGTTCTTCTCGGGCGTGCTGCCGCCGTTCCTGGACATCAAGCGGCCGCTGGCCCCGCAGCTGGTCATGTTCGCCTGCGCCACCATCGGCATGGACCTGATCAGCATGTCCAGCTACGGCCTGGGCGGCGCGGCGCTGTCGACCCGAATGAACGAGCCGAGTTTTCGCCGTGGATTCGCGATCCTGGTCGGCATCCTTCTGATCACGGCGGCCGTACTTATCTTGTCCAGAGGCTGATAGATTTCAGCCGCGTTGCAAACTGCGCCTCGGCGAAACCACAAAGCCCAGCCAGAGTTGACTCCAAACACTGAGGACTCCGCGTGAAGGAGCTAGGCATGTCCATGAAGAAGGTCGCCCTGGTCGCCGCATTGGCGATCGCCGCCGGGTTGTCGGCCTGCGCCACCCCGACGCCCTATCAGCCCAAGATGACATCCGGGCCGACCACCGGCGGGTTCTCCGAGCAGAAGCTGGAAGGCGATCGCTATCGCATCAGCTTCGCCGGCAACAGCCTGACCTCGCGCGAGACGGTCGAGCGCTATCTGCTGTACCGGTCGGCCGAGCTGACCACTCAGCAGGGCTATGACTGGTTCGAGACCGCCGATCACCGCACCGATCGTACGGCCCGCACCTATGTCGATCCCGATCCGCTGGCCCGCCCGGGCTTCGGCTTCGGTTATCCGTACGGCTACTGGCGTCCGTCGTGGCGCTATTACGGCTCGCCGTACGGCTGGCGTTCGTGGGACCCGTTCTGGGGTGACCCCTTCTTCGCCGACCGCGCCCAGATCCGCACGGTCGAGAAGTTCGAGGCCGCCGCCGAGATCGTGATGCACAAGGGCAAGAAGCCGGAAGGCGACCCGCGCGCCTACGACGCCCGCGAGATCATGGCCAACCTGGCCAGCACGATCCAGCGCCCGGTTCCGGGGAAGTAATATCGATAGAAAGCTCCCTTCCCCCTTGATGGGGGAAGGGTCGGGGATGGGGGTGCTGCGGCGGTTCCGCCTGCAGCGCCCTACTCACCCCCACCCAACCCTCCCCCATCCAGGGGGAGGGCTTTTTATTGCGGTCTACCGCGGCGCCATCCGAATACCGCCGTCCAGGCGCACGTCCTCGCCGTTGAAGTAGCCGCAGGTGATCATCGTCAGGGCCAGCTGAGCGTATTCTTCCGGATTGCCCAGGCGCTTGGGGAACGGCACCGAGGCGGCGAGAGCCGCCTTCACGTTTTCCGGCGCGCCGTTCATCAGCGGGGTGTTGAAGATCCCCGGCAGGATGGTGTTGACGCGGATGCCTTCGCCCATCAGGTCGCGGGCGATCGGCAGGGTCATGCCGACCACGCCGCCCTTCGAGGCCGAATAGGCCGCCTGGCCCATCTGGCCGTCCTCGGCCGCCACCGAAGCGGTGTTGACGATCGCGCCGCGCTCGCCGTCTTCCTGCGGCTCCAGGTCCAGCATGCCCTTGGCCGACTTGGCGATGCAGCGGAAGGTTCCGACCAGGTTGATCTGGATGATGCGGTCGAAGGCGTCGAGCGGGAAGTGCTTGGTCTCGCCCGTGCCCTTGTCGCGGCTGGCGGTCTTGGCCGCGTTGCCGGTGCCGGCGCAGTTGACCAGGATCCGCTCCTGGCCGTGCGCCGCGCGGGCCTTTTCGAAGCCGGCGTCGACGTCGGCGTCGCTGGTCACGTTGACCTTGCAGAAGACGCCGCCGATTTCGCGGGCGACTTCCTCGCCGCGCGCTTCGTTCATGTCGAACAGGGCGACCTTGACGCCTTGGGCGGCCAGCGCGCGGGCGGTGGCCTCGCCGAGGCCCGAAGCGCCCCCGGTGACGACGGCGGCGACGGTGTTGTCGAGTTTCATGGACGTTTCCCCAAAGTTCGCGTTTAGGATCGGCTTTAGTAGAGGGTTTAAACCGATGAGCGCCGCCGCCAAACCGTCCCCCGACGTCAACGTCAACGACGTGCTCGATCCGGCCAAGGCGCTGGTCCCCGAGACGGTGCGGGTCAACGAGGAGCGCGTGCGGCGCGGCTTCCTGCCCAAGATCCGCAAGGTGGCGACCAAGATCCCGTTCGCCGCCGACGCCCTGTCGCTCTGGTGGTGCGCCCGCGATCCCGAGACGCCGACCGCGGCCAAGGGGATGATGCTGGCGGCCCTGGCCTATTTCGTCCTGCCGGTCGACGCCATTCCCGACGTCCTGCCGGTGATCGGCTTCACCGACGACGCGGCCGTGATCGCCGCCGTGGTGGCCATCCTGGGCAAGACCCTGAAACCTCGCCACAAGGAAGCCGCCCAGGCCTTCCTGCAGCGCCTGTCCGATGAGCCCTGAGACGTTTCCGGTCGAGACGGGGCTGTGGGCCGTCGCCGCGGGCGGCGCCCTGGCCTATGGCCTGGTGTTCGTCGAGCAGCCGGTGTCGGTCCTGCGGACGGTGGTCAAGACCAGCGCCGTCGCGGCCCTGGCGGCCCTGGCCTGGCTGGATGACGGCTCGGTGCTGCTGGCGCTGGCCCTGGCCTTCTGCGCGGTCGGCGACGCCTTCCTGGCCGGCGATCCCAAGCGCTGGCTGCCGTTCGGCCTGGCGGCCTTCCTCGCCGGACACCTGACCTATGTTCCGCTGTTCCTGGATCGCGCGGAGGCGCCGCCCGTGTGGTTCTGGCCGGCCGCCGTGGTGATCGGCGCCGTCGCCGGCCTGATGCTGCGGGCCCTCTGGGGGTCGCTGGGCAAGCTGCGGATCCCCGTCGTCGTCTATGTGCTGGCCATCGTGGCCATGACCGTCACCAGCCTGCTGCTGCCGGCCCGCGCCTGGCCCACCACAGTGGGCGCCCTGGCCTTCATGGCTTCGGACGCCATCCTGTCGTTCGACCTCTTCAAGGGCGCCAAGCTGCTGGGCTCGCCCCGTCTGACCGCCTGGGCCGTCTGGTTCCTCTACTGGGGCGCCCAGGCCGGCATCTGCTGGGGCATGGCCGGGAACTAAGGCGCTAGCCCGCCCGGAACCGGAGCACCGCGCCGTCCCACTGGGCGTCGTGGCGATCCTCCTCGACGATGTCGCGCACGCCGGGATAGCTGGCCACCGCGCGTCGCCAGAAGCTCAGCGCCGCGACGTTGCGGCGAACGACGGCGGCCTCCCAGACGCCCCAGGCCGAGCCGAACAGCGCGTGGGCGGCGGCCAGGCCCACACCACGCCGGCGATGCTTGCGGACCACGAAGAACTCGGCCACCGCCTGGTCGACCGGGGTCGGCGCGTGGGCGACGTCGTTGACCAGGGCGAAACCCACCGGCAGGCCGCCGATCCGGAACAGCCAGGGCGTCCGCGAAGGCTCCTTCCAGTAGGCCTCCAGGTCCGGATAGTCGGAATAGCGACCGTCCGGACCCAGCTCGCCCTCGACCTCGCGATCGAACCACAGCTCGGAAAAGTCGTGGATGTAGAACTGCATCAGGTTGGCGATGATCGGCGCCTCATCGGCCTGCGCGCGCGCCACGACAAGGCCGCTGGAGCCCTTTGGCCGCAACGAGATCGTGCTCGACATGATGTTCTGCCCCCGGACCGGTTGTCCCCGCCGAACTTCGCCTTAAGTTCGAGACATGATCGAAGCCCTGCTCAGCAAAATGATCAAGACCGGCGACCTGACGGCGCATCTGCCCGGAGGTCGCGTCATCAAGGCGGGAGACGGAACCGGACCGCCGGTGGCCATCCGCATCAATGGCCGGGGCCTGCGTCGCCTGGCCAATCCCAGCCTTGGACTCGGCGAAGGCTATATGGAAGGCGACATCGTCTTCGAGCAGGGCTCGATCGACGAGCTGCTGACCATCGTCGGCGAGAGCGGCGGGCGCACGCCCAAGCGCGGCTCGGCCCTGTCGCGGTTCCGCAAGGCGCTGAAGCGCCGCGTGCAGCAGGTCAACGACCGCGTCGCTTCACGCAAGAACGTCGCTCACCACTACGACCTGTCGAACGACCTCTATCGCCGGTTCCTCGACACCGACATGCAGTACTCCTGCGCCTATTTCGAGCGTCCCGACATGACGCTGGAGGAGGCCCAGGCGGCCAAGAAGGCCCTGATCGGCCGCAAGCTGCTGATCCAACCGGGCATGAAGACCCTGGACATCGGCTCGGGCTGGGGTGGCCTGTCGATGACCCTGGCCAAGGACTTCGGGGCCCAGATGACAGGCGTGACCCTGTCGACCGAGCAGCTGGCCCTGGCGACCGAGCGCGCCCAGAAGGCCGGCCTGTCCGACAAGGTCCAGTTCCGCCTGACCGACTATCGCGACCTGGATGAAAAGTTCGACCGCATCGTCTCGGTCGGCATGCTGGAGCACGTCGGCGCGCCGAACTTCCGGACCTATTTCGAGACCATCAACCGCCTGCTGACCGACGACGGCGTGGCCATGGTGCACTCGATCGGCAAGATGCACGGGCCGGGCGCGACCAACGCCTTCACCCAGAAATACATCTTCCCGGGCGGCTATATCCCGGGCCTGTCGGAGATCGTCGCGGCGATCGAGCAGGCGGGCCTGTGGATCACCGATATCGAGATCCTGCGCCTGCACTATGCCGAGACCTGCCGGATCTGGCGCCAGCGGTTCATGGCCGATCCCGACATCCCGACGATGTTCGACGCCCGCTTCCGGCGGATGTGGGAGTTTTACCTGGCCGGCGCCGAGCTGGGCTTCCGGCACGGCGGCCACATGGTCTTCCAGATCCAGCTGGCCAAGAAGCGCGACGGGACGCCCCTGACGCGGGACTACTTGCTGAAGGGCGCGGGGACTTAAAGGCGTAGAGCGCCCCCTCCGTCTCGCTGCGTATCCGCAGCGATCCACCTCCCCCGTTTCACGGGTGAGGAGAATATCCTCCTCCCCTGCGAAGCGGGGGAGGTGGCGCGGCGCCGATAGGCGACGTGACGGAGGGGGCGCTACGCCCTAGAACGCCACCGCCAACCCGCCCTGCTTGTAGACGACCCCGCCCTTCATCACGAAGCGCACGCTCCGCATCGTGGCGATGTCGGCGGTCGGGTCGCCCTGCACGGCCACCAGGTCGGCATAGGCGCCGGGCGCGACGAGGCCGATCTCGGCCTTGTCGCCGATCAGGTCGGCGGCGCTGCTGGTGGCGGCCTGCAGGGCTTGAGTCGGCGAGAGGCCGCCCTGGACCAGCAGCTGGAACTCCAGGCTGTGATCGCCTTCGCCCAGGTCGGTGCCGTAGGCGATCTTGACGCCGGACTTCACCGCCAGCGGGAAGTTCTTCTTGGGCAGCAGGTCATTGGCCAGCTCCTTGGCGGCCGTGCCGGGCGGCAGCAGTTCGGGGTGCTTGGAGGCGGTCTCGTAGAAGACGTCGTAGACGGTCAGCGTCGGCACCAGCCAGACGCCGCGGTCCTTCATCAGCCTGAAGGTCTCGGCGTCGGCGAACGAGCCGTGCTCGACCGAGTCGATCCCCGCCCGCACCGAGGTCTGGATGGCGGCCGACGGATAGAGGTGGGCGGCGACCTTCAGGCCCAGGGCGTGGGCGGTGCGCACGGCCTCCTCGATCTCGTCCTGCGCCATGGTCTGGGCGCGCGGGTCGTCGCCGGCCGAGGCGATGCCGCCCGACGGCATCAGCTTGATCACCGTGGCCCCGCGCCGCTTGTGCTCGCGCACCTTGAAGCGAGCCTCCTCGGCCGAATTGACGATGCCCCGGTCCCAGGTCGGGTTCGAGAGCGCCGGGTCGAAGCCGGTGTGGCCGTCGCCATGGCCGGCCGTGGGACCCAGCGGCTCCAGGGCGATCCACAGGCGCGGGCCGGGAACCTTGCCGGCGTCGATGGCGTCGCGCACGCCCAGGGTCTCGTCGCCGCCGCCCAGGTCGCGGGCCGCCGTGAAACCCTGCAACAGCAGGGCCCTGGCGTAGACCGCCGCGTCGAAGGCCCGGTCGATGTCGGAGTGGGTGACATAGGTCTCGACGGCGTTGGCCTTGCTGGGCAGCGCCGCGCCGATATGGACGTGGGCGTCGATCAGGCCGGGCAGCACCGTCTGGTCCTTCAGGTCGATCACGACCGCGCCGGGTCGGGTGACGTAGCCGGGCTCGATGGCCACGACGCGGTCGTCATGGATGACGATGGAGCTGGCGCCGCGCAACGTCGTCCCGTCGAACAGCTTGCCGGCCTGGACCACCGTGTCGCCGGCCTGAGCCGAGCCGGCCAACGCCAAACACATCGCCGCCAAGGCTGCCGCCTGAACGCCCGTCCCCATCGCAAATTCCCCTCGATCAGTCCCGCCCAAGCCTTGCCCGGTCGCGCCTTCCGCGTACAGCGCAAAGCCGCGTCGGACGCCCGGGAGGCGCGCGGTTGATGCGGAGAGGTCGCCCGTCTAGTTTGCCGCACTTTCCGACCCCAGATCCGAGGCGTTCATGGGCCAGTTTCGCGCGGCCGACCTTCTTCGCCGCAAGCCCGTCGCCCAGACTGAAGGCGAGCATCCGCCCGAAAGCCTGCACCGCTCGATCGGCCTCTTCCAACTGACCATGCTGGGCGTCGGCGCCACGATCGGCACCGGCATCTTCGTGGCCCTGACCACGGCCGTGCCCGCCGCGGGCCCGGCGGTGATCCTGTCCTTCGTGCTGGCCGGGATCACCGCGGCCCTGACGGCCCTGTGCTACGCCGAGCTGGCCTCAACCATTCCGGTTTCAGGCTCCTCGTACTCGTACGCCTACGCCACCCTGGGCGAGTTCGTTGCCTTCATCGTCGGCGCATGCCTCCTGCTGGAATACGCCGTCTCGGCCTCCGCGATCGCCGTCGGCTGGGGCCAGTATTTGAACGAGATGCTGGTCGACCTGGTGGGCTGGAAGATGCCCGACGTCATCGCCAAGGCCCCCGGCGCGGGCGGGGTGTTCAACCTGCCGGCCGTCGTGCTGGTGGGGGCCTGCATGGTGCTGCTGCTGCGCGGCGTGAAGGAGTCGACCACGGTCAACGCCGTGCTGGTGGTGCTGAAGCTGCTGGTGCTGGCGTTCTTCGTGGTCATCGCCTTCAGCGGTTTCCACGCCCACAATCTGACGCCGTTCCTGCCGATGGGCATGGCGGGCGTCGGGACCGCCGCCGGCTCGATCTTCTTCTCCTATATCGGCATCGACGCGGTCTCGACGGCCGGCGAGGAGGTCAAGGACCCGCGCCGCACCCTGCCGCTGGGCATCGTGCTCTCGCTGCTGATCGTGACGGCGATCTACATCCTGGTGGCGGTGGCCGCCATCGGCGCCCAGCCCTGGACGGCCTTCGCCGGGCAAGAGGCGGGACTGGCGGTGATCCTGCGCAATCTGACGGGCCAGGCCTGGACGTCGCTGGTGCTGTGCGTAGGCGCGATCGTCTCGATCTTCTCGATCACCCTGGTGGTCATGTACGGCCAGACGCGGATCCTCTACGCCATGAGCCGCGACGGCCTGCTGCCGAAGCTGTTCCAGCGCCTGCACCCCAAGACCCAGAGCCCTGACCTCAACACCTATATCGTGGCGGCCTTCATCACCGTGCTGGCGGCGTTCATCCCGCTGGACGTGCTGATGAACCTGACCAGCATGGGCACGCTGATCGCCTTCGCCATCGTCTCGCTGGGCGTGATCATCCTGCGCCGTACGCAGCCGGACCTGCCACGGGGGTACAAGGTTCCGCTGTATCCGGTCGTGCCGGTGCTGAGCGTGATCGCCTGCGCCTACCTGACCTGGAAGCTGCCGAAGGATACGTGGCTGCTGTTCGGCGTGTGGGTGGCCGGGGCGTGCGTGATGTATTTCGGGTATTCGGTCAGGCATTCGAAGCTGAGGGCCTGACAAAGAACTCTCCTCCCCCGTTGGGGGAGGTGGCCCAGAGGGCCGGAGGGGGCCAGCTCGGCCTAGGCCGCATTAGCCCCCTCAGTCGCTCCGCGACAGCCCCCCCAAAGGGGGAGCAGATTACGCGGCGCCCCTATTCCACCGTCACCGACTTGGCCAAATTCCGCGGCTGGTCGACGTCCGCGCCCTTCACCACCGCCACGTGGTAGGCCAGGAGCTGGATCGGGGCCGACATCACCAGGGTCGAGACCAGCGGGTCCGAGGCCGGGGCCGTGACCACCACCTTGGCGCCGGCCGGAGCGTGCTTCACGCCTTCGGTGTCGGTGACGAAGATCACCTGGCCGCCGCGCGCCATCACCTCGCTCATGTTCGAGGCCGACTTCTCGAACCAGCTGTCATAGGGCGCCAGGATGACGATCGGGGTCTGGTCGTCGACCAGGGCGATCGGGCCGTGCTTCAGCTCGCCGGCGGCGTAGCCCTCGGCGTGAATGTAGCTGATTTCCTTCAGCTTCAGCGCGCCTTCCAGGGCCAGGGCCGACATCGGACCGCGGCCCAGATAGAGCACGTCGCGCGCCTTGGCCACGTCGGCGGCGATGTCCTTGATGGCGTCTTCCAGGCCGATGGCCTCGGCGATCAGGCGCGGGGCTTCCAGCAGCACCTTCACCAGGCGCTGCTCCTCGGCGTCGTCGATCTTGCCGCGCGCCGCGGCGGCGGCGACGGCCAGGGCGGTCATGACACTGACCTGGGCGGTGAAGGCCTTGGTCGAGGCCACGCCGATCTCGGGACCGCAGTGGATCGGCCAGACGACGTCGACCTCGCGGGCCATGGTCGATTCC
>OUNM011190268.1_pt1 | contig 10935 bp, 11 predicted proteins | sample 1769961 | NCBI WGS metagenome assembly OUNM01 (sample SAMEA3914820, study PRJEB12502) | metagenome | biome: forest; material: soil | place: USA | collected 2012-03-12 | depth 0.3 m
CTCCGGAAGAAGGCATTCCTTTTACTTCGGCGGGAAAGAAGGCTTACGGGTTGGAGGCAAAGAAGCCCATTCTTTTAAGCGATGAGAACCGGCCCGAGTCACCGACGATGATGTGGTCGAGAACCGGAATTTCAAGGATGTGTCCTGCCTTGCGAAGAGTGTTCGTTACCTGGACGTCCTCGGGTGACGGCTGCGGGTCTCCGGACGGGTGGTTGTGCGCAAGTATGACGCTTGCGGCGTTGGCAAGGATTGCTGCCTTAAAGACCTCTCGTGGCGACACGAGTGCGGCGTTGAGTGTTCCGATACTCACCGTGCTAAGCCCGATTATACGGTTCTGGGTACAGAGCATCATGACCACGAAGTGCTCTCGGTCCGCATGTTGGAGGTATTCAATGAACGTTGCCGAGACCGCTTCGGGCCCGTCCATTTCCGCTCGATTGGTAAGCTCCTTTCCTTCGCGCACAAGGTGCACTCGAAACGAGGGAAGTTTAGAATCGACCAACGGTGAAGCAGACTCGACGCTCCAAAGGGAGGCGAGCGAGAACTGGGTCGGGTTCCTCTGGCCAGGCAAGATATCGTCCATTAACAACGGCCCCATCATCGGGACGGCAGAGCATATCTCAGCCCCTTGTCGATTGAAAGCCATTGCCCACAGAGAAGGAAGCTCCAGCACCATCACACCTGACTCACCCTTGGATGTGCGTCATGCATCACTTGACGCAAAACCTATCGTATAATGACAGCGTGGAGCGAGCTGAAGCCGCTAAGTATCTCGGAGTGAGCATCAGCACGCTGGACCGTTTTGCTTCAAAAGGACGCCTTACAAAAGGGCGAGCTAAACGGAAAACCAGACCGGTTACGGTGTTCATCGAGGAAGAGCTAGCTAAGCTAAAAGCGGAGCTTGAAGAGGCCCGACCTCAAGAGGTGTTCAGACGTCTGAACACCACCGATAGGCTTCCGGAAGGAGTCGGGTTCCGACTCGACCCCTACTACATCGAGCGGCTCCTGGCAGGAGGTACAGAGCGCGGAGTAAGCGCTGGTGAGTACGCCAGAACGCTTGTAATCCGGGCTCTTGAAGACGACCGTGAAGAAGGATTTAAGAGGGAACTCGCATCCCTTAGAAACACGCTAGCCGAAATGTTTTATGTCGTACTGGTCACAAAGCTCGGGGCATCCGAGGCTGATGCCCGTGAGGTCGTATCCGGATTATTAGACGGTGGTGCCAGAGGTGCTTAGTATGAGCGCTATGAGCTCTGGACAGGCCGGTTACTACCTTGGTCTCGCACGGGAGGACTATTATCTTTCAGGCGGCGAGCCGCCAGGACGATGGTTTGGCGAAGGTGCCGAACGGCTCGGGCTTTCGGGCGAAGTAGAGGCCGACCAGCTTTACAATCTTTTTGCGGGCCGCTCTCCACGGGGTGAGCGTTCGCTTATTCAGAACCAGTCTCACGAGGGTAAGGCAGAGCATCGGCCCGGATGGGACTTGACCTTCTCGGCTCCAAAATCGGTCAGTGCGCTTTGGTCGCAGGCCGACGAAGGAAAACGCATCGCTCTGCAAAACATCCACGCAAAGGCCGTTTCCGAGGCCCTGGGCTACCTGCAGAACACAGCGGTTTTTACGCGTCGTGGCAAGGGTGGGGCTGAGCTTGAGAGGGTCGGCCTGGTCTGTGCGATGTTCGAGCACTCGACGTCCAGAGCTCTCGACCCCCAGCTTCATACCCACGCGCTGGTGATGAACCTTTCGCTTCGCGACGACCACACAAGTGGAACCCTTAGCAGCCTAGACCTATTCCTCTCGAAGATGACCGCCGGCGCTCTCTACCGCACCGAACTGGCGAAGGGACTGCAAAAAGAACTTGGGCTCGCAGTCCACCGCGAACGGTCATGGTTCGAAGTCGACGGGGTTTTGGACGACCTCGTTAAGTGCTTCAGCAAGCGCAGGGAAGCCATCGAAGAAGCACTGCGGAAGACGGGTCTATCGTCGGCCGAGGCGGCAGCCATGGCTGCAATCCAGACCAGGGACGCAAAAAATGGGGTTTCCCGTGAAGAGCTCTTCAAGGGCTGGCGAGAGGAGGGAGCTCATTTAGGTTGGAGTACTGAGCAGAGCCGAACGCTTTTCGATGCGTTCGTTCCTCGGTTCGACGTTGCGGCCGAAACCCGAATGGCCTGCAGGGTTGCCGCGGAGCGACTTACATGGGCCGAGGCGTACTTTTCAGAGAGTGATTTTGTTCGTTACCTGGCCGAAGAGGCACAGGGCCGAGGCATTGGAGTGAAGGAAGTACTCGAAGGCGCTCAGACCTTTCTCGCAAAGTCATCAGAGATTGTGCGTCTAGGAGTCCACCGCGGCGAGGAGCGCTTCTCGACCGAGACGATGGTCGCACTCGAGAAGGAACTCTTAAAGACGGCCAAGGTTCTTGAAGTCGAAGAGCGCCACAAGCTGAGCCCAGAAACGACGATGGCTGTGCTTACAAAACACAGCGAGCTCAGCGAAGAGCAGATGAAGGCGGTTTGGCACATCACGGCCGGGACGGGAGGAGTAGCTATCGTCTCCGGAATGGCAGGTACGGGAAAGACCCGCATGCTTGAGGCGGCGAGGGAGGCGTGGGAGAAGGAAGGGTTCCAAGTCGAGGGAGCTGCCCTTGCGGCACGTGCGGCCAAGGAACTCTCAAAAGGAGCAGGAACCGAAGCGACTACGATTGCGAAAACCCTGCTCGACATAGTGCAGGGCAAAAAAACCCTCACCAATAGAACCGTCCTCGTGGTAGACGAGGCGGGCATGGTGGCAACTCCCGACATGGCCAAGCTCTTTGCGGTCTGCGAGACGGCGGGAGCAAAGATTGTGCTCATAGGGGACGAGCGGCAGCTCCAGCCAATAGGCCCAGGGGCCCCGTTTATGGAACTTGGCGAGCGGCTAGGGCGAGCGGAACTCTCCGATGTTCGTAGGCAGAACGAGGAGTGGGCCCGCCAGGCTGTTAAGGACATGGCCGACGGGAACTCGTCAGATGCCTTGAAAGCGTTTGCCGACCGCGGCTTTGTAACGGTCTCAGAGTCTCGAGCTGAATCGATGCAAGCCGCGATTTCAGCGTGGCGCGAAAGCGGGACCAGACCTGAAGACACGCTGATTCTTGCCGGCACCAAGAAAGAGGTTGGGACCCTAAATCGCCTCGCTCAGGCCGCGAGGCGCGAAGCCGGCGAACTTGGCGAATCGAGAGCAAGCTTTGCTGGCCAGGCCGTATTCGAGAACGACCGGGTGATGTTCACTGATAACAGACGAACCCTTGGCGTCACGAACGGCTCGAGAGGGACGGTGTGCGCTATCGCAGGGGACGGAAGCCGCGTCAGCGTTAGGCTTGATTCCGGAGAGAAGGTGACGGTGCAGCCACACGCTTTTCCTCACGTGCAACTCGGCTACGCGGCAACGACACACAAAGCCCAGGGAGCGACCACTCAGATGGCCTTCGTCCTAGGTGGAGGAGCGATGCAGGGTAGGGAGCTATCCTACGTGCAGGCGAGCCGCGCCAGAGTCGAAACGCACATTTTTGCGACGAAGGCTGAGACCGGCGATGACATCGCGAGATTGGCGCAGGAGATGGCGCGGTCCCGTGCTAAGGAAATGGTTTTAACGTTGGAGCGACTTAACGACCGCCCAGTCACGCGAGGACGGTAACCTTGGCCCGATGGGGAAGTACCTTAGAGCTCTATTGGCACTAGGAGTTCTTCCCTACGCCGCTTTTTTCCTCGTCCGAAGGTTCTTTGAAACCGCGCTCGGAGAAGAGCTCCACCGGAAGCTTCTCGACCGAAGTCCTATCGATTTAATTCAGTACGGAATCTCCGTTAGAGGGCTCGACACACTCTTTGCTGTACTCGTTGCACTCGGCACTTGGTGGATGTCTTGGACCTGCTATAAAGCAACGCCGTCGGGGGTCGAGTACGCCAAGAAGTTTGGAATCGCGGCTTCGCTGCTGATTTTGGTCCCCATCCTGATGTTCTGGTTGGGGACGAGCTATCTCGGGGTTCGGCCCGACCTGGTCTTGGTCGCTGTGATGGCTGCGACATCGCCCCTCTTTTTCTTCGTCCTTCGGAAAATAACCCACTTTTCGCCTCATAAGGCATGGCGGAAGGACAGCTGAGAAATGGTTTGGCAGAACTATAAACCGTCGGCCTACAGCCTGATTCAGTTGGATGAGTCAGGGGGTGCATACGAGCTTCGAGGCGGTCACGGGATTCCTCGCGTTGGGGCCTTTCGCATTGAGCTCGAGGACGGCTCGTACATCGAACGCACCGAAAACGATGGCAAAGACTTTCGTCTTTGCGTGCCAACTCACACTGGGTTCAGCAAGACATCTTTCCGTTTCGCCACCAGCGACGTCGGTCTCGAGTGGAGCGAAGAAGCGACCGCTGCTTCGGAGCTGGGAGCCGCGCCCGGCCAGAAGCAGCGCCAATTCCGAATCGGACTTCCGCTTCCAGCTTTTGAGATACTAGTCTCGCTAGTTCTCTTTGTGCTCCTGGCCTTTCACTTACTAGTTCAGGAGAAAGCGTTCCGCCATGAGAACCCAGGAGACAACTGGCGAGACAGGTACCCACCCGTCGATACCTCCGGAGAGTTCGTCCCCGATTCGAAAGACCCTTTACCGGTTCGCACCGAATGAGACCCTTACTTACCGGCCGGCGATGGGAAGATGGGTTCCATCGCCGAACGCGCCAGGTAGGTCGGCCTAGCCGTCACGGAGAATCGATTCAAATTCAGTTGCATGACGACCATCTCCATTGACGTTCCGTAAGTGCCTTCAAGTGTCCGTTTTAAGTCTTGAAGAGCTTGGTTTCGAAACACTAGATTTGGTCTGCCCTTGGGGCCAACTGGAGACTTTTCGTCGCTTTCGACTGAAGCAAACCAACCGGAGACAAGCAACCGGTCTAGCAGCAAACGGTTAATGGTCATGCGGAGGACGAGCTTCTCCGGACCAGACATCTTTACCGTTCTATAAGTCTGAATGAGCTTGACCTCTTGAGCAGGAAGCCTGATTGAAGCGAAAACATCCCCGTTGACGACTCCTGACTTTTCATCTTGCGGAATCTGGAGGTCGGCTAGGCAAAGTCCTGCTTTAGCCCATCGAACCATCGAATTGTTAAGAATATTTACAATAGCCCTAATTTTCTTTATGGCTGAATCTCTGGCGACGTTCGGGTCGTTGATATTGACCTTCAAACGCTCACGGATGGTTTCGCTGACCGTGTCCTTTTTCAGGGCATAGTCTCCGTTTGGAAACTTACAGGCGGCCAGATATGCGATGCCGTATTCCGGTACGTCAGCCAGATTCGCGTCGATAATTAGGCGTGCAAACGACGGTTCGTCGTAGCTGAGGGTGAGGGAGCGAACCGGGACCGCGAATTTGCCGCCAATCGGTTTGGGCGGTAGCGGCTTACCGGCGGTCCCATAGAACGCCGGTACCTGGTCGAGCTTCGCGAACGGGTCGACGCCGCGAAAATCGGCAAGATAATCGGGTCCCCACTTCTTAGGTTCCTCGACCTTTTGACTGCCGCCGCCGACGATGGCGGGACTGAAGCCGTACGAGTTGGCGGTTGGCGCATCTACGGTGCCAAAAACGTACAGCGCGCCGTCCTGGTAGTTCGCACTCACTTGAAGAGTGTTGAAGTCCGGCGAGGAGCTGGAGAGTCGCTTGAACCAAAGCCCACAGCCATACTCGAAAACCACCTGGTCTCCTTTCATGAGAACCGGTTCCACGAAGAGGCCGTTGCCCTGCATTTCCCCCGACGTGGAGTATCGGCATTTTATGTCGATACCAGGGTCTCCGGGCTTTGCAAAGGGCCATTGTATCGTCGGAAGACGGTACGGGTCCGCGCTCGGTTTGACTACCTTCGAGTCCACGGCCTTGCCTGCTTTCGCCTTGGTTTGAGCCTGAGTCGCTGGACTCAAGAAGATGGTGGTCAGGACCAGCCAGCAGGCGGGGCGAAGAGCCGGTTGCACGTGGTAACTATAACACGGCTGCAAGCATTCTAAAGGGCCAAGGAACCGCTTTTTGTTCTCCCGCAATACAGAAATTTACGAAGAGGGAAATCCATTCTGGGGCGGAAAGCACATTCCTGAAATGGCTGCCACCGCACACTTCCTTGTCGCAGGTTGCACCGGGAGCGGCAAGTCCGTAACGATACAACTTCTCATGCAATCGGTTCTCCCAAAGGTGGAGTCCGATGCTCACTCCCACAGGGCAATCATCTACGACAGCAAGCAGGACCTGCTACCGACGCTTGCCTCGATTCTCGACCCTGACCAAATCGTAGTTCTCAACCCGCTGCAGCGCTTCGGAGCGGCTTGGGATATTGCGGCCGACATCGATTCGCCTTCGGTTGCCTTCCAACTCGCTGAGGTGTTGATTCCAGTAGAAAAACAGGCGAGCCAGCCATTTTTCTCAGATGCGGCGAGGCATCTTCTTTCGGGTGTGTTCATGGCTCTAAAGTATCTGAAAGGAGACGAATGGACCCTTCGGGATGCCCTGCTCTCGGTACGGTCGGCCAAGACGCTTAAGGCCTTTGTCGAGGCCTGTCCCCACACGGAGCACCTAAGCGTGTATTTCGGCGAGGACCGCGAGACAGCTTCCATATTGTCGACCATCGCCACAAAGCTTTCGAGGTTTGAGGCCATCGCAGGTGCAGCCGAAAGATGTTCGAGGAAGGTGAGTCTTAAGAAATGGGTCACGGAGCGCTCGGTCTTGGTGCTGATGAACGACGACGTTACGAGAGCGGCGTGCGACGCCTTTAATCAGGCCATTGTTCAGAGGCTGTCGCAGCTTCTCTTAGGCCATCCGGACAACCCGAAGAGAAGGACTTGGGTATTCCTCGATGAAGTTCGCGAGGCCGGGAAGCTAGAAGGGCTATCGAGCTTGCTAAACCGAGGTAGGTCGAAAGGTGTCTGTGTGGTCCTTGGGTTTCAGGATATAGAAGGGCTCCGAGAGGTCTACGGGCAGCACCTCGCAAATGAGCTTATTGGTCAGTGCGGCAACAAAGCTATTCTGCGACTACAGAGTCCAGAGACGGCAAAGTGGGCAGAAGGTCTCGCCGGCACGCATCTTCGCGAAGAGTCCTCACTTAGCGGGGGTTTGTCGTTTGGAAAACCGGGCCAGGGCGATGGCGGAAAAGGAGGTGGAGGGGGACGAAACGTCGGGGGCTCTCAGTCGCTTAATGAACGAAAGTACGCGTATGACAGTGAGTTTCTGAGTCTGCCGTTTCCCGAGCCCACAACGCTTGAGGGCTTCTATTTCCTGCGCAACGACTTTGGAAAGCGAGCATTCAATGCATTTAGTTTGTTGAGTAAGCCTCGTCTCGACGTGCCACGAAGCCTTCGAAGAACGGGCTATGAGGAAGAGATTGTCGGTCCGTGGACCGAAGACGAGCTCAATAAGCTCTTTAAGCAGATAGGCGCAACGAGCCCTTCGGCGGCGACCAGCTCGGTGGCCCAAAATGATGATAACCTTGAAGAGCCTAGGGTGGCCACCGAAGAAGAGACCAACCGTGTGTTGAAGGTTCTCAAGAATTTTCGGGCTTACAAGAAGTCATGATATGGACTAAGTACGAACTCGAATTCGACCATCCGAGTGGCGAGCCCACTCGGTTTTTTATGCAAACCGATGGCGACCGATACGTCTTATCGGAGCATCCAGAGAACCGCGGCCCGCACGTGGAAGCCATTGCAACCAAGTACGGAGACGACATCGTACAAAACGGATTGGACGTTGACCGCAGCATTAGGCCAGAGAACGCCAGGCTCTTTGTAGAGCGAAAGGACGGCCGCTTCGACCAATGGGAAGCAAAAACGACCAAGGAAATAAACGTCGCTCTAGAGACCAATCGGTATGAAGGAAAGGCTATTGAGTGGGGTTGGAAGAATTCGACCCAGCATAACCATAAGGACCTCGAGCAAAAACTAGGGGCTAGGCTTGAAGGAGGTGGCCAAGCAAAGGGCCAGCAGTCCTTTGCCGAAGAGCAGAATAAGGCGATGCGGGAGACTCCGCTTCCGAAGACGGAGCAATCCGAGCAGCTGCGACAAGCGGCCAACCCGACCCAGGAAAAGGACCGAGGACGGCGCTAACGCGAGTCGTCACGCCAGATAGGCGGGCGAACAAAACGGAAGAAGCTCTTCCACCAGATTATCTGTTACTGCCGGCCATCCTGGAAACTTGCACATAAGAATCACGGCGTCACGAGCGGGGTCGACGTGGACGGTCAGAGGGCAACCCGGAATCATAACGGTTAGTGGTTCGGTGTAGCGATGGCCCGCCGCGAGGCCCATCGCTCGCTTTACCGCCCGTTCACAAGAAGGCCCGGTTTCAGGGTCCGACAATTTACGCATCGCAGCTCCGGTAACGAGGACCGGCTTGGTCGATGATGTGACGGTCATTTCTGCGTTACGAACCGCGGGAAGATTATCGTTAGGCATGGTCGGTTGCTCCTTGGGCTTTAACCATGAATCGGAACGATGCAGGTAAACGCTTCAATATTTCGGTAAGGGTGTTCAGACGTCTGAACACCTTATTACAGCCGTAGTCTCCGGCTGAACGTTCCAGACGACACAAAACCGATTTTACTTGGGTAGCTCGTTCCCAAACAAAAGTCAACATTGCACCGGAGGAATACTACACCAGTGGGTTTTCTTGATGGATTGAAAGGCAATTGGACTCCAACAGAAGTTAGTCAGGTAGCAAACCATGCCGAGAGTTGGTTCTTCATGGCTGAAGGATTGCAATCGTCGGCCGATGCTCTGGATGCACTTGTAAGAGCGCCTCTATTAAGCTACGCATCGAATCAGAACCCTGAAACCATGCTTGCAGCTATCGTTGCCGAGCAAAAGGTGCCGTCGATGACACTCCTATACGGCTTTGCGCTTGAAAACGCTTTTAAGAGCGCGATTGTGAGTGACGACCCAGATTTCGATTATGCGGGGACTGACCCCTCCGGGACACCCTATAGCAAGCGCGTTTTTTCTCACAATTTGGTTGCGTTGTATGACCGAATCGATAAGCCGGTGGCGCTTGAGGTGGCCGAGCGGCAATTCCTTGATGACCTATCGATTGTCGTTATCGCTCAAGGGCGCTACCCGATTGGCAAACCCAAGCCAGGTTCGAGAAACACGGTGGTCAGTTACGACCCCACCACCAAAGATTTCGTGGCCAAAATAATGAGGTCTACAAGAGACTATTTGAAGCGACCCACACGTAGGCCACCGAAGAGCCCGCCTGCTGGCGTTGTCGACTTCACGACAAATCCGCCGCCCGAAGTCGAGGGCTTCGTTCCAATATTGAGACAACTGGGACTTCACATTTTTGACGTCGATGCCTGATGGGTTCGACTTAGTAAAGCCGCCCCGCCTGGGGAACGGGTTATCACACATAACCCCTTATGCGTGCGACTAACACGTAGCGTGCTCGTCATTTGTTTCGGCTGTCACCGCCAGACGACGAGTTAATGGTATCCGGGAATCTGGAAACCACCCCCTCGCAATTGGAGGTGAGGATGGTTCATTAGCAATTCCTTTTTATGACAATGAACAAGAAGTGAGACCCTAATGCAGTTCGAGGTTGCCCTTCGGGGCCGAAGGCGAGTACTGCACATACTTTTAGCGTAGGAGCGAGGCCTACTGTGCCGCTCTCAGTCCAGCAATCTCAAGCTCAATCTCGGATATGGCTGATTGACACTCGTCCACGTTGTACTTTGTGCTTTCACTTTGCCACTCCTCAGTGAAATGCTCCCAGAATCTACTTGGTCGCATTCCTACCTTCAGAGGGCGAATCGCTTTGGACAGCTGAGTTGCTTTCACTGCCAAATTAACGCAGCTCTGTTCGTAATCTGACGTGGAGCTAGCGAGAATATTGAGTTTCTCTCTAAGGCTCCTTGGGGTGTACTCAGCATTGCGTTCTATTAGCTTCCACAGCCCGTCGTTTAACGATGCCAGCCTGTCATTATCCTTCTGAAGAAGAGCGATGAACGACGCCAGCAACTTCTTCTGCCTTTCAATTTCGGGGCCGTTCTCCAACAGGTCTGGTCGCCGCCATGCTTCGATCACCATTGCAACACCATTCTTATCGGAAGATACTGCCCGCAAAACGTTGTCGAGCTTTTCCAGAAAAGCCGAGTAAGTATGCATCGCTGGAGCGCGAGCCCTCCGCAAGTTCTCGTCAGTCTCAACCCTAAACCGCCTTTCGGCCGACGCAAGATTAGCAATCTCTCGCTCACGCGCCTGCGATTGGAGGGCAAGATTGGTCATAAGAGAAAGTATTGAGACCGTTAGTGCACCTAAGGAAATCATGGGAGAGAGGACGTCTCTGGGTTCCAGCCTCTTCCACCAAGGGATAGAAGGTTCAGAAATCGTTACATGATGTGGCCAGCCCGAGCCTGACGACGAATCAGCTTCCGGTTTCATGCCCATCTTCAAGAGTGTAGCGCTGTTGCCACAAGCTCATGCAACGGATAAATTGCCCAGCCGCCTAGAATTCATTCTCGCTCCCCGAAAACTACTGTGAATCTCGAGCGCTCAATCAACCCCGACAAACGTCTTCCCCCTTGACAGGCTAAAAGACCCGACATAATGTGCTTTATGTCGGGTCTTCGACCGCGACATAAAGAAGGTTTCAGAGGAGTAATGAGCGACGAGTTGGTCCCCATTCAAAACGAGGTTTTGGTTCCCGCCGACCTTTCGACGCCCCAGGCGGTCCATGACTTCTTGGCCCAGCTCCTGCCATCGACACGTGGGGAAGGTAAAGGGACGCTGCCGGGCGCTTTGGTCCCCTGGCTTTGCGACCGCGTTCCGTCGGAGAACGGCCGCAAAGCTTATGGTCGGGACCTCCGTCAGTTTCTCGCCCACCTTGAGGCCTTCGGCATCGACCCGACCGAAGTCACCGGCGATGACCTCCGAATGTATAAGGA
>OUNM010326992.1_pt1 | contig 10934 bp, 13 predicted proteins | sample 1769961 | NCBI WGS metagenome assembly OUNM01 (sample SAMEA3914820, study PRJEB12502) | metagenome | biome: forest; material: soil | place: USA | collected 2012-03-12 | depth 0.3 m
AGTCCGGGGCTCGCCGCTCGGGTGTTTGCGAGCACCTCCCGAGATCTGCCGTTCCTGGGGAAGAAATTGGCACGTGCAATTGTTGAGCTTCTACTCTGTAGTCTGTATCCTGTACTGTTGTAACACGACGGGGGCCGGAACGACACGGGCAAACAGACTAGGACCGTGTGCCGTGAGAATGCGTGTCATTGAATCTATGAAACTTCGTGCGGGTATATCGGTATCATGTGCCGCCAGCATCAACCGCAAAAGCGCCCGTTGCCGGTCGTCATCTCGTCTAGCATTAACCTGAAGCCTTCCTTGCCTGCTTGCCCCCGGCGTGGGTATTCAGAAGCCACCGAGGGATGGGCAGGGAGACAGATCCCCTGCTCATGCCTCAGTCGCGTCATGGTCATATCATATACATCGTGAATTGTCTCTCTCCATCCGCATCCAGGCGGAGGTGGGAGAGCACCCCTCCTCCTGCTGCGTCGTCATCTCACCGGAACGACTTCAGGGATTTGTGCGCCAGGGGTGACGAGCCCGATCCCGGAGGGCCAACGGTCCCGACAGCCCCAACAGCCCCCGATAGACGCCCGTTGTCTCGGAGCCTGCCGCCTCGCATATTGGGTGTGTTGGAGCAGAACGCGCAGATGTAAATGGACGGCATCGTCCGCTGGGTGATGCTGACACACTGGCCGTGGACGTACATTTCGCACGATTCACTAATAACAGCATTCGGTTAGTGTATACATCGTAGCGGGAACCCAGAAAACGCCGGAAGACGAACCATTGAACCAGCAAATCATTGCGCGAGGCGTCAGCTCGGTTGCAGACGCAACGGATCCCGCGCGTCCTAGTCTCGGTCGTCGGCGTCGGCAGGCTTGCCTCGCTCATGGTCGTCGGCGACGTGGAAGGGTTTCCATGATAGCTCGAGACATAGCGCTTCGGTTTCGAGGAGCTTGCCTGCTTCTTGCGCGTCTCGCGCAGCTTCCTGAGCTCGCTGAGGGCGTCGCCCGAAGTCTTGCGCGTCGGCGTCAAATCATTTACCACCGTCTCTCCGTCGCTGTCGCCCTCGTCCTGGGGTGGCCCCTGAAAGCTCGTGTATGACGTAGTGCTGCGCTCGCTCATGCTTCGCTGCGAGTTGTGGAAGGGATGAATGGTCGTCGGTTTTCGAGGGTCCGGCAGCGCAAATGACGCATTCCTGCTGGGGAGAATGATGGGTTCGTCATCCGTCGACGACGACTCGTCGTCCGACGAATACCATTGCTGCCGGCGTGGTGCGGAATACGAACTATGCCGTTTGGACACGCTCGGCGGCGGCTCATCCGGCACAGACACCGTGGTCTCTACCCGCGCCCGCCCATTCGCGTCGATTGTGAATTTGGCCTGCGTCCTCGGTCGCGGAGGTGCCGTCTCGGGGATCGAAGACAGGCTCGACAGGCGGTGGTGGTGGTTGTTGTGGCTACTTTTGGGTGGCGACGACCTCCCGCTTGATGGTCTTTGGGGCTGCGAGATGACGGGTTTGTTGGCATTCACGCCCGCGTTGCTAATCAATTGAGATCGCGGCCGCGGAGCAAGGGTAGGCAGCGATGGCCGGCCCGAAGTCTTCTTCCCCCTGTTCTCGCTGAAGCTCCGAGACAACCCCGGACGCCCCGTCTCCTTGATCGGAGAGCTCGCCGAAGCCCGATCTTGTTTCCTCGGAGTTGCATCCTTCGCGCTGGCCGAACGGCGCAAGTCGGCGCGCACCGCGGGTTTTAGTGTCGGCAGCCCCCGACTATCCATCTGGCTCTCTTGGCCCACGGTCGGGTTCGACTTTGGCAAGACTAGGTGCTGGTTGAAGGCCACCGTGTCCACGTTGGCCGACTGAGGCCGGCTAAAAATCAGCCCGGGGTTGACCGCGCCGCCGCTGTCACTCACCCCGAAAGGGTCATCCAGAGAGGTGGGAAAGCTGGCTGCGAACATCGAATGATCGGCCGCCGAGGTCACTAGCATCGACATGGGCGACTGGGAGACAAGAGAAGCTTGGCTATCGCCGGCGGATGCGTGGACATCTCCGTGGCCGGGCATGCCGCCCTGGCCCTGCAGCAGTTGGTTCGCCCCCGTCCAATCCACGGGCCCCGGAGCTTGATGTGGAGTTGGAGGGTGGAAGACAGCTCCGCCGTTGACGCTGAAGTCGATGTCCATGCTCGCGAGGCTCGGGTCTGGGTCCCAGAAGGACCGTTGAGCCCCATAGCCCGCGCCGGCAGCCGAAACCCCGAGAGGATACCCGAACATATCACCCTGGGTTGCCACAAAGTTATTCATGCCCTGCTGTTGGGCGGCCGCCAGGAAGTGCGCCTGCTGGGCATAATCCTGATCATTTTGCATGGCGGTGTCGAGCTTGGGCGCAAGCTTGCGTCCACCCTTGTGGGTTGAAGGGGGAGGAGTCGCTGTCTGGCCTGGCGGTTCGGTGATGGTGCCACGACGCGCCTTCTTCGTGGACCGGCTGACGGAGTCTGGGAGCTGGCTGGCGGGGCCGAAGCGATCAAAGGTCGGGGTGTGTAAGGGAGTAGGCGACGAGCGCAAGACTTTGGACGGTTCGACAGGGGGCAACGACAGGCTCGGGCTCGGCGACAGCTCGTTCACATGGACCACGACTCCGAGGCCGATCCCGTCGGTGGACAACAATCGTTTCTGACTGGCAGCCCCGGAGAACGGGGTCGTCGAGCCAAAGTCGGGAAAGGGGGTACGGGAGCCTCTTAGGTTCCCCGGGGTGGCGTTGAAGACGGAGTACTCCTCGGCAAAACGAGGAGTCCACCCGCTCGACTCGTCGAAGCGTCCCTGGCCTTGTTTGGGTGTCTCGAAAACGGGGCTCGGCAAGACGGCAGATATAGGGGTCCGTTTAGGCGTGGGAGGGGCGGCGTTTGGATCACCAAAGCTGGGAACGGATCGTTAGTACGGCAAAAAAAGGTATAACAGAAGCTCGCGGCTACGGGCGCATTGGACCAGGAGATGGAAACGGCGAACCTGGAACCTGGCTGATCCGCACTCATAGCAGAATCGATTCTGTTTCAAACATGTATCCCGGACAACGGCATGAGACTATGAGACTATGCAAGTGGTGGAAATGGGTCGGCGCAGGTATACGTCAAAAGCACACGTCGAGTCGCAGGGCAGGCGGACAGGCGGACGGGGGCTCGGTAGGCAGAGGGAGATGCAGGTACGGGAGGTGTCGATTCGCCGCCGGTTCAATGTCGGGTCGTAGTCGTCCTCTTGGCCGGAAGTTATGCTCAAACCCCAATGGCCGAGATTCGTTTCGGAGAAACAGCAGAAGTCAACCTGGGGGAGGGAAAAAGGCGGGTTAGTAAACGACATTTTATGGCGGCGGGGCCAAGGGATGGATGCGGTGCGGAGCTGCTGTGATAAACGGACCTAGATACGATGCGGGGCAGGACAAGCCAGAGCCATATGTCACCGGGTCGGCAGAAGAGGATGATGTCTAGTTGCGACAGCGTTGCCGATGAGGTTCAGGGGATACCAGAGTCAAATTCCCGGGGAAACTGAGCGCAAGACGGGGTGCTGAAAAGCGGTGGTTTCTGTGGTACCTATCAGGTCCGTGCCAGGGGGTAGTGCTGGGCGGCACAGCACCGGTCCTGGCTTGTACTGTACTGTATCTTGGAGGGAAGCTGGTTGAATGCCTGTATGGATCGTAATGCACCCCAGCTCAATAAGCTGACGGATCGATTTGGTTGCGCTGGCCTGCGGGGTGCCTCGGCCGATGAGGATGTTGGGGCAAGTTCGACAGCTCTAAGCGGGCGGCAATGAAAGCACACCAGCTGGCCAACACAGGCCGCGCTGCCAACGGTATGGGTGTGCCTGTTGTGCACGAAGGTCTCCCTGACGGATGAGAAGGGCGGCGGCTAAAGGAGTTCTCTGGGGAAAGTCGGTCACGGCCTGGGTGGCTGGTGTTCCCGCCTAACGTTACCGTAATGTGTGAGAGCAGGTGGGGGTGTTGGTCGACACTCGACAGGGCTCAGCGCAGGCAGGGCGGGGGGGGGAAGACGGCTGGCTGCCAGTCAGATTCGGCCGTGGATTCCAGCGCTGCGAGGGAGGCGGGCTGGATCTCGGAGCTTGCTGCAGCAAGGAATGCGCTGAAATTATTCGCCGGACTTGTGAATTGGATGGAGCTTCACAGCTGCCCTCTGCCCTCGGCCGTCTGCCCCTCGGAATGGCCCCTGGATGAGGCAGTGGTTGCACCGGCAGATCCGTGGTGTCCGAGCTCAGCGGGCAATCCAGGCTTATTCGGCTGCGGATTGAGCACGGAGCCAGTCCCAGGGTCAAGAGGGTTGCATCTCGCGAGGGAGCGGCGGCATGTGGTGAAATTCGACGGGTTCGATAGACTCGAGCATGACTGCAGTATTCGTTGGCATCGGACGCCGGGATCCGGCCGCGCCTCTTGAGATGCGGGATCTCGCTGGGCCCGGATAGACCAGATCCAGGTGCCTCCGCATGTCTGGGATCTCCCGGTGCAAGACAACTTGGAAAGCTGCCTGGCCCCAGTTTGCCGAGCCATTTGCGAACCAGTTGCTCGACTCGGCTCGAATCGACTCGACGTTGCACGGCGAGCCGCTCTGAAGGCGTGCGCACATGTGCGCCGGAAGCTGCTGCAGCCTGTGAGTCAAGGGGCCCCTGCGGGCTCTGGAGGCAGCAGCCCCAATCAGCGAGGGCAGCGAGGGTGGGGGAGGTTCGGTGCAGAACGGCGGTTCTGGAAACCGGCTGCAGCTGGGCCATGCCATGGAGGGAAAGAACCTGGAATGAACTCGGAGCTCTTGCTGGGGTGTCTTAGCTCGCCATCTTGTCGTTCTGACAGCCAATCGAAAGCCGGAGTGGGGATGACTTCCAAACGGGTTCGGCTCCAGGGCAGATGCCAGCAGTCGTCGACCTCGAACTTCCCACTTCCCCTCCTCGATTCGCGATGCCGACTCGGTTCTCCCCCATTTCCTGCCAAGGTGTTGCATCCTACAGACATTGCACCGGAGGATTCTCCCCGAATTCACATAGTGTAGAGAAGACCAAGGGACCGGCATCCGAGCACTGCAAGCTGGCTGAGGCGGTGGGGCAGGGAAGCCGGCATTCTGCACCTCGTTAGGGGAGCCAATACAGGTTGCAGAAGGAGATTGAACATGCCAATCCTGCTTAGCTAGAGAGGGCTTTGCGGTTGTCCTGCATGTGTAAATCTGGGGTTGCGGCGGGCTGTTGGTTGACCTGTAGCAGCTCGAGGGTTCCTGCGTCAAGGCAGCACGGCGAGATTGGCGCCGCCGGTTGATCCGACGATCCCAAGAAGGTCACGAGCACAACAGCTCCTCTGTGCCGGCCATGACTCTCAAGCACCTTACGAATATAGAACACAATATCGATAGCCCATTCCATGACTCTGTTTCCTCGTCTCTGTTTCCTCTTCTCCTTTTCTTTCCTCCTCTCAACATCTCCCTTTTTCCTCTTCCAATATCTCCTTTCCCTGCTTACCCTTTCTTCTCCCAATATCTCCCTCCCTCTTCCTCCCCTTTTCCTCTCTTCTCCCATTCTTTTCTTCTCTTCTTCCCATCTTCTCTTCTTCCCTTTTCTTTTCTGCTCTAAATAAAAGCATTCTTCTCTCCCATTTGCCCTCTTCGAGAGGCAGCCCGGATCGTTTCCAAGTTCATCTGTGACCCGTCCATGCCCAGCACAGTAGTTGGAAGTTGTGCCTTCTAGTTTGGAATCAAGACTCCCGTCCCCCTCTCCCCAGGAAGGACCGGCCCTCCCCGCGCCCAGGGTATACATACAACTTCCCGCACGCACAGAGATATCCCCCGCAAAAGAGGCCTGGCCAGCCCAGCGGGGGAGCTGCAGCTCATCGAACTGGTGACATTCTCGATACGTCGAGGTCGCAGGTTCGATCCTGGGGGAAACCAAAAAAAAAAAAAATACACACACAAATAAACCAGCAAGTTTCAGACTTGAAATGAACCGGCAGCCTCACCTAATAAAGGGGTTGCCGGTTTCCAGCGAGGTCGAGGACAAAAGTCCTCCGGACTCGAAATCTCAAAGACAAACAGACAAACACAAACAAAACACAAACACAAACACAACCAAGTAAAACCCGAAAGAGGGTTTTCGTAGCCGGCCAACTCCCCGCGTGAGGGGGGTTGGTCGGTGAGCTTTTTGCATTTTCCTGATGCAACCCATGTTTGTCTTGATAGACAATTGAGCATGCAACCACTTACTCCGCTTTGAAGGTGCTCCTCTTTCGGCACCGGAGATGCATGTTTCCCTGTCCGACGCCAGCGTCATAAGATATTCTCTTCATTTCCTTCGCCTTGTTGGAAGAGTCTCGTGTGTCTCACCTCGACTTGCAAGTCACAATGTCTTGTTCGAGTCCAACCATCCAGCCCGAGCTCCGGATCAACGTTGCTTCAGCTTGCCACCTATGAAACCTCCAAACGTCATCTCCACCAGACAGCATATCAAGCCAATTGAGTGCCACCCGAGCAGGTTTTTATTGACCACGTAGGAGCATGACATTGGTGCAACCTCTGAGGCTTCTTCCAGATACGAAGCGCTGGCCTGATGATGTTCATCTGTCTCTCATGCACGCCGACGTCAACGCCGACCGTGATTTGAGAAAGCCGTCGGTGCAAGAAGGTCCAGACGGCCTTGGCGCCGGTCTCGCAGTGGGGCATGCCGCGCGCGCGGACGTCGGCCCAGAGACAGCGGCTTGCCGATTTGATGTTAGCACCAAGTAAACAGAACAGCCCTTCTTCCATTTTCGGCTCCCCTTTCGTTCCCACTCCCGGCTTCCCGGCCTCGATTTGAGATGTCCCATACTCGGCTTGGATTCCTTTTGCAGCGCGCATGAATTTGGAAGCGGCAGATCGCCTTTGCACTCCCTGGCTCGCCGCCCTGGGCGTTTCGTATTGGCGTTGCCGTTGACGTTGACTAACGTGCGTCAGCGGGACCCGGAGTGTTTACTTGCTGGTTGCGCCCCGTTGCGCCCCGCCCCAACAACCTTGCTGGATTCTTCTCGTCAAGGCTTAAAGTCACGTCGTGCACACCGACTCCCTACTATCGATCTTCTCCAGCTTGGGAATCCCACGTGTCTCGGGCTCATTTGTCGCCTCCAGCTTTTTACTGATTTCGACAGCACGAGCAAGCCTATGAGCTGACGCTGTGCGCTGCACGCTGCGGCTCGAGGCTCGACGAGTGTCCGGAAGCGGCTGAGGAGAACGTGGGGGAAGGGAATCTGTCGCCGCGAGTCTGGCTACAGAACACAGCGCACACACACACGAAGCTGCTTTCGGCTCAAACATCGTGGTTCGGCCCCGCCAGCAAACGAAACAAGGGCAGATCAGATCAGACAGATCAGATTGCGGTGGCGATCCAGGGATACCCACCGAGTTTCCGAAACATTAACTCGTCATGCTAAGCGACAATCCCGGCCCGGGCTCCCACCCTGCGCCGGCTCGCGCATCGCAACCGCAACCGCAGGCCCAGGTAGCAGCTATCCCGGATACTGGATACGTCTCTCCCCGGAAGCAGCTCGATAGCCGCTCGCCAACACCCGGCTCGCCATTCCAGCCAAGCCAGAAGCAGCAGCCCGCCCAACACCAACACCAGCATGGCCTGAGCTCACCGCGGCCGTCGCTCTCACCGTTGTCACAGTACCACAGCGGCTTCTCCAATGAGGACCTCGACCCTTCCTGTTTCTCCCCGTCGCCTTCTCCCTCTCCCTCTCCGTCTCCCTCGCCCTTCAACCTAGCCCACCACCGCCGCCAGCAGTCGTTTCCGAACCTGCTGCCGTTGGCCTTCCGCAGCAGAACGCCATCACCAACGAGGAAGACCCACGCTCGGTCACCGTCCGAGCAGATGCCCTACACTGGAGACGGAAGGAGTAATGGAAGGACGCCCACGGGCAGTCCGCGAGGAGGAGGAGGGGGGTTCGTGAGCTGGCTGAGCGGCAGCGCAGGGGCAGCAAGCGCCCTGGGCCTCTCCCCTCTCGGCACCAACAGCCCGACCTCCAACACCGATACCCCGACCCCGGACACCACCCCGACCCGGACCCGCCAAACCTCCACCACCACCGACCCAACAACAACAACCCCAAAAAGCGCCACAAATACCGCCGCCTCCCGCTTCATGTCCGCCCTCTCCTCCCGCTTCACCCCGACCACACCCACCAACCCCACCCCATCACCCTCCACCTTCGACACCGACTCGCTCTACAACCTCGACATCCAAGCCGCCCTCTTCCCCACCTCCCCCACGGGCGCCACCACCATCCGCGACCCCTTCTCCCCGGCCGCCTTCAAAAACCTCCACCAGACCGCCGCCGGCCTCCTGACCCGCATGCAAACCGCCTACCGCGAGCAGGCCAGCGCGCTACACGAGTTGCGCGCCGAGCGGGCCGCGCAGCGCGACGAGCTCGACGAGGCGGTCACGCGGGCGCGGCATCTCAAGATGCAGCTTGAGGGCATGGCGCGGACGGTCGCGGAGCAGGAGGGGGTCATCAACAGCCTCGAGGGGGAGGTGCTGGCGGAGAGGAAGGGGAGGATTGTGGCGGAGGGGAGGGTTGTTTCTGGGAGGGTGGAGGCGGGGTCGATGGTTTCGGAGGATTTGGGGGTTGAGGAGGAGAGGAGGCGAAGGAGGAGGAGGAGGAGGAGTGGCGGGTCGGCTCTTGTGGGTTTGGGGCGGGAGGAGGAGGAGGAGGATAGTGAGGAGGAAGATGATGGGAGTGTGGAGAGCGAGAGTGTGTTTTCGCGGTGTCGGAGTCCGGCGCTGACGACGGCTACTACCACCACCACTACCACTACGACCCCGACACCGCCGCCACAGCAACAGCAGCATGTGCGTAACATGTCGGTGGGAGAGGGGGTTACCACGCCGCAGCAGGCTAGGAATCCTCCGCCTGGCTCGGCGAACGCCCCGCCCAAGCTCAAGGCCGCTGCGCAGATGAGTGCGTTTCAGAAGATTCTCAAGGGGATTTCTGGGGATGAACCGGCGGCGGGGTGTCAGAACTGCAAGGGGCAGGACGCGAGTGTGGCGTGGGATACCGTGGGGATGCTCCGGGACGAGAACAGATATCTGAAGACGAGGGTTGGGGAGCTGGAGGTTGCTGTGGAGGGTGCGCTGGATTTCGTCAATGGTATTGGGATGTAGGTTGCGAAGGTGGGGTTAGGAGTTGGAGGCGTTCTTTTGGAGAATAGGTATGCAGTGGTATCTGCTTTGGATCTTTTGCATTTATTTGGTGGTTTGTTTGCATGGATGAGCATCTTGGTATGATACACATTGGTAGATCGGTTACCGCTTGGTGGAATTGTAAGGGCAAGGATCGCAGGCCGGATCCGTGCATACGAAGCTGGACTCGGCTTCGAAAACAATGGAATGCTTTCACCTGCAACAGTGAGCCCCGAACCTGCTCCATTCCTCGATCCGTACTTTCACATGGCGTCCGGGTCTCTTTGAGAGCAGCTGCCTCGAAATGTACAATGCTATTCCATCCCGCGTGCATGTCGCACGTACCCGTCTTGGGTTCTATGGTTGGCTCTTCCTCGGTCTAGGACATCAACAATCCATCCCTTTGACCACCGGCCCATTGACACGCAAGCTCCATCCGGCCGCAAGCGCCCCAACATATCCATCCATATACACAGCCAGCCATCCAGCCAGCCCGCCTCGGCTACTCATCCCTCATGTGCAGCCCCCTCCCATCCTATCCATCACAGACTGCGCCCTCGGCCAATTCGCTCAGTGATGCTCCTTGCCGTGCTCGCCGCCGTGGTGGTGGTGGTCGTTCTGCATGAAGAAGTGCTCATACAGGCAGTAGCCGGCAAAGGCGACGGTCGCGATGCCGAGGCCGGGGAAGGCGTTCTTGAAGCGGTTCCACCGGGTGAAGCGGCCGGTGTAGCGCCACGCCTCGCTGTTCACCGTGCTGTCAGATCGTGTTCGATGGAATGGGGGGAGCGGGGAGCGACGTACGCCCTCTCCCACGGATCGTAGCGCGGCCTGCCCGTGGAGGCGAGGAACTTGCGCATCTCGAAGCCCGTGATGTTGGGCTTCGGCTCGCCGGCGGAGCGCAGTATTCTGTGTGGGTTGGAGGGGTTAGCGGGTGTAATGATTGCGTGGCAGATCGGGGATGGGCCGCACCTGGAGGGCTGCATGGTGACGCTGGCAATTGCTCGTCCGTCGTGTCGGGCTGCTCAGCAGAGTCGCTTCAATGACGAGAGGTCGCTCCAGCAGCAGCTCGCAGCGCCGAATGCAAGCAGTCAGTGACGGGAGTGGAGTCGAGTGTTTGAGCTGCTTTGGGCTTGGCTGCTGTCGCCTGTGGGCTTGGCTGCTGTGGGCGACAAGGCCAGCGCCAAGCCGCTTAGTCAAGCCCCCCCAAAACTAGAACCTGGCCCGTGCAGCCTGGGGCCAGTGCCTCCTAACAGGCCCAATCCTCCATTCTCCATGCGGCTTCGTCCACAGCACGCAGAGCATGAACGAACCTGCCGCCACTGCTTGCCCTCCAGCCCGCTTCCCCCCCCCGCGAACCCAACACGGCGAGAATTTCGAAGACCCCCCTCGCTCCCTGCCCGGCCCACTCGACTGCGACTCTCTGCAACTAGCAATTCCAATCGCCAGCATTTTCTAGACGACATCCGGCGGCTATTCGACTCGACGGGCGGCGCAGCACCGACCACCGACTGCACACCAAACCTGCCACGGGTCTGGTCTCGACCGGCTCTCGGCGACGGGCCCCCATCCAAGTGCCGGGTCACAGCCCTCGGCGCGCCCGAGACCCCGCGAGCCCGAGAACGAGGGACGGGAATGGTCCCTTCTTCAAGATCCGATTCAGACACGGCTCTTAGGATACGGCCTTCACGATAGAGCGTCGAGGCAACCGAGACCACGGGCGCCGCCACCACGCGATGCCTCCGCCGCTCAACCGATTCCCGAGC
>OUNM011101229.1_pt1 | contig 10933 bp, 12 predicted proteins | sample 1769961 | NCBI WGS metagenome assembly OUNM01 (sample SAMEA3914820, study PRJEB12502) | metagenome | biome: forest; material: soil | place: USA | collected 2012-03-12 | depth 0.3 m
GGGGGAGGGGTTGCTGGTGATGGCACGCCGCTCTGGTCCGCGGCAACTGTCGACATGCAGGCCCGGGAGTTGCCGAGGCGAGCCGTGCGGCACAGAAGCTGCGTGCGGGCAGTCCGCAGGAGGACAGGCCGTAGAGAGGCCCTCATCTCGAGAAGGATGCTGACGCGATCGTGATGATTTCTCTGGTAGCGGTTGCAGTTGGCCCGATCTTGGGAACGAATGGAGTGAAGGATGTGTGGTGACTTGGTCAGCCAGTCAATTCGGCTCTCAATTTGTTGAGGAGATCAGCAGAAGGGGTCATGCAGGAGGGGGGCATCCCGCGCTCAGCTGCAACCCTGAGTGGGGTCGTGCTGGGGAGAGTCCATCACCACCGCGGATGACTCAACAACCGCACGAAAAAACCTCGAAGCCAAGCCCACGGGTATCCCATAGAAGACCCGGGGAAGTGAGATGTGGTTCCAGTGACGGTGCCTGTCCCAGGCCCGTCGCAACGCAGCGTAGAAACTGGAGCCAGTGCATCCACGGGAGGCCGGGCTTCGGTCTCCGCGGCTGCCGTGTTTGTTGGGACTGGACTCTGGAGTCAAAAAGCCGGGAGTCAGAACCAAAGCGTTGCACGGCTTGCTTGCCCGTGCGTCTTGCTGAAAACCGGCTTGGCTCTCGCGGATTGGCGACCGACGCCGTGAGGGTTATCGTGCGCGACAGACGAGGCCACGAAAACCAAGACGGGCCCAATCATGGCGTCCCTGGTCACGGCCCGTCCCTCTTCAGATGCAGGGCGCTGCACGTCGAAGCTCAGTGCTTCTTGACACCATCCATCCACTCCTTTCCAGACTTTGCACCGTCGTGCGCCTTGCGGAAGAGCTTCCTCTCCCACTCCTCCAGTCCCCTGAGGAACTCCTCGCCGGCCCCGCCAATGCCGAGGTTGCTCCCCTCGTCCTTGCCCCTGTGGCCAACGCCGCCGACTTTACGGGCATGCAACGCAACCTCGGACGCGCGAGTGACAAACGTCTTGCGGAGGACGGCGGCCAGCTCCTGCTCCTCGGCGAGCTCCATCATGTGTGTTCCCAGGCCGTAAAAGTGCGGGCTCTGGTCGCGCAACGGCACGGCGCGCGGGTCTGCCTTCAGCGCCTGGATGACATCGTTCCCGAGCGCCGGCGGCAGATCAAAGGTCACGAAGGTCTTGCCGTCGACGTCGCCCGTGTTGGCGATGACGAGCATCTCGGCGAGCCAGAGTGGCAGGTTGACTTTGGTGCCGGCCTTGAGCGGTTGCGTCGGGGTGTTGTCGAGGTACCCGAGGTCGGGAATGTCGAGTTGAAACGTGCATGGGATTTTCTGTGGCAGCAGAGCTAAGGTCAGCCGTCATGTCGAAGCAGGTGTAGGACAAAGCGCAGCGTTGGTGCTGTGTTTTGGGATTCGGGTGGTCTTCTTTACCTCTGACTCGGTGAGGATAGAATCAATGTCGTAGTAAGACATTTTGGCAGCACAACAAGGTCAAGGGTATAGAACTCAAAGGCAGAGACAGGAGAAGCACAGACGTCGGATGGGAAGTACAAAGCGCGGACTGGTCGACGAGACGGACAAAACTTGAAGGCACGCGATTTGGAGGGGCGCGCAACACTCACAGGCTCGCCTCGGCGTCCGGCTCCAGCCACAGCCAGCGCGAAGGCACGCTAGCGTGAGCTCACGAGCTCAGCCAGGGGACCACGGCAGCCACAGTGGCCGGGCCGCGCTAATGTGGGGCGATGACGAAATTATCGCAGGCGGCCCATAGCCGGAGCTTCGACCGAGCTTCGACGGAACACCGACCAAGTTCTGGCTCTGTCCGCAAACCCCGACCTACAACGGTACAACAACCCGCGCGCGTCCATCATTGAGTATTGGAACTTCCAATTGAACCCTTTTGCATACAGAACACCCAACCGCACCATGTCGTCTACCCTGCTTCGCACCGTGCCCGCCCTGCGCGGGGCTCTCCGAGCTTCCGGAGCTCCCAAGGCCGCCGCCGCCCTGGCCAGCACCACCTTTGTGCGCGGCAAGGCCACGCTCCCCGATCTGTCGTGTAAGTCGATTTACAGCCACAGCCGCCGCCGGACGTGTCTCTACTGCCAATGGCCTGTGCTCTCCATCTCCTAGCTGGGACCGAAGGATCGCGGCTGACCGGCACACCTGCAGACGACTACGGCGCCCTCGAGCCGCACATCTCGGGCAAGATCATGGAGCTGCACCACGCCAAGCACCACCAGACGTACGTCAACGGCCTCAACAGCGCGCTCGAGACCATCGCCGAGGCCGAGAGCAAGGGCGACTTCACCAAGGCGGCGACCGTCGCCCCGCTCCTCAACTTCCACGGCGGCGGCCACATCAACCACAGCCTCTTCTGGGAAAACCTGGCCCCCGCCAGCCGCGAGGGCGGCGGCGAGCCGGACGGCGCGCTCAAGGTGCGTTTCTCTCACAGCCTTCCCACTTTTCCAAACCAACTCCGCTAACACCACCCACCCCACTCCCCAGAAAGCCATCGACTCGGACTTTGGCTCCTTCGACGCCTTCCGCAAGCAGACCAACACGGCGCTGGCGGGCATCCAGGGCAGCGGCTGGGCGTGGCTGGTCAAGGACAAGGCGTCGGGCACGCTGGGGCTGGTGACGCGCGCCAACCAGGACCCCGTCGCGGGGCCCTACGTGCCGCTGCTCGGCATCGACGCCTGGGAGCACGCGTACTACCTGCAGTACGAGAACCGCAAGGCCGAGTACTTTGATGCCATCTGGAACGTGATCAACTGGAAGACGGTGGCGGCGCGGTTTGATAAGGCTTAGGAAGGGGTGTGTGCTATGTTAGCGTGAGCTTTGGCCGTGGTTGGGATATGTCCAATTTGAAGTTTGCCTGGTGAGGGCGAGATTGATCTGAAGAAAACATTTGGCCCGAGACGTGCAACAAGTGCTTTGAGAGTGGTCTCCAAGGTCTCCAAGAGCCCTTTGATGTTTGTGCGGGACCCGAGCCGAGGTCGGGCAAGTCGAGAATATTGTGTAATAGAGACACACATCAAGCCACGCAGGCTCGGCAGGGTATCAGGCAGGCTTGGACGACCCCCACGCCTTCATCGTCGCTCCAAGTTGCTAGAACTTCCCACTTGTCAGGGCAGTTACTTTCATCCCCTCCACCCACCCACCAGGGCCACCACGAGACCGGCGTATTCCGGGCCCGGTTCAGCCCCTTAGTCCCCGTCCCGGTTCTAAGGTCAGACCACACACACCTTAATTAGTGGCAATGTTTGTCACATGCAGACTGATGTCCATACCCGAGTGCCAGCCTGATGGATCAAGTTTGCCCGTCTCGCAAGTGCCAAACCCGGCGCCCAAGCTTCTCAGGCATACACTACATTGTACCGTTGTCTCCGCATGTCGGGCCGACCGTTGGGCGTCCCGGATGGCGCGGGCGGGGCTCGCTTGCTTGGACCCGCTTCCCGGCACTGGGGTAGCGTCCACGGGCTCGGTGGGGTTGCATCGCCCCACCACCACGGCGCCCACAGCACACACCAGTCCATCGGATGCACAGGAATGACGGTCTTGACATCCCTGGGCTGCAGTCGGAGCTTGGTGTCGCGATTGGGTGTCCAGCAGGAGGAGAGGCCGTTCCCTGCTCATCGAGAGCACCCGTCACGGTGGGGCGCATGAGATGGTGCCGCGAAGCCCGTATTCCAATGCGCCGAGGGCCGTATTGGGCATCGGGGTTGCTGCATGCAGTCAGTGATCACTGATCACCGCTGAGAGCGGCGAGCCACATGGAAGCATCAGACAGGAGACAGGCTTCGAGGTGGGAGGGGCGCATTGCAGTGTTGCGCCCAGTTCAAACTCTTCAGGTCTTGTGACTTGCTGGCTGCTGTTCACTTTCCATTGTCGCACAGAATTTCAAGCTCCGCCGAACGGCGCCGTCCGAAGCCGGCTGAATCTGCAAATCTTGAAGACTGATGTTGGAGGGGCCTGATCGACGACCCAATCGTGCGGGAAAGCCTCGCAAATGCTCGGGGTGGCGTGTCTGAGCCGGCAAGGACCATCGGCGGGCCATCGTATGATCCAGGCCTGTTGCCTGCTCTGGGGTTCCGCGCCGCAGGAGACTGAAGAGAAAGCCGGACAATGCATCTCGCGTAACACTTTCTTTATCCGACACCGAAGCGCCGCGTGTTTCTCCCAATCGAGGACTCCAAAGCCGGCAAAGAAATCGAGTTGATTCTCGATTCCCAGTCCGGCGTTGGCGTGTCATGTCAGCCGAACGTTCCTTGTAGCCCCGCGAGCCCCGCCATCCTGATCCTCTGCCCGCCCAGTAGTTAGTGGATATCTCGCTGCCCCTCCACACCTACGCACGCACACCCGCCTCCCCACTCCCGCACCACAAACGTCCGACACGGCACGGCAGGATTGTGGATCGGCTTGGCCGTTGACATCACCATCACGCCTGGGAGTGGGGAAGCTAGACCCCTGCATCAACATCGGCTTGTCGTTTGTCGTCTGTCGTACCGCAAGGGCATTCTCGTCCAAGAAAGCCACGAGGAGAGATGGCAGCTCCCACTGCACAACACGGAGCCAGTCCCAAGTACAGAATACATACGTGCAAGTCCCAGAAAGAAAAGGGAAACCAAAAACCCAATTCCTTCTCACAGAAGTGCCAAGAGCCCGGAGGACACCCGCAGCCCATCCACCCATCCCCAACCGAACCGGAGACCCGGACCCTGCTGTGGAACACACTCTCGGGAAAGGTCCGTCTGGTCCATCCATCACATCGCACATCCGATCACTTTCGAGATCCTCACCGCTTCCCTCCTGCACAGCACACTACCCCCTCGAGACAGCGCCGAGAACGCAAGGTTCGTGTAAGTGGCATCTATTCACGTTAGACCGTGGCCCCTCCCCCCTCTTCTGTATCCCTCGGGTTCAATAGTCCCCTGTGTGATATGTGAGATGGACGCTTTCCTTCCACTCGAGGCCTGTTTCCAAGGCACGTCTGCACCACTGCTGGCGCAACCTGGTTTGGTGGCTGCGCGGCGACCGGCCTCGATGGGCTGCATGCTTCCACGCAATGCCATTCCAGACCCGTGGCGGACGTGGGTGGCCGCCATTCTCATCCAATGGCCCCCTCCAGACCTGCAGCCGGCTTGCAGCAGCAGCAGCAGGCTTGAAGCAGGTCAGGTCTCACCCCGCGCTCCCCGGCGGGTTTTGGCACGCTGCTGTCTCACCGATAGCGGACAAAGCCCGAGGGCTCTGCAGACGAGGGCGGATCACAGCGCGGGGGCAACGGCCTCGGAGAGGAGCAGATGTGTCCTACCCCGGGTGCCACGAAAGAGCCAGAGGCGAGGAGAGAGCAGGGAGACGGGAGGAGGCAAAGCACGCTCTCAATTGCTCGTCTTGTTGACGCCGTGCTCCCCTAATACCGGATCGAAGCATTGACAAATCTCTTGGGCCAGTGGCACCGAACACGCAAAAAGTGCGAGACGATGAGCCACCGACACACAGACAGCGGCTGCGACATCACGCCCAGGGACGAGAAAGACCGCGAAAGAGAAACACAGGGTGGTCCTGCTGCTCCTGCTCCTGCTCCTGCTCCCGCAGCCCAAGCCCCACACCACCCGCAGGTCCAGCAAGCCCAGGAAGAAGGAGCAGGCTCAAGACCCCAGAGCCGTTCTGGATGGCATGTGCGCCTGCACACCCCGCGTGAGGACCCACACAAGCTGCAGCTGCAGCAAGGCGAGCTGCGTCACCCCCCCGAAACACAAGCACAGCAGGCACCGCCAGCTGCCCCCAGTGCCACCCCAGAGCACCACTGGCACCGCCCGCTCTTCCACTCTTCCTCTCCTGCCCCTGCTGCCGCACCACCCGCTGCCGCCTCCATCACATCCCAACCCCGGGAGCAGTCCGATCCAGAACCCTACTCGTGGTCCTCTGCCTCCGCCGCCCCCCCTCCCCCTGTCGACCCACTCGATATCGAGATCGACCCACTCACGCCTCTGCCTCTGCCGCCCTCCTCGTCGTCCACCACCCTCGACAGTGTTATAAGCCGGCTCTCCTCCTCGTCCGCTGCCGGCACTGGCCTTGGCTCCGGCACTAGCACTCCCGCGCCTCGCATCATCGACCGCGACCAGATCCGCACTCTTGCCAGCGGCGAGCCCTCACCTGCCTCCAGCGGTTTCGCCACCCCGACTACTGAGAAACCACGCCGCAAACCCTTCAAGTCTCTCCGTCCCTTCATCCGCGCAATCATGGCGTTCGAGAAGGGCCGCAAGTTCTCCACGGGCACCTCGGTGCACCGCAAGCGCCAGATGAGCACGCTGGTCGAGAGAGAAGGTCACTTTGGTCCCGCTCTCACGGTATGTCAACCTCGTGCCTAACCAGCATGCTCGCCTCAACTTGATCTCACTCTCATTTCATCTCACTTCTGACATGTGCTAACCAACAAAGACCCTGTACCTGGGTATCTCGGCCGTCTTCTCCGACGACCACACCGCCGTCGTGGCCCTGGCCATTCACGACACCGTCTACCTGGTCGACTTCTCCGTCAAGCACATCGTCCTCGACGATGCCATGAAGATGGGCGCCGACCTCATTGCCGACCATGTCATCGCCGAGGTCGAGCGGTACGAGCACGAGAACTTCTCCAAGTTCATCGGCGCCGGCCTGCCCACCACGCTCAAGTACATGAGCCCGACCCTGTGCTCCCGCCTCTGGCTCGAACTGGACATTGTGCCCATCGTCATGCGCCCGGATGACGAGCACAAGGAGAAGTCCTTCTGGGATGTCAAGCGCGTCGATGAGCAGGCCGATTCCATGGCCCGGAAATGTGTTATGTGGGTGGAACTGCTCCCACCTCCGCCTTGAACCGACACTGACACGCCGCTCCAGGAACTTTGGGCCTTCTCTCGTCCCGCTCCTCCAGGTCGGCTGGCGAGGTATCGTCCAGACCGACGCCGGCTTCCGCGCCCACTTGACCACGGTCCAGAACCACAAGGACACCTGCGGCTCGGCAACCTGGGAAACCATGCTGTCCTATGCTAAGAAGCTCAGAGGCAACAAGACCAAGATTGCCTTCTTCAGCTCAACGCCCCAGGGCGGTGGTGTCGCGCTCATGCGCCACGCATTGGTGCGATTTGCCCGCCTCATGGGCGTCGACCTGACCTGGTATGGTAAGTACAATTTTCTCTCTCGGTGACTACAGATCACACAGTAACGCCCGAGTACAGTGCCCAAGCCTCGGCCGGGCGTATTCCGTATCACCAAGAACATCCACAACATTCTCCAGGGCGTCAGCCACCCGGACCAGCGCATTTCGTCCGAGGAGAAGCAGGCCATCATCGACTGGATCACCGAGAACGCGAACCGCTACTGGTTCTCCGAAGACGGGCCCCTACGCGCCCCTGAGGAAGGCGGCGCGGACGTTGTGATTGTAAGCCTTTTCCTGTTGTGCTCCCACACACTCCTGCAGCCCTCCTCACCGGTCACACCGGCTCCTACCCTCCTTTATGCACCTTTATGCATGCCCTCGACCGGGGCCACGCAAGGAGCGTGGGGGAGAGGAAGGAGACGGGCACTTACACGCCTTGATGACAACACATGCTAACGAATGCAGATCGACGACCCGCAAATGCCGGGCCTCATCCCGCTAATCAAGAAGGTCACACCGCACCGCCCGGTGCTGTACCGCTCGCACATCCAGATCCGCAGCGACCTCGTCGCCAAGGCGGGCTCCCCGCAGGCCGACATCTGGGACTTCCTCTGGAGCTCTATCCAGGGCTGCGACATGTTCATCAGCCACCCGATCCCCATCTTCGTGCCGCACACGGTGCCCCGCGAGAAGGTCGTCTACTTCCCCGCCACCACCGACTGGCTCGACGGCCTCAACAAGCCCCTCAACCACTGGGACTCGGGCTACTACGGCCACATCTACAACGTGGCCTGCCACTCGCAGCGCATGACGGAGCTCAACTGGCCGGCCCGCCGCTACATCATCCAGGTGGCGCGCTTCGACCCCTCCAAGGGCATCCCGACCGTCATCGACTCGTACGCCGAGTTCCGCCGGCGCTGTGAGAAGGCCGGGTACACCGACGTGCCGCAGCTCGTCGTGTGCGGCAACGGCTCCGTCGACGACCCGGACGCGTCGCTCATCTACGACCAAACCATGGGCCAGCTCGAGACGTACTACCCGGACTTGGTCAAGGACGTGTCAGTTATGCGCTTGGACCCCAACGACCAGCTCATCAACACGCTGCTCGCCAACGCCCACGTTGTGCTGCAGCTCAGCACCCGCGAGGGGTTCGAGGTGAAGGTCTCGGAGGCTCTCCACGCGGGACGCCCCGTCATTGTTACTGCCACTGGCGGCATCCCGCTGCAGGTCAAGGACAAGGTCAACGGCTTCCTGGTCGCGCCCGGCGACTGGAAGGCCGTCGCGGGCCACCTCATGGACCTCTTCTCCGACGAAGACCTCTGGAAGCGCATGAGCCACGCCGCCGCCACGGGCGTGTCGGACGAGGTCGGCACGGTGGGCAATGCGCTCGGGTGGTTCTACCTCGCGGCCAAGTGGAACGAGGTCGGCGTGGAGAAGCATGGCAAGGGCGGACTCAAGGGGAACGAGAAGTGGGTGAATGACATGGCGAGGGAGGAGGCGGGGTATCCGTACCCCGAGGGGGAGAACCGGCTGCCGAGGCATTTTACGCAGGTCAAGGAGGTTGTTGTTGGGCAGGCGAAGGTTGCGCAGCAGACGCCTTCGGTGGCGGAGCCGGCTGCTGAGGCGGGGGCTGCTTGACTTGAGTAGGTTGAGGGGGGCGGGATAGGTTTGAGATTTGTTGGCGTGCGGGAAGGGAATAGGTACGCGAGAGCGGTAACAAGGTGGGAGGGAAGGGGCTCGGAGAGGCGGAGGAGTTAAGACGTGATGATTTCTTTTGGGCTTGGTGCGGACGGAAGGTATCTTACTGGGAGGTCGGGGATACAGTGCTGGGCGAGGCAACATGCGGTGCTACATGGACGTAGAATTTCCTTGTTTTCCTTTCTTCTTACTCTCTCCTCTCCTATCCTACCTTGGGATTTGTTTTTCGAATCTGAAAAATGGTGTCGGTTGGAGGGTGGTGGGCGAGGGATTGGCTCAACGGCGAGAAAACTCTGTCTTTCTCCGTCATGATGAACATCGACGGGCTTGCGTTTTGATGGCCCATTAGATCGGATGGACTGGACTGAGGGTTAGAGCACACAGACAGACAAGAGTTTTGCGGGTTAACGCTTTGCCATGCTCGTTCTGGTTTCCATGTTGTTGTGGGCGAGGGAATGATGGAGGTTGATGCCGATTGACAGACAGGCCACAGCGTGTGTGCATCGGGGTTTAGAGGTCCTGTCGTCAGAGCTTCCAGGGTCCATCCAGGTCGGATGCCGGTGGGACAGCCCCTGAAAGTGATTGCCCCACTTGCTTTGGTGGGGGCGGGGTCAACGCGCTCGGTCACGTCTTCGCGAGACGCGTTAAGGGCTTCCATCTCGCGTTTCCCCATCAACCCATCCCATCTTTCAAACATCCCAAACACACCGATTTCGGCCAGAAGAAACACACTGCGCCCAGTTGTCAATTTTCACAAACACGCCTCGAATATGACAGTACCAGAAAACGACCCGCTCGCCGCGGCCCCTATCCCCACGGCCCCCGCGACGGCCTCGGCCTCGCAGCCCCGCCACGAAGAATACCAGTACCTCGATCTGGTCCGCGAAATCCTCGACCAGGGCGAGCTGCGTCGCGACCGGTGCGTTTCCCATCTCCTCCGTCCATCTCCGTACACAAACGCCACTGACAGCCCAACTCCAGCACTGGCACAGGCACCTACTCCATCTTCGCCCCGCGCCCCCTCAAGTTCTCGCTCAACCGCGACGGCACTCCCATCCTCCCCCTCCTCACCACCAAGCGCGTCTTCACCAAGGCCGTCATCGCCGAGCTCCTGTGGTTCATCTCGGGCGACACCGCCGCGCACACCCTCTCCGCGCAGGGCGTCAAGATCTGGGACGGCAACGGCTCGCGCGAGTTCCTCGACAACCTGGGCCTGACGCACCGCGAGGCCGGCGACCTCGGCCCCGTCTACGGCTTCCAGTGGCGCCACTTTGGCGCCGCCTACGTCGACGCCAAGACCGACTACGCCGGCCAGGGCGTCGACCAGCTCGCCCGCATCGTCCACACCCTCCGCACCAATCCCTACGACCGCCGCCTCGTCCTCAGCGCCTGGAACCCGGCCGACCTGCCGCAGATGGTCCTCCCGCCGTGCCACATGTTCGCCCAGTTCTACGTCTCGTACCCGGGCTCCCGCGCCGCCGCCGCCGAGGCACCGTCGTCAGACCACAAACCCCGCGGCCACCTGCACTGCCAGCTGTACCAGCGCTCCTGCGACATGGGCCTCGGCGTGCCGTTCAACATTGCCAGCTACGCGCTGCTGACGCACATGCTGGCGCACGTGTGCGGGCTCGTACCGGGCAGCCTAACGCACGTCATGGGCGACGCACACGTGTATTTGAACCACGCCGCGCCGCTCGAGACGCAGCTGGCGCGCGAGCCGCGACCGTTCCCGGAGCTGGAGATTGTGAACCGGCCCGGCGGGGACGACGAGGGGAGTAGTATTGATGGGTGGAGGGCGGAGGATTTTGTGATACGGGGGTATGAGCCGCATAAGGGGATTCCGATGGAGATGGCTGTGTGATGGGAATTTTGAGAAGTTTTTTGGGCGGGTGATGCTTCTTAGGCTTTGAAACGTGAGATAGAGCAGGTTGCAGGCGACTGCCATCAATGAGACGGTACGTTTCGGTCCACGTTATACCGAGTGGTTGGTTTCAGTCCTGCCGATCTGACCTCTGCCTGGCGAGTAAACATTGAGTCGTTGATCGGGTGCAAACAAAGAGTGTTACCAAGCGGGCACTTTGGGAGTAAAAC
>OUNM010060315.1_pt1 | contig 10928 bp, 7 predicted proteins | sample 1769961 | NCBI WGS metagenome assembly OUNM01 (sample SAMEA3914820, study PRJEB12502) | metagenome | biome: forest; material: soil | place: USA | collected 2012-03-12 | depth 0.3 m
CCCGGACCGTCCGCGAGCGGCAGCGCGAGCGCGGCGCCTCCGGGATCGGTTGCGCCCGCCGGATCGGGACCGTCGACCGCGATCGTTCCGCCCGCCGGGAGCGCTCAGCCGGCGCCCGTCGGCCCGATGAAGCCGATCGCAGCGAGCGCGTTCGCCGACGACCTCAAGAAGCTCGGGATCGATCCGCTCAAGCCGCCGCCGCTGAACAAGCTCACACCTGACACGGTCAGGAAGCTGATGCCTTCGTTCGCCAAGTCACTGGGCGTCAAATGCGCAGCCTGCCACGACACCGACAACTTCAAGACGTGGACGCCGAAGAAACGCATCGCATCGAGGATGTGGAACGAATTCGTCGCCGGCATGGCGATGGAGGACGGCACGCCGCTCTACTGCGACTCGTGTCACGGCGGCTCGATGCAGTTCCTCGATCGCCACGACAAGAAGGCGCTCTCGGGCTGGATGGACGCGAACTACGTGAAGAAGCTGAAGCGAACGGACAAGAAGGAGGCGTCCTGCGAGGGCTGCCACGGCGATCCGTTCGAGCCGAGATTCCTCTCGACGTGGGAAGTCGCGTCGAAGTAGCGCGCGCGTTGGGCGGCCGGTTTTCCCCTAGCTTTCCCCACCTTTTCCGCGATCGTCGGTCGCTTGCTTGACCCGGGCACGCGTGTTCAGTACGCTGAACATCGTGCAAGGGCTCACTCAGCGTCAGCAGATGGTCTTGGATTTCATCCGGCAGTCCATCTCCGACCGCGGCTACCCGCCGACGCTCCGAGAGATCGGCGCGCGGATGGGCATTCGCTCCACGAACGGGGTGAACGATCACCTCCGCGCGCTCGAGCGCAAGGGCTACCTCACGCGCGAGGACATGAAGTCGCGCGCGCTGCGGCCGACCACGACGCACGACGTCGCGTCGACGCTCGGTGAAGCGGGCGCGAACGGCAAGGCGAGCAACGACAGCTCGCACTCCAGCCAGCAGCGCGGCCTGTTCGGCAACTCCATGGACGACGAGGACATCGTCGAGATCCAGGTGCTCGGCCGCGTCGCCGCGGGTCTTCCGCTGTTCGCCGAGGAGCACGTCATCGACACCGTCCGCGTCGATCGCGGGCTGCTCAAGGGCGGCCGCGAGGTGTTCGGCCTCCGCGTCCACGGCGACTCGATGATCGACGCCGGCATCCTCAACGGCGACTACATCTTCGTCCGCAAGCAGCTCACGGCGAGCCGCGGCGAGATCGTCGTGGCCCTCATCGGCGACGAGGCCACGGTGAAGTACTACTTCCCCGAGAAGGACTACGTCCGCTTCCAGCCGGCGAACAAGCAGATGGCCCCGATCCTGGTCCGCGCCGTCGACTTCAAGCCCACGATGTTGCTGGGCGTCGTCGTCGGTGTCTTCAGGCGGATCTAGAGACCTCGACCGTCCTTGACCCGCGCTGGCGCGCGCTGTTACGTCTCGACAGGGAAATGCGCGGGACGATGCGCGGCGTGGTGATGACGGTCTTGCTCGCGGCGCTCGTCTTCACGGGCGGCGGCTGCGGCGGCGTCTATTACAGCGTGAACGTCAACGCGGCGCAGTCGCGGCTCGAGCAGGCCCGTCAGATGGGCGCCGAGCAGCAAGCGCCGTACGAGTACTACTTCGCGCGCGAGCACCTGCGGCAAGCCCAGATCGAGGCGGCCGAGGCGAGCTACAGCGACGCCGCCGGCTACGCCGAGACCGCGGAGCTCTACGCGCAGAAGGCGATCGACGTCGTCCAGACCGGCAAGAAGTCCGGAGACAAGAAGTGACGTTCGAGCTCACCGGCTGGCGGCGCTCCGTCCAGCGCGGCGTCGCGTTCGTCGCGATGGGCACGCTCCTGATCTCGTCGTCGTGCACGACGGGCGTGGTCGCGCGCGGACGCATCGACGGCCTCAACGGCATGGTCGTGAAGGCCGAGCAGAACGGCGCCATGCGCTGCGCGCCGCGCGAGCTCGCGCTCGCCAAGGCTCATCTTCGCTTCGCCACCACGGACCTCGATCAAGGAATGGCGTCCGACGCGGAGAGCCATCTCGCGATCGCCGAGCCCAACGCGCAAGCCGCGTTCGCGCTCTCGCCCGCCGACAAGTGCCTCAGCGAGAACCTCGCGCGCGAGGGAGATCGCGACGGCGACGGCATCGCCGACCAGTTCGATCAGTGCCCGGACGTCCGCGAGAACTACAACGGCTTCGAGGATCTCGACGGCTGCCCGGACGATCCCGACACCGATCACGACGGCATCCCCGACTCGCGCGACGCGTGCATGCTCGAGCCCGAGGACAAGGACGGCTACCTCGACGACGACGGCTGCCCCGACCTCGACAACGACGCCGACGGCATCCCCGATACGAAGGACAAGTGTCCGAACCAGGCCGAGGACATGGACGGCTTCGAGGACGCCGACGGCTGCCCCGACGAGGACAACGACAAGGACACCGTCGCGGACGTCTACGACGAGTGCCCGAACACCCCCGGCCAGCCGAACGGCGTGCGCCCGGGTTGCCCGAGCCTCATCATCGTGACGGCGAAGGAGATCCGGATCACCCAGCAGATCCAGTTCGACTTCAACAAGTCGACCATCAAGCCGGTGAGCTATCCGATCCTCGACGCGGTGCGCGACGTGCTCGTGGCCAACCCCAAGATCACGATCGAGGTCCAGGGACACACCGACAACGTCGGGCAGGCCGCCTACAACTTGAAGCTGTCCCAGCAGCGCGCCGACTCGGTCCGCGCCTATCTCGTGGCGCACGGGATCGAGCCCGGACGGCTCATTTCCAAGGGCTTTGGCATGAACCAGCCCCTCGTGCCGAACAACACCGAGGGCAACCGCGCGCTGAACCGCCGCGTCCAGTTCATAAGGACCGAGTCTCAGAGTCCGTGAGGCTCGCCGGCGTTTGAGCGATCGCTCGCGCTTTCTGACCCAAAACAAATCAAAATCGGTGTAATCACGGCGCCGTGAAGATCCGGAATGCGCTCGCCGCCGTCCTTTCGTACCGGCTCTGGCTCGTCGCCGCCTTGGTGCTGTCCTCGCTCTCGATGACGCGTCCCGCGTTCGCGGACGCGAAGACCGAGGCGACCGCGAAGGCCCTCCAGAAGAAGGCGATGGACGAGGACTACCTCGCCACCGAGTTCGCCAAGGCCGCCGAAAAGCTCGAAAAGGCTGTCGCCGCCTGCGGCACCGACAAGTGCAGCCCCGCCGTCCGCGCGCAGCTGCATCGCGATCTCGGCGTCGTCCAGATCGGTGGCCAGATCGACAAGGAGAAGGGCATCGCCAACTTCGTTTCGGCCATCAAGACCGATCCCGCCACGGCCCTCGATCCCGATCTCCGCACCAAGGACCTCGACGCCGCGTTCGCCGAGGCGAAGAAGCGCGCCGCGAACGGTGGTGGTGGAGCAGCGCCTGCCGGTGGTGGCGCCGCGCCCGCAGCCGGCGGTCAGCCCGCAGGCGACTTCGTGCACGAGCCGGTCGCGGGCCAGCAGATCCGCACGCCCATTCCCGTGTACGTCGAGTACGGCGGCGAAGAGCAGCTCGTGAAGGTCATCGCCCGCTACAAGGGCTTCGGCATGACGGACTGGAAGACCGTCGAGCTGAAGAAGACGGGCGAGAAGGGCTGGGGCGGCCTCATTCCGTGCGCCGACGTCCAGCAGGGCACGACGCAGTATTACATCCAGGGCTTCAACGCCGCGAACGACCCGGTCGCGGTCGGCGGCGATCGCAACAACCCTTACAAGGTGAAGGTCACGCGCGAGGCCGTCGCCGAGCCGCCGCACCTCCCCGGCCAGCCGGCGCCGACGCAGTGCGCGGACACCGGCGACTGCCCGCCGAACTTCCCGGGCTGCAAGAAGGCTGGCGCAGGCGCGGTCTCCGGGCCGCCCGAGGTCACCGGCAAAGACGGCGGTGAGTTCTGCGAAGAAGACACCGAGTGCAAGAGCAAGGAGTGCAAGAACAGCAAGTGCACCGACTTCGAGGAAGAGGGCGGCGGCAAGAAGATGCGCCGCGTGTGGGTCGGCCTCTCGATCGGCTTCGACTACACGCTCGTGCCGAGCGAGAACGACGTCTGCAAGCTCTCCTCGACGAAGGAAGGCCAGCTCCCGCTCAACTCGTCGAACTACTACTGCGTCAACAGCGACGGCTCCGACTATCCGTTCCGCGAGTCGCCGGGCGTCGTCTCTCCGCGCAACGGTGAGAACGCGCGGCTCATCACCGGCACCTCGGACAAGGTCTCCGGCGGCGGCGCGTTCGGAAACGTCCGCATCCTCGCGTCGGTCGACTACGCGCTGAACATGAACCTCCTGCTCGGCGCGCGCCTCGGCTACGTGCTCAACACGTATCCTGGGCAGGCCGCGAAGGACGACAGCAAGTCGTTCCCGCCGGTCCACCTCGAGCTCCGCGGCACGTATCTCTTCGGCGCCGATGCGCTCGTGAAGAAGGTCGCGCCGTTCATCATGGTCGGCGGCGGTGTCTCGACGTTCGAGACGTCGGTCAAGGTGAGCGTCGTCGAGACCAACCCGATGACGAACCTCAAGACCGCGAAGGACGTCGACGCCTGGCAGCTCGCCGGCCCGATCTTCATCACGTTCGGTGGCGGCGCTCGCGTCGGTATCTCCGACCGCGCGGCGCTCATGCTCGGCGCGCGCGTGAACCTCGCCTTCGGCAATGCCTTCGCGCCGAGCATCGGCCCGGACGTCGGCATCGTCTTCGGCTTCTGATCGCGCCGCGGAGCGTATTCGCACCCAGCGCGACCGCACGCGGTTACGCGTCGGTCCGGCTACTCAGGTAGCCTAGAGGGGCCCGTGGCCGCGCCGCTTCAAATCGGACGATACGTCCTTCATGGTGAGATCGCGTCCGGTGGCATGGCGTCCGTGCACTACGGGCGCCTCGTGGGGACCGGCGGCTTCAGCAAGACGGTCGCGATCAAGCGCCTGCATCGCGCGCTCGCGCAGACGCCTTCGTTCCGGAACATGATCCTGGAGGAGGGAAGGCTCGCCGCACGCGTACGCCATCCGAACGTCGTCCCGCCGCTCGACGTCCTCGCCGAGGCCGGAGAGCTCCTGCTCGTCATGGAGTACGTGCACGGCGAGTCGCTGTCGCGGCTCTTGCGCGCAGCGTGGGGCGCGGGCGAACGCGTTCCGCTCCCGGTCGGCGCCGCGATCCTGTCCAACGTGCTGCATGGTCTCCATGCCGCGCACGAGGCGAAGGACGAGATCGGCAAGCCGCTCGACATCGTGCATCGAGACGTGTCGCCCCAGAACATCATCGTCGGCGCCGACGGAATTGCGCGGGTGATCGATTTCGGGATCGCGAAGGCGGTGACGTCCGAGGAGATGACCACCGCCGGCACCATCAAGGGCAAGGTCCCCTATCTCGCGCCGGAGCAGCTCGAGGGCGACCCGGCGACGAGGCGCACCGACATCTACGCGACCGCGGTCGTGTTCTGGGAGGTGCTCGCCGGACGACGGCTCTTCAGCGGCGACGACGATGGCGACGTCCTTCGGCAGATCATGTCGAAGAAGATCGATCCGCCGAGCGCGTTCAATGCGCTCGTCGCGGGCACGGTCGACGACGTCGTCCTGCGTGGTCTCGCGCGCGATCCGAAGGACCGCTTCGCGACGGCGCGCGACATGGCGCTCGCGCTCGAGGAGTCCGTGCATCTTGCAACGGCCTCGGTGGTGGGCGCATGGACCGAGCGGCTCGCCGCGAAGACGCTCGCCGAGCGCGCCGAGCAGATCCGCGAAGTGGAAGGCTCGGCGCCGCGTCCGGTCTCCGTGCCGCCTGCGCCGCCGAGCTCGGGAGCTGCGGTCGGTGACGAGACGATCGGTCCCAAGCCGGCGAGCGCGCGGTCGACGAAGCCGCCTCCGCCGGCGAGCGCGCGGTCGACGAAGCCGCCTCCGCCGCTGCCCGCCGCGGCGCGATCGTCGAAGGCTCCGTCGATGCCGCCGCCCGCGCCCGCGTCCGCGCCCGCGGCCCCGGTGACTGCCGTGATGCCCGCCATTCCGGCGCCACCGCCGAAAGGCGCTCCGCGCATCACGATTCCGTCCTCGCCCGGATCGGTGCGCGGCGGAGCGCTCGCGCCGCCGACGCCCGCGGCATCGACGCGTGCGTCGTCGCCGCCTGTTCGTCCGCCGATGGCGTCGCGTCCCGCGGTCATCGAGCCGCGCACGGTGATCTACGAGCCGCCGCCCATGCCCGAGCCCGAGTTCATCGCGGGAGTGAAGGCCATCACGCCCGGTGCGCTGGCGCCGCCCGCTCCCGGGTCGTCGCCGCACTCCGCGCCCCAGTCCGGGCCGCAGTCTGGCCCGCACTCTGGGCCGCACTCTGGCGGGCCGCTCTCGCCGCCGCCGGCCGGCGCGCTCCGCAAACCCGAGCTCGAGATCCGCAACGTCGACTGGCTTCCCGATCAGGCACCGAAGCCGAAGCGAACATCGCTGTTCAAGCGCTTCCTCGTCTACCTCGCGAGCTTCCTCGTGCTCGCGTTGATCGTCGCGTGGATGTTCGCGCCAGCCCTCGCGCGCGCGTGGATCGTGACCGGCGCGGCGTCCCGCGGGATCGTGATCACGATCGATCGCGTCGACGTGTCGCGCAAGGCGATCCGCTTGCTCGATCTCCATGCCGAGTCGCCCGAGGTGCCCGGCGCCGGATTGCGTGCCGGCACGTTCACCATCGGGCTGCGCTGGCTGGTTCCCGACAGCATAAGCGTGGACGACGCCGAGGTGACGCTGGACGGTTCGTACGCGACCATCGGCTCGCGCATCACCGAGTTCCGCACGAGGCACGGCGCGCAGCTGCTCGAGCCGCTCGCGGGCATCCAGACCATCGAGGTCACCTCCGCGCGCATCGACTGGAAGAACGTGGTCGGTACCGGGACGAGCGCGCTCGTCGAGAACATCACCGCCGACGTGACGAAGAACCCGATCCGCCCGCTCGGTGACGACTATCACTTCACCGCGCCCCTCTTCACGATGCGGCTCGCCGGAGCGCCCGCGGGCCCGTGGCAGCTCGACGTGGATCGTCAGGGAATCCTCGTCCGCAGCGTGGTGAGGTTCGATCCCGGCGGGGCGTACCCGGCGTCGATCTCGCGCACGGCAGGCGACGACGGGTCGGTGACGATCGCGCTCGCCGTTCCTGCGACCACGCTCGCCGATCTCCACATCCCCGCGGCCGTGCTCGCCGGCGCCGGCAACGACCGAACGCGCCTGGAAGCGCATGGTGAGATCAACATCGTCGCCGTGCAGCAGACGACCACGCGCGCCGGCGACGCGTCGATCGACGCTGCCAAGGTCGACGGCGGTCGCGCCGATGCCGGTCGAGCCGATGGCGGCGCGGCGAGCGACGGCGGCATGAATGCGGCGGCCCCGGCCGCGCTGACGTCGCGCTCGGTCACGGGTCGCATCGCGCTCGCCGCAGGTGGCATCTCGATCTTCCCGTCGGGGCCGCTCGTCGATCTGTCGCTCGATCTGCCCGTCACCGGTGACGCGTCTGCGCCGATCCCGATCGCCGGCGTGCTCTCGTTCGCCGCCGCCGACCCGACCGGCGGCGGAACGAAGGCCGCGGCGTCGGCAGCCGTGCGTGGCATGCTCGATCTGACCGCGCCCGCGGTGCGGGTCGAGCTCGCGGGACAGACCGGCGCGATCCCGTGCGTGAAATCCGGGCCGTCCGCGGAGACGAACGGCGTCGCCGCCACCATCGCGATGACCCTCGATGACCTGCCGGGCGCGCGCGTAAGCTTGCAGGCGCAAGCCCAGTGCACGCCCAAGCTGCGCTGAAGCTCGCAATTCTCCGGAGCTCGCCATGCGCCGCACACCGCCGCTCTCGTCCACCGCCGCTCGCATCCGTCCGCCGGTGTTCGCCGATCTCCAGGCGCGTATCGATCGCCTGGCCGCGCGCGGCGAAGAGCTCGTCCCGCTCCAGATCGGCGACACGTGGCTCGCGCCGCCCGCCGCCGCGAGCGACGTGCTGGCGAAGCTCGACGGAAGCGACGCTTCGCTCTACCGCTACGGCCCAACCGCGGGGCTCCCGCCGCTCCGCGAGGCGATCGCGCGCGCCGTCCGGCGTCACGGGCTCGAGGTCGATCCCGAGAACGAGGTGCTCGTCGGAAACGGCGGAACGCACGCGCTCTTCTGCGCTGCGCGTGCCGTGCTCGATGCCGGCGACGAGGTGCTCATGGCGTCGCCGTACTGGCCGCTCGCGCCCGGCATCTTCACGTCGTGCGGCGCGATCCCCGTCGAGGTGCCGCTCACGCAGCGCCTCTACTCCGAGCCTTCGCTCGATGCCGGCGCGCTCTTCGCCGCGGCGATCACCCCGCGTACGAAGGCGATCTACGTCATCTCGCCCAACAACCCGGACGGCAAGGTCCTGTCTCGCGCGCAGCTCGAGCGCATCGCCGCGGTCGCTCGCGAGCACGACCTGTGGGTCTTCAGCGACGAGGTCTACGCGGAGACCGTGTTCGACGGCGAGCACGTGTCGATCGCATCGCTCCCCGACATGCGCGATCGGACGATCGTCCTGCACTCGATGTCGAAGAGCCATGCGCTCGCCGGCTGTCGCGTCGGATTCGCGATCGCGCCAGGTGCGGTGGTCGCTTCGGGACGGCGCGTCTCGACGCACAGCGCGTTCAACGTGTCGGTCGCCATGCAACGCGCAGCGCTCGCGGCGCTCTCCGACGAGGCGTTTCCGAAGAGAGCGAAGGAGATCTACCGCGACGCGCGCGATCGGTCGCTCGCGTCTCTGTCCGGCGCGCCGGTGCGAGCTCATCGCGCAGACGGCGCGACGTACCTCTTCCTCGATTTCGCGCCCGCGTTCGACGCGATGGGGCCCGAGCTCGCCGGACCACGCCCGCTCTTCGCGTTGCTCGAGCGCGCCGTCGATCGCGGCGTGCTGCTCGCGCCCGGAGACGCGTTCGGCGCCGGCTACGAGACGTGCGCGCGCCTCTGCACGACCGCGGTTCCCGTCGAGCGCGTGCAGCTCGGTATCCAGCGCCTGCTCGAGGCGCTCGACGCGATGCGAGCCGGCAAGGCGTGAGCGCGCGTCGGGCGATCACCGAATCGTGTAATCTACATTGATCGGCTTCCCGTTCCGCGTGAGGTGGATCTGGAGCTTCTCGGCGCCGCTACGCAGGCGGGCGTAGGCCTCGAGCATCTTCTCGGGGTTCGACATCTCGAACCCGTTCAGCGTCTCGAGCCGGTCGCCGTTCTCGATGCCGAGCATCGAGAGCACGCTGCCCGCCTTGATGCCGTAGACCTTCACGCCGACCACGCGATCGCCTTCCTTGTCCTGCACGATGCGCTGCTTCATCAGCTCGGCCTGCGCCTCGAGGATGCGGTCCACGGCGGCGCGCTCGATGACGTAGTCGTTCGGTCCGACCCTCGCGATCTGCTTGCCGACCTCGATCTCGAGCGGGCTCTGAGCGCCCGGCTTCGGATCGGCGGTGATCTTCTCGTCCTTGCGCGGCGGCGGCGGTGCGCCGAAGAGGAGCGCCTGGCACAGACCGTTCGACCCTTCGAGCCAGACTCGGTCGCGTCCCACGTATGCGACGTGCTTGTCGCCCACCTCGCCCCCGCGCTTCCGCAGGAGGCGCTGGCCGCCCACGTCGAGCGACGCGAAGGCCGCCGTCTGATCGTCGCCCATCACCAGCACGAGAGGCCGCACGCCTTCGCACACGGGTGCCGTGCGCGGATTCAGGTCGAGCGGGGCGAGCGGCAGGTCCGGCCCGGATCCCGAGGGACGGAGTGAGCCGGTGACGTGATCGAACGGGTTACGGTCGAGGATGGCGTCGGCGCTCGCGCGCTTCGCGTAGTCGCCGGCGATCGCCTCCGCGTTCGCCGCGACGCTCGTCGCTCCCGGCACCTCGAGGTTTGCGCTCATCGTGCCCTCGACGAACGCCGAGACCGCGCTCGCGTTCAGGAGCGCCACGATCACGACAGAGGCGGGGACGGCCGCACCGACGAGCGCACGAAGGATCCGCATGACGCGTCCTGTAGCGAGCGTCGTGCCGAGCGCGTCAATCGTGAGATCTCGCGCGCTTCGGAGCGCGCCGCGCGCCCCTCGCGGACAGCTTGGCGCGCGCTCCGGCGACCGGTCTTCCGCGCATGACAAGCTGTCAATGCCGCGGTAGAAGCGGCGCCGTGAACCGCAAGGCCAGACTCCTCTCCTCGCTCGCTCCGATCTCTCTCGCATCGTTCGCGCTGCTCGCGTCGCTCGCGCCCGCCGCGTCGGGTTGCGGCGGTGGCGAGCCCGCGCCCGTGACGCCGGGCCCGACCGTCGCCGGCGTCGCGCCGGTGTCGACCTCGTCGCCGCCGTCGGTCTCCGGAACGCCCACCGCCGACGAAGCGAAGAAGTTCATCGACCAGGTCGACAAAGATCTGCGCCGCCTGTGGGTCGCTCGCGATCGCGCGGGCTGGGTGAACCAGAACTACATCACCGACGACACCGAGGCCCTCTCCGCCGCCGGCGAAGAGGCGACCGCCGCGTACGTCACCGAGGCGATCACGAGGGCGAAGCGCTTCGACGGCGTGAAGGGCATCGATCCCGACACCGCGCGCGAGCTGCTCCTCCTCAAGCTCGCGCAGGTCGTTCCCGCGCCGTCGAATCCCGACGAGCGACGCGAGCTCGCCGAGCTCCAGAGCGCGATGACGGCGATCTACGGCAAGGGCAAGTACTGTCCGTCTCCCGGCTCGCCGCTCTTCGGCAAGGGGGAGGCCGCGCCCGCCGCCTCCACCGGCGGCGATCCGAAGACCGCCGGCGGCGCGCCGACGCAGAAGTGCCTCAACCTCGACGACCTCTCGCGCATCCTCAAGAAGAGCCGCAACTACGCCGAGCAGCTCGAGGCGTGGAAGGGCTGGCACGCCATCGCGCCGGTCATGAAGGACAAGTACGCGCGCTACGCGGAGCTCGGGAACAAGGGCTCGAAGGAGATCGGCTTCG
>OUNM010720379.1_pt1 | contig 10926 bp, 10 predicted proteins | sample 1769961 | NCBI WGS metagenome assembly OUNM01 (sample SAMEA3914820, study PRJEB12502) | metagenome | biome: forest; material: soil | place: USA | collected 2012-03-12 | depth 0.3 m
CGCTCGCGACGCACGAAATCGGAGAGCCCGACGACGGCGTCGTCAGACGACAGAGCCATCATCGATCATCGTGACGCGGCGTCTTCGCAAGGCAGGAGAAGGGAGTCTTGGTCATGGCGGTCACGGATCAACTGCACGGCGCGAGCCGCGCACGAAAGGTCGGAGATCGCGGTCCGAGCGCCCGTGGGGCCGTCCTTCGGAGCGCGACGATGTGTCCCACGTGTGTCGTTGCGGCTTCGACTGGCGCAGCGCGAAGAGTCACGACGGCCTTCACGCCGCCGGTTTGGGGCGCCATCGCTCGCTATCGGCGAACACGTCGCCGAGCGCGGCCCACACGTGCGAAAGGAGCTTGTCGCGGCCGACCGGTTTGGCGATGAAGTCGTCCGCGCCGGCCTCCGTCGCGAGGTACCTCGCCGTGTGATCGTCGAGCGCCGAGATGATGATGATCGGGATGTGCTGGCTCGCGACGTCAGCCTTGAGGACGGCGGCGACCTCGTAGCCCGTCATGCCCGGCATCATGACGTCGAGCAGGACCAGATCGGGCAGCTCGCGAGCGACGAGCTCGAGCGCCTCCTCGCCGCTGGTGGCCGCGAGCACCACGAGGCCGTCCCAGCGCAGCACGATCTCGAGCAGCTCGCGGTTGTCGCGCTCGTCGTCGACGATCAAGATGCGGGCCTTACGCTTCGGCGTGAGGAGCGTCGTCATGGTCGCGGGAGCTGTGCCTCGATGCTCGCCAGGAATTCCTTGTAGCGCATCGGCTTGGCAATGTAGCCGTCGCAACCGGCGGCCCGGATGCGCTCCTCGTCGCCCTTCATCGCGAGGGCGGTCAGCGCGATGACGGGGATCTTGCTCGTGGCCTCGTCGCGCTTCAGCAGCGAGATCGCCGTCAGACCGTCGATACCCGGTAGCTGGATATCCATCAATATGAGATCAGGGTGATTCGCTCGTGCCAGCGCCAGGCCCGACTCGGCGTCCGTGGCGGTGAGCACGCTGTGTCCCGCCTTCTCGATGAGGAACACCGAGAGCGTCATGTTGGTGGGGTTGTCCTCCACGACCAGGATCGTTGCCATTCAGGAGACCAGCTCTCGGATGCCGGTGACGAGCTTCACCTCGGAGACGAAGCGCGCGCGATCGAGCTCCACCTTCTCGATGATCGACGCCACGTAGCCGTTGAGCCTCATGCGATCCTCGACGGTGACCTGCTTGGCCGTGACCACGAGGATCGGAATTTGTGCGGTCGCGGGATCGTGGTGGAGCTCCTTGACGACCTCGAACCCGTCGATCTCCGGCATCAAGAGATCGAGCACGATGAGGTCGGGGAGCTCCCGTCGCGCGACCTCGATCGCCTCGCGTCCGCCGTACGCGCGGTAGATGGCGCGGGGGCAGTCGAGGAGGCGCACGGCGATCAGCTCGACCATCTTGGGATCGTCGTCGACGACGAGCACCCGCAGCTTGTCGCTGTTCGCGCGGGGAAAGAGCCCGAGCTCGACGAGCGAGCCGGACAGCTCCTGCCGCGTGAGAGGCTTCGACATGACCTCCGCGGCGCCGAGCGCGAGGCCCCTCGCGCGGTCCGCCAGGATCGAGATGATGACGACCGGAGTCCCCGCGAGCGCGGGCGCCTCCTTCAGACGGCGAAGGAGCTCCCATCCGTCCATGTTCGGCAGCAGGATGTCGAGCGTGATGAGCGAGAGCGGCTGCTCCATCGCGAGGACGAGCGCCTTCTCGGCTGTTTCGGCGTGCAGGACAGAGAAGCCCTCGGCCTCGAGCTGGACGCGAATGAGCTCCGCGGAGCTCGGGTCGTCCTCGACGATGAGCGCGGTGGCGGCGCCCGGCACCGGGGAGATGCGCTGAATGGCGACCTTCGGCGCGAGGGCCGCGTTCGCCGCGCCACGAAGGGGAAGCCAGGCGGTGAAGCGCGAGCCCTCGCCGACGGCGCTCTCGACCGCCACTGCGCCGCCGTGCAGCTCGACGAGGAGCTTCACCATCGCGAGCCCGAGGCCGGTGCCCTCGTACTTCCGGGCGAGCCCGCTGTCGATCTGGCTGAAGGGGAGAAAGAGCTGCTCGAGGCCCTCGGGTGACACGCCGATGCCGCTGTCCGTGACGCTGATCGCCAGGAACTCGGTGTACGCGTTGTCGGCGAGCGGAAAGCTCCGGCCGACCCACGCGCCGGACAGCTGGCCGACAGCCGCGCGTGGCACGCGGCGGCTGCTCAGCGCCACCTGGCCGCCCTCGACGGTGAACTTCACCGCGTTCGAGAGCAGGTTGTAGACGATCTGCTTCAGCTTCCGTGCGTCGGCGTTGATCTCGTGGAGGTCGTCGGCGGCGTCCATCACGACGCGCACGCGGCGCGCGGCGGCCTTCTCGCGCATGATCGACAGGCTGTTCTGGAAGAGCGACGCGAGCGGGACCCCCTCGATGTCGAGCGTCATCTTGCCGGCCTCGACCTTGGAGAGATCGAGGATGTCGTTGATGAGCGAGAGCAGGTGCTTGCCGCTGCTGAAGATGTCGCCGATGAAGGCGCGCTGCTGGTCTGCGAGATCGCCGAGGAGGCCGTCTCGCAGCACCTCGGAGAACCCGATGATCGCGTTGAGCGGCGTCCGCAGCTCGTGAGACATGTTCGCGAGGAACTCGGATTTCATCCGGCTCGCGTCCTGCAGCTCGGCGTTCTTCTGCCGCAGGGTGTGCTCGTAGCGTTTGAGCTCGGTGACGTCGCGGGCAGCGGCGAAGACGCCCTGGAGCCTCCGGTCGCGATCGTGGAACGTGGTGGCGTTGTACGAGACCACGGTGAGGCTCCCGTTACGCGCGCGCGCGGTGAGCTCGTAGTTGGTGACCTTACCCTCGCTGAGCACGCGGTTGATGCCAGCCTCGGCGCGGGTGGGATCGGTGAAGTAGTTCTTGAACGGGGCGCCGATGAGCTCGTCGCGCGTGCAGCCGGTGAGCGCCTCGGTCTGCTTGTTCACGTCGGTGATGATGCCTCGCGGGTCGGTCGCCATCAGCGCGTCGATGTTCGATTCGATGAGAGAGCGCGTGTAGAAGTGCTGGTCGCGGAGGCGCTGATCGAGCTTCGTGCGCTCGTCCTCGACCTGCTTTCGCGCGGTGTTGTCGGTACCGATGAGCAGGTATCCGATGATCTTCTCATACGCGTCGCGCAGCGCCGTGACCGACAGGACGGCGGCAAAGCGCGTCCCGTCCTTCCGGACCATGGTGAGCTCGTAGATGTCCTCGATGCCGCGCGAGGCCTTGAACACCAGGGCTTCGAAGCCCGGCGCGATCGTGGTGCCGAGCTCGTGGGAGAGGGTCATCGCGCGCGCGATGAGCTCGTCGGGATCGGACAGGTCGGCGGGCGTGATCGTGTCCATGACCTCGGCTGCCGTGTAGCCGAGCATGCGCTCCGCGCCGACGTTGAAGATCTGGATGACGCCGTTCGCATCGGTCGCGATGCTCGAGAAGTTGGCGCTGTTGAAGATCGCGGTCTGCAGCGCGCCTGCCTTGAGCAGAGCCTCCTCGGCGCGCTTGCGAGCCGTGTTGTCGGTGCCGATCAGGAGGTAGCCGATGATGACGCCCTGCGCGTCGCGGAGCGCGGTGACGGAGACCACGGCAGGGAAACGGCTGCGGTCCTTCCGCACGTAGGTGAGCTCGTAGATGTCCTCGATCCCGCGCGACGCCTTGAAGACCAGGGCCTCGAAGCCCGGCGTGATCGGCGTTCCGAGCTCGATGCTGAGCGCCTCGGCGCGCGCGATGAGCTCGAGCGGCTCGGAGATGTCGGCCGGCGTGATCTTGTTGAGGACGTCCTCGGCGGAATACCCGAGCATGCGCTCGGCACCGACGTTGAAGATCTGGATGACGCCACGCGCGTCCGTCGCGATGCTCGAGAAGTTGGCGCTGTTGAAGATCGCGCTCTGCAGGGCGCCGGTCTTCAGCAGGGTCTCGGCGTGTCGCAGGTCGTTGCTCGAGTCCGCCGACTCGGCAGCTCTGATGGCACGTTGATCGACCAAAGGATCTCCGTTCTCGTCTCTGCGCGGGCTCGCACCGCAGGGCGCACGAGTAGCGTCAGGGCAGAAGCAATTCCCGGTCCGCGAGGGACCAGGGGGAAAAGCCCGTCCGATCGGGCTGCACCCGGTGAGCGCGATGGGGAGTGGGGCGTTATGCCCGAGCCATCGCGCCCCGGTATCGCGCTCCGACTAAGCTCCGATCGCGCGCGCCTTCGGAGTATTGACGCGCTCCGCGTCGCCTCCCGTCGCCACGGCCGCCGCGCCGATCCTCGTCTTACCGCCTTCGATGACCGTCAACGGGGCGGGAGCGCTCCTCGGTAGATCCAGCGTGAAGACGCAACCCTTCCCAGGAAAATCACGAACGCGAAGCTCGCCGCCATTCGCCTTTGCGGCCTTCGCGCAGATGGTCAACCCCAGCCCCAGACCGCTGCGATCCTCACCTCGCTGCACGAACGCGCGAAACAGATCCTCGGGCTTGCCGGGAGGCAGACCCCCACACTCGTCCTCGATCTCGAAGAGAACCCGGTCGGCGGTCACGCGGGTCGTGAAGGAGACCTTGCACTTCTTCGGCGTGAACTTGAACGCGTTTTGGAGGAGGTTCGCGAGTGCCGCCGCGAGGATCGGTCGATCACCTTCGATGGTCACGGCGGGATCGACCGACGTGACCGTCAGCTCGATTTGCCGCGCCTGCGCCTGAATCAAAGCGCCTATCTCGACCTCCTCGATGAATTGCGCCACGGAGATACGCTCGATGCGCTCGTTGCCTGCATCGAGGCGCACCTCGGCAAGCGATCGATCGATGAGATCGCGTAGACCCATCAGGCTGCGCCCAAGGATGGCTCCCGTGCTGCCACCGGCGGCAACCTGGCCGACCCGGATCATCTCGTACGACATCGAGGCTGTGTTGAGCATGTTGCGCAGCTCATGGGCGAGGTGCCCGAGACGCTCCGTCCCCCGCGCTTCGATGGCGCCCTCGCGCTGGCGACCGTACTCCGTGACGGCCTCCGCGATGGCGTCGTCGAGGCACAGGTTGAGGGTTCGGAAGTCCTCCGGAGAGATCGCTGCGTGCTGCTCGACGGCAAGGTCGGTGATTGCTTGGCAGACGTCGCCGTAGTCGCGAACCACCTGCGCGACGGTGAGCCCCATACGAAGTAGGTCGAGACCGTGACGAGCGGCGGTCTTGCGGATCTCGTCGTGATCGACCACGTCGCTCGACTGTGCGAGACGAAGCGCGGCGCCGAGCTGGTCGAGGAACACGGGAATCCCGTTCGTGAGCTCGATCTCGCTCGGCTTCGGAAAAGACCTCGCGGCGACACGCGCCCGCGCCCGCTCGATGATGGCGTCACGGTTCGCGATGACAAACACGTCGAGCATGGTGTGACAGTGCGGCCGCGGCCTGCCAATAGCAAGACGCGCCGCTCGCCGCGCTCGAACCTCCGGCATGCGGGTTGTACCCACAGCGCGACGTGCCTAGGGGGGAGGAATGCATTTGCGGGAATTTCTCGACCTGAATCGCGACGAAATCCTCGCTCGATCGCGATTGCGCGTCGTTGGAAGGAACTCCCCGCCTGTGACGGAGGTGGAGCTCGAGCATGGCCTACCCGTCTTCCTCGACCAGCTTCGCGATGCGCTTCGCAAGGCAACAGCGCACGAGAGTGTGGATCATCTCGAGATCGAAAAGAGCGCGACGCGACACGGCGACGCCCTGTTCCGTCAGGGGCTTACCGTCGCCCAAGTCGTCCATGACTACGGCGATCTCTGCCAGGTCATCACGGGGCTCGCGGTCGATCAGCGGGCGCAGATTGCGGCCGAAGAGTTCCAGACGCTGAACTTGTGCCTCGACGAGGCCATCGCGGGCGCGGTTACCGAGTGGGCTCGGCAACGAGAGCGCGTCCTCGCAGATGAAGGAACCGAGCGACTCGGTGTCCTTGCGCACGAGATGCGAAACCTGCTCGACACCGCGCTCATGTCGTTCGTCAGCATCAAGGCAGGCGTCGTGGCTCCGGCGGGCAGCACCGCCACGATGCTCGAGCACAGCTTGCTTGGGCTCGTAGCCCTCGTCGATCGCTCACTGGCTGACGTGCGTCTCGACGCCGGCAAGCAGAACCTGGAACTCGTTCCGGTATGCGAGGTCATCGACGAAGTTCAAATCGGGGGGTCGTTCCTCGCCCAAAGACGGGGCCTCCGTTTCGAGGTCAGCTCCGTCGATCCCACCATCGTGGTCGAAGCAGACCGACGGATCCTCTGCGCGGCGGTCGCCAACCTGCTTCAGAACGCGTTCCAGTTCACGCGGAACGGGACCACGATAAAACTTCGGGCCAGCAGCACGGCAACCCGCGTTCTCATCGAGGTAGAAGACGCATGCGGCGGACTTCCGCCCGGTCAGGCCGATCTCCTCGTGCAGCCGTTCACGCAGCAAGGTCCCGACCGAACCGGCCTGGGTCTGGGATTGTCGATTTGCGTCAAGGCCGTGAAGGCGATCGGGGGAGAGCTTCGCATCGAAAACCTACCGCGCGAGGGCTGCATCTTCACCATCGATCTCCCGAAGCAGCCTCCTCCTCCGACATCCCTTCATGCTCACCGCCGAGGAGAGAGCGGTGGCCAGTCAGGGCCAAGCGGCCAACTCGCGCAGGCGATGTTGGGCTGAAGCGCTCGTCGCTCTATGCAGCACGCACGCGCCGTCGTTCGGGAGCAGGCTGAGCGGCGGGTAGCTGAGCGGCGTCTCGACCTCGCCGACCGGCAGGCTCCAGCTCCCGGAGCGGTCGCTGCAATGCGGTCCGTAGGTACCGTTCACGGCACGGAGGAGGTCGCGTTCGTGGACCGCGCTCGCGGTGCCCGCGACGACGTCGACGTCCGCGTGTGCCGGCGGCGGCGGCGGCGACGAGCCGCCGAGGAGCGCCTCGTCGCCGTCGTCCCCTCCGCGCCGGGCCTCCTTCTGGCGCTCCGTTCTGGCAGTTGAGACCTCACGCGAGAGAGGAGAGCTGACTCCGCCCTGACGCGCGCCCGGGGTGTAGTACTGACCCCTGCGATGACCGAGCACTTCGACGACCTCGTGATTGGCGCCGGGATGGGAGGGCTCACCGTGGCCTCGCTCCTGGCGAAGTCTGGCCGTCGCGTGCTCGTCGTCGAGGCGCACGACATCGCGGGCGGCTACGCGCACACGTTCACGCTGAAGAATTTCCGGTTCTGCGCGCAGGTCCACTACATCTTCAGCTGCGGCGAGGGCGAGAGCGTGCACGAGCTCCTCACGGAGCTCGGCGTCGAGGACCGCGTGCCGTTCCTGCGGCTCGACCCCGAAGGCTTCGACCACGTGGTCGTTGCAGGGGAGCGCTTTCGCATCCCCAACGGGCTCCCGAAGTTCGAGGAGCGCCTCGCGCGGCGCTATCCCCATTGGCGAGCGCCGATCGGTCGTTATTTTCGGACGATCGAGGCCATCGCGCGTGAGCTCTCGCAGAACGATCAGCTGCCGAGCCGCCTCACGCCGTGGTCGCTGCTCACGAACCTCCACCGCTATCGGCACCTCGCTCGCTACGCGCGCTGGACGCTCGAGGACTACTACGACCACGTCGGCATGCCGCCGCGTCTGCGCGCCATCCTCGCGGGGCAGAGCGGCGACTATCTCCTGCCGCCGCGCGACGTGTCGTTCATCCTGCACGTCGCGCTCGTGTGCGGCTACGACCGCGGCGCTTACTATCCGCGCCATCACTTCTTCCACTTCGTGGACACCATCGCGGAGACGATCCGAAACGCGCCCGGCTGCGCCATCCTCCTCGAGCACGAGGTCGATCGCATCCACGTCGAGGGCGGGCGCGTGGCCGGCGTGACCACCACCAACGGCCGGCGCTTCACGGCCGATCGCTACGTGTCGAACGTGGATCCGCAGCGAACCGCCCAGCTCGCCGGCGAGCACCACTTCGGAAAGGGCGACCGGCGCCATCTCCGTTACGACTACTCATGCGCGACGTTCACGATGTACCTCGCGGTCAAAGGCCTTGATCTGCGCGAGCACGGCTTCGGCTCGTTCAACGTGTGGCACTACCCGCACGAGGACATCAACCGCATGTACGACGACCAGCTCGTTCGGCACGACCTGTCCAACCCGTGGCTGTTTCTCTCGACGCCCACGATGCATTCGCCGGAGCCCGGTCTGTGCCCTCCCGATCACCAGATCCTGGAGGTCGCGACAGCGTGCGACCACGCTCGCTTCGCGCGGATGCGGCAGACCGATCGCCGCGCGTACAACCTCGAGAAGAAGAAGATCCGCGAGAACCTGCTCGACATCCTCGAGGCCAGCTACGTGCCGCGGCTCCGCGAGCACCTCGCGCTGCGCATCACGGGCACGGGCGCGACGAACGCGCGTTACTGCCGCGCGCCGGCCGGGAATGCCTACGGCGCGGCGCTCACGCCCGCCAACATCGGCGTGCATCGACGGCCGTTCCGCACGTCGCTCGACAACTTGTGGATGGTGAACGCGACGGCGGGATTGCCGAGCGTCGCCGGCACCATCGGCGCGGGGCTCAAGCTGCATCGCGAGCTCGCGCAGCGCAGTTGAATCGAACATTGGGCGCCGCGAGCACTTCCGAAGGCTACGAGGCGACGTTCGACCTCGTCCGTCGAGCATCCCGCGTCGCTGGCGCATGGAACGACGCACGCCGCCGTCTCCGAGGCCCCATCGGCGACGCAGCGCTCGCCGGCGCCGCACGCAGTGGTGGTCGTCGCGTAGGTCACGCCGTCCGGGTCCGAGCAGCCAGTCGCGAGGCTGCTCGTCAGCTTTCCGTCGGGCGTACAGGACGACACGTGCGGGTAGAGGCCTTGATGATAGTCGTCGCAAGCGCCGGTCGGGATGACCGAGCAGGCGGCCGCCGGCACGGCGAGGAGGACGGCGAGGAGCTACTTCGCCGGGCCGCCGTGCCAATGACATGGGCTGACACGACCGTCGTGGAGTGGAGCGAGTGATCGAAACGATCATGCTTGGTCGTCTTCGCAGCAGGCGTCGAGCGCCTTGAAGATCGCCGCGGTGTCGCTGCCGCGCGCTGCCTTCAGCGCGACGCGCAATCGGCCACCATGTACGCGGCGTACCTGTCGGCCCACTCCTTGTCGCGCTGACCCGTGCGCCTCTCGTGCTCGCCATGAGCGGCCTCGGCACGCCGCAGCGCACCCGCCAGATCGCTCGCCGAGCTGAACGCGGCGCCGTTGCGCTCGACGCGCCCCGGGCGTCGTGCCGTGAGTAGCTCGCGTGATCGGGCGCGGCGCCGCGAACGCGACCCATCGTTCCCTCGGGCTGGAGCTGAGCACCGGGCGTCTCCGCGTGGAAGACCTCGCTGACTGCGACGCCACGTGCAACGAGCTCGGCGCGTGCAGCGTCGATGACGTTCGTCCCGAACTGGATCGAGCACTCCGAGCCGGGCGGCGTGAGCTGGACGACGCGGAAGCCGTTGTCGAACGCGAAGTCGGCATCGAGTCGCCATCCGAGCTGCGGGTAGAACTTCTTCGCGCGGTCGACATCCGAAACGGGAATGACGATCGCCTCGAGCTTCAAGTCGACTCTCCCGCCGATCGCGGCCTTTGCGTCGCGCGCTGCGGAGCTCGTTCGGTCTGCCGTCGTGTTCATGGTGCGCCTCCACGTTGCCGTCGAAAAGGCATGCGCAGTACCGAGTGGTGAGCGGCACGAAGAGTGCTCACGATCCTGCATGGCTCTCCTCCTCGTGCTCGCGTTCCTGATCGGGATCGTCGCTGGGCTTCGCAGCCTGACACCGCTCGCGATCGTGAGCTGGGCTACCCGTCTCGGGTGGCTCGAGCTCCCCGGACCATGGCACCAAGCGCTCGGGAACGCGGTCATACCGTGGGTGTTCACGGTGCTCGCGCTGTTCGAGATCCTCGTCGTCGATCAATCGCGAAAGACGCCCAGTCGCACGACGGCCATTCCGTTCGCCAGCCGTGTCATCAGCGGCTTCATATGCGGCGCTGCGGTCGGCGCGCATGCAGGCGTGGCAGTTGCGGGCGCGCTGATCGGCACGGTCGGAGCGGTCGCCGGCACGCTGGGCGGCGCTGCGATGCGCCGGAGCCTCGCGCGAGAGCTCGGCAAGGACCGTCCAGCGGCACTGTTCGAAGACGGCGTCGCCATCGGTCTCGGCGTTCTCGTCGTCGTGGGGCTCACCTGACGGGTAACATCGGTCCCCGATGCATCCCAACGAGAAGCTGATCGAGGCGTTCTATACGAGCTTCAAGAGCTCCGACCCTGCCGGGCAGATCGCCTGCTACGCGCCCGACGTCGAGTTCTCCGATCCCGTGTTTCCGCGCCTGAAGGGCAAACGCGCGATGGCGATGTGGGCCATGCTCGGTGAGCGCAAGGCCGACCCGAACGATCGCTGGTTCGAGAACGTGAAAGCCGACGACGCACGCGGTTCGGCGCACTGGGAGGCGAAGTACAAGTTCCCTCTCAATGGGCGTCCCGTGCACAACAAGATCGACGCGCAGTTCGAGTTCAGGGACGGCAAGATCGTCAAGCACACCGACACGTTCGATTTCTGGAAGTGGTCGCAGATGGCGCTCGGCCTGCCCGGCATGCTCTTCGGGTGGAGCTCGTTCTTCCGGTCGGCGCTCCAGAAGAAGCTGAGGCAGCGACTCGACGAGTTCATCGCCGCGCATCCGGAATACCAGGAGCCGTGAAGATCGATCATCGCCATGGCGTCCATCGTCGAGAGCTTGGAGACGTTCGTCTATCGACCGGACGGCCGGGCGACGCCATGAGCTGACGAGCGGCTCCGCGTGACGACGTGGGGGTTTCCCTCGATTGTGCGCGAGTGCAAAAGCGAGCATGGTGGTTGCCGCGCATGAGGGGGACGCCGTTGCTCGAAGAGATCTTGGCGGTGATGTCCGCTGCTTCGCGCGGAGAGGCGGTCGTTCGTGTCCCGATGGCGGACGAGCCGCAGCA
>OUNM010540203.1_pt1 | contig 10916 bp, 7 predicted proteins | sample 1769961 | NCBI WGS metagenome assembly OUNM01 (sample SAMEA3914820, study PRJEB12502) | metagenome | biome: forest; material: soil | place: USA | collected 2012-03-12 | depth 0.3 m
CGCGGATTGTGGCGGGCGACCGGCATGAAGGACGGCGATTTCGGCAAGCCGATCATCGCCATCGCCAACTCCTTCACCCAGTTCGTGCCCGGCCACGTCCACCTGAAGGACCTGGGCCAACTGGTCGCCCGCGAGATCGAGAAGGCCGGCGGCGTCGCCAAGGAATTCAACACCATCGCGGTCGACGACGGCATCGCCATGGGCCATGGCGGCATGCTCTACAGCCTGCCCTCGCGCGAGCTGATCGCCGACGCGGTGGAATACATGGCCAACGCCCATTGCGCCGACGCCCTGGTCTGCATCTCCAACTGCGACAAGATCACGCCCGGCATGCTGATGGCCGCCATGCGCCTGAACATCCCGGCGGTCTTCGTCTCCGGCGGCCCGATGGAGGCCGGCAAGGTCAACTGGCGCGGCAAGGTCAGGTCGGTCGACCTGATCGACGCCATGGTCGCCGCCGCCGACCCCACCGTGTCGGACGAGGAGGCGGCGGAGATGGAGCGCGGCTCCTGCCCGACCTGCGGGTCCTGTTCCGGCATGTTCACCGCCAACTCGATGAACTGCCTGACCGAGGCGCTGGGCCTGTCGCTGCCCGGCAACGGCACCATCCTCGCCACCCACGCCGACCGCAAGGAGCTGTTCCTCGCCGCCGGCCGGATGGCCGTCGACCTCTGCCGCCGCTGGTACCAGGAGGAGGACGCGACCGCCCTGCCGCGCGGCATCGCCACCAAGGCGGCGTTCGAGAACGCGATGACGCTGGACATCGCGATGGGCGGCTCGACCAACACGGTGCTGCACATCCTGGCCGCGGCGCAGGAGGGCGAGGTCGACTTCACCATGGCCGACATCGACCGGCTGTCGCGCCGGGTGCCGAACGTCTGCAAGGTGGCGCCGGCGGTGGCCGACGTGCATATCGAGGACGTGCACCGGGCCGGCGGCATCTTCGCCATCCTGGGCGAGCTGGAGCGCGCCGGGCTGCTGAACCGCGACGCGCCGACGGTGCATGCGGCCACGCTGGGCGAGGCGATCGACCGCTGGGACGTGACGCGCAGCCGGGACCCGGCGGTCCACACGCTGTACAAGGCGGCGCCCGGCGGCATCCCGACGGTGGTGCCCTTCAGCCAGGAGCGGCGCTGGCCGGCGCTCGACCTCGACCGCGAGGGCGGGACCATCCGCAAGGTGGAGAAGGCGTTCAGCCAGGACGGCGGGCTGGCGGTGCTGTACGGCAACATCGCGGAGAAGGGCTGCATCGTGAAGACGGCGGGGGTCGACGCCGCCAACCTGGTGTTCGCCGGCCCGGCGCGGGTGTTCGAAAGCCAAGACGCGGCGGTGGAAGGCATCCTGGGCGACACGGTGAAGGCGGGCGACGTGGTGGTGATCCGCTACGAGGGGCCGCGCGGCGGGCCGGGCATGCAGGAGATGCTGTACCCGACCAGCTACCTGAAGTCGAAGGGGCTGGGCAAGGCCTGCGCGCTGGTCACCGACGGGCGTTTTTCCGGCGGCACGTCGGGGCTGTCGATCGGCCATGCCTCGCCGGAGGCGGCGGGCGGCGGCGCCATCGGGCTGGTGGAGGAGGGCGACCGCATCGAGATCGACATCCCGAACCGCTCGATCCGGCTCGCCGTCGGCGACGAGGAATTGCAGCGCCGGCGCGACGCGATGAACGCCAGGGGGGCCGCGGCCTGGAAGCCGGTGGCGCGCGACCGCGTCGTCTCGCCGGCCCTGCGCGCCTACGCCGCCCTGACCACCAGCGCCGACCGCGGCGCCGTGCGCGACGTCGCGCAAGTCGAAGGGATCGTCCTGCCACGCTGACCGCGCGCCGCGCCAATTGTTGAAAGCCGGTTCAAGGCCGGTCGGCAAGAAAGCGCCGCGTGCAAACGCGGCGCTTTGTTTTATTCGGCGATCTCCATCGGGTATTTGGCATTCGCCGGACGCGAAAAAGAATCTAAAATACCCTTCTTCCATATCCACAAACGCTGGAATGCATGCTCTAATATGCGGACGGGACTCCGCGAGGGGCGGACATGGCGGAAGCTGGTAGGGTCATGGCGAGCACGGATGGCTTATCGCCGGATGGCATCCTCGGCCCGGCGCGCGGCAAGGCGACCGAACGCAAGATCCTCACCGCCATGTTCGTGGACATCGTCGGCTCCTCCGCCCTGGTCGCCGGGCGCGACCCCGAGGACGCCGACCACGCGCTGCTGTCGATCCTGAACCGGCTGATCGACGCCGTTCCCCGCTATGGCGGCATGGTGTCGCAGCTTCTGGGCGACGGTTTCCTGGCGGTGTTCGGGGCGCCCGACGCCAAGGAGGACCACGCCCTGCGCGCCTGCCTGGCGGCGCAGGACATCATCTGCGCCACCGCCGACACCGACCGGCCGGACTTCCGGATCCGCATCGGCATCAGTTCGGGCGAGGTCGTCGCCCATATCGTGGAAAGCGGCGTCTGGGCCGACTACCGCGCCGTCGGCGAATGCGTCCATCTCGCCGCCAAGCTGCAGCAGCGCGCCGATCCGAACAGCGCCCAGCTCAGCCAGGACACGCTCGACCTGATCCCGGTCGGCGTGGCCGCCCGGCCGGTCGGCAGCCTGACCCTGGCGAAGGGGGCCGCACCGATGCCGGCCTTCACGCTGGAAGGCGCCCGTGCCGTGCGGCGTACCGCGACCGACCTGCTGCGCTCCAGCGACGCCCCCTTCGTCGGCCGCGAGACGGAGGTCGCGACCCTCTTCGCGATGGCCGACCGGGCGGAGGCCGGGACCGCGTCGCTGCTGGTGCTGCGCGGCGAGGCCGGCATCGGCAAGTCCCGGCTGGTCGGCGAGTTCCTGCGCGATGCGCGCAGCCGGCGCTGGAACGTCGTGCAATGGGCGCAGATGCCGATCCGGCGGCTGGGCGATCCCGATGACTTGGAAGCCGTAGCGCTCAGCCTTGCCGTCCAGTTGACGGGCACGGCGATCGGCGAAGGACCGCTCCGCATCGTCGCGGCTGCCGAACGCCGGGCCGGGTCTTTGGCGGCCGATGCCGTGCGCGCCTTGTTCGGCCTTGCGGCGACCGATCCGCTCTGGTCTGGCCTCGATCCGGCTCAGCGTTTAAACTTGAGTATTGAAGGGGTGATCGGAGCGATCCTGGAATTGGCCTCGCATCAGGTTGCCGACAGGCGTCCGATGCTCATATTGGTAGAAGATGCACATTGGGCCCGTCCAGTTATGGCTCGGTTGTTAGATAGTCTCGTGGCGGCTTTGCCCAGCAGTCGGGCAAGTGTTTTTCTACTTGCGACAATGCGGCCACCGGCGCTGCGTTTGGAATCAGCTCCAGAAGGATGGAACATTCCCAAAAACGCCCATCGCATTGATCTCAGCACATTGGATAATGAGCAGGTTGATATTTTTTTAAATCACTGGCTAGGATTGGATTGGTCTCTAGACAATTTAAAATCCCTTGTTGCGGAGCGGAGCCAAGGTGTGCCGTTTTATTTAGAAGAAATTCTACGTACATTAGAAGCCAATGGAGTACTTTCTGGTGCTCCCGGCACTTATCGATTGACAGACTCGGCTACCTTGCTAAATCTTCCACGCTCTTTACATGGCCTTCTTGCCGCGCGCATGGATCTTCTGGACAGCGAACCCCGTCGCGTCTTGATGAACGCGGCGGTAATTGGGCCAACTTTTGACATCGGATTGTTACGCTCGTTGAACGTAACATCATCCCTAGGGCTGTCGGTTCACCTTGCCTATTTGGAACGAGCAGGGTTTATCCTGCGCACCCGCTTATTACCCAACTTAGAATACATGTTTAACCATGCTTTAATCCGAGAGGTTGCGTATGCGACCCTCACTAAAGCAGACCGTAAAGATCTGCATGCGCGGGTTTTCAAAGCAATACGAAATCGTGGTGAACAGGATTTACCTAATCGGCTTAGTCTACTGGCGCATCATGCCTTCATGGCTGAGAATTGGCCACTTGCGTACGTTTGTGGACGCCGAGCTGGATTACATGCAGAGACTCGCTCAAAATTGGAAGATGCAACACATCATTATGAAAATGCTTTGAAAGCTTTTGAGAAAACTTCACGCTCTCAACGCAGTATTTCACGAGAGATTGATCTCCTCATAGCTTTACCACGTGCCCTCCTACCTCGTGGCGGAACCAACGTACATAATTACCTCAATCTCGCTCGAAATCTATCTGAGAAAACCGGCGATTCTGTACGTTCTGCACAAGCAAGTTCCATACTCGCATCATTCTTTTGGGCTTATGGTGACCTAGATCAAGCAATGAATCTCTGTCAGAAAGGATTACTAGCTCTAGATCATTGCGAAAACCGAGAAGTTCGTGTACAGTTATTATTTCGATTGGGTGGCGTACTGGCCGATAAAGGCCTCTTCGCACAAGCCCTTATTAAATTGAATATCGGAGATGCCTTAATCGACGAAAAGCTTTCTAAAAAAAATTGCGGATTATCGGCGATCGCTACCGTTCTTACACCTAGTATTGGCGGGCGTTGCCTTGCTGAGACGGGACAGAAGGCTAAAGCAATTGCAGCCGGTATTCGGGCTGTGGAAATTGCTGAAGAGAGCGGTCACGCTTTCTCTAGAATCTTTGCCAACACTCATTTGGGCTGGATATGTTTAACTCTTAATGAAATTGAACGCAGCATTCCAGCCCTCCAAACTGCATTGTCTCTTTGTGAGGTAGCACGCACACCTATTCTACGTCCACTGATTAGCGGAGGCCTCGGCTATGCACAAGTGATAAGCGGTCATCAGGAAGAAGGCTTTTCATTATTTGTAGATAGCTTTGCAACCTTTAAAAGACAGTCTGGAGAAGAGGATCGCCTTCATCCACGCGTCTTCTTGCCGCAAGTGTTGCTCTGGCAGGCGAAGGCCTTAAAGTTAACTGGACAGCATCAGAAGGCTCTTATTACAGGGCAGAGAGCTCTTAAGGCAGCGCTTGATACTGAGCAACTTGCATACGAAGCCTATGCAAATTTCTTTCTAGCCGATACAGAAATTCAAGACACCAAAAGACAGGATCATGCATTTAAACTATTACGGCGAGCACATTCTCTAGCTCAACAGCTGTCCATGACACCACTTGTAACCGCTTGCCAGACCTATTTATCTAATGTTCATTTAAATTGATGTAATAATGCTCTATTATTGAAAATCCATTATTAATATTTAGCCAATGATTATACATTTTAGCGTTCTTCTCTTTATTGGGTATTCTATCAGAATTTGAAATCCGCCTTTTACCCGCGAGTATGGTTAACGTCGACGAGAATCCACGCTGTGAAAAATTTCACAGCCCAAAATCTTTCGAAACCGAATGATTTAGGGGTCTCGATCCAGTGATCTTAAGGAGCCATCTCATGGCTAACACCGTTTCTCAAGCCTCAGTGGTCCGTGGCGCCGATGGGCGTCTTTATGCTGTAACCACCCATAGCGTATCAGAAGTCAGCGAAGCTGGTACTGCCGCTTTCCCATCGAATATCCGTGCAAACAGTCGTAGCGGCTTCGATACTGCCGACTACGAAGCAGGCCGTTACGTTATCACGCCAGGGATTTAACGAAGTAAGAGAATAATTAGCGCAGATAGTCGTAGTGGTTTGCATTTGTAAAATGCAAACCACTACGATTAAAAAAGCACAGTGCGCGATAAATTTTACTATGGGACAAGCAACAATGCTCTTCAATATATTTAATTCATCGGCAAATTATGAAGATTCTGTTAAATCTCATACAACTGGGACTCATCGAATTATACAGCCAGAACAAACCCTGGCTCGTGTCATACCATTACTACCGATCATGGGTATTACACGAGTTGCAAATGTCACAGGTCTGGATAGTATTGGCATTCCAGTGGTAATGGTGACAAGACCTAATGCACGATCTATTTCGATATCCCAAGGAAAAGGCGTAACATTGGCAGCTGCTAAAACGTCGGGCGTGATGGAATCGATCGAGAGCTATCACGCTGAGCGAATTGCTCTACCTTTGAAATTCGCAAGTTTCGAGGAGTTACGCTGGACGCATCCGATAGCAAATATTGACCGCCTTCCCCGTTTGGCAACTAGCACATACAATAAAAACAACCAAATATTGTGGATTGAGGGCGAAGATCTTCTAAATGGCGGCCCAAAATGGGTGCCGTTCGAAATGGTCCATCTCAATTTCACTGTGCCAATGCCCTCTGGTCACGGTTGTTTCCTGGTGAGTTCCAACGGTTTAGCGTCCGGCAACCACCGGATCGAGGCGATCAGTCATGCAATCACCGAACTGATCGAACGCGACGCGACGACGCTGTGGCGGCAATTCGAACCGGCGGCACAGGCGGCGACCCGCCTTGATCTGGAGAGCATCGACGATCCGGTCTGCCGATCCCTGATCGATCGCTTCGATGCGGCCGGTGTCGAGGTCGGCATCTGGGACATCACCAGCGACATCGGCCTGCCGGCTTTCCTTTGCCGCATTGTCGAGCGCGAGGATCTGCCGCAGCAATCCATCCGGCCGGCCAGCGGCATGGGTTGCCACACCGCCCGCGAGATTGCGCTGTCCCGTGCCTTGACCGAGGCGGCGCAAAGCCGTCTCACCTTCATCGCCGGCGCCCGCGACGACATGCCGCGCGCCGAATATGACCGCCATCTCGACCCTGCGCGGCATGCGCAATGGAAGGCGCGCATCACGGACGGCAGGGGGGTGCGCGACTTCACCGCTTGCCCAACGACCACCGCCCCGACCATCCAGGCCGATCTGGAGCATCAATTGACCCGTCTGCGCGCCGTCGGCATCGACGAGGTGGTGGCCGTCGATCTGACCAAGGCGGAATTCAACATTCCCGTGGTCCGGGTCGTTGTTCCCGGATTGGAAGCGCTGGACGACAATCCGAACTATCTGCTGGGCTCCCGCGGTCAGCGGGCGCGTGGCCTCACCATCGACGCCATCCCCATGGAGAAGGCAGCATGAGGAACCTGTTCGTTTTCCTCGGCCCCACCCTGCCCGCGGACGAAGCCAGGCTGGAACTGGATGCCATCTTCCTGCCACCGGTGGCGCAGGGCGACATCATCCGGCTGTGCGCCGAGAAACCAAAGGCGATCGGCATCGTCGACGGCTTCTTCGAAAGCATCCCCTCGGTCTGGCACAAGGAAATCCTGTTCGCCATCCACAGCGGCATCCCGGTGTTCGGCGCCTCCAGCATGGGGGCCCTGCGCGCCGCGGAACTCCATGCCTTCGGCATGACCGGTGTCGGCGCGATTTTCGAGGCCTACCGCGACGGCCGGCTGGAGGACGACGACGAGGTCGCCGTCGTGCATGGACCGGCGGAACTCGGCTATCCGGTGCTGTCCGAAGCGATGGTCAACATCCGCCGCACGCTCGCCGATGCGGTGGCCGAGCGGGTGCTGTCGCGGGAGACCGGTTTCCGGCTGGAGGCCATCGCCAAGGAACTGTCCTACCGCGACCGCGGCTACGGCCGCATGCTGCGGCTGGGGGACGGCATCGGGCTGCCCGCTGCCGAACTGGCGGCCTTCAAGGAATGGTTGCCGAACGGCCGTTTCGACCAGAAGCGGGAGGATGCCCGCCAGATGCTGCGGGCGATGCGCCGTCATCTCGGCCAGGGTGCGCCATTACCGGACGTGCGCTTTCATTTCGAACACACCTCCTTGTGGGACCGTGCCATGCGCGAGGCCTCGTCGCTCGCGCGGTAAGCCGGGTTCCGCTACACTGTTCACGTTTCGCCGGACAACCGTTCCGCGAGGCGTGGCTGTGCGAAGCGGGGTCGGCGATGGGCGCACTGACGGACGTGACGGCGGTTCTGCGGCGCAACCGTCTGCTGGGCGAACTCGACGGCGCCCAGATGGCGGAGCTGCTGACGCTGGGCCATACCGCCCGTTTCGACACCGACCGGGTGATCTTCGACAAGGGCGATCCGGGAAACTGCCTCTACGCCGTCCTGAAGGGGCAGATCGCCATCCGCACTTCGTCGGCCGACGGCAAGACGATGCTGCTGAACATCCTGAATGCCGGCGACGTCCTCGGCGAAATCGGGCTGATCGACGGGCGGGAACGCACCGCCGCCGCCATCGCGTTGCGCCCGACCGAACTTTACCGGATCGACCGCGCCGACTTCGTCCCCTTCCTCGAACGCCACCCGAAACTGTGCACCCGCATGATGATCGTGCTGTGCGAGCGGCTGCGCTGGGTGTCGGAGAACATCGAGGACGCGGTCTTCCACGACGTGCCCCGCCGGCTGGCCCGCCGCCTGCTGTTTCTCGCCGACCGCTACGGCCAGCCGACCGAGGCCGGCCTGCGCATCACCCAGCCGCTGTCGCAGGAGGCGCTGGCCAACATGCTGGGGGTGACGCGGGAAATGGTGAACAAGAGCCTGGGCAGCCTGCGCAAGACCGGCGCCCTGACCTACGTCAAGGGCTTCATCGTCATCAACGATGTGGCCCTTCTGACGGATATGGCGGGAGACTCCGAACGTTCAGCCTGACCGATAGGATACCGTCCGAAAGTTTTGTTCCCAAAGCTTCACTCAATCCGCTTATAGTGTGAAATAGGGGGAGCAACCGGACAGGTATCATGAGGGCCTAGAATCATGTCGAGCAATGGAATTTTATCGGCGCGCAAGAATCAATCCCGGAATATGACATCTTTGGTCGCGCGTACGTTGCAGATTTCGGGCGAGGATGTGACGATCCGCCTTGAACCTTCCTACTGGGACGGTCTCGACGAGATTTCCCGGCGCGAGGATTTGACGGCGGACGAGCTTTGCACCGACGTTCAGGAACGGGTGAAACGGCAGGGCCGCCGTCCGGCCGGACGGACCGGCGACGGATCGAACGGCGTTTCGCTTGCCAATGCGCTGCGCGTGTTCATCGTCGGTTATTTCCGCCAGGCCGCCACCGAACGCGGTCATGTCCGGGCCGGGCACGGAAAGGGCGATCCCTTCCTCAGCACGCCCTTCGACAGTGCGGTTGCCGGCGACGCCTGAGCGGACCCGCCGGGACGGTCGGGATCCCACCGCCGGGATCCGGTCAAGGAAAGGCGTCGGCGTTCAGGCCGGTTGCCGCTTGACCAGCAGGCTGCGCAGCAGCTTCGCCAAGGTTTCCGCCAAATGATACTGGTCGTCGGACGGCAGGGCCGCGATGACCCCGGCGAACTCGTTCAAGGGATCGTGGCGCAACAGTTCCAGCGCCGCCGCCGTCGGATGAAGCTGCGTCACCCGCCGATCCTCGGGCACCGGCACCCGGACCAGCAGATCCTTGCCCACCAGCACCTCGACCATCTGGGACGCGGCGCCGCGGGTCGTGGCGTGAAAGTCGGCAAAGGCGGAGACGGTGCGCTGGCTGGCGTTGGCGCCGGCGAAATAGCGCAAGGCCGTCCATTGCGACGGCTTCAACCCCTGCGTATAGCCCAGGCTGTCCGCGATGTGGCTGATGTGCATCATCACTTCGGCGATCGCCTGGGGCGCCGCCATGGCGGAAAATCCATGCGGCAAAGGCGCCGGCATCGCGGGAGCGGAACCCGTCGAACGCACCCGCCTGGTCCCGTTTCTACCCACGCCCACCGGCTCCATATTCGCCACTCTATATGATATAGACACTATACGAATTGCCGAGAGATAGGACTTCCGGCTGATCCTCAGGACGGGGCATCCTCGGAAGACCATCGTGTGACGGTACTTTAGTCCGGTTTCCAGAAAAACGAAACAGCCTGCGTGACCGAGCATCGATTGCGAAGGGCCGTACCACGCCCTTCAGCCGCCGCGGGTGGCGAATGGCCGATCACCGGTTCGCGCGCATGTTTTTGTCTGGCGTTGCGACCGCAAAGGCCGTATACGCGCGGAGATGACCACAATGCCCGTTTCCAAGTCCGCCCCGAAGGTCGGCATCGTCAGCCTCGGCTGCCCGAAGGCGCTCGTCGATTCCGAGCGCATCCTGACCCGTCTGCGGGCCGAGGGCTACCAGATCTCGCCGTCCTACGACGGCGCCGACGTGGTGCTCGTCAACACTTGCGGCTTCCTCGACAGTGCCAAGAAGGAATCCCTGGACGCCATCGGCGAGGCGATCAAGGAAAACGGCCGGGTCATCGTCACCGGTTGCATGGGCGTGGAATCGGACATGATCCGGCAGGTCCACCCCGACGTCCTGGCCGTGACCGGTCCCCACCAGTACGAGCAGGTGGTCAACGCGGTGCATGACGCCGTGCCGCCGCAGCACGACCCCTTCACCGACCTGGTGCCGCCGGAAGGGCTGCGGCTGACGCCGCGCCACTATGCCTATCTGAAGATTTCCGAGGGCTGCAACAACCGCTGCTCCTTCTGCATCATCCCGTCGCTGCGCGGCGATCTGGTCAGCCGGCCGATCCACGCGGTGCTGCGCGAGGCGGAGAAGCTGGCGGTGGCCGGCGTCAAGGAACTGCTGGTCATCTCGCAGGACACCAGCGCCTACGGCGTCGACGTGAAATACCGGGAAGAGCGCTGGTACGACCGCAGCGTGCGGACCCGTTTCTTCGATCTCTGCAACGAGCTGGCGAATTTCGATGTCTGGGTGCGGCTGCATTACGTCTATCCCTACCCCCACGTTGACGAGGTGATCCCGCTGATGGCGGAGGGCCGGATCCTCCCCTATCTCGACATCCCGTTCCAGCACGCCTCGCCCACCGTCCTGAAGGCGATGCGCCGTCCGGCCGCCCAGGAAAAACAGTTGGACCGCATCCGCAAATGGCGCGCGGACTGCCCCCATCTGGTCCTGCGCTCCACCTTCATCACCGGCTTCCCCGGCGAGACGGAGGAGGATTTCCAGTTCATGCTGGACTGGCTGAAGGAAGCCCAACTGGACCGCGTCGGCTGCTTCAAATACGAACCGGTCGCCGGTGCGGCGGCCAACGCCCTGCCCGGCGCCGTCCCGGAAG
>OUNM010253487.1_pt1 | contig 10915 bp, 8 predicted proteins | sample 1769961 | NCBI WGS metagenome assembly OUNM01 (sample SAMEA3914820, study PRJEB12502) | metagenome | biome: forest; material: soil | place: USA | collected 2012-03-12 | depth 0.3 m
TCCCCTTCCTGTCCGACGGCATGTGGTTCCTGACCCAGCACAAGCGCTGGGGCCTGCTCAAGGAGCACCCGGACTACCTGGCCGTCGCGAAGCAGATCAACCAGATCGACATGTACAAGGACGTCGCCGGCGCCATGAAGGTCAATGTCCCCAAGGAGCCGATCCGCAGCGCCAAGCTGTTCGACGGCACCGTCTGGGACGGCAAGGACCCGAAGAAGTACGCCGATTCGTTCGCCATCCACGCCTGAGGAAGCACCATGGTCAGCGCCGTATTCCACAACCCCCTGGGCAGCTCGCCGCCCGAAGAGGCGCCCGCCCGGGCACCGCAGACGACACCCTCCGCCCCCATGCAAACCCAGCCCGTGACACCGGCGGCCACCACCGCCGCAACCGCCCAGCCGGCACCCGCCCGCATGCCCTACGACTGGCGCGGCTTCTGGCTCCGCGTCCTGCCGCCCGTGTTCGGCCTGGTGCTGCTGGGACTGGTGTGGGAGATCGTCTCCATCACCAGCGGCCGCAGCATCCCGTCTCCGCTGGAGACCTTCCAGCAGGCGGTGATCGTGTTCAGCGATCCGTTCTACAGCAAGGGTCCGAATGACCAGGGCGTGGGCTGGAACGTGCTGTCCTCGCTCAAGCGCGTGGCCATGGGCTTCGGCCTGGCGGCGCTGGTGGGCATCCCGGCCGGCTTCATCATCGGCCGCTTCGGGTTCCTGGCGCGCATGTTCAACCCGCTGATCAGCCTGCTGCGCCCGGTGTCGCCGCTGGCCTGGCTGCCCATCGGGCTGCTGGTCTTCAAGGGCGCCAACCCGGCGGCCATCTGGACCATCTTCATCTGCTCCATCTGGCCCATGATCATCAACACCGCGGTGGGCGTGCAGCGCGTGCCGCAGGACTACATGAACGTGGCCCGCGTGCTCAACCTGAGCGAATGGAAGATCTTCACCAAGATCCTGTTCCCCTCCGTGCTGCCCTACATGCTCACGGGCGTGCGCCTGGCCGTCGGCACCGCCTGGCTGGTGATCGTCGCGGCCGAGATGCTGACCGGCGGCGTCGGCATCGGCTTCTGGGTGTGGGACGAGTGGAACAACCTCAACGTCAAGAACATCATCATCGCGATCTTCGTCATCGGCATCGTGGGCCTCATCCTCGAATACGCCCTGATCAAGCTCGCCACCGCATTCACCTTCGAGGAGGTCAAATCGTGAGCAAGAACGACGCGAAGTTCATCCAGGTCCAGGGGGTCGAGCAGACCTTCCGCACCGCCAAGGGCCTGTTCCCGGCGCTGCGCGACATCGAGCTGACCGTGGCCAAGGGGGAGTTCATCGCCCTCATCGGGCACTCGGGCTGCGGCAAGTCCACCCTGCTCAACCTGATCGCCGGCCTGACCACCCCCACGCAAGGCACGCTGCAGTGCGCCAGCCGCGAGATCAAGGGCCCCGGCCCGGAGCGCGCCGTGGTGTTCCAGAACCATTCGCTGCTGCCCTGGCTGACCTGCTACGAGAACGTCTACCTGGCGGTGGAGCGGGTGTTTGCCGCCACCGAATCCAAGGCCCAGCTGAAGGTCCGCACCGATGCGGCGCTGGCCCTGGTCGGCCTGACGGCCGCGGCACAGAAGCGCCCGGGCGAAATCTCCGGCGGCATGAAGCAGCGCGTGGGCATCGCCCGCGCCCTGTCCATGGAACCGCAGGTGCTGCTGATGGACGAGCCCTTCGGCGCCCTGGACGCGCTGACCCGCGCCAAGCTGCAGGACGAGTTGCTGGCCATCGTCGCCAAGACCCGGAGCACCGTGGTCATGGTGACCCACGACGTGGACGAGGCGGTGCTGCTGTCCGACCGCATCGTGATGATGACCAACGGCCCGGCCGCCACCATCGGCGAGATCCTCACGGTCGACATACCGCGCCCGCGCAGCCGCGTGGAACTGGCGGAAGACCCGCGCTACCTGCACTGCCGCAAGGCGGTGATCGACTTCCTCTACACGCGCCAGGCGCACGTGGAGAAGACGGCAGCCTGAGGGCGACAGGGAGACGACAGGCAGTGCCGTGACGAGTGGCACGGGCATTGCTTGTTAGAGAACAACTGGGCCGGAAGCGGCCCGAACGGTCCAGACGGGTGCAAAGGCGCACCGGAACGGATCGGCGGACAAAGGCGTCCCCACTTGCAAGCTGGCTCTTGAGCCGGCAGCACAGTGCGGACGCCTTTTTTGTTTTTTGCGCAACGACTGCAAGGGTGGTCACGATGAAGAAACTCAAGCTGGTGATGGTGGGCAACGGCATGGCCGGCGTGCGTACGCTGGAAGAACTGCTCAAGGTCAGCCCCGACCTCTACGAGATCACCGTGTTCGGCGCCGAGCCGCACCCGAACTACAACCGCATCCTGCTGTCGCCGGTGCTGGCCGGCGAGCAGACGGTGGAGCAGATCATCCTCAACCCGCTGGACTGGTACAGCGACAACGGCATCACCCTGCACACCGGCACCACGGTGTTCGAGGTGGACCGTGTGCGCCGCATGGTGCGGGCCCGCGACAGCCAGGGCGAGATCGTCGAGGCACCCTACGACCGGCTGCTGCTGGCCACCGGCTCCAATCCCTTCATGCTGCCGGTGCCCGGCAAGGACCTGGCCGGCGTGATCGCCTACCGCGACATCGCCGACACCAACACCATGATCGAGACGGCGAAGACGCACAAGCATGCCGTCGTCATCGGCGGCGGCCTGCTCGGCCTGGAAGCCGCCAACGGCCTGATGCTGCGCGGCATGGACGTGACCGTGGTGCATGTCAACGACTGGCTGATGGAGCGGCAGCTCGACGACGTGGCCGGCGGCATGCTGCGCAAGTCGCTGGAAGACCGGGGGCTGAAGTTCCTGCTCAAGGCCCATACCCAGGAACTCATCGGCAACGAGGCCGGCCGCGTCAAGGCCATCCGCTTCAAGGACGGCCACGAGGTCCCGGCCGACCTGGTGGTGATGGCCGTGGGCATCCGCCCCAACGTGGCGCTGGCCGAGTCCATGCGCCTGCACTGCCACCGCGGCATCGTGGTGACCGACACCATGCAGACCGTGACCGATGCGCGCATCTACGCCGTGGGCGAATGCGCCGCACACCGCGGCATCGCCTACGGGCTGGTGGCGCCGCTGTTCGAGCAGGCCAAGGTGGTGGCCAACCACCTGGCCGAGATGGGCATCGGCCGCTACCTGGGCTCGCTCACCTCCACCAAGCTCAAGGTGACGGGCATCGACCTGTTCTCCGCCGGCGAGTTCATGGGGGGCGAAGGCACGGAAGAGATCGTCATGAGCGACCCCTTCGGCGGTGTCTACAAGAAGCTGGTGATCAAGGACGACAAGCTGGTCGGCGCCTGCCTGTACGGCGACACGGTGGACGGCAGCTGGTACTTCAAGCTGCTGCGCGAGGGCCGCAGCGTGCACGACATCCGCGACAAGCTGATGTTCGGCGAATCCAACCTGGGCGACACGGGCCACCAGGGCCAGAACAAGGCTGCCGCCATGTCCGACACGGACGAGGTGTGCGGCTGCAACGGCGTGACCAAGGGCAGCATCTGCAAGGCCATCAAGGACAAGGGCCTGTTCACCCTGGACGAAGTGCGCAAGCACACCAAGGCCAGCGCCTCCTGCGGCTCCTGCACCGGTCTGGTGGAACAGATCATCATGTTCACCGCCGGTGGCGACTATTCGGCCACGCCGAAGAAGAAGGCCGTGTGCGGCTGCACCGACCACAGCCACCAGGAAGTGCGCGACGCCATCCGCGGCGAGCACCTCACCAAGATGGCCGACGTGTTCGGTTTCCTGGGCTGGAAGACGCCCAACGGCTGCGCCACCTGCCGCCCGGCACTCAACTACTACCTCATCAGCACCTGGCCCAAGGAGGCCAAGGACGATCCGCAGAGCCGCTTCATCAACGAACGCAGCCATGCCAACATCCAGAAGGACGGTACCTACTCCGTCATCCCGCGCATGTGGGGCGGCCACACCACGCCGGACGAGCTGCGCCGCATTGCCGACGCCGCGGACAAGTACCAGATCCCCACGGTCAAGATCACCGGCGGCCAGCGCATCGACCTGCTGGGCGTGAAGAAGGAAGACCTGCAGAACGTCTGGAAGGACATCGGCATGCCCAGCGGCTTCGCCTATGGCAAGTCGCTGCGCACGGTGAAGACCTGCGTAGGCAGCGAGTGGTGCCGCTTCGGTACCCAGGACAGCACCCAGATGGGCAAGGACCTGGAGCGCGCGCTGTGGGCCATGTACTCGCCGCACAAGGTCAAGCTGGCGGTGAGCGGCTGCCCGCGCAACTGCGCCGAGTCCGGCATCAAGGACGTGGGCATCATCGGTGTCGATTCCGGCTGGGAGATCTACGTCGGCGGCAACGGCGGCATCAAGACCGAGGTGGCCCACTTCTTCGCCAAGGTGAAGACTTCCGAGGAGGTCATGGAATATGCCGGCGCCTTCCTGCAGCTCTACCGCGAGGAAGGCTGGTACCTGGAGCGCACGGTGCACTATATCGGCCGCGTCGGCCTGGACTACGTCAAGAAGAAGGTGCTCGACGACGTGGAGAACCGCAAGGCCCTGTGGGAGCGCCTGCAGTTCGCGCTCGACGGCCAGCCGGACCCGTGGATGGAGGCGACCAAGGCCGAGGTGGATACCCGCCAGTTCGTGCCGGTGATCGCCCTGCCCCAGGGTGCCGCGGCCGGCGCCTCTTCCACGCAACCCGCCTGAGGCGGCCCGCAGCCATGAAGCGAGATTTCCCCATGAACGACTGGATCCCCATCTGCCGCGTCGAGGACATTCCCGTGCTCGGCTCCCGCCGCGTGGCCCGCCCGCAGGGCGTGGACGTGGCCGTGTTCCGCAACGACCAGGACGAGGTGTTCGCCCTGCTCGACCGCTGCCCGCACAAGGGCGGCCCGCTGTCGCAGGGCATCGTGTTCGGCACCAGCGTGGCCTGCCCGCTGCACAACTGGACCATCGGCCTGGCCGACGGCTGCGCCCGGGCGCCCGACGAGGGCTGCACGCCGCGCTTCGCCGTCAAGGTCGACGCCGGCACGGTGCACCTGGACCCGACGGAGCTGGCCACCCACGCCATCGACCTGCAGCGCCCGGTGGCCGGCCCGCAGCGTGCCTGCGGCGCACACGGTGCCAACGACACCGGCGTGCCGCAGACCGCCTGACCACGCCCATGGCAGAAACGCGCTCCACCTGTCCCTACTGCGGCGTCGGCTGCGGGGTGGTCATCGAGTCGCAGAACGGCCAGATCACCGGCGTGCGCGGCGATCCGGACCACCCGGCCAACTTCGGCCGGCTGTGCACCAAGGGTTCCACCCTGCACCGCACCGCCACCGCCGAGGTGACCCTGCAGACCCGCCTGCTGCGCCCCCTGCAGCGGCTGCAGCGCGGCGCGGCGCCGCAAGCCGTGGACTGGAGCACCGCGCTGGACCTGGCGGCCGACCGCTTCGCCGCCGTCATCCGCGAGAGCGGGCCGGACGCGGTGGGCTTCTACCTCTCGGGCCAGCTGCTCACGGAGGACTACTACGTCTTCAACAAGCTGGCCAAGGGCCTCGTCGGCACCAACAACGTCGACACCAACTCCCGCCTGTGCATGAGCAGCGCGGTGGCCGGCTACAAGCAGACCCTGGGCGCGGATGCGCCGCCCGCCTGCTACGACGACGTGAACCATGCGCACTGCCTGTTCATCACCGGCAGCAACACCGCCTGGGCGCACCCCATCCTGTTCCGCCGCATCGAGGACGCACGTGCCGCCAACCCGGCCATGAAGATCGTGGTGGTGGACCCGCGCCGCACCGACACGGCGGCCATCGCCGACCTGCACCTGCCGATCCAGCCCGGCACCGACGTGCTGCTCTACCACGGCATGCTGCACATCATGCTGTGGGAGGGCTGGACCGATGCCCGCTACATCGCGGCACACACCAGCGGCTTCGACGCGCTCAAGGCCGTGGTGCGCGATGCCGTGCCCGACACGGTGGCCCACACCTGCGGCATCGCCAAGCAGGACCTGTACGAGGCGGCCCGCCTGTTCGCCACCTCCCCGGCCACGCTCAGCCTGTACTGCCAGGGCCTGAACCAGTCCAGCAGCGGCACGGCCAAGAACGCCGCCCTGGTGAACCTGCACCTGGCCACCGGCCAGATCGGCCGGGCCGGCGCCGGCCCCTTCTCGCTGACCGGCCAGCCCAACGCCATGGGTGGGCGCGAGGTCGGCGGCATGGCCAACCTGCTCTCGGCCCACCGCGACCTGGCCAACCCGGCGCACCGCGCCGAGGTGGCCGCGCTGTGGGACATCCCGGACGTACCAGCCCAGCCCGGCAAGACCGCGGTGGACATGTTCCAGGCCGCCGCCGATGGCGAGATCCGCGCGCTGTGGATCAGCTGCACCAACCCGGCCCAGTCCATGCCCGACCAGGCCATGGTGCGCCGCGCGCTGGAGCGTGCCGAATTCGTGGTGGTGCAGGAGGCCTTCGCCACCACCGCCACCTGCGCCTATGCCGACCTGCTGCTGCCCGCCACCACCTGGGGCGAGAAGGTGGGCACGGTCACCAACAGCGAACGCCGCATCAGCCGCGTGCGCCCCGCCGTGCCGGCGCCCGGCGAGACCCGGCACGACTGGGCCGCCGCCACCGATTTCGCCCGCCGCCTGGCGGCCCGCCTGCCCGGCGCACCGCAGCACCTGTTTCCCTACCTGCTGGACCCGGCACAGGCCACCCAGGCTGCCGAATCCATCTGGAACGAGCACCGCGAAAGCACCCGGGGCCGTGACCTCGACATCACCGGCCTCGACTGGCAGATGCTGGACGAGCAAGGGCCCCAGCAGTGGCCCCTGCCCGAAGGCACGCACGCGGGCCGCGAACGGCTGTACACCGATGGCGTGTTCCCCACGCCCGACGGCCGGGCCCGCTTCGTCGCAACGCCCTACCGTGCGGTGGCCGAGCCGCGCGATGCACGCTACCCCTTTGCGCTCACCACCGGACGCCTGCGCGACCAGTGGCATGGCATGAGCCGCACCGGCACCCTGGGCCGGCTGTTCAGCCACGCCGCCGAGCCCTCCGTGCAGCTGCACCCCGGCGACATGGAGCGCCGCCAGCTCAGCGCCGGCGAGCTGGTGCAGGTCACCTCGCGCCGCGGCTCCATCGTGCTGCCGGTGCTGCCGTCGGAAGACGTTGCGTTGACGCAGGCCTTCATCGCCATGCACTGGGGCGGCGAATACCTGTCGGGCCAGTCGGCGGCAGGCCACCGGCTGGCTGGTGTCAACGCACTCACCAACCCGGCGTACTGCCCGGACTCCAGGCAGCCCGAGCTCAAGCACACGGCGGTCAAGGTACTCAAGGCCGAACTGCCGTGGACGCTGCTGGGCATGGCCTGGCTGCCCACCGACCAGGTGCTGGAGGCCGGCAACGCTCTGCGGGAGCTGATGGCCCGCTTCCCTTACGCCAGCTGCGTGCCCTTCTCCAACAACGTGGCGCTGGCCGACGCGGCGACGGAACGCTCCGGCATGCTGTTCCGCGCCGCCGCCCACGAGGCACCGCCGGAGGAGCTGGTGGAAGCGATCGAACGGCTGCTCGGCCTGGCGGCGGCCGACGCGCTGCGCTACAACGACCGGCGCCAGGGCCAGCGCCGTACCGCCCGGCTGCGGCGCGACGGCGCCGACGCCCGGCTGGAAGGGTTCCTGCTGGCCGGCGACACGCGGGCCGAAGCCTGGCTGCGCACCCTGCTGCAGGAGCAGCTGCCTGCCCAGGCCTATGGCCGCCTGCTGCTCATGCCCGGCTCGGCCGCACCGGTGGCCCTGGCGCCGCGCGGCAAGCAGGTGTGTAGCTGCCTGAACGTGGGTGAAGACGCCATCACCAGCTTCCTGGCCAGCCCCCAGGCTTGCGAGGGCAGCGACGGTGAACGGCTGGCGGCGCTGCAGGGGGCGCTCAAGTGCGGCACCAACTGCGGCTCCTGCATTCCGCAGCTGAAGCGCATGGTGCTGGCCATCCAGCCCCAGCCGCAGGCGGCATGACCATGGCCGCCGCGATTGAGCATATAGCCCCAGGTTCTCAAGCATTTGGGACAATGGCGGGTTTTTCTCCCACGATCACCATGGCCATCAGCCACTACCTCAAGGAAATCGGCCGCGGCGCCCGGGGCGCCAAGCCGCTGGACCGCGCCGCCGCCGCCGACCTGTTCGGCCAGGTGCTCGACGGCGCGGTGACCGATCTGGAGGTGGGCGCCTTCTGCCTGGCCATGCGCATCAAGGGCGAGACGCCGGAAGAAATGGCCGGTTTCCTCGATGCCACCGCCGCCCGCCTGCACCACCTGCCGGCCGGCACGGTACCCACCGTGGTGCTGCCCAGCTACAACGGCGCGCGCCGCCTGCCGGTGCTGACGCCGCTGCTGGCCCTGCTGCTGGCGCGTGAGGGTCTTTCGGTGCTGCTGCACGGCACGGCCACGGAATCCGGCCGCGTCACGGCCCAGTCGGTGCTGGAGACGCTGGGCACGGCGCCCCTGGCGGCCCTGCATCCGCTGGCGGCCGGTGAAGTGGCCTATGCCCCTACTGAATTGCTCTGTGCCGGACTTAAACGCCTGCTGGACGTGCGGCGTGTGGTCGGCCTGCGCAACCCGGCGCACAGCGTGGTCAAGCTGCTCAACCCCTGCGCCGGCCCGGCCGTGCTGGTGGCCAGCTACACCCATCCGGCCTATGCCGTGTCCATGGCCGACACCTTCGCCCTGACCGGCGCGACCGCCCTGCTGTCGCGCGGCATGGAGGGCGAGGTGGTGTCTGACCCGCGCCGTACGCCGGAGCTGACCGGCTTCGTGGCCGGCGCCCGCGAACAATTGCAGGAACGGGCGGCCGGCACCCTGGCCGAGGTGGAAGGCCTGCCCGACGACATCGGTGCCGAGAGCACCGCCCGCTACACCCGCGCAGTGCTGGACGGCCGCCTGCCGGTGCCCGACCCGATTGCCCGCCAGGTGGCGGCCATCCGCCAGCTCGCGGAACGCGCCAACGAACACCGTACCCCGGAGGCCGCATGACCCCCACGACCCATTCCTCCCTTTCCCTGCCACATGGCAGCTGCACCCTGGTGGGTGCCGGACCGGGTGACCCGGAGCTGCTGACCGTCAAGGCCGTCAAGGCCATCCAGGCGGCCACCGTGCTGCTGGTGGACGACCTGGTGGGCGACGACATCGTGGCGCTGGCCGCGCCCGGCGCACGCATCGTGCACGTGGGCAAGCGCGGTGGCTGCAAGAGCACGCCGCAGGCTTTCATCGAGCGACTGATGCTGATGGCGGTGCGCGACGGCGAGCGGGTGGTGCGGCTCAAGGGCGGCGACCCCTTCATCTTCGGCCGCGGCGGCGAGGAAGTGGAACACCTGCGCGAAGCAGGCGTGCACGTCGAGGTGGTCAACGGCATCACCTCCGGGCTGGCCGGGCTGACCTCCCTGGGCGTGCCGCTGACGCACCGCGAGCACGCCCATGGCGTGGTCTTCGTCACCGGCCATGCCAAGCCGGGCGACAGCGGCACCGACTGGCGCGCCCTGGCCGCCACGGCACGCGACGCGAAGCTGACGCTGGTGGTCTACATGGGCGTGTCGGGGGCCAGCCAGATCCAGGACGACCTGCTGGCGGGCGGCCTGCCTGCGGCCACGCCGGTGGCCATCATCCAGAACGCCAGCCTGCCCCGGCAGCGCCATGCCGTGGCCACCCTGGCCACGCTGCACGCCACCATCGTGGCGGAAGACCTGCACAGCCCCTCGGTCATCGTCATCGGAGACGTGCTGCAAGGCCTGGCTGCAGCCCAGGCCAGGCCGGAACAGGCCCTGTTCCGCGCAGCCTGACGCAGCCTCTCAGCCCAGGCGCCGCAGCGCCGGGTAGGGATTCACCGCCGTGCCCTTCCACCACTGTTTTTCCGGCCCGAGCCGGAACACCGCGAAGTGGAGGTGCGGTGCATCCGGCCGCGCGTTGCCCGTGGTGCCCACGTAACCCAGCAGGTCGCCACGCCGCAGCGGCATGCCTTCGTGCAGCCCATCGGCATAGCGGTCCAGGTGGGCGTAGTAGTAGGCCAGCTGGCCGGCGGGATCGAACTGGTACACCGTCAGCCCGCCAGGCACGCTGCTAAAGAGCCTGGCCAGGCGCCCGTCGTCCACCGCGTGTACGGGCGTGCCGCGCGGAGCCATGATGTCGAGCGCTTCGTGGGGGTGGCCGGGGCGGCCCTCCAGGAAGGTGTCCCGCAACGCAGAGGCCGGCACGCCCTCGACCGGCAGGGCCAGCGGGCGCGCCAGCAGCAGCGCATCGCCATCCTGCGCGGCCTGTGCGCACACCCTCGCCGCCGTGGCCGACAGTGCGCCGCTGCTTGCCAGGATGAGCAGCCGGCGCCGCCGGGGGCAGGCGCTGCCCGCCACCGCCATCAGGCCTTGACCTCGACCGCGAAGCCGGGTTTGGCCAGGGTCGCCACGCGCTGGGCATCCCAATTGGTAAGGTGGATGCAGCCGTTGGTTTCCATGTGGCCGACCTTGGACGGCTCGGGCGTACCGTGGATGCCCCAGTGCGGCTTGGACAGGCCGAGCCACACCGTGCCGACCGGGTTGTTGGGCCCCGCGGCCACATCCACCTTTTCAGCACCTGCCGGCGCCTGCTTGAGGATGGTGGGGTCGTAGGTGAAGCCAGGGTTCTGCACTGCGTTGACGATCTTCATCTTGCCCAGAGGGAGTGGATCGAGCGGTCCGCCGATGCTGATGGGAAACCCCGCCACCGGGGTACCGCCCTTGTCCATCACGAACAGCATGAACGTGCCCTTGTCGATCTCGATCGAAGCTCCCTTGGCCGGCGCCGCGGCAGCGCCGCTGCCGGTGGTGTTCACAACGATGATTTCATCCCCCGCGGCAAAACGTGCGTTGCGGTTGAGATCTCTGAGCAA
>OUNM010184752.1_pt1 | contig 10913 bp, 10 predicted proteins | sample 1769961 | NCBI WGS metagenome assembly OUNM01 (sample SAMEA3914820, study PRJEB12502) | metagenome | biome: forest; material: soil | place: USA | collected 2012-03-12 | depth 0.3 m
GAACTCGAAGTCGATGTCGTAGATCGACTTGCCGTCCTCGTAGCGGTCGATCAGGTAGATCGGGCTGCCGCCGATGCCCTTGATGGCCGGCAGGCGCAGTTCCATCGGGCCGGTGGGGATCTCGATGGGTTGCGCGCCCAGCTCGAGCGCGCGGTTGTACGCCTTGTGCGAGTCCTTCACGCGGAACGCCATGCCGCAGGCCGACGGGCCGTGCTCGGCCGCGAAGTAGGCGGCCTGGCTCCGGGGCTCGCGGTTGACGATGAAGTTGATGTCGCCCTGGCGGTACAGCAGCACGTCCTTGGAGCGGTGCTTGGCCACCAGCGTGAAGCCCAGCATCTCGAAATACGGCTCGATCACGCCCGGGGTGGGCGAGGCGAACTCCACGAACTCGAAGCCTTGCAGGCCCATGGGGTTGTCGAACAGGTCTTTCATGGCGGTCTCCGGAATTCGAGGATGGCTCTGCCGGAATCATAGGGAAATCGCCTCGCAGCATTTCTGCAAATCCACGCCGGGATTGCTTGATTGCGCAGGATTCCTGCATCATTGGAAGATGGATGCAGATTTCAAGCTGGACACCGTCGACATGCGCATACTGCGCGTGCTCCAGGCCAACGGCCGCGCCACCTACGACGAGGTCGCCGCCGAGGTGAGCCTGTCGCCCTCGGCCACGCTGCGCCGCGTCAAGCGGCTGGAGGACGCGGGCGTCATCGCCGGCTACGTGGCGCTGGTCGACCCGCAGGCGCTCGGCCTGGCGCTCACCGCGTACATCACGGTGCGCCTGGAGAAGCACTCGGAGACGCACAAGCGCAAGCCCATGGACGCGTTCCGCGCGTCGGTGCAGACCTGGCCCGACGTGGTGGAGTGCAGCTCGCTCACCGGCGAGATGGACTACCTGCTGCGCGTGCTGGTCAGCGACATGGCGCACTACTCGCGCTTCGTCATGGACACGCTGCTCAAGCACCCCAGCGTGCAGGACTGCAAGACGAGCTTCGTGCTCGACCGCGTCAAGCAGACCACGGCGGTGCCGCTGCCCGACGCGCGCAGCCGTTGACGGGCGTCAGTCGGCGGCCGGACGCCGCCGCGGCGCGTTCGGGCGCGGCGGCGCCGTGAGCGTGGACGCGTCGAGCCCGTCGATGCTGCGCGCCACGTCCTTTTGCACGGCCTTGGCCTCGTTGCCGCCCGTCCAGTCGGGCGTGCCGCCGGCCAGGGCGTACTCGCGGCCGCGCAACGACGCCGTGGCCTTCCAGGTGAGCAGCGGGCCCTCGACGTCCCACGTGGCCTCGTAGCGGAACACCGTCTTCGTCTCCGAATGCACGTGCTCGCTGGCGACGGCGCGCTTGGGCGGCGGCGGGGCAGGCGCGCGGTGGGTCATGGGACGCCCATCCTAACTGCCGGGCATGACCGGTTCAATACGGGCGCGCGTGCAAGGCCCTGGCGCTGGCCGCGCTCCGCGCGCAGCGTCTCCACCAGCCCGATCGACGCATCGATGCGCGCGGGCTTGGTCACGTGGGCGTCGAAGCCGGCGTCGAACGCGAGGCGCCGCGTCTCGTGGCCGCCGAGCGCGGTCAGCGCCACCAGCACCGGCAGGTCGTGTCAGTCGTCCTCGCCCGCCAGCCGCGCCAGGTATTCGCCGCTGATGCGGTAGCTCAAGCGCCCCGCCACGTGCTGCGCGTTCAGCGCGCGGTAGAACGCCAGCCCCGGCCGGTTGGACGCGGTCACGTTCCAGTCGATGCGCGCGCAGCCGTGCTCGAGCGCGTGGCGCGCGATCCACGCCATCAGCCCCTTGCCGATGCCGCGGCCGCGGTAGGCGTCGCGCACGTACAGCTCCTTCATCAGCAACTGGCCGCGGCGCGCCGGCGCGGGGTCGACGAGCGAATGGAACAGCGCGACGGCCGCCAGCCCGGCCACCGTGCCGTCGTCGTCCGCGGCCACCACCAGGCGCACGGGCGAGCCCGGCGCGAGCAGGTTGTCGAGCAGGTTGGTGCGGACGTCGTCGCGCGAGACGGGCACTTCCTCGCTGTAGAAGACGCTCATCTCGTGCATCAGGTCGACCAGCGAATCGTGCTGGCTCGCCTCCACAAAGGCCATGTGCATGCGCTTGCCTCCGGCAGCGTTGCGCGGGCGGCTGGAACGCCGCCTCATGGCCACGTTATACCGGGAGTTGGTGTGGCGTGCCTGAAGCGCGGCGCCGGGCCCGGGCGCCGGCCAGCACGAGGGCGAGCGCGGCCAGCATCAGTCCCGCGTCCACTGCGAAGGTGCGGTGCATGCCGCGGGCGACCTCCGCGGGGGCGGCGATGGTGACGTCCGCGGCCGACGCGGCTGCGGCGAACATCGCGCCCATGGCCGCCACGCCCGTGACCAGCCCGAGGTTGCGCGACAGGCTCAGCAGCCCCGAGACGAGGCCGCGCTGCGCGGCGTCCGCGCCGTGCATCAGCGCGGTGTTGTTGGCGGCCTGGAAGCTCGCGTAGCCCAGGGTCAGCACCGCGATGCCGGCCAGCCAGCCCGCCACGCCCATGGTCGACGGCAGCAGCGCGAGCAAGCCGGCGCCGGTGGCGATGGCGGCGAGCCCCGCGAGCGTCATGCGCGCGGTGCCGAGGCGGTCGACCAGGCGTCCCGCGGGCGCACCCGCCAGCGCCGACACCATCGGGCCGCACGACAGCACCAGGCCCGCCACCGCCGCCGGCAACGCGAGCGCGCGGCCGAGGTAGAACGGGCCGACGACCAGCGTGGTGGAGATCACCGTGGCGACGAGGGCGGTCGCCGCCAGGCCCGCGCCGAGCGCGAGATCGCGGAACAGGCCGAGCCGCACCAGCGGCGCGGCGGCGCGCGCCTCGACGGCCGCGAACGCGAGCCCGCCGCCGAGCGCGGTGGCCAGCAGCGCGAGCGCGTGGCCGCGGCCCACCGTCATCGCCGCCGCGTAGGCCGCGAGCGTGCCGGCCAGCAGCGCGGTGCCGGCGAGGTCGAAGCGCGGTGCCGCGTCGCGGGCGGCCGGCCTCGCCATCGGCAGGTGGCGCCGCGCGAGCCATAGGTTGACGAGGCCGACGGGGACGTTGACCAGGAAGATCGCACGCCAGCCCACGCCCGCCGCGAGCACGCCGCCCAGCGACGGCCCCAGCGTGGTGCCGATGGCCGACATCGTGCCCAGCAGCCCCATCGCGCTGCCGGTGCGTTCGCGCGGCATCGTCTCGCCCACCAGCGCCACGGTCAGCGCCAGCATCGCGGCGGCGCCCAGGCCCTGCAGCACGCGCGCGGCCGCCAGCGTGGCCAGCGTGGGCGCGAGGCCGCACAGCAGGGACGCCAGCGTGAACAGCGCGACACCCGCGGCGAGCAGCCGGCCGCGCCCGAGCAGGTCGCCGAGGCGTCCGGCGCCCACGATCAGGGCGGTGATCGTGAGCAGGTAGGCGAGCACCACCCATTGCACCCGGGCGAACGAGGCGCCGAGCGCGTCGGCGAGCACGGGCAGGCTGGCGTTGGCGATGCTGGTGTCCAGCGAGGGCATCAGCATGGTCAGGCACAGGGCGGCGAGGGCGAGGCGGCGGTCGGGAATCGGTGTCATGTCGGGCTTCCGGAATGTGTCGTTCGCAGCGTAGGAGCCGACGACATCTGGCGGAAGACGCACCAATTGCATTCGAACAGTGCACGAAACGCCATGTCATGCCAAGATCGCGTCCATGGCCCGCGCCGACCTCAACCTGCTCGTGACGCTCGACGTGCTGCTCGCCGAGGGCAACGTGGCGCGGGCCGCGCGTCGGCTCGGCCTGAGCGCGTCGGCCATGAGCCGCTCGCTCGCGCGCCTGCGCGAGACCATCGGCGACCCGCTGCTGGTGCGCGCCGGCCGCGGCCTCGTGCCCACGCCGCGTGCCCTCGAGCTGCGCGAGCGCACCGGCCCGGCGTTGCGCGAGGCCGAAGCGCTGCTGCGGCCGGCCGAGCGCCTCGACCTGGCGCGGCTGGAGCGCACGTTCACGCTGCGCACGCGCGACGGCTTCGTCGAGAACTTCGGCGCCGCGCTGATCGCCCGCATCGCCGCCGACGCGCCGGGCGTGAGCCTGCGGTTCGCGCCCAAGCCCGACAAGGACAACGCCCCGCTGCGCGACGGCAGCGTCGATCTGGAAACCGGCGTCGTGGGCCAGTCCACCGGCCCCGAGATGCGCGCGCAGGCGCTGCTGCGCGACCGCTTCGTGGGCGTCGTCCGGCTCGGTCACCCGCTCGCGCGCGGGCGCGTGACGCCCGCGCGCTACGCCAAGGCCGGCCACGCGGCGGTGGCGCGCCGGCCCGGGCATCGCGGCGCGGTCGACGAGGCACTGGCGTCGCTCGGGCTCGAGCGGCGCGTGGTGACCATGGTGGACAGCTTCGCGGGCGCGCTCGCGCTCGCGCGCGACACCGACCTCGTGGCGACCGTGCCCGAGGCGCACACCGGCAAGCTGCGCGCTGGCCTGAAGACGTTCGCGTTGCCGTTCGAGCTGCCCGACTTCACGGTGTCGCTGATCTGGCATCCGCGGATGCATGCGGATGCGGGGCATCGGTGGCTGCGGGAGTGCGTGCGGGAAGTCTGCGTGCAGGCGGGCCGCAAGCGCTAGGCCTTTGGCGACCTGCCGAGCGGCAAAGGGGGCTGGCATCTCCTCGAATCGCGCGTGGGGCTCGGCCGCAGCATCGGCGCGCGTCGCGATTCGAGGCAATGCCTTCCCCCCCGGATCGCAAGCTGAACTGCGGGCCTGGTGCCGAGGCCTGAGCCACCGACACGGGGTCCAGGCATTGCCTCCATCCGCGGCCCGCCGCATGACGATTCGCAAGATCATGGCGCGGACGGAGGATGATGCCAGACCCCTCGTCGCCGCAGGCGCCCGGCGAACTCACCACGCGCCGTACTGCGCGACCACCCCACGCCAGAGCGCGTCGCGCTCGCGCGCCAGGTGCGCCTGGCTCGCATCCCCGCGCGCGTCCGCGCCGACGGCCAGGTGCACCATCACCAGCTTGAGCGCCGGATCGACGTAGATGGCCTGCCCGTAGATGCCCAGCAGCACGAAGCGCCGGTGCGCGCCGGGCAGCAGCCATACCTGGTAGCCGTATCCGAAGTACGTGCTGCCGTGCGAGTCCATCGTGCCCGGACGGAACTGCGGCGGCTGGCGCGCGGCGTCGGTCATGTCGAGGATCCAGTCGCGCGGCACCACCTGCCGGTCACCCGCGCGCCCGTCGCTCGCGAGCAGCCATCCGAGCCGCGCGTAGTCGCGCAGCGTCGCGTTGAAGCCGCCCGCGGCCTGCTCCAGGTGGTCGGACGGATGCAGCAGGTAGCTCGCCGCCGACTCGGCGCCCATCGGCTGCCAGATCCGCTGGTCGACGAACTCGCACACGCTGCGGCCGGTGGCCGCGCCCAGCACCAGCGCCAGCACCTCGGTCTGCGCGCTCGCGTAGTTGAAGCGCGTGCCCTGCGGCGCCGCGCGCTCCGTCACGCTGCGCGCCGCGGCGACCACGCCCGCGCGCCGCACGATGCGGTTGAAGTTCGCGCGGTCGTCGAACTCGGTGTAGTCCTCCACGTAGCGCGCCCCCGAGGCCATGCGCAGCAGGTTGACCAGCCGCGTCTGGCCGTACAGCGTGTCCTTGAGCGCGGGCACGTAGCGAGCGACGGTGTCGTCGATCGAGTGGATGCTGCCGTCGGCCAGCGCCTGCCCGATGGCCAGCGCGACGAGCGTCTTGGCCATCGAGTTCGACAGCATGCGCATGCCCGGCTGGCGGTCGTAGCTGTAGCGCTCGGCCGCGACCTGGCCGTCCTTGAGCACGAGCACGGCCGTGGCGCGCTGGCGCTGCAGGTAGTCGTCGAGCGTGTAGGCGCGGCCGTCGAGGCGGTACGAGAAGGCGGGCGCCGAGGCGGCCGCCGGCAGCGCGAGCGGGTGCGCGGACGGCGCGAGCAGGCAGTGCGGAGCGAGGGTGTCGAGCGCGCTGAACGAGCCCACGATGTAGCCGGGATCGTGGATCTGCGCCAGCGTGGGCGCCGCCGGATAGCCGGCCTCGCGGCCGAGCGCGAGCTCGTCGGGCGCGGCTGACGCGAGACTGCACAGGACAAGTCCCGCCGCCGCAAGAAGCCGCGCCGCCATGCCCGGCCTACTTCCTGGCCGGCTTGGCCCGCGTCACCACGGGCTTGCGGCGCGCGGGCGCGCGGGCCGGCTCGCCGGCGTGCTTGACCGACGCGCTGACGAAGGTGTCCTTCATCGACTCGTCGCGGCCGCGCGGCGAACAGGTGGTGATGGTGCGGCAGGGGCCGTCGGCCGCCTTCAGGTAGGCGTGGCCCATCTCGCTGTCGAAGTAGATGGAGTCGCCGGCCTGCAGCGTGAGCGGCGCGTAGAGCTCGCTGCAGAACGTGACCTCGCCTTCGAGCACGTACGTGAACTCCTCGCCGGGATGGCGGATGAAGTCGCCGAACTCGGCGAAGAAGTCGTCCAGCGTGCGCGAGTGCAACTCCACGTGGATGGGCGTCATGCGCTTGGCGAGCAGCTCGGTGGCCAGGTAGGTCTGGCTGTAGCTGCGCGTCTCCACGTGCTGGCCTTCGCCCGCGCGGTGCACCACGCGGCGGCCGCCGTGCGTGGGCGGCCCGCTGGGATGCGGCGTCGAGTCGAGCAGCTCCGCCATGTCGATGTCCAGGCCCTTGCTGATCAACATGAGCTTGTCGTACGAGAGCGAGACGTGGCCCATCTCCAGCTTCGACAGCGTGGACACCGCCAGGCCGGTGCGGGCGGCGAGCTCGGTCAGCGTCAACCCGCTGCGCTTGCGCATCGCGCGAATGGCTTCGCCCGGGCCGGGGAGGGGAGCTTTCATGCCGCGACTCTATCAGCCGGCCGGCGCCGGAAAAGATTTCCCAGTTCGATATAAGAGTTTTCCAATACGGAAAAAATTTGGACAAAAAGGAAAAGTGACGCTACGATTTGCCAAAGGCCCGGTCGGACAGGACGCCAGGCCACCGGTTTGTTCTCTCCAACAAGGATCGCCAATGAACCCATCCGCCGCGTCCCTGAGCCGCCCGCGCCTGACCGCCACCGCGCTGGCCGTCGCCACCTTGCTGCCCGCGCTGGCCTTCGGCCAGGCCGCCGCGCCCGCGGCTGCCGCGCCGGCCTCCGCGGCCTCGGCCGCCGCCACCGACGCGCCGCAGATGGTCTACGTCACCGCCAACCGCCGCCGCGAGCCGGCGCGCGAGGTGCCGATGCAGGTGGACCGGCTGTCGGCCGAAGACCTCGACAAGGGCGGCGCCCGCAGCCTGGCCGACTACCTCGGCGACCAGGCGGGCGTCGACGTCAAGACCTCCGGCGGCGCCGGCCTCGGCTCGGTGAGCATCCGCGGCGTGACCACCGGCGACCAGACGATCTCCACCGTCGGCATCTACATCGACGACGTCGCCTACGGCTCGAGCAGCGCATTCGCGGCGGGCTCGCAGACGGCGCTCGACATGTCGCTCCTCGACCTGAACCACATCGAGGTGCTGCGCGGCCCGCAGGGCACCTTGTACGGCGCCGGCGCGATGGGCGGCGTGGTCAAGTACGTGACCAACGAGCCCGACACCTCCGAGCTCTCGGGCAAGGTGTCGGTGGGCGCCAGCGCCACCCAGGGCGGCGGCGTCGGCAACACCGTCAGCGGCGTCGTCAACGTGCCGCTCAAGCAGGACGTGGCCGGCCTGCGCGTGGCGGCGTTCCACGACCACGACGGCGGCTGGGCCGACGTGCTCGGCCCCGCGGCCGGCAAGGACGCGAACCGCGGCGACACCAGCGGCGGCCGCGTGGCGCTGCTGGTGGAGCCGAACGCGCGCTTTCACGTGCGCGCGACCGCGCTCACGCAGCAGATCTCGCGCGACAACACCGACTACACCGACGTCGATCCGTCCACCGGCAAGCCGGTCGACGGCTGGAACGAGCGCACGCAGGTACTGCGCGAGCCGCATTCGATCCGCACCAGCCTCGGCTCGGTCGACCTCGAGTACGACTTCGGCCCGGCGCGCCTGAACTCGATCACGTCGGTACAGCGCTCGAAGATGTCGCTGCGCTACGACCTGACCGGCGTCTACGCGCCGCTGATCACGCAGATCTTCCACTACACGCCCGACAGCGTCGGCGAGGACGAGCACACGTCGGTGCACAAGACGACGCAGGAATTCCGCCTCACGTCGTCGGCGGGCGGCGCCGTCGAATGGCTGGCCGGCCTGTACTGGGACAAGGAGACGGGCGACCTGGCGCAGCACGTGGCCGACGCCGGCGGCAGCGACGTCGCATTCCCGGTGCTCGCCGACCTCGACCTGCCCAGCCGCTACGAGGAGATCGCCGGCTACGGCGACGTCACCTGGAACGCGACGTCCCACCTCGCGCTGACCGGCGGCGTGCGCGTGGCGCAGAACAAGCAGACGTTCACGCAGGACACCAGCGGCCCGCTGGTGGGCGGCTCGCTGCCCCCCGCGCATTCCAAGGAGACGCCCAAGACGTGGCTGGCCACCGCGCGCTACGCGCTCACCAAGACCAGCAACGCCTACGTGCGCGTGGCCAGCGGCTACCGCCCCGGCGGCCCCAACGCGGTGCTGCCCGACCCCGCCACCGGCCTGCCGACCGCGCCCACCACCTTCGCGCACGACTCGCTGTGGAGCTACGAGGCCGGCTACAAGGGCGACCTGCTGGACAACACGCTGTCGCTCGAATCGGCCGTGTACGACATCCGCTGGAACAACATCCAGCAGGCCTACTCGGTCAACGGCAACGGCGTGCTGATCAACGCGGGCAAGGCGCAGATCCAGGGCTTCGAGCTGGGTGCCACATGGCGCCCGAGTGCGCGGCTGTCGCTGGTGGGCCACGTCTCCACGATCGACGGCCGCCTCAAGGAGGGTGCGCCGGGCCTCGGCGCCGCGGGCGCGCGCCTGCCCAACAACCCGACGCTGGCGGCGTCGCTGGGCGCCCGGAGCACGTTCGACCTCGGCGGCCATGCGGGCTGGTTCGGGCTGTCCGAGCGCTACGCCGGCGAACGCAATGCCGGCTTCGACGGCAGCGGCACCGCACCCAACTACCGCATGCCGGCCTACTGGCTCACCGACCTGCAGGGAGGCGCCGACTTCGGCCACTTCTCGCTCGCGCTGTACGTGCGCAACGTGTTCGACACCCACGCGCAGCTGGGCACGTCGACCGCCGAGATGGCGCTCGGCGGCCCCGCGCAGGTCGAGCTCGCGCGCCCGCGCACCATCGGCGCCACGCTGGCCGCGAGCTTCTGAGCGATGCCCATGACTCTCGACGGCCAGACGTTCGACTTCGTCGTGATCGGCGGCGGGATGGCGGGCGCCTCGGCGGCCGCGCACCTGTCCAGGCGCGGCTCGGTGGCCCTGCTCGAACGCGAGGCGCACGCGGGCTACCACTCCACGGGGCGCTCCGCGGCACTGTTCTCCACGATCTACGGCAACCCGCCCGTGCGCGCCCTCACGCGCGCGAGCCAGGCCTTCCTGTTCGAGTCGCCCGCATGGTTCACGCCCACGCCGCTGGTGAGCCCGCGCTCGACGCTGTTCTTCGCCACGCAGGCGCAGGGGGACGCGCTCGACGCGTTCCGGGCCGACGCGGACATCGCCGCGGCCACGCGCGTGCTCGACGTTGCCGCGGCGAGCGCGCTGGTGCCCGCGTTCAAGCCGGGCTACCTTGGCGGCGCCGTGCTGGAACCCGGCTCGGCCGACATCGACGTCGCCGCGCTGCACCAGGGCTACCTGCGCCAGGCCAAGGCCGCGGGCGCGACGATCGTGGTCGACGCCGAGGTCACCGCCCTCGAGCGCGCCGGCGGCCGCTGGACGCTCGCGACGAAGCAGGGGCCCGTCGACGGCGCGGTGGTGGTCAACGCCGCCGGCGCGTGGGGCGACGAAGTGGCGCGCCTGGCGGGCGCCGTGCCCGTGGGCGTGCGGCCGCTGCGCCGCACGGCGTGCCTGGTCGACGCGCCGCGCGGCCTCGCGTGCGGCGCCTGGCCCGCGGCCATCGCCATCGACGAGAGCTTCTACTTCAAGCCCGACGCCGGGCGGCTGCTGCTGTCGCCGGCCGACGAGGAACCGAGCGCGCCGTGCGACGCGCAGCCCGAGGACCTCGACGTGGCCATCGCCGTCGACCGCTTCGAGACGGCCACCGGCGCGCAGGTGGGCAAGGTCTGGCATCGCTGGGCCGGCCTGCGCGTGTTCTCCGCCGACCGCTCGCCGGTGGTCGGCTTCGATCCCGCCGTCGACGGCTTCTTCTGGCTCGTCGGCCAGGGCGGCTACGGCATCCAGAGCGCCGAGGGCCTGGGCCGCCTGACCGCGGCGCTGGTCTGCGGCGACGGCGTGCCCGACGAGCTCGCGGCCTCGGGCGTCGATGCCGCCGACCTCGCACGCGCCCGTTTCTGACGATGATGTCCAACCTGTCCACGGAAAGCCGATGAGAAACCTCACCACCCTGGCCGCGCTGGCCACCTCCATCGCCCTGGCCGTCGCGTCGACCAGCCTGCCTGCCGCCGAGTCCGCGGCGCCCGCCGCCGCGGCCGCTTCGGCGCCCGTGGCCGTGGCCACCGCGGCGCACGAGCTCACCGCTCAGGACGCGCAGGCGTGGCTCGACGGCCTCATGCCCACCGCGCTGCGCACCGCGCACACGCCGGGCGCGGTCGTGGCCATCGTCAAGGACGGCCAGGTGCTGCTCGAGAAGGGCTACGGCTATGCCGACGAGAAGACGCGCAAGACGGTCGATCCGGCGCGCACGCTGTTCCGCCCGGGCTCCACGTCCAAGCTGTTCACCTGGACGGCCGTGATGCAGCTGGTGGAGCAGGGCAAGCTCGACCTGGACACCGACGTCAACAAGTACCTCGACTTCCAGGTGCCGCCGCTGGACGGCCAGCCGATCACGCTGCGCCAGATCATGACGCACCGCGCGGGCTTCGAGGAGCGCATCAAGGAC